>Ga0209062_1001624_pt1 | contig 37478 bp, 16 predicted proteins | sample Coa_R2_2_FD_187158 | JGI IMG/M metagenome (GOLD analysis project Ga0209062, IMG submission 187158) | Surface soil microbial communities from Centralia Pennsylvania, which are recovering from an underground coalmine fire - Coalmine... | ecosystem: Environmental > Terrestrial > Soil > Unclassified...
CCGCGCAGCAGACCGTCACCGTCACGGCCACCAGCGTGGCGGACGGCAGCAAATCCGCCACGGCCACAGTTACGCTGAATCCGCCGGCGCCTCCGGCCATCACCCAGCAGCCGGCCAACGCCAGCGCGGTAGTAGGTCAGACCGCCACCTTCACGGTGGCTGCCACGGGCGGCGCGTTGAGCTATCAGTGGCAATCCATGCCGTCCGGTGCGGGCAGCTTCGGCAACATCTCCGGAGCCACCGCCGCTTCCTACACCACGCCGGCGCTGGTTCTGACCGACAACGGCACCCAGTTCCGCTGCGTCGTCACTAACACCCAGGGCAACGCCACCAGCAACGCGGCCCTGCTCAATGTTCTGCCTCCAGGGACCAACTTCGTCACCTCCAAGACGCTGGGCAGCTTGCGCAATAACTACACTGGCTGGGTGGGCATGAGCGTCGCGGTGGGATCCGCGCCGCTGACGGTCAGCTCGCTGGGCCGCATCGTGGCGCCCGGCAACACCGGCACGCACACGCTAAAGATCGTCACCGCCAACGGCGCCGACATCGCGGGCGCGTCCGCGCAGCTCAACACTGCCGGAGGCACGGCCGGCAGCTTCGCCTATGCGGCCCTGGCCGCCCCGGTGGTGCTGAGCGCCAACACCACTTATTACATCCTCAGCCAGGAGACTCTGAACGGCGATCAGTGGTACGACAACAACGGCAGCGTGCAGACCACCACCGATGCTGCGCTCGCGGCCGCGGTCTACGGCAGTGGCAGCCCGTACACGCCGGTGGCAGGCACGGCCGGCCATCCCTATGTGCCGGTGGATTTCGTGTACTCCATCTCAGTGGTGGTGACGGTGGCGCCTCCCACCGCCAGCCTGTTCGGCAGCCAGACGCAGCAGTTCAACACCACCGTGACCGGCAACGCCAACACCGCCGTCACCTGGAGCATCAATCCGGTGCTGGGTAGCATTTCCAACACCGGTCTGTACACCGCCCCGGCTTCCATCACCACGCAGCAGACCGTCACCGTAACGGCCACCAGCGTAGCCGATAGCACCAAGTCCGGCACAGCCCTGGTGACGCTGAATCCGCCGGCTCCTCCGGCCATCACCCAGCAGCCGGTGAATGCCACGGCTTCCTCCGGTCAAACCGCCACCTTCACGGTTGCAGCCTCGGGCGGCGGACTGAGCTATCAATGGCAATCCATGCCTTCCGGCGCGGGCACATTCGGCAACATTTCGGGCGCCACCGCCGCCTCCTACACCACGCCGGCGCTGGCCTTGACCGACAATGGCACCCAGTTCCGCTGCCTGGTCAGCAACACTCAGGGCAACGTCACCAGCAACGCCGCTACGCTCACGGTGCTGCCTCCCGGCACCAATTTCGTCACCTCCCAGACCCTGTCCGGACTCCGCAACGATTTCAGCGGCTGGGTGGGCATGAGCATCACGGTGGGCTCCTCGCCGGTGAGCGTGCTCTCGCTGGGCCGCATCGTGGCGCCCGGCAATAGTGGCACGCACACGGTGAAAATCGTCAATGCCGGCACCGGCACGGATGTGGCGGGCGCCTCGGCGCAGGTCAACACCGCCGGAGGCACGGCCGGCCACTTCGCCTACGCGGCCTTGGCATCTCCGGTTGTATTGAGCGCGAATACGATGTACTACATCGTCAGCCAGGAAGTCCTCAACGGCGATCAGTGGTATGACCACCTCAACACGGTCCTTCAGACCACCACCGCGGCGGCACTCAATGGCCCAGTCTATGGAACCCCCTTTGCGGTGCCGCAATTCGCTACGGCCGGTCATTCTTACGTGCCGCTCGATTTCCTGTACACGGTGTCAGTGACGGTGAGTGTGTCGCCTGCCACCGCCAATCTGTTCAGCAGCCAAACCCAGCAGTTCGGCGCCACCGTGACCGGCAACGCCAACACCTCGGTCACCTGGAGTCTCAGCCCGGCGGCCGGCACCATCTCCAGCACCGGGCTGTATACCGCTCCGGCTTCCATTGCCGCGCAGCAGACCGTCACCGTCACGGCCACCAGCGTGGCGGACGGCAGCAAATCCGCCACGGCCACAGTTACGCTGAATCCGCCGGCGCCTCCGGCCATCACCCAGCAGCCGGCCAACGCCAGCGCCATGATCGGTCAGACCGCTACCTTCACGGTGGCTGCGACGGGCGCGGCGTTGAGCTATCAGTGGCAATCCATGCCGTCCGGTGCGGGCAGCTTCGGCAACATCTCCGGAGCCACCGCCGCTTCTTATACCACGCCTTCGTTGGCGCAGAGCGATAACAACACGCAATTCCGTTGTGTTGTGACAAATGCACAGGGCAGTGTCAACACCAATGCCGCAACACTCACCGTTGTTTCCACAACAGGCACGAATTTCATATTGTCACTAACACCGGGAACCCTGCGAAATAATTTCAGCGGCTGGGTGGGAATGAGCGTAGCGGTAGGATCATCGCCATTAAGCGTTACAGCCCTTGGCCGCTTCGTCGCGTCTGGCAACACGGGCACGCATACGCTGAAGATCGTGGATGGTAATGGGAACGATATCTCCGGCGCCTCGACCCAGGTGAACACGGCCGCCTTCGCGGCCGGAGGTTTTGCTTACGGTCTGCTCCCTTCAGCCATCAGGTTGAGTGCTAACACGACTTACTACATTCTCAGCCAGGAGACCGCCACTGGTGATCGATGGTATGACAATGACACCACTGCTAAGCCACAGCCAATAGGTCTTATCTTAGGACCTGCGTATGGGAATGGCTCTTACAACGTAGTGTCCAACATGGGCACACATGTATATGTGCCTGTTGATTTTCAATATTCGGTGACACAGTGATGACTCACGACGGCGTCTTCGCCATGACAACTGTGCGTTATCGATCTAAAAGAATGTGATGTACAAGAATATAAGGTCAGCAGTTTCGAGGTAAATTCATACAAAATGGCCACACCTATAGCAATGGTCACAGGCTCCTGTGGGCTGATCGGATCCGAGGTCAGCAGTTATTTCAGCCGGAATGGATATCGCATAGTAGGTGTCGATAACAATCAGCGCGCAATATTTTTCGGCGCGGAAGGCGACACGAGCTGGATGCGCACCTTCCTACAAGATACCATCCCAGAGTATGAACACCACCACATTGATATTCGGGACCGCCAACGAATCCTCGACCTGGTCACACAGGTTAGGCCGTCGGTCATTATCCATACGGCCGCTCAACCCTCGCATGACCGAGCGGCCGCGATCCCCTTCGATGATTTCGATACGAACGCTGTAGGTACATTGAACCTCTTGGAAGCCGCGCGCCGCTCTTGTCCCGAATCACCATTTATTCACATGTCAACCAACAAGGTTTACGGTGATCTGCCGAATACGATTCGTTTAAGAGAAGAGGAGACTCGTTGGGAATATGACGATCCGCTTTACGCGGTGGGAATTCCAGAGACATTCTCAATCGATCAATCAAAGCACTCCCTTTTCGGTGCATCAAAGGTCGCCTCCGATATTATGGTGCAGGAATATGGACGCTATTTTGGAATGCCAACCTGCTGTTTGCGAGGAGGCTGCCTCACTGGCCCCCACCATTCTGGTGTCGAGTTGCATGGCTTCTTGAGCTACCTGGTTCGCTGTAATCTCAGTCAGCGTGAATACAGAATCTACGGCTATAAAGGCAAACAAGTGCGAGATAATATCCACTCCGAAGATGTATCGGCGTTCATGTTTGCATTCTGTAAGAAACCTCAGGTGGCGCAGGTTTATAACCTTGGTGGAGGTAAAGAGAACTCATGTTCCATTTTAGAGGCTTTCGAACTGGTGCAGCAGCTTACAGGAAAGCGACAGATATATACATATGTTGATCAGAATCGGCAAGGTGACCATATTTGTTACTACAGCGATCTACGCAAAATGCGATCGCACTACCCTGAATGGTCTATTACGAAACCGTTAATGACGATACTTCAGGAAATTGCCTCATCTTGGAGAAGTCGTTTGACGGCGGCCATGCCAGTTTCATTGTGAACCCATGCGTATCCTGATTACTGGCATTTGTGGATTTGTGGGCAGTCGCTTGGCGAACTTTCTCATCGACTCTCTCGAAGGACTGCATCTGTTCGGAATCGACAATTTGGTTCGGCCTGGATCGGAAATGAATCTTGAGTTCTTGCGCCACCTTGGCGTACAAGTCCTTCACGGCGACTTGCGCATGGCCAGCGATGTAAATGCACTGCCCAAGGTCGACTGGGTCATCGATGCGGCAGCCAATCCTAGTGTGCTCGCCGGCGTGGATGGTAAATCCAGCAGCCGTCAACTCCTCGAACACAACCTGCTTGGGACCATCAATCTGCTCGAGTACTGTCGATCTTGCATTGCCGGGCTCGTACTGCTCAGTAGCAGCCGCGTTTACTCGATTGATCCTCTTGCACATTTGCCCGTTCTCCCAAGACGAGAGGCTTTCGAATTAAATACATCTGCGGCTTCCTGCCAGGGCGTAAGCGCGGCGGGACTGTCAGAAGCTTTCCCCGTTGAGCCTCCTCTCTCGCTTTACGGTTCTACGAAGCGCGCATCCGAGCTTCTGGCAATCGAGTACTCGGCGACATTTGGCTTCCCCGCTTGGATTATCCGTTGTGGCGTTCTGGCCGGTGCAGGACAGTTCGGCACTGCAGAGCAGGGAATCTTCTCCTACTGGCTGCACGCGCATGCCGCCCGCCTCCCTCTACGCTACATCGGCTTCGGAGGACGTGGCTATCAAGTAAGGGATGCCTTTCATCCGGTTGACCTTGGAATTCTCATTTGTAAGCAGATCCAGCACCATATTCAGACGGGATCTTGCATCCTGAACGCGGGGGGTGGTGCATCCAACGCAATGTCCCTGGCCCAGCTAACAGCTTGGTGCAACGACCGCTTTGGTACCCATACGCCATCTTCCGACTTATCTGACCGCCGTTTTGATGTACCCTGGCTCGTTATGGACTCGACTCGCGCCAATACTGAATTCGGCTGGAACATCACCCACACCTTACCTTCAATTCTCGACGAGATCGCGGAACATGTCGAAACACACCCGGATTGGCTCAGGAGGTGCGCTGTCATATGACCCAACCACGACCTGGCAACACTCAACTGAACTTGCTCAGTATTGTCATTCCAGCGCGAAACGAAGAAGGATGTCTTGGGCCTACAGTCGAAAAACTGCACGTCGAACTTCGCAGCCACAATGTTCCACACGAAATTGTCGTCGTCGACGACGGCAGCTCAGACCGCACTTGGGAAATTTTAACAGAGATACAGAAGCGCATCCCCGAAGTGTTGGCCGTGCGAAATTCAGGCCCCCACGGCTTTGGCCGCGCCGTAACTTATGGCTTCTCACAGATGCGAGGTGACGCGGTCGTTGTGATGATGGCAGATGAATCGGATGACTGTCGTGACGCAGTGACTTATTGGAATGTTCTCAACGAAGGCTACGATGCGGTGTTTGGGTCGCGCTTTATGAAGGGCGGCGGCGTAATCGACTACCCATGGTTGAAGCTCAAAATTAATCGGATCGCCAACTTATTCATTAAATTGCTCTTCCATATCAGCCTCAACGACACCACGAACGCTTTCAAAGCTTATCGGCGCACGGTGATTGATGGATGCCAGCCGATTCTTTCGCCCCACTTCAATCTAACCGTCGAGTTGCCTTTAAAGGCGATCGTGCGCGACTACAGTTGGACAGTTGTTCCAATTACTTGGCGGAACCGTCGTGTTGGAGAGAGTCAGCTAAAGATCAAGGAAATGGGCAGTCGATATCTTTTCATTTGTTTATACGTTTGGGTAGAAAAATACTTCAGCCGCGGTGATTACAAGCGTCAGGCGAAGCTCCAGAATACGGATCTGACCGAAATCGGCGAAGCTGTGTCTGGCACTCCCCGTCCGCGTTGATCGAGAGCCACCCGCTGCTCGCAAGGAAACTTATGCATACCTCGGACTACCAAACACTCGGCCAGACTCGAACATCCTCGGATCATTTTTTGTCGATACGCCGCTTCAGGTGGTTGTGTGTGGCGCCTGCGGTCCTGTCCGTCGCTGGATGCCTCGGATATGTCATAGATTTTTTTGACAATAACGAAAATATGTATGTTGCATCCGGGGTCCTCGCAAAAACACAGACACTTTATAGGGATTTTGCATTCGTTCAGACACCGTTCGTGCCGCTGTTTTATGCTGCGGTTTATCGTGGTTCCTCTACCATCCACTACCTGCTTACAGCAAAGGTCGTTACTTGGGTCCTGTGGGTTGTCAGCGGAATATTGATCTTTTCCATTGGCAGGAAGGTAGCTGGAGATGTTGCTGGTGCGGTTACCGTCACGTTATATGTCACTAACCCGTCATTGCTGAGATCAGTTGCGGAATGCTCGAACTATATAGCCCCGATACCTTTTGCCCTACTTGCGATCCTATTAGTACTGCCTCGATGCGACAGTCTTCCCACTAAAAAGCTCTATTGGTATTTTGCCGGCATCGCCATCGGCATAAGCATACTGGCGAAGCTGTATTTGCTGATCCTGGTCCCCGCGTTTGTCCTGGCGGTCTTATGCGAGCCGGAAAGCCACCCAGCGGCAAATAGCTTGCAACGCCTCGCGCACCTGGCGCTGGGGATCTTATCCGGTGTGTCGCCGGCTATTTGGTACCTTGTCCGGTATCCGCGCCAGTTTGTATTCGATAATTTTTGGTATCACAGGACTACCACGAAGTTGTTGTTGTCGCGCACGATTCCAGCCAGGCTCCCGAATCACGGTCTGCAGGAGAACGTGCCTTATATCGTGGAACATTTAACATCCGGTCCGAGCTTGTGTCTTTTCATTGGTATCAGCCTGCTGATCGTGACGATCCTTGCATCCCCGGGTGCGCTTCGGCGATTGAAACGTGACCCGCTGACCTACGTTGCCGCTTTAACTGCTGCGGCATCACTCTTAGGTGTAGCCGTCGACATGTTCATGGTTCCGTGCTGGCCGCAATATCTCAGCTTACCAGTGCCGTTTCTCCTCGTCCTTTTTGTTGTGTTATGGAAATGGGCGAATGTTCAGCGCGAGAGATTCCTCCACGCGTCCATGGCCGTCCTTGCGTTCTGGGCAGTTGCAGGGTCCTCCACCGAGTTTTACAGGGGACTAAGGAGCCTCGCGCATATTAACGAATCAATAGCTTTCCGTATCCACGCGCAATCAGAGCAGATCCGCAAAATCATCCCGCCGGCCTACCGCCAACGTAAGGTATGGACACTGCAGCCAGTTTATGCAGTGGAATCATCTCTGCCGATCTATCCGCAACTGGCGACCGGCATCTTTACCTATCAGATTGGCGATGCCATCAGCTCTGCAGAGCGTAAGTCGTTTGTGATCAGTTCTCCGCGCACCGTCGAAAACACCCTATCAGAGGATCCGCCCTCAGCCATCGTGGTCGGTTCCTATGGTGAATACCATGAGGGACCTCTTGTCCAGTACGCTCAGTCTCACGGGTATAAGCCCCACCAGATCACGCCTGGACTGATTACCTATCTCGCTCCGGATATGTGAGCTCTTTAGGAGGATGTAAGTGTGACAAGAATATTCTGGGAACTCTTAGCCTCCAGCCTCGAGGCGCCTGCTTTACGATAAGGGGAAAAGTACTAGAACTACTCTGCCTAAACGTTGCGCAGGGTTAATCTATATTTTACGTTTCGGGTTATATAATCTAGAGGTTATCTATATGTCGATATCGAGATTACAGCTCGGAGTAGCGGTAACGCTGTTTTTGGCGAGTATACCGGCATGGCCGGCCGATGCCACTTTTGACTTATTCTATACCCAGTACGGATTTCAATCAACTGCTTCCGTGAACAAGGTACATGTTCAGTACTATTCGAGTAATAACACCCTATTCCTGAGCGGCAATACGACATTGTACTCGGGTTCTTCTGATTCCACCTTCGGGGCGGACGGGATTCAGATTGACCCAAATACCGGGAACCTCCTTGTTGCTGGAGGCGGGACACCGACGCAGCCGGGATACGTCTACCAACTCACCCAGACCGGTGCTCAGGCAACTCCCTACAGCGTGACCCCTGATGGATCCAGTACGACTGCAACACCACGGGCTTACAGTCTTACTATAATTCCGGCCAATGCTACAAAGGCGGGCTTTCCACCGAACTACTTACTCGGTCTGGAAAAGGACTTCGGATACGGACGGATCTCCATAATGCCGCTCGAGCCCTCTCTCGGCAATGGAATCGCATACCCTGTGATCGGCGATGACGTGTATGTCACGGGAATCGCATTTACGCTGGACGGAACTGCCTATTACGGTTCGGGATCGGAAGAGAGCGGCGCCGGGAATTTCGGCTTGATTTATTTTGATGGCAAAGAGTTCATCACGCATCGTCTATTCGGCCAACCCGTCGGTAACGACCCACGTGGGGGTATTATCTACACTGGCACTCACCGCCTCGCTTATGATCCTTTCACCGGAGATATATTTGCCGCAGGCGGTAACGCTGTGGGACAGTATGATCCCAGTGCGAATGTCTTCCATACTCTCACCATAAATGGAACGGCAAACGGTTTCGAGTTCAGCACTCCTATCCTGGACGGCAACGGACATGTTGTCCTTACGGCGTGCTGCGGTACAATCGGCGATTCAGGGAACGGCGCGGGGGATATCGTTGTAGTTGATTATACATCTGCACCACAGCACCGCATCGATGCCCCTTCAGGTGTCCAATATCAACGTATATTCCTTGCTACCAACTTAGGAGCTGGTGTCATCAGCAATGGTCCTCCGCCGTCGCTCGGACCGCCACTGATTCAACTTCAGCCCTCCGGTACAAGCGCGATTATCGGGCAGAGTGCCTCATTCACAGTAGGCGCAACCGGGCAGGGACTTACTTTCCAATGGCAATCGAAACCGTCCTCCGCATCATCCTATTCCAATATTTCAGGTGCCACCTCCAGCACGTATGTGACTCCGCCGGTATCGTCCCCCGATAACGGCACACAATTCATTTGTTTGGTGACCGATGCTCAGGGCCAGGTTTCCTCCAGCGCGGCACGTTTGACCGTTTTGCCCCCTAGCTCAAATTACGTCACATCCACAACCCTCGGCACACTCCGCAACAATTACAGCGGCTGGGTTGGTATGAGTGTCACGACAGGCGCGCAGCCCATCGCCATAACGGCCCTAGGCAGAATTTTTGTCTCGGGAAACACCGGCACCCATGTCCTCAAAATTGTTCAGAGTTCGACGGGAACAGATGTCCCCGGGACGTCCGTAACGGTCTCCACCATCGGAGGGGTGTCTGGAAATTTCGTGTACGCTAATTTGGCTGCGCCAGTCACTCTCAACGTCAACACGACCTACTATGTCCTTAGCCAGGAAGCCGCGGGCGGAGATCAATGGTACGACTACAACACCTCAGTGCAAAGCACGTCGGCTGCTGTGTTAGGCGCCTCGGTTTATGGACCTCCGTATACGCTTGTTTCCGGGTCCGCTGGACATTCTTACGTGCCTGTGGACTTCAAATATGCTGCAAGCATAGCCGTATCCGTTAACCCATCCATGGTTACGCTCCCTAATTCCGGTACGCAACAATTCAGCGCCATGGTAACCGGCACAACGACCACTGGAGTGACTTGGTCGATCGTGACCAATCCACCGGTTGGAACCCTCACATCGGACGGCTTTTACACGGCGCCTTCAACTATATCAAGTAATCAGTCCGTAACCATCGCGGCTGCCAGCGTTGCAGATACGTCGAAATCGGGGCTCGCCACTGTGAATCTCGTCCCCCCGTCGCCGCCCACGATCTCCCAGCAGCCTCAAAATGCAACCGTAACCGTTGGACAGACCGCGACGTTTACAGTCGTTGCAAGTGGCGGCACTTTGTCATATCAGTGGGAGTCGCAGCCCAGCGGCGCGGGCTCGTTTTCGCCGATTGGCGGCGCAACCTCGAACAGCTACACGACTCCAGCAGTAACTCTATCCGATAGTGGCACTCAGTATCATTGCATTGTCACCAATGCCCAGGGCCCGGTGACATCGAACGCAGCCTTACTCAACGTATCGTCAAGCACTCCCTTCGTCACCGGCCTCACCCTCGGTACGCTCCGGAATGACTACTCAGGTTGGGTCGGGATGTCCGTCGCCGTCGGCAATGTTTCCATTTCGGTTACAGCTCTGGGCCGCTTCATCGCGCCGGGGAATAGCGGCATGCATACGGTCAAAATCGTAAACGCAGGTGCGGGAACGGACGTACCCGGCGGATCCGTGATGATCAATACGGCCGGACAGCCCTCGGGAGCATTTGCGTATGTTGCGCTCTCCAGCCCGGTCACATTGAACGCGAACACGGGATATTACATCCTGTCCCAAGAAATCGTGGGAGGCGACCAGTGGTACGATCTCAATACTTCGTTGCAGAATCACGCAGGCGCTTCGATCACCGCGCCTGTCTACGGAACGGCAGCGCCATACTCCAGCGTTTCGAACCTTAGCGGACACAGTTATATTCCGGTAGATTTCCAGTACACGCAAGGTGCCCCCGTCACTTCGACCTTCGTGACGTCGGTTACCGCGGGAACTGCTCGCAATGATTTTATCGGCTGGGTTGGCGGAAGTATTATTACAGGCTCCGCGCCGGTTCAAGTCACACATCTTGGGCGTTTGTTCCTGGCCGGCAACACCGGTACCCATGCGGTCAAAATCGTGAACGCTTCTGGCGTGGATGTGCCAGGCGCTTCCGTTTCCGTCAATCTGTCAGGTGGGATTGCCGGCAGTTTTAACTATGCCGCCCTTGCGTCACCGGTAACACTCAATCCGAACACGACTTACTACATTGTCAGCCAAGAGAGCTCGGGCGGAGACCAATGGTATGATTACAACACGGCCGTGCACACTAATAATATCGCTACGCTAAATGGCGCTGTGTATAGTTTCAACGGTACTTCGTACGTTGTTGTCTCGGCTTCCGGTCACATGTACGTTCCCGTCGATTTCAAGTACCAGTAACTGATGATTCAACCCAAAAAGAGACTGTCGCCGTTCTATTGGACGCTCGGTTCTCATTGCTCGTCTGCGCTGATCCGGGTGAGTTGGGAAGGGCGGCTACGCTGCTCTTCTGCCACCTGATTAACGCCAGTATCTCTTTGTAGGCTTCCTTCCGTCGCTAAGTCGTCCACATTAAATGGCTGCCGACAGGAATGCGAACGTCTCAGCCTTGCGATCGCCTCGTCGTGCGTGATTCAGTGTCGGCAATTGGCCGAACTCGATGAGGCGACTCTGCTCAGGTGAGTATTTCCTCGTGAAGACTAGAACACTAGTTCCAATGAAGGTCATGTTAAATAGAACAGCCTATACCAGTGTTGCGGTTGCGTTGTATGCTGTAGTTCTTAAATTAGGCAATTGCATTTCGGAGGAGCCCGTTGGAGACGGCATATGAGGGCCATCGCTCTAACTGTCTTTGTCTTTGCGGCATCAGCGTTTCCTGTTGCGGGCCAGTCAGGAGGCCACACCCTTTATAACGGGATTGTCCTCCCACAACCCTTCCCACCCACGCAAGATCCTACTCAGATTTATCAGATCCCTTCCTACATAACGAGCCCTCCGCCTGTAATTCCGATCGACATCGGCCGGCAACTGTTCGTCGATGATTTTCTCGTCCAGCAGACGACGATGACTCGGACTCAGCATCAGCCGGTTAAGTATCCTTTCAACCCGGTTGTAAAACCCAACGCCGAGGATACTGCGGGATTCGCCATGCCCTTCAGCGATGGAGTCTGGTTCGATCCAGCCGACCATCTGTTCAAAATGTGGCTGTTTTGCGCGACCGGCAACGCTGTATGTTATTCGTACTCGACCGACGGTAAGAATTGGGTAAGGCCCTCTATCCCCGATGCCGCCGTCCCAAATACCGATCAGGTCATCGTTGCCGCACCGGGAGACCCGCCGCTTGCCGGGCTGATCGTTTGGATGGATCTTCAGGATCCTAACCCTGGCCGCAAGTTCAAGGCGTTTGCCAGCGATGCAACTGCGTTCGCGCTGCTCTATTTTTCACCAGACGGGATTCACTGGACAGCTAATATTCGCAGTCAATATCCGATTCCAATATTCGATCGCACAACATTTTTCTTGAATCCTTTCAGGAATGTCTGGGTGGACAGCCTCAAGACATACACGCCGCTGCCCGTCGCCCCGAGCCGCCCTTCGTATACGAGCCGCGCCAGGTTGTACGCGGAAAGTCCTGATCTGTCCAACTGGACGCCTCCGCAACCAGGGACATCGAATTTTTGGACCGGTCCCGACGTCAACGATCCACCGTATGTTACCGGTGGCACGAACCCGCAGCTCTATAACCTGGACGCCGTCGCTTATGAAAGCGTGCTTGTGGGATTGTTCAGCTGGTTCTACCCGGGGTTTGACGATGAAAATCCCAATAACTTGCCTGGGCCGGATATTGTCGAACTCGGCGCCGGTTTCAGTCGAGATGGCTTTCAGTGGGTTAGGCCGACACGGGGCTCCGGTTCCGGAACGAATGGGGCTTTTATACCCGCTTCGAACGTCGCTGGCACGTGGGACCTCGGGAATACCCAATCTGCCGGCGGTTGTTTCCTCATTGTGGGCGACGAACTGTGGTTTTACTTCAGTGGCCGGAATGCCCGCCATGGAGCCCCCGCCGTTGGCGCGACAGGCCTGGCTACGCTGCGGCGCGATGGCTTTTACTCCATGGACGCCGGGTCGGCGCCTGCCTCGCTAACGACTCGTCCGGTGCAGTTCTCAGGCAAGTATCTCTTCGTTAATGTCAAAGATCCCCAGGGTTCGCTCCAGATTCAACTTATAAACCCGACCAATGGCGGCGTCCTTGCGACCTCGCTTCCGTTGACAGCCGACAAGACATTGCAGCAGGTGAATTGGGCCAATGGCCTGACTGATCTCTCTTTATTTGCAAACCAGCCCGTTCAGTTTCAGTTCACGATGACCAACGGTAGCCTGTACTCGTTCTGGGTTTCGTCAAGCCTCTCGGGGGCAAGTAACGGATACGTTGCGGCCAACGGCCCTGGGTTTACGAGCGCCACGGACACCGTTGGCGCCGCGGGTTATCCCACAACAGCCGCTACCCCTGAGGTCAACCCGGCGGGCGGTATCATCACGAGTTCTACGCCCGTCACGATCGTGAGCAGAACTCTCGGCACGACCGTTCACTACACTCTTGACGGTACTGTGCCGACAGCCTCGTCACCGGTCTACACCGGACCACTGACGCTTTTCTCGCCATCCACGCTGAATGCTGTCGCGTTCGCTCCCGGCCTCAACAACAGCGCAGTCGGCTCCGCAACTTTCACCGTTGACAATACTCCGCCGACCGTTGCAATCACTGCTCCCCAGCCGAATCAAACGTTGGCTGCTGGCATAACGGTGACCGCCAGCGCCTCCGATAGCCTCGTGGGTATCGCCAACGTGCAGTTCCTGGTGGATGGAGTCAACATTGCCACAGTCAGCGCCGCGCCCTACACCATAACTCTACAAACCACGACTTTGACCAACACAACTCACGTGGTGACCGCCATTGCGACCAACACATTGGGTACGCAGGCGACTTCCGCGCCCGTCACGATCGCTGTACAGAACGTTTCCAGCGGTCCTACCGCCGGCTTGGCCGGTTATTGGAGCTTCGATACCGCTTATGTCTCCGGTTCGACGTTGTTCGACCAATCTGGCAATAACAACCCGGCCACGGCGTTCAACACTTCTTCGATAACGGGACAAACCGGCCAGGCCCTTCAATTCAACGGTAGTTCATCGTATAGCCAGGTCACTTCCAGCCTGTCAACGCAAGTGTTTGACCTCGTCAGCGATCTGACGCTTTCGCTTTGGATTCAGACGACAAACACCAGCCGGCTTGAAACTTTGCTGAGCAAGTATTCCGGAGGAGGTACGGGCGCGGGATACATTTTGAAGACAACACCCGCCGGCGCAGTAGCATTCCAACTGGGGGGCGCGAATCTGATCACCGGCAATCCCGTCGTAACCGGAGGCAGCGGCATTAATGACGGGCGTTGGCATCACATCGCCGTAGTTGTAAGACTTGGCTCCACGGTATCTTTTTACGTCGATGGTGTGCTGAGTTCGCTGCCGACTGTGTTTTCCGCATCCGCTCGCGCTAACTCTCTTTTCCAAATGGGCGCAAATCCCGATCCAACGCTTGGCGCGAACTTCACCGGCAGCATGGATGAGGTCCGAATCTATGATCGCGCATTATCGTCCAGCGAGATCGCGTCGCTCTCTGGTTCCACCGGCGGAACAGGTGGGCCTAGTGCTACTGCAATCTTTGTGAAAATCGACGCCAACGCAGAGGGGAACTGGGTGGGTGCATATGGGCAGGCAGGCTATGCAATCGCAGCGGATGCCACGTCTGTCCCATCCTACGCGAGTCTTACCATCAATGGAGCAAGCCTGTACACGTGGTTCGCATCCACGCCGGATGTGCGCGCGCTGATCAAAGCAAGCAATCCGAACGACCGCATTGCAGCCACTTACTACGCCGCCGGAGGCTTTACCATGGACTTGAACGTTTCCGGCGGCCAAGCCTATCCGGTGGCATTCTACGCGCTCGATTGGGATTTCGGGAATCGAACGGAAACAATCTCCATACTTGACGCGAATACATCGCAGTTGCTTGATAGCCGCACGGTCTCGGGATTCACCTCCGGGGCGTACCTGATCTGGAATATCGCGGGCCACGTGACTGTCAAGGTCACGAACTCGAGCGGCCCAAACTCGGTTGTGAGCGGGATCTTCTTCGGCCCCGGCGCCTCTCCCGATCTGGCCATAACAAGCTCCCATAACGGATCGTTTACGCAAGGTGATCTGGCCCGGCAATACACTCTAGCCGTTTCCAACGTCGGGAGTGCTCCTACATCTGGGAGCGTCACAGTTTCGGACACGCTTCCATCTGGTTTAACGGCAGCGAGTATTGCGGGAGTTGGTTGGACCTGCACACAACCGGGCGGGCCGTGCACGCGCAGCGATTCGGTCCTTCCAGGGGCGTCATTTCCAGCCATTACACTCGCCGTGAACGTGGCGGGGAACGCGCCCGGCGCTGTCACCAATGTCGCGGTCGTTTCCGGAGTAGGAGATGTCAATCCACAAAACAATACTGCAAACGATTTGACTACGATTAATCTGGCCGGAACGGCCTTTGTCACTGGTTATGGTTCGAATAGCCCGCTCCTGCGAAACGACTTCACTGGATGGGTGGGCATGAACATTCTTGTTGGATCGAATCCACTGACAGTGACTGCCTTGGGGCGGGTCTGTGTGTCCGGAAACGCCGGAACCCATGGCATCAAATTAGTCAGCGCTGCGACCGGTCTGGATGTTCAGGGGGGAAGTGTATCGATAAGCATGTCCAATTGCACGCCCGGTCAGATTGCGTACACTGCTCTAACTTCTCCCGTTTCTCTGCAGGCAAACACCGCATACTCTTTAGTGACACAGGAGTTGAACGGCGGTGATAAGTGGTACGACTTCGGTGCGATAACCACGACGAGCGCTGCGGCCGTAATCAGTTCCGTGTACTCCTCAGATGGTCAGAACTGGATTCGTGCCGGAAATCCCAACACCTCGTATGTTCCCCCAAGCTTCCTATATACGGTGGCAACCCCGGCCCAGACCACTGTTCAGGCTAGTCCTGCCGCAGCATCGTTTTCCGTCGACGGGACGTCATATTCCAGTTCTCAAGTGTTCACCTGGAATCCCGGAAGCTCGCACGTACTCAGCGTGACCACTCCGCAAGCGGCGGGGCCGGGCACGCAATACGTGTGGTTGAATTGGAGTGACGGCGGGGCCACGTCCCACACGATTACCGCCGCGGGGTCGGCATCTTACACGGCAAATTTCGGCACTCAGTATCTGCTCACCACCTCTGTTTCACCGGCGAACGGCGGCAGCATCACCATAAATCCCACGGCGAATGCCGGTTACTATGTGACCGGAACCCTGGTTCAGTTCACGGCCGTGCCGGCCTCCGGCTGTACGTTTACAGGTTGGGGTGGTGATATGGCAGGAACTGTCAATCCACAGTCCTTGACGATATCGGCGCCCCACTCAGTAATTGGAAATTTCCAGTGCAGTGCTCCAGTCACAAATGCGGTGTTCATCACGGCTTATTCTCAATCGTCGGCCGTTTTGCGCAACGACTTTACTGGTTGGGTGGGAACTACTTTCACGGTAGGTGGCGCGCCTCTCTCCGTCACCTCACTCGGGCGCGTTTGCGCTTCTGGAAATGCTGCTTCGCATACCGTTAAGATCGTGCATGGAACTGCCAATGGCACAGATCTCGCTGGAGCTTCGACGGCAGTTACCATGGCCGGCTGTACGCCCGGCCAGTTTGTCTATGCGTCCCTGGCGAGCCCGGTTACCCTACAGGCAGGCACGTCATATCATCTCGTAACCCAGGAACTCGCTGGTGGTGATCGCTGGTACGATTACGGAGGCGTTTCGGTGTCATCGGACGCCGCCATTCTGAATTCGGTTTTCTCGCCAGACAGCGCGACCTGGCTCCCCGCCGGACCGGCAAATACCTCCTATGTGCCGGCCAATTTTCAGTACTCCATTTTGCCGCCACCTGCGCCGGATCTGGCGATCGCAGTGAGCCATAGCGGCAATTTCGTTCAATCTGACACGGGCGACACCTACACGATCATGGTCACGAACGCCGGAACCGGGAGTACGAGTGCGGCGGTACAGGTCAGCGACACGGTGCCAGGTGGTTTGAGTGCGACGGCGATATCGGGAACGGGATGGATCTGCACGCAGCCGTCCGGACCGTGCTCGCGGACGGATGCCCTGACTGCCGGCGGCAGCTACCCGCCGATCACGCTTACGGTGAATGTGGCGAGCAACGCGCCCGCCAGCGTGACCAATACCGCGAGCGTATCTACAACGGGCGATTCCAATCTGTCCAACAACACGGCCTCGGACACCACCACAATCCAAGCGCGGGTGCAGGTCACAGTACAGGCCAGCATCAGCGGTCCGTCGTTTACGGTGGATGGGACGACCTATACCAGCCCGCAGAGTTTCAGCTGGATCTCCGGTTCGAGCCATACCATCGCGGTGACATCGCCACAGAGCGGCGGAGCCGGTGTACAGTATGCATTCAGCAGCTGGAGTGATGGGGGTGCGAGTTCACACGCCATCAATCCCGTAAGTCAGACTACCATCACGGCTAACTTTACGGTTCAATATCAGCTCACCACTGGCGTGCAGCCTGCGCCGGGCGGCTCGGTCACGGCCAGTCCCGTTTCCAACGGCGGTTACTATAACAGCGGGACGCAGGTTCAACTGACCGCGGTGCCGAACAGCGGATATGTCTTTACCGGTTGGAGTGGCGATCTGAGCGGGAACACCAACCCGCAGACGATCTCGATGACCGCTGCGCATGGGGTGACAGCGAGTTTTCAGGCGGCTGCGCCGGATCTGGCGATCGCAGTGAGCCATAGCGGCAATTTCGTTCAATCTGACACGGGCGACACCTACACGATCATGGTCACGAACGCCGGAACCGGGAGTACGAGTGCGGCGGTACAGGTCAGCGACACGGTGCCAGGTGGTTTGAGTGCGACGGCGATATCGGGAACGGGATGGATCTGCACGCAGCCGTCCGGACCGTGCTCGCGGACGGATGCCCTGACTGCCGGCGGCAGCTACCCGCCGATCACGCTTACGGTGAATGTGGCGAGCAACGCGCCCGCCAGCGTGACCAATACCGCGAGCGTATCTACAACGGGCGATTCCAATCTGTCCAACAACACGGCCTCGGACACCACCACAATCCAAGCGCGGGTGCAGGTCACAGTACAGGCCAGCATCAGCGGTCCGTCGTTTACGGTGGATGGGACGACCTATACCAGCCCGCAGAGTTTCAGCTGGATCTCCGGTTCGAGCCATACCATCGCGGTGACATCGCCACAGAGCGGCGGAGCCGGTGTACAGTATGCATTCAGCAGCTGGAGTGATGGGGGTGCGAGTTCACACGCCATCAATCCCGTAAGTCAGACTACCATCACGGCTAACTTTACGGTTCAATATCAGCTCACCACTGGCGTGCAGCCTGCGCCGGGCGGCTCGGTCACGGCCAGTCCCGTTTCCAACGGCGGTTACTATAACAGTGGGACGCAGGTTCAACTGACCGCGGTGCCGAACAGCGGATATGTCTTTACCGGTTGGAGTGGCGATCTGAGCGGGAACACCAACCCGCAGACGATCTCGATGACCGCTGCGCATGGAGTAAACGCAAATTTTCAGCAGTTGACAACTGGAATTACCGCTTACACAGCGAGCGCCCCGTTGCGGAACAATTTCGGCGGCTTTGTAGGGACGAGCCTGACAATCGGACCAAAGCCTTTATCGGTCGTGACTTTGGGACGCGTGTGTGCACCGGCCAATGCCGGAGTACACACCATCAAGATCGTCGACGCGTCCTCCGGGATGGATCTGCCCAGTGCGTCTGTCTCGCTGTCGATGGCGGGATGTGTTTCCGGACAGTTTATCTATGCCCCCCTTACCAGCGCCGTGACTCTTCAACCCTACGCGTCGTACTTGTTGGTCAGCCAAGAAGTGTTGGGAGGCGATCAATGGTTTGATTTCGCGCCGATTTCGACTACCTCCGATCTGGCCCCGACGGCCTCCGTCTATTATGATGGCGCGAAATGGGTGCTAGTTAGTAGCCCCGGCACGTCATACGTACCGCCTGGATTCCAGTACAGCGTGGCATCAGCCAACACGAGCCAGCCAGCCATTACCAGTTTCAGCAAAGGCGCGGTCCGAAACGATTTTACAGGGTGGGTTGGCGCAGCGTTCACTACCGGGCCCGCCGGTTTGATGGTGAATGCTCTCGGCCGCATTACCGTCTCAGGAAACGCAGGCACTCATCTCGTGAAAGTTGTCCGCGCTTCCGATGGCAGTGATGTACCGGGTGCTTCCGTTTCTGTGAACACGGGCACCGGGACAACAGGACAATTTGTGTGGACAGCACTGTCAGCACCTGTAACACTGCCGGGAAATACTTCGTATTACTTGGTCAGCCTCGAACAGACTGGCGGAGACCAGTGGTACGACTACACGCCTGTCTCCAGTGCAACTTCACTGGCCATAACGAGCGCTGTATACTCCTTTGAAGGAAAGACTTGGGTTCCGATCGGCGGTCCGAATATGTCCTACGTACCTCCTAATCTCAAGTAATCCAGACGCACACGGGCCGGTCCCACCGAAGTCAATACCACAAAATGCTGGTTCACCTCCCGATCACCGACCAACCGGGACACAAACGCGCGTGACTCGCTTGTATCAATGGCTTTGAAGCCGGCCAATTCCACAGACCGGCGCTGTTTGTGGGCTGTGACTTTCGTCAGACGAACGATCAGTAACAAATCCCGCTTCGCGCAAGACAGAGGTGCGGCGATTAGCGCTCAGAGCAGTGAACGAGCAGCCCAAGTTTGAAGCACAGAAATCCTAAAACTGAAAGAGCATATGCTCCGATGCGCTTGCATAACGACATATGGCTTTCTCCAGTCATGAATGGAACCGTAATCCGCAGCGAAAAGAAAGGAACAGCCGCGCAAATTCTGCGGTACGATGCCGTCCTCGGCGAAGTAATCGGACGCGATTCCTATTCCCGCGTGCGGTACGTTCAACGTGGCGGTACGACTTTGTTCGTGCCGGATGTGACCGATCCGCAGGACGCTGGCACGGTCGAGGAACTACTAGCGACTGCCGATCGCGCCGCTTGCTGAACGCAACACGGGATGCCTCGTTGCAATTTCCTAACGGCACCCTTTGATGACAGCGGCCAGGCACTCGTCCGCTAATCCAAAATGTTCCGTACTCGCGAGGCCGCGCGCGGGGAAGTGGCTCATGTTAATGGTTGATGTTTAGTTCCGCGACCGCCGCACGCTCATTTTGACGGTCGCAATGACTGGTACTAACATGAGAGTAGTAGAAGGATCCCGACGTCGAATCGGTAAAGCTCGCCGGAGCGCGCCAGAATCTATCTAGCTCTTTAGATCTCTATTTGCGTGGAAACAATCAAGATCTGGAACTTTGAGAAAGCGCCCGCGACGTTGAAGGCTCTTTGCCCGTCCGGAACCGATCCGGAGTGGATCGCGTACATCCCGGCCGGGGTCAGTAGTTCCGAGTTTGACGCGTTCTTATCCAGCGGCGACCGGGCTAGCATAATCAGACAGGTGCTCACCGACGGAAGCATCGTGTATTTCGGATCGGCCGCTTCCGCCCGGGACGACAAAGTCAGCACCGCGTCGAAGTCGAGTGGGGAACCCTAGAGCACAGTCGGCGGTTTCTGCTGAATGACATGGTTGGTTCGTGTATTGTAGAACAGGTGTGAGGTAATCAAATGGCAGCGAAACCGTGGGTGGGCTTGTTCGCGGTGAGCATCGTTTTCCTTTGTGGTTGCAGCAAAACTGCTCCGCAATACATCAAACGGGGCAACGAATTGTATGCTGCGGCGAAATACAAAGACGCCGTCCTGAATTACCGCGCCGCCATTAAGAAAGAACCCAAGTCGAGCGAGGCCCGGTACCGGCTCGCGCTCGCGATGCTGCAATTGGATCAAGGCTATGAAGCCTATCAGGAACTCGCAAATGCTGTGGCCCTCGATTCACGCAATATAGCCGCGAAAGTTGCTTTAGCAAAACTCGCCCTTTCCGCTTACAAAGCAAGCGCGCGTCCCCCGGCGGTCTTATACAATCAAGCGCGCACTTTGTCCGATGCACTGCTCGCCGATGCTCCGAATTCCACCGACGGCCTCGAGCTGAAGGCAGCGATCGCACTCATCGACCACCGCGCTGCCGATGCCGTTGCCCTTTTCCGGCAGGCTCTCCGGATCACCCCCGACTCGGCTGAGTTGCAAACCAGTCTGGCCGAGGCTCTGCTAAAAAACAATCAGACTGCGGAGGGCCAGCACCAGGCGCAACTCGCGATCGACCGCCACCCAGACTATACGCCCGCTTACGATCTGCTTTACACGTTCTACATGGCGCAACAGCGGCCGGCGGACGCTGAATCGTTGCTAAAAGTGCGTCGGATGAAGAATCCCTCAGATGCCAGCGCCGTTGTGAATCTAGCTGGCTTCTACTATCAGACCCAAAGGCCGCAGGAAGGGGAAGTCATTATCCAATCGCTGCGCGACCGCCGCGGTGTTTTCCCCCAAGCCGACCTGATCATCGGCGATTTTCATTCTCTCGCTAAGAACTGGACGCAAGCTCTGGCGGACTACAACCAGGGTCTGGCGGCTGATAAAACCCGCGATACCACCTATCGCGAACGTATCGCGTCAGTTCTTACGATTCTCGGTCGCCGGGACGAAGCGCTCAAGGCAACTGATGAAATTCTTGCTAAAGACGCCCGAAACATCCTCGCCCGCACTTTGAAAATCGAACTGCTGGACCAGTCCGACGACGTAAAAAACCGGGCCGCCGCTGCCGCCATAGCCAAGGAGCTCGCCAACGACGCCCGCTTCGACGCACGGGCCCAGATGACCGCCGGCGAGGCGTTTATGCTCAATGGGAACTTGGATTTAGCGGAACAGCGTTTCAGACAGGCTGCGGCGGTGGATCAAACTTCCGCCACGCCGGTCATCGCCGTCGCTAGCGTGGCGATGATGCGGCGCAATTATCAGAATGCTCTGGATCTTGCCAATTACGCGCTTACCCTCAAACCAGGCGACGAGCCTGCGCGTATGCTTCGCGTTGCCGCGCTGACCGTCCTCGGTTCCTATACAGCGGCGAAAACCGAAGCGCAGCAGTTGGCGCACGATAGCAGTAATCCGCAGGCGGCGCAAACGCAATTGGCGGTGATCGCCATGCTTCAAAAGCACTATGGTGAGGCGGAAGCACAATTTCGCAAGGTGTATGAGCAGGGCGGCTCAAATCTTAACGGTTTGGTGGGCCTGGTCCGGACATACCAGGCAGAAAACCTCCCCAACCGGGCTCTCGAACTCCTTCAGTCAGAAGCAAAACGTACGGGCAACTCGCTGCAAGCGCAGGCTTTGTTGGTCGATGCTGCCGAAAAGGCGGGAAAGCGCGATGTGGCCCTGGTACAGCTTAGAAAAATGGCCGCTGAGAATCCCGGCTCCTTGCCCATTCAAATTCGCCTCGCCGATGAAGAACGCCTACAGGGCAATCTAGCGGCAGCGCTGGACGCCTACCATCGCGTCAAGCAGCTCGATCCAAAGAACAAGGATGTGGACAAGGTCATCGCCACCGTGCAACAGGATCTGGGCGACAATGCAGCCGCCCTTGCAAGTTATAGAAAGGCCTTACAAATTTCGCCCGATGATCCGGCCGCCGCCAATAACCTCGCTCTCCTCCTTGCCGATTCGGGCGGTGATTTGGACGAGGCGCTCAAATTGGCCACCAACGCTCTCCGCAAAGCACCCAACAGCCCCGGCGTTCAAGATACGTTGGCTTGGATATATGTAAAACGCGGAGATGCTGCCGCCGCTCTGCCGATCCTGTCGTCTCTTACTCGCAAGTATCCGAATATCATGGTTGTCCGCTATCACTATGCAGTCGCACTTCTTAAGAGCGGAGAGCGCACCACGGCCAAACGTGAGTTTGAGACCGTCCTCGCTAAGAACCCTCCGAAGTTGGTAGCGGCGTCCATCCACGATTACCTCAAAGAAGCTCAGTAATGCGAGCCAAGTCTCACCACAGCCAGTAACCTGTCTTACCTTGCTTCCTTGTTTCCATTACGCTGGAGAAGGACTCCTAGTACTTTATTTAAGTTAAAAACCTTTTGTGGGGATTCCGATTGATGTATACTCATGCAGTTGGAAGGTTTAGTGGGTCGGTTTGGCGAACCAAGGAGGAGTGTTTCAAATGCGTAGCAGTCTGTTATGTCTGGCTATTTTTTCCCTGCTCGTAGCAAGTGCGGGGATGGCGTCTGGGGCCACTTTGTGCAGCTCCATCGCAACGCTTCAAGATTGGTCTACTGCCGGGAGCGCTGGTTGCACAATTACAGCACCGGATGGCGCTACCTGGACGTTCGTGTTCGGGGGAGCAAATGAAACGCCTGCCGGCAACGGATTCACGCCCGCGCTGAGTAACATTAGCACAACGTTTGGTACAGTGGCCCCCGGCGAGGTTGGATTTTCGTTCGCTTTTGGCGCAAACGCGAATTGCACTAGCCCGGCTGGGTCGAATTTCTGCGCTCCCTCTACTGGGAAGGCGGACATCGAACTTAGCTATTACGTCAGTTCGTCGAGCACCGATATTATCGATCTTTTCCAATCCATCACTGGTACAGCAGTTGGAACAAATACCAGTAATACTGGCGTCGATAGCCTAACTGACCAATACTCTCTCGGCTGCGCCAAAACCCCGATCACTTCCTGTGCGGGTTCCGTATCTGCGCCCATCGTCTCAATCACCGAGGCCAACTCAGGCACGACGCAGACCCAGACGAATACGTTCAGCGCAACCAATGCCGTGTCCGTGACAAAAGACATGCAGGCCTGCTCGGCCTCGAGTTGCGGTGCGCCGGGTCTTGCTGGCGCGACCGATATTACAAACGTGAAGAATGCGTTCAGCACGAGCTCCGTTCCCGAACCTAAACAGGTCGGCTTCCTCGGCACCGCGCTGCTTGGTCTCATTGCGATCACTTTGCGCCGCCGTAAGCAAGAACAGCCTCAGTAGCTTCTCTCAGTGAAGATACACTAAACGGGCCTGACCGGATCCCCCGGTCAGGCTCGTTTTTTCGTTTTAGCTGCCGACTCTTAACCTGTCTTCGCGTCTCACGACTTAATAGAACTGTGGATGCCTTTTGCGCGTCATCAGGGTCGCGGTCCATGATGGGTCTGGCCGCTCTGTTGCTCGTTCTACCTGACTCACCGGTAATGACCGGAACCCGCGACGACGATGGAGAGGAACCATGGCTGGCCACCCACCAATGCACTCCCTGCTCCGGTATGCCGATATTTCAAATGGGACGTCCCCGGAAAACAGCGGCCCACCTTTCTCAGACTCGAAGTAGTCGATCAGATCAGTCGGGCCGTTCGATCTGTCGATCGAAAGTGAACTCATTTGTATCCTGCTCGGCTATTCCGTCGAGTATCCGAATCGTACGAATTTCGTGGAACCATGCTTGTGATCCAAGACGGCACATCGGGCCCGTCGCGCTACTCCATCCGCAAGCCGCTTACGAGCCTGAATCAATCCAGCCAATAGTGTCGTATCGGTGTCTTCCGCGTTCAGAACGGCGGCTGGTTACTAATAACCGATCGCGTTTTCGCCAGCGCGTGGAATATTGCCGTGTTGTCCAGCGCGACTGGACCTGGCCAGCGCGACTGGACCTGGCGCCTTTTTCATTCGGGAAGGCGCTTCAGTCTACTGGGATTCTCCTACTCGGAATTCCCGTTTGACTCCCATTCCCATTCGGCTCGGTCTTCATTTCTCGTTCCGCAATCCTCCTCTGTACGCACGCGCCAGGCTGCGCCTGCTTGCCTCTGCCGCCGTTGCGGTGCGGGCTTTCCGTCGTCGACACAAAAACTGCATTCCAACGCTGAGCCAAATCTCAGGTCTGACTTGCTGAGCGGACCGCGCCGACAGTTCACTCCAGCCCGCGGCATCGCAGAGCGCAACGAAGCGCGCCACAGTGGTCAGAGTTCAATACCTTGTCGACGCTGGCCCGCTCGCTTACGCGCCACCGCCCGGAACCGGTGCGATCACAGTGATTGGATTCACGATCGCAATCGGATCGTTAACAGAACGCGGCGTCCTTACGTCACCAACGGTGCCTTCGTAATAACCCCTCCCGCTCGCGAAACCAGAGCTTCGGGGCGGACAGGTTGTTTATTGGCCGTCCACAACGACGTGCTCGTGCGCCTTGAAGTCGCTGAACAAAACGGGAACAACACTAGCCAATCATCTCGATTTTTACCAATGGAGCCCCCAAGCGCCGTATGTGACCCGCATTACCGCGCAGCATCGGTGCGAGCAAGCGGCTCTCTTTCGGGCGGGCGAATAGAGATCGCGCTTACTACCGCTTGACGCGCGGCAGGTTTAATCCAGTCACCGTCAATCTCTGCGAGTAAGCTTCTATCGAGGAGGCGGACCGAAACAATCGCTCGTTGGCCCGCGCTCTCCAGCAACGATCCCTCCAGCCCTTCCAGGGGACCGCCAGCGATGATGATCGTCTCGCCAACGCACAACTCAATTCCTTCATCTTCTGCACGGCTGTTAACGGAAGTTGTCATGAATAGCAGCAATGACTGAAACTAGAGTTTAGCACCGTAAATTTTTCAAACGACGAAAAACCGTGTGCATTCTGTCCTAGAAGTACTAGTTCTAGGCACTTCAAACACGTCGGCGAATCTCAATAACCCGCTTCGCTTTTCCACGCAAGACATAGGTTTGCAATGTCTTACATCTAAATGGTTCGGGCAGCCGCATCGTGCCTGGTTCTCATGCTGCATCTCCGCGGCTCGTAAGAATTCCTCTGGCCAGCAAACGATTACGCTGCTATATTCGATAGGACAACCTCCCAGCTAAAGCAGGAATTCGTCCTTCTCGTCTTTCGCTTCAGCCATGGGTTGTGGACCTCAAGTTGATCGGTATCCATTTACAGCCCGACTTGGAAGCGACACCAGCCACCCTAACAGGCAGCTCTGCGCGCATTGTGCCGCAGAAAGAAAGCAATCGTTTTTCTCCGTTTGCGTTTTGGCTTACCCCGATCGCGGTCTGCCTGGCGCTCTACTTTGTTGGATTGCGCGTCTGGTTCATGCAGGACGATTTCTATTGGTTGTCTCTTCACAATTACGTGAAGGACGCCCACAGCTTGGCGTTTGCTCTGTTTGCCCCAATGGCGCAAGGCACAATACGGCCGCTTGGCGAGCGCGGATTCTTTCTGCTTTTCTCTCATCTGTTCGGCGTCAACGCGCTGCCATACCGGATTTTTGTCTTTCTCAACCAGTTCGTTAATGTCGCTCTCATCGCAGCCATCGCGCAGAAGCTTACTCGATCCGCAGTGGCCGGAATGCTCGCGCCAATTCTCTGGCTCTTCAACATCGCGCTCATTGCGCCCATGTCGTGGAACTCCGCTTATAACGAGATCCAATGCGCGACCTTTCTCCTCGCCAGCTTCTTTTTCTTCTTGAAGTATGTGGAAACCGACCGGCGCAGCTTCTATCGCTGGCAGTGGCTTACGTTTGTGCTCGGGTTTGGAGCTCTGGAACTAAACGTGGTCTACCCCTTCGTTGCCGCACTGTATGCGGTGCTATTCGCCCGAAAATATCTGCAATCTACCGCACCGCTCTTTGCCGGTTCCGCCCTCTACTTGACCATTCACTTATGCGTGCCGGCGCCGGAGGTGACCTCGTATTACCGAATGGACTTCCATCCCGCTTCTCTCGCCTCCACGTTTCTGAGTTATTGGAAGACGCTTTTCGGCTTTGCGGCCTTCGCGCGCTTACAACAGCTCCCCAACTACTGGCCGGATATAGCAGTAGCAGTGTTTACCGCCGTCGTTGTCTACTTCAGCGTCAGGCAACGCCGTGAGGAACGCAAGCTGTCTATTTTCTTCTTCGGATGGTTCGTCATTTTCCTCGCCTTGCTGCTCCCATTTGCCGCTCACATCACCGAGTACTACCTCACGATCCCTTCCATCGGAATGGCAATGCTAGGGGCATACTCTGTTTTGTTGGCTTGGCGATCTGGAGCAACCTCTAAAGCCATGGCGATGTTGCTGGTTTCAGCATATGTTCTGCCATCGGCGGTTTTCATTTACGAAGGTACGCGGGTTTATCGTGACCGATCCGAACGCGTGCACAGCGTGGTTCGCGGTGTCACCGTGGCAAAGGAACTCCTGAATCAGAAGACCATTATTCTGGAAGATGTCGATGATGAACTGTTCTGGACGGGCCTGTACTTTCATCCCTTCAGCCTCTTCGGCTGGAAAGATGTTTACGTTGGCCCGGAGTCGGAACGCCGCGTACAACAAGATCCGCACCTCCCGCCCATTGACGACTACTTTCTTTCACCAGCAGAAACGCTGCGACTGTTGCGATCCGGCCGCGCGGCGGTTCTTTCGATTAATGGCCGTACGCTGAAAGACATCACCAGACCCTACTCTCTATTAAATCTGCCGGACCCGACTTCCCGCAGCAGTGTAGAGTGAAACGCGAGCGGGCCGAGCTTAGCTCACCGAGCCAGGCGAGCAACGTCGCGCCGCTTCAGAGGCGGCTGATTTTTGCAGCGAATACGACGTTTCATCCGCGCCGAAATCTTTTATGGCAGGTATAACGGCTAAGCTTGTCTTCCCGTTGCCATCGGCGCCTTCTGGCGTCGCGCTTAACCGCGCCCGCCTCCGGCCTGCTCTACGGCCCCACTGCATACGTGAAATTAGGCGGAACAAAGGAGACATTTCCACTGCTGACCAGATTCCAACTGACTCCATCAAACCAAACCGCGTTGTTTACTGCGGCGCCAGTCGAGGTTCCGATCGAACCATAGTCATACCATTGATCGCCGCCGAGCGCCTCTTGGCTTACCAGATAATAAGTACCGCCTGCTCCCAAGCTAACCGGGGTCGCAAGCGTGCTGTACACAAACTGCCCGTTAGTACATCCGCCCATGTTCACCGAAATCACACTGCCCGGAACATTTGCGCCGCTCGCCGCATTTACGAACTTCAGGATGTGCGTGCCGGTGTTGCCAGCCAAGCATAGTCGCCCTAACGAGTACACGTTCAGCGGACTCGCTCCAATGCTCAACTTCATTCCCACCCACCCACCGAAATCGTTGCGCAGCGAGGGGTGGCTGTAGTTATAGCCATTCACAAATGCCGTAACGGATGGGATCGGCGGCGTAGCTCCAGCCGTATAGGTGAAATCCGGTGGAACGTACGACGTGTTGGCCGTGCTGACTAGATTCCAGTTGACCCCGTCGAACCAAACCGAGTTGTTCACCGTGGCCACAGATGACGTTGCGATCGATCCGTAGTCATACCATTGGTCGCCTCCCGCCGTTTCTTGGCTGACCAGATAATAGCTGACGCCGGCTGCGAGCGTAATAGGAGTGGGTAGCGTGCTATACACAAACTGGCCGCCCGTGCACCCGGCCATGTTCACCGAAGTGACACTTCCCGCCACATCGGCCCCGTTGGTCGCGTTTACAAATTTTAGGCTGTGTGCTCCAGCATTTCCTGCTACGCACAGCCGGCCTAGCGAATTTACGTTCAGCGGGCTTGCTCCAATGGTCAGTTTCATGCCTGCCCAACCGCTGTAATTGTTGCGCAGAATCGGGTGACTATAGTTGTAGCCGTTCACAAACGAGCTTGCCGAAGGTGTCGCTGGTGTATTGCCTGAAGGTGCGGCAGGCGGCGAGCTGGTTCCCAACGTGTACGTGAAATTCGGCGGGACATAAGAAGTGTTCGTCCCTCCGGCCGGATCCCAGTTCGTCCCGTCGAACCAGACGGAGTTGTTCACCGTCGCCGCCGCCGATATTCCGATGGAGCCGTAGTTGTACCATACGTCCCCGCCAGCGGCCTCCTGGCTCACCAGGTAATAGGTCGCGCCGGCGTTCAACGTGACCGGTGCGGCCAGCGTTGTGTACACAAACTGACCGGCAGTGCATCCGCTCATGCTCACCGATACAGCGCTGCCGCTTACGTCCGCTCTGGTGGCAGCATTCACGAACTTCACAGTGTGGCTGGCCGAATTACCCTGCACGCACACCCGCCCGAGCGAGCTTACATTGAGCGGAGTTGTGCCCACCGTCAAGCTCATGCCTACCCAACCACCGAAATCGTTCCGCAAAACCGGATGAGTATAGTTGTAGCCATTCACAAAGGCTTGTCCGGACGGCGGCGTGCTGGGCGCGGGCGTTTGCAAGTTGGCCGTGACCGAATGCGGAGCCGACATAATGATGATCTGCGGATTCACTGTCCCCGTCAGGTCTCCGCTCCAGTTTCCGAACGTATTTGGGGCGTTCGGCGCGGAGGTAAGTTGAACCGGCGTCCCGCTGTTGTAATACCCGTCCGGCGATGCAGGGCTCATCGAGATGTTCCCCGCCCCGGCAGGCGCGACACTCGTACTGAGTAAGTATTGTGTTCCGAAGTTCGCTATAAACGTGGCTGAGGCGCTCGGCGTTATGCTGTGCGAGAGCGCGCCCCCGTCGCTCCAGCTGCTCCATACCCAACGGCTGCCCGTGGAACTGCTCTGCGTCCCCACTGCCGCGATGACATGCGTCGAACCCGCCGTCCAGTTGAACGTCTGGCTGCTGTTGTACGAGGCGCCGTCTACAAGGAATGCTACACCGGCTGGTGCAGCCTGAACTGTAACGGCGATCGTACTGCTCGTTCCGACCGTGTAGGTGAAGCTGGGCGGCACATACGAGGAATTCACGCCGTCCACTGCATTCCAGTTCACGCCATCGAACCACACGGAATTGTTGACTGCGGCGACAGCCGCCGTCGAGATTGGCCCGTGGTCGTACCAGAAATCACCGCCTGACAACTCCTGGCTCACCAGATAATAGCTGGTCCCGGCTTGCAGCGTCACCGGTGCGGACAATGCGCTATAGACAAACTGGCCGATCCCACACCCAGCCATGTTCACAGAAACGGCGCTGCCGCCTACGTCGGCGCCGGTGGCCGCATTGACAAATTTTATGGAGTGCGCGCCGGAATTACCCGACACACAAACCCTTCCAACCGAGTTGACAATTAGCGGGCTCCCGCCCACAGTAAGTTTCATACCCACCCAACCGCTGAAGCTGTTGCGGAGGGAGGCAAGCGAACCCAGGTCGTAACCGGTAACAAAACCATTGATGTTCGGCTGCGGCGGGCTAGCCGGGGTAATCGGTACCGCAACGGCTGCTATCTTGCGAATACGGTTTTCTGCCGGTGAAGCAAGATACAGGTTCCCGACGCTATCCAGAGCCAGGCCGGCAGGTTGGCCCAGACTGGCGGCCGTCGCCGGCCCTCCGTCTCCGCTAAAACCCAACGTCCCGTCCCCTGCAATCGAAAGCAAACTACCTGCAGAAATCGCCAATTCCCGGATGCGGTCGTTGCCTGCTTCTGAGACGTAAAGGTTTCCACCGCGGTCCACCACTACAGCGAAGGGATTCGATATGGATGTGCTCGTTGGCGACCCGCTGAGCCCGCTTAAGTCGACACTACCTGTTCCCGCAACAGTAGAGATCGTGGGATTGGACCCAAAGGTCACCTTGCGCACTCGCTGGTTGCCGTAATCGGCAATGTATAAGTTGCCAGCGCCATCGAGCGCCACGCCGGTTGGAGAATTTAGCGCCGCCACGGCAGGGTTGCCGCCGTCGCCGCTGAACCCCGCCGTGCCGGTGCCGGCCACTGTCGTGATCCGAGGATTGGTCCCAAACGACACCGACCGGACGACATGATTTCCAGAATCGGCGATAAAAAGATTGCCGCCAGCGTCTAGTGCGACACTCGTTGGCTGTGACAACTGCGCGCTAGCCGGGCTGCCGCCGTCGCCGGAATATCCCGGTATCCCGCTTCCCACCACAGTGCTGATTGTCGGATTCGGTCCAGAGGTGATCTTTCGAATCCGGTTGTTAGCGGTATCGGCAATATACAGGCTGCCCGAGCCGTCGACTGCAACTCCCATTGGATTGTCAAGCTGCGCCGCGACCGCGGTACCGCCGTCGCCGCTAAATCCCGCCGTACCGGTACCAGCCAGGGTCACGATGGTGGGGCTTGCGCCTGATACCACTTCGCGAATCCGATTGTTGCTGGAATCGGCAATGTAAAGGTTACCCCCGCCGTCCACGGCAACGCCGAAAGGACCACCCAAGCTGGCTCGTTGCGGATCAAGGCCGTCGCCGCTGAAAGTTGCGGCGCCATTGCCCGCGATGGTCTGAATCATTCTCGCCGTGCCCGCCGCGACAAAACGCACCCGGTTATTCTGCGTGTCCGCAATATAGATGTCGCCAGTCGCGTCTAGCGCTACACCCGACGGTGACGACAGAATTGCGTTGATGGCGGTTCCCCCGTCGCCGCCAAATCCCGAGCCGCCAGTCCCCGCGACAGTGGTGATGATGGGGCTTCCTCCAGCTACGACTTCGCGAATACGATTATTTCCTTGGTCAGCTATGAATAGGTTCCCTGCGCCGTCCACTGCCACACTGGCCGGCGTTGAAAGTTGTGCGGCGGTTGGCGCGCCTCCATCGCCTCCAAAACCGGATGAGCCGTTTCCGGCCACAGTCGTAATCCTCGGGCTGGAGCCGAAGACCACCTTCCGAATTCGGTTATTGCCCTGGTCTGCAATATAAAGATTGCCACTTCCGTCCACCGCGACGCCCGATGGCCATGACAATTGTGCACCAACCGGCGACCCACCATCGCCCGAAAAACCCGCTCCGACCGTTCCAGCAATCGTGCTGATCGTAGAAGTCGGCCCGGATGTTACTTTTCGAATACAGTTGTTCCCTTGATCAGCAATGTAGACATTTCCGCCGCTGTCGACAGCTATGCTAACCGGGCCCGACAGAGCTGCCGCTTGTGGACTGCCCCCATCCCCACTGAATCCTGCGCTGCCATTACCAGCCATCGTGCTGATAGTAGCCGGAGATGCCAGGCTTACTTTTCGAATTCGATTGTTGCCCGTATCCGCGATGTAAAGATTGTTGCTGTCCACCGCAACACCGGACGGAGCGCTCAGCCGCGCCGCCGTTGGATCACCGCCATCTCCGCTGTAGCCAAGCAGTCCGTTGCCTGCAAACACAGCCAGCGTGCCCGCAGAGGATATCCGAAATACCCGGTTTTGGGAGGCCACCGCAACATAGTAATTCCCAACAGCATCGACGGCAACTGAAACAGGTTGTATGTTCGCCTGTGTCGCGGGAACGTTGTTTGGGCCGCCTCCAGCTACCGTGGAAATCGGTTGGCCCTGCCCAAACAAGGTCGGGCTCAGAAAACTAACGAGCAAAACCAGTGATTGGGCGGACATGGGCGAAATTCGTCGAGGGTAGGACATAGCACGTGTTAAGCGACTCGTATTAGCTTGGCAGTAGCCGAATTGCACTAAGAGAGCTTAAAACGTAGGCTGTTTTACAGCAACAGGCGACATTCCTCTATCCTAAGCGTCAAAAACCTTAGTAGGACTTGGGAGTTACACGTACTCTCACGATCTAATCGACGAGTACGAACAGCTGCGCCGCGATGCCCTAGGAACGGGCGTCGCCGACTCAAGCGAGGGTTTAGACTTGGGCTCATTTTTGACACCACTAGTCTCCAGAAACTCAGCCGCTAAGTTCCTGAACAAGAATAAGTTGCAGATTCAGTGAAGCGGCTTGTCTGGAGCATGCGCTGAATCGCTTCTCACATCAGTCAGTAGATCCGCTTCGGATTTACTCGCCATCCTGCGTGTCGCAGTTCGTTAATACGACGACGTCATCCCGCACTGGAACTTAGCAGATGAGATGCCGGGCCTTGGCTTAGGCTCCCATGCCACGCCTGTTTCTGTAAGCACTGACGGCAACCTGCCATTGTCTGGATACTCCCTGCTCCGTCCGCTTCACTGCACCTACTTGAACTCCCTGGTCAAGTGCTCACTCGAACGACCGATGACTCAGTTTCTGTTTGAAGGGATTTGCTGCGTTAACCACCAATCACTGACCGCGATCAACAGATGAAATCGCTCTCGAAACAAGCCGCACCCTGCGCTGGAGATCGGTCACACGACGTGAGTAAGCATCCAGAATCACGGCCAAAAAAATGAACTCATCGCGCAAATCGGATGTAGGTAATGTCGCCCGCCACAACTGACCGGTCGCGATTAGAATCGTCTTCCGTTGGCGCCCCGGAACATGATTTGCCATCGGCAGCGCTTCACATGGCATTCTCTTGGCGCACGGGGCGGTTTGAAAATGTCTCCAACGGGTAGTGGGCCGGTACTTTTTCGAAGCAAAAGGAGTCTTTCTTGAGCTGTACACCAACAGAACGAAAGAGTCCGCACCCGCCGATTAAGCGGGATCACATCAACGAAATGGCGTCGGCGTACCCAGACAAGGTTCAATCGTCATGTTGCGAACAAGAAGTATTTTGCCGAACGTCTGGCGATTGGATCGGAACCGTATTATTGGAATTTAAGATCCAACGGAACGTACGAGTGCCCGGCCGAGCCCGGCACCGTTGAGTAGCCGTTGGAGGCAGCCCAAACCGAACCGGTGATGGTAGCGGCCGAGGTGGTCTGAACTGTTGTGTCCCAGTCATACCAGAAATCGCCGCCCGCGGTCTCCTGGCTGACGACGTAATAGGTCGTACTCGGGTTCAACTGCACCGGACTCGCCAGCTGCGCGTAGATGAAAGTCCCCGGCGTCGCGCCGGCCGTGGCTACGGTTGCCGATCCGCCGGCAACATCTGTTCCATCAGCGTTAACCAGCTTGAGCACGTGATTCGCGGTATTTCCGGATACCACCATCCGGCCGAGCGAACTGACAGTCATCGGCGAGCTGCCAAGCGCAATTGCCATCCCGACCGAGCCGGTGACATTGTTGCGCAGCGTTCCTAATTTTGCCGATACGACGTAGGATGCCGCGCCAGGCGCCGGTGCACCGACGGTGTATTTCAAATCAAGCGGCCCGTACGAGTGCCCGGCCGACCCAGCCACCGTTGCGTAGCTGTTCGACAGTGCCCACACAGACCCGGTGATCGTAGCGGTGGACGTGGTCTGCTCGGTTGTGTTCCAATCGTACCAGAAATCCCCTCCCGCAGCCTCCTGGCTAACGACGTAGTAAGTCGTGTTCGCGTTCAGCTGTACCGGACTCGCTAGTTGTGCGTATACAAAAGTCCCCGGCGTGGCACCGGCTGTGGACACGGTTAGGGATCCGCCCGCAATGTCGGCTCCACCAGCACTGACCAGCTTGAGCACGTGACTCGCTGTATTTCCGGACACCACCATTCGGCCCAACGAACTGACGGTCATGGGTGAGCTGCCGACCGTAATTACCATTCCGATCCAGCCCGTGAAATTGTTCCGCGGCGTGCCCAGCAGTTCCGAGGTCACGTACGATGTCCCCGTAGCGGGCGCGGGCACCGTCGCCGTGTACTGGAAATTGACCGGAACATACATCCGCCCGGCTGATCCCGTCAGGAACACGTAAGGCGCACCCGCTCCGTAGACCGCACCGTTTAAGGCGGCCACGGATGCCGTCGCGGCTGTTGTATTGTAGTCATACCATTGATCGCCGCCCATCGTCTCCTGGCTTAGCACGTAATAGGTGGTATTGGCATTCAGAACGACCGCCGACGCCAAGTTGGCATATACGAACTGGCCGATAGTGCCAGCCATAGTGACGCTGGCCGAGCCGCCCAGAACGTCCGCGCCGGTCGCCGCGTTCACAATTTTCAGCATGTGCGTACCGGTGTTGCCTGGCGCGAAGATTCGTCCGAGTGCCGTAATGCTCAATGGATTCCCGCTGACGGTGATACTCATGCCCACCCAGCCGCTGTAGTTGTTTCGCAGCGCGCCCAGCACTTCGCTGGTGACAAATGGAGTGCCCGTGTTAACCCCGGCGGGCTGCACAGTTAAGCTCGCAATGCTTGTCGTAACGGAACCGGAGCTGTTGGTCACGTTGCACTGGAATTGTGTGCCGTTATCCGAAGATGCCGTCGCGGGCGTGGTATAAGTGCTCGACGTCGCTCCCGCGATGTTTGTAAATCCAGCAGTTCCCGCCGGCTGTGATTGCCATTGATACGTGAGCGTCGCCGCCGACGATGCCGCGACACTAAACGTGGCACTCTGCCCAGACGTAACGGTCGCGCTCTGCGGTTGCTGGGTAATCACAGGAACACCGCTGCTGCTTGAGGCGCTAAAGAGCAAATCGACGGGTCCGTAAGACTGAGCCGAACCCCCGATGGGCACGTAAGGAGCAGCGGCGCCATACACTGCGGACGTGACCGTGGCTACAGAAGCCGTCTGAACGGTCGTGTTGAGGTCGTACCACTGATCGCCGCCCAAGCTCTCCTGGGTCATCAGGTAATAGGTATGATTTGCGTTAAGCGTTACGGCCGCAGGCAGAGCGGCATAAGCCATCGTGCCCGGCGTAGCCGTGGCCGGTGTGACGGTGGCGCTTCCATTCGGAACATCCATTCCGGTGCTGGCATCGACCAGCTTCACAGTGTGGCTCTGGGTGTTGCCTGCCACGGCGATCCGCCCGATTCCGGACACAACAATAGGTGCGGCTCCGACCTTAACAGCAGAACCAACCCAACCCGAATAGTTATTTCGCAACGTGCCTACAGCCATGCCGGTAACGAGCGCTGTGCCACTGAGCGGCCCCGGGGGTGGGGGGGCGCTGGCGCCCAGCGCATATTTCACATCCACGGGAACATAAGCATGTCCCGCGGGGCCGCCAGATGTCCACGAGCCGGTGCCGTAAATTGGTCCGGCGTCGGCGGCATCCGCCGTGGTCTGCAGAGTTGTAGTGTTCTCGTACCACTGATCGCCACCGGAAGTTTCCTGCGAGAGTACGTAATATGTCTTCGCAGCCGAAAGTACAATCGGGCTGCCTAAAGCAGCGTACGCAAACGTTCCCGGCGTGGCGCTGCCTGGCATGACGAAAACGCTTCCACCTGGCAGGTCCGCTCCTGTAGAGCCGTCCACGAGTTTTACTGTATGGGTTTGCGTGTTGCCGGCCACCGCGATACGCCCAAGGCCGGAGACCGTCATGGGCGTAGAACCTACCTTGAAACCAAATCCGACCCAGCCCGAATAGTTGTTTCGGAGCGTCCCAAACACCATGCTCGTGACCAGAGGCCCGCCGCTTACACTGCTAATGGGAGGCAGAAGAGTCACCGTTGCTGACGAGGCTTTCGTCGGATCTGCTACGCTCGTTGCGGTCAGAACGACATTCTGCACGGTGGTGACGTTTGCCGGCGCAGTGTACAGTCCGCTTGCCGAAATGGATCCCACGCCCGAGCTGATTGACCACGTGACGCCTGTGTTCGAAGTATTCGTGACGCTCGCGATCATTTGCTCGCTGAATCCAGCCGCCACGCTCGAATTGGCGGGCCAAATGCTAATCGAAACTGGAAGAGGAGCCGCGTTCGGCGGGTCGTAGAAAACTCCGTTAATCACGGCGTCGCGGCCGTTGGTAGCCTTGTTGATCACGTTGATTTTCACATGTCCTGTGATGGCCCACTTGTAATAAACGCCACCGCTGAAATTCGTAAAGACGCCCGAGTCCCAAAGAACTGCGTTCGTGTTTCCATCGAGAACCTGAAGCTCCTCGGTACGCGCGAGAGTTCCGCCATTCATGTCGTCAACGACATAGACTTCAAAATTGTGCGTGCTATTTCCGAAGCTGAGCTCGAGATAAAACGAAGAGATGCCGCTGCATGTATACCAACGGCTGATTTCGCGCGTGTCCACTACTGGCCGCCAGGCCACCATAGGCGCCCAGGGTACAGCCGGGTTGTTGTCGCTGTAGTTGCATTGGAAGTAGCTCGTATTTGTCGTATTTTGCGGTTCTGGCCCCATGACCCCGGCAGGACCTTGCACCAGATTCACATAGGCATGTGTGCTGTTCGGCTTGGACCCCGTGTTGCCGGGTGTCGACGAGCTGATACATGTCGGACCGAAGGAAACATAGCTTGGAAACGGGTTGCACGCCCCATCGCATCCTTCCGTATCGGGCAAGTAGTCTCCGTCTCTTCCGTAAGTAAGGGTGCTACTGGCCGGAGGTGCGTTAAAGTTCCCGGCCCCCTTCCACGCGCCCTGCGTGGTCGTATCCGTACCCAGGAACGTGACGGCATTCGTCGTCACAGGACAGTCGGCGAACGTTACCGACGGCGAAGCCCAAAGAGCCGCAAGGAATAAAACGGTCTGGAATGATCGAGTGTTACTCATATCTTTACTTAAAGTTGTGCACCGAGCCACAAGAAATTCGTCAGATTGACCGACAGAGTAGAACGTGCGTACCTTTCGTAGCCTTGAACAATCGATGTGTAGAAAGCTGATTATACAAAGTCCGATTCCATGCGCCGCGAATGCCGCTGACCCGAGAATTTAAACTGCAAGGTCCAGCGCGAACGGAACGAGGCGAGAGCCACCGCCCTCATAGTTCATCCCGTCCTAAGTGTGTACATCGGCGTGGCGAGCTTGAGCGATACCTGAAGGCTGCTAAATATTTATCCTAGCGGGTGACTCAGGTGCAAGGCAGGCATCCATACAAAACGTAACTGAAGCTGGCCCGCCACGCTGAGTTTCAAATCTAAAGTATTCATCGTCAAAGCTACGATCGCGGCTGGGCTTGTCCGTCCGCTCCGCGATGACGACAATTTCCATAGAGCACCTATTCCTTCGTCGCCACGGCAATCAGCGACAGGCCGCGCCAAGGCAGGACGCCATCGACACGCCGCCAGATCCAGATGGTCTTGTCGAATAACTTGAGCATTGGCTTATTGAGATGTTTGCGGCGC
>Ga0209062_1001625_pt1 | contig 37465 bp, 29 predicted proteins | sample Coa_R2_2_FD_187158 | JGI IMG/M metagenome (GOLD analysis project Ga0209062, IMG submission 187158) | Surface soil microbial communities from Centralia Pennsylvania, which are recovering from an underground coalmine fire - Coalmine... | ecosystem: Environmental > Terrestrial > Soil > Unclassified...
TCCTCGCAGTGGGCCACCTTGCTCATCGAGGCGTTGCTCCCCGCGCCCTGCCCTATCCAATTAGCCCTGCCTTTTGCTCGTTTGCACAAAACGTAGGTAGCTAGACGGGAAGCGGAAATCACGCGGTTACAGCGCTTGCTGGACGAGCAACGGAATAACCCGAGTGAATGAGAAGGGCTGACACGCGACGCTATAACGCCACACAGGGCCGCGCGAGTTGATCAGTGGCGGGCCAGGCGCTCCAGGACAACGAAGGTCACCAGCAAGACCAGCAGGGTGATCAGCCCTGCAAGTAACGCAACCGAGCCGTCACCATAGTAGCGCGCTGCTTGAGCCTGAGCCCACACATAACCGGCCAACATGCCGATTGCGGTGAGAACCAGCGTAGCCAGAAAGATGGTCAGGGCACCATGGCGTCGCGTAGTCATGACCACCGCCGGCAGAGACGGCGCGGGCGGTGGCGGCGCATAGGGAGGCGCCTGCGTCACCGTGACGTTGTTGTTGATCAGGGGCGTGGCGGGTGGCGCGACCTGCGGTGCGTAGCCGTAGGCTCCATAGGCCTGCCCCGGCTGCACGGCAGGCGCGGGCGGCGCATACGCCGGCTGCCTGAACTGCTGCGCCCCGGGCATGGATGGGCCAGCCGTGGCCAGGCGCGACATCGGCTGCGCAGCGGCCTGGGCCTGCTGCGGATCGATCACCTCCGGCGGGCTCCAGACAACCGGCGCGAGGGAGGCGCCACATTCAGAACAGAAGCGAGAGTGGTCGTTGTTGATCTGTTCGCAGGCGTAGCAGCGCATGGCACAGGACTCCCAACCGTGTAGCTTGACGTCCAGATAACGGGCGAGTCGCCGACCCCCTCCGGAGAGGATGTCTGGAGCATATATCATGCCTAAATTAGAGTCCACCACGACGGTCCCCGGTGTTATATACTTCTAGCTAGAAGGGTGTCCGGTGCTACACCCCTGTTCCCCCTTTGCATTCGGTTTCTAAGGAGTTGATTTGAAGAATAAGCGTGACGACGTTCTGGAATTGGAAGGAACGGTTATTGAGGCGTTGCCGAACACCGTGTTCAAAGTACGACTGGAGAACGGCCATGAGGTGCTGGCCCACCTGGCCGGGAAGATGCGCCAGCGCTACGTGCGCGTGGTGCTCGGCGACACGGTGAAGGTTGAGCTGTCGCCCTACGACCTGACGCGCGGTCGCATTACCTGGCGCGTGCGCTGATCCGGCACCCGGCATGATGGGCATCTGGGCCGCGTGCTGGCCGTCCTGAATCGGTTACTGTGGTGAGTACCCCCGTCCGCAACCAATATCTGCGCATGAAGGCGCAGTTCCCCGGCGCCATCATGTTCTTCCGCCTCGGCGACTTCTACGAGATGTTCGACGACGACGCCCTGACCGGCGCGCGCGAACTGGAGCTTACCCTCACCTCGCGCGAGTTCGCCAGGGGTGAGCGCGCTCCGATGTGCGGCGTGCCGTACCACGCGGCGGAGACATATATCGCCCGCCTGGTCGCGCGCGGCTACAAAGTAGCCATCTGCGAGCAGATCGGCGATCCCCGCGCCGCCAAAGGGCTGGTGGAGCGCGAAGTGGTGCGCGTGGTCACACCCGGCACCGCCACGGAGTCCGCGCTGATCGACCCGCGCCGCAACCGCTACCTCGCCGCGGCCATCATCAAGGGTGACGATGCCGGCGTGGCCTACTGCGACGCCACGACAGGTGAGATCAGCACCATGGCCTTGCACGGGCGCCCGGTCGCTCAACTGGTGGAGCGCGAGCTGATGCGCGTTGCCCCGTCCGAGCTGCTCTGGCCGCGCATCGACGGCACCGAGGAGCTGCCCTTCAGCCCCGGCGAGGCCTTCGTGACGCCGTTCGAGCCGCGCTTCTTCAGCTTCCCGGTGGCCACGCGCTGCATCATCGAGCACTATAGCCTGCGCTCGCTCGACGGACAGCCCTACGCCGGGCTGCCGCTGGCCATTGGCGCCGCCGGCGCCCTGCTCGCCTACCTGGCTCAGACGCAGCGCGCCTTGCTGCCGCAACTGCGACCGATCACCCTGCATGCGCCCGAGGATCACATGGTGCTCGACGGCCCGACCCGGCGCAACCTGGAGCTCGACCACACCATGCGCGGTGGCGCGGCCGAGGGCTCGCTGCTCTGGGTGCTCGATCGCACCAGGACGGCCATGGGCGCCCGCCTGCTGCGCCGCTGGGTGAGCAGCCCGCTGCTGCAGATTGCGCCGCTGGTGCAGAGGCAGGAGGCCGTGGCTACCCTGGTCTACGATACCGCGCTGCGCCAGAAGCTGGTCGCGGCCCTGGCGCACCTGCCCGACCTGGAGCGCCTGACCGGCAAGGTGCTGCAGAACACCGCCACCCCGCGCGACCTGCTGGCCATGCAAACGGCCTTGCAGCGCGCGGCGGCCATCCGCGACATCACGACAGACCTGGGAGTCACGCCGGACGACGGCACGGTCGAGGCGCTGGCCGAGTTGATCGGCGGCCTGGACCCCTGCCCCGAGGTATGCGACCTGATAGCGCGGGCCATCGACGAGAACCCGCCGGCCGTGATCGGCGAGGGTAAGTTCATCCGTCCCGGCTACTCGGAGGACCTGGACGGCATCGAGGAGTCGGTCAAAGAGGCGCGCCAGTGGGTCGCCGGCCTGGAGAACAGGGAGAAGGAGCGCACGGGCATTCGCTCGCTGAAAGTCGGCTACAACAAGGTGTTCGGCTACTACATCGAGGTCAGCCACGCCAACAGCGACCTGGTGCCCGCCGAGTACATGCGCAAGCAGACCCTGGTCGGCGCGGAACGCTACATCACGCCCGATCTGAAGCAGCGCGAGGCGCTACTGCTGAGCGCCGACGAGCGGCGCATCGCGCTGGAGCTGAAGCTGCTGGCCGAGCTGCGCGAAGCTATCGCCGCCCAGGCCGCGCGCCTGCTGCGCACGGCCGAGTCGCTGGCCGGCCTCGACGTGTATTGCAGCCTGGCCGCCGTGGCCGTGGAACGCAACTACGCCCGGCCCGACCTGGAGGAGAGCACGCGCCTGGAGATCGTAGGCGGACGCCACCCCGTGGTGGAGGTCACGCAGCGCGAGACGCCCTTTGTGCCCAACGACGTGCTGCTGGACGGCAACCGCGAGCAACTGATCATCCTGACCGGCCCCAACATGTCGGGCAAGTCGTGCTTCCTGCGCCAGACCGCCCTGATCACCTTGCTGGCCCAGATCGGCTCTTTTGTGCCGGCCGAGCGCGCCCGCATCGGCCTGGTCGATCGCATCTTCAGCCGCGTCGGCGCGCAGGACGACATCGCCACCGGGCACAGCACCTTCATGGTGGAGATGGTGGAAACGGCCACCATCTTGAACTCCTGCACGCCGCGCTCGCTGCTCATCCTGGACGAGATCGGGCGCGGCACCAGCACCTACGACGGCGTGGCCATCGCCCAGGCCATCGCCGAGCACCTGCACGATACACCGCGCCGCGCGGCCAGGACCATCTTCGCCACGCATTACCATGAGCTTACCGGCCTGGCCGAGCGCCTCTCGCGCGTGCGCAACTTCCGCATGGACGTGCTGGAAGAGGGCGACGAGGTGGTCTTCCTGCGCAAAGTGGTGCCCGGCGGCGCCGACAAGAGCTACGGCATCTACGTGGCCGAGCTGGCCGGGCTGCCGCGGGAGGTTATCCGGCGCGCGCGGCAGATCCTGCGCGAGCTGGAGCGCCAGGCGGCCGCCAACCGCGTCGACCTCGACTCGCTGCAACTCTCCTTCTTCACGTCTCCGCTCGAACCCGACGCCTTCGATCCACCCGCCTCAAACGGCCATGCCCGGCCGGCGCTATTGGACGAGCTGGCGGAGCTCGACGTGGAGAATATGACGCCGCTGCAGGCCCTGAACAGGCTGTGCGAGCTGCGCGACCGCGCCCGCGCGGACTGATCGTTATCGGCCAACGCTCAAGGAACAGCCCGCTGTACAATCCACGCGCGCAGGAATGCGTCGTTGATGCGATATCCGGACGCGGCGACCGATTCGACCAACTCGCGATTCTGGAGGCGTGTGAGCGACCGCTGCACCGAGGAAGCGGCTCCCAGCCGATGATCGCGACGGTACTCTTCACTGTAGATGGGACCGGCATCGGTTGACAGGGCGATCAGCACAAGGCGCTGATGCGCCGTAAGGGTGTCCCACAGCGTGACGTAGCGGGCGCTTTCCGCATCCAGAACGGTGGCCGAGAACTCGAATGACGGGCTGCCGTCCGCGCCAATGGTGACCTTTGGCTGAATGGGAAGCCTGCGGATAAGATCGGCCACGCTCTGGACGGCGCGTTCGGCCGGATTGATGAGGCCTGCGTAGATGGCATCGGCGAGCAGGTCGGCAAATCGGTCTTTGGTCGGCGCGCGAAACAGATCGAGGTAAGCGACCAGAACCCGCTCCGTACGAAGCCCCTCCATGGCCTGAATAATGAGCGAGGTCTTACCGTAGCGGCGGGGCGAGATGATGACGATATTCTGGCCGCTTTGAATGTCGGCACGGACTTCTGCCAGCTCACGGACCCGATTCGTGAAGTATTTGCCGGTTGCTACGTCCCCGTAGCGGAACGGGTTGCCTGCCATCTCTGCCTCCTGCCGCGGGCACCTTTCCCATTATACAGTAGTGCGTAACGCGGTCCTGTATAATGGAGGGTGGAACCGGCAACCCTTGTCACCGAGGTGAGCCTATCCTTCGGCCGTCACCTTGCGCGTATACTGCAAGAAGGTAGTTGTCCGGCCGCGCCGCTGTGCAGCGTGCCTGAGGAGAGACCCATGCGCGCCCTACATTCTCGACCGTTTTCTGCTACGCTGACGCCCGAGGACCTGCGCTTCCTGCGCACGGTCGCCGACGACACGGAGGACGCCCCCTGGATGGTCATGAATGATCGCCAATGGCGCGACGCCAGTGCCCTCTTCTGGAGCTTGCAGATCTACGCCCAGAATCACCCGGTGTCCTGGTATCCCGGCGGCATGCTTCCCCTGACCTATCTGCTGCCTGGCGAGTCACACCTCCGGCAGGTGGCGCCCGATGTCTTCGCTTCGACTGTCCCGGTGCAAGAACGGGACTCCTTGCGGGTGGACGAGGAGGGTATGCCACCGTTCGTCCTGGAGGCGGTGTCGAAGACCAGCGTCAGACGGGACCTGGAGGACAAGGAACGCATCTACCGGGCGCTGGGAGCGCAGGAGTACGCGATCGTGCGATTGGACCTGGCAGAGGCACGTCTGGAGGGATATCGGCGATCGGCGACGGGCACATGGGAAGCCTGGGAGCCGGACGCACAGGGACAATTGTGGAGCGAGGTGCTGGAATTGGGGCTGGTGATGCGAGGGCGCGAGGTGCGGGCGGTGACCCGCGAAGGCGAACTGCTGCGGACACCGCCGGAGGCTGAGGCGGAGATAGCACGCCTGCGCGCGGCCCTGGAGCGGCTGACGCGTGGAGACGACCAGACCTCGCGCGAATAACCTACACCTGTAGCGCGCGGCGCACCGCCGCCACGGCCGCGTCGTAGTCGGGCTCAAGCATCTGGTCGTCGACGTACTCGACGTAGGCGACGCGGTCGTCGCGGCCGATGACGAAGACCGAGCGTTGCAGCAGTCGCCATTCCCGGACCAGCACACCGTAGTCGCGCCCAAACTGCTCGTCCATGTGTGCGGAGAGCATCTGGTGGTGCACACCCTCGGCCACCTGCCAGCGGCTCATGGCGTACGGCAGGTCCATGCTGACCGTGTAGACCGTCACGCCGGGCGGCAGGTCGAGGCGCAGCCGGTCCCAGTGCTGGGTCTCGATGTGGCAGACCGGGGTATCGACCGAGTTGATCACGTTGAGCAGGCGCACCGTGCCGGCCGAGTCGGCCAGGCACACCGGCTGTAGCGCACCGTCGCCGTCGAGCGTCTGCAGCGTGAAATCGGGCGCCGCGTCGCCGGGCCGCAGCTTGCGGCCCACGACGGTGTAATAGACGCCTGCCTCATGCACCTCGCCCGTTCGTTCGTCCATCTCTCGCTCCTTGCATTCCCAATCCCTACCACTATACGACCTTGCGCGCTTGAGGCACGAGGTAGCACCGCGGGGCGAGCAGGGCCACTCGCCTCCCCGTGAAAAGGAGGCCATAGAAGAACGTGCAGGGGGACGCCAGACATCAAGACGGAGGGGAATGTCCGCCGACGAAGCGGGCGCGGCGAGCGGTGAATACTTCGGCGGGACAGTAGACAGGTCTAGCAGTCTATGATATACGTAGCGCATGGCCATTCGTCATGCGTGCCACGGTATTCCAGATTCTCGACCATCCTGTGTGTTGCCTCATGTGCCGGAGTGCTGTACCGACAGATGCAGGGCTGCTGGTGGTGTGTTCAGCGAGGCATCTGTAAGCACATCGAAGCCCGGTAGGGTACGTAGGCGATGAAGAAAGCCTACCTGTACCGCCTGTACCCGACGGAGGAGCAAGCCGCGCTCTTGCAGCAACAGCTTGACGTGGCCCGCGAGGTCTACAACGCCTGCCTGCTGGAACGGCGCGAGGCGTACCGCATGGCTGGCGTGACGCTGAACTACTATACGCAAGCCAACCAGCTCAAGCGCATCCGGCAAGACTGCCCGGACATTGCGGCTGTCAACTTCAGCATGCTGCAAGCGATCTGCCGCCGGGCGCAGCGCGCCTACGACACCTTCTTTCGCCGCGTCAAGGCGGGCCAGACCCCCGGCTTCCCTCGCTTCAAGAGCCACTTGCGCTTCAACAGCGTCACCTTCCCCAGTTACGGCAATGGCTGCAATCTGAGGGACAACCGGCTGTACATCCAGGGCGTGGGCACCCTCAAGGTCAAGCTGCATCGCCCCGTCGGCGGCCCGATCAAGACCGTCACGCTCAAGCGGGTCGGACGGCGTTGGTGCGCCGTCCTTGTCTGCGAGGTCGCCGTCGTGCCCTTGCCGGCCACGGGCCGGGCGGTGGGCATCAACCTGGGGCTCGCCTCCTTCCTGATGACCGATGCCGGCACCGCGGTCGAGCATCCTCGGCCTTTGCGCGCAGCGCAGGCCCGTCTCCGACGTGCACAGCGCAGCCTGGCGCGTAAGCAGTGCGGGAGCCACCGCCGGGCCAAGCAACGGCGGCGTGTCGCCCGGCTGCACGAGAAGGTCGCCAACGTGCGCAGGAACTTCCAGCACCAGACGGCGCATAAGCTGGTGCAGGCGTTCGATTTCATCTGTCACGAGGACCTGGCGATCCGGAACATGATGCGCAACCACTCAGAGGTGCTAGCCAGAACAATGGGGCTTGGATCGAGCCCTCAGGTGGTAACGTGGCCCGTGGGGGCGTGCGTCGCCTGAGAAGCTCCCTGCTACGGCAGGGAGAGTGGTCACGATGGCACGAGCAAAATGGGCGCCGGGAACCGAGCTTGATCATTACCTCACACCGCAAAAGGCAGGCCGAGATCGATGAAAACGCGGCCCTGATGGAACGCCTGTGGACGGTGTTCCTGATCGGGGCCTTCGCCGTCTATTATTTCGTGCCCGGGTTGCCGCTCAGCCTGATCGTGCTCGCCATCTGCGGCATCTTCTGCTACCTTCAACTGCCCCTGGCCGTGAGCCTGATCCCCCTGGCCATGCCATTCTACATGCTGCCACACCATCTCGGCAGCAAGGAATTTTCCCTTGGCGAGACGGCCATTGTGCTCTGCGCCGCCGCCTTTATGTTGAGAGGTATCGTGGCACCAGCCCCGGCGAGCGCGCAGGGCCTGCCCATCTGGCGCCGTTTCATACCGTCGTCGCCCCTGGAGCGCTCCATTGCCCTGTTCTTGCTCGCCGCGACCGCGGCCACGCTGGCGGCGCACTTTCACGTCTATGCGCTGCGCCAGTACCGTCTGGTGATCCTGGAGCCCATCGTCTACTACCTGCTCTGCGTGGCGCTGCTGCGCGACGCCCGCGGCATGACCCGCGCCCTGTGGGCGCTGGTCGGGGCGGGCATCGTCGTCTCCGTCCTCGGTCTGGGACAGTACCTCTTCCGTCCGGACACGCTCACCGGGTTCTATTTCACCGGCCCGGCGACCCATCCCGTCAAGCACGCCCTGCACCAGGTAACCTCCGTGTACGGCAGCCCAAACAACCTTGGCCTGCTGCTCGACCGTGCCATCCCGGTCGCCGCGGTCCTGACCCTGGCGCTCTGGACCCTGGCGCGGCGGCTGCATGCCAAGCTACCGGAAACCGTCCCCACCGCCCTGCTCGGCATCCTGTGCATGGCCATCGTGCTGGTGTTGAGCGGCACGCGCGGCGGCCAGGTGGCCGCGGTGGCGGTGACCGTGATCGCCCTGCTACTCTGGCGCGGACGGCGCGAGCCGCGCCTGGAGCTGGCCGGTCTCGGCGCCGTCATCGTCGGGACTGCCGCGGTCCTGTGGCGCGTGCGACACGGCCTGAGCAACAATGCGCACGTACACATCTGGCTGAGCAGCCTGAAGATGCTGCGCGACCATCTCCTGCTGGGCGTCGGCCCCGACAACTTTCTGTACTACTACGTCAACCCCAAGAACATCGATATCCGCAACCCCGCCGAGCGGTGTATCCCCGCCACCATCACTCTGCCGGCCAAGCACTACATGGACCCCGCCTCCTGGCAGGAGCCCTGCATCTCGCACCCGCACAACGTGATCCTGGACGTCTGGCTGAGCACCGGCCTCGTCGGCTTGGTCGCCTTTATCCTGGTCGTCGCCGGCTTCGCCCTGCTGGCCTTGCGCAACCTGCGCGCCCCCACGTTCGGCAATGAGCGCGCCATCCAGGTCTCCTGCATCGCCATCGTTGTCGCCACGCTCGGCCACGGCCTGGTCGACAACTCCATCTTCGTGCCCGACCTCGCCGTGGCCTTCTGGTTGGCCCTCGCGCTGACGGTTAACCTGGCAGCACTGTCGGCGTCTTCATCCCCCGGCCCCCTATCATTTGCCCGCACATGGACGTGGAAAAGGAGAGCACCATGAGCATAGATACGCGCGCGGCCCTGAACGCGCAGGACACCCATATCTACGATATGCTGGGCGTACGCCCGTTCATCAACGCGGCCGGGACGTACACCAGGCTGGGCGGCTCGCGCATGCCGCCCGTCGTGGTCGAGGCCATGGTCGAGGCCTCCCGCCATTTCGTGGAGATCGACGAACTGCAGGCCAGAGCAGGCGCCCGCCTGGCGGAGTTGACGCGCAACGAGGCCGCCTACGTCACCTGTGGCGCCGCCGCCGGGCTCCTGGTGGCCACGGCGGCCTGCCTCGCAGGCAACGATCCGGCCCGCGCCCGGCAATTGCCCGATCTCACCGGCATGCGGAGCGATATTGTGATGTATCACAGCCACCGCAATCCCTACGACTACGCCGTGCGCACGCTGCCGATCCGGCTGATCGAGGTGGGCTTTCCCAATGAGGTGATACCGCCAACACCCTGGGAACTGGAACATGCGCTGACCGATCAGACGGCGGCCGTGATCTACGTCGAGGCACGCTGGACGGCCCGGGGCGCGTTGCCGCTGGACGAGGTGGTGGCCATCGCCCACCGGCGCGATATCCCCGTCATCGTCGACGCCGCCGCGCAGTTGCCGCCGCGAGAGAATCTGTGGCGCCTCACGCAGGCGGGCGCCGACCTGGTCATCTTCAGCGGCGGCAAAGACCTGCGCGGTCCGCAGAGTTCTGGCCTGATCGTCGGGCGGCGCGACCTCGTCGACGCCTGCTTCCTGATCGGCGCGCCGCACCACGGCATCTGTCGCCCCCTGAAAGCCGGCAAAGAGGAGATCGTGGGCCTGGTGGCGGCCGTGGAGCGGTATATGGCCCAGGACGAAGAGGCACGCCTGCTGTGGACCGAGCGGTTCGTGGACCGGGCCATCGAGCAGTTGAGCGGTCCCGGGGTCGAGGTGCGACGCTGCTTCCCCAATGAGGCCGGCCAACCCATCCCGCGCGCCCTGGTCACCTTCATGGGCGATGATGCAGGCCGGCGCCGCGACCACGTGATCCATCTCTTGCAGGCCGGACGGCCCTCGGTGGAGGTCGCGCCGGCCGGCCTCGACGGCCTCTATGTCAATCCCATGACCGTTGATACGTACGAAGAAGACCCGCTATTCGACCGCCTGTGCGCGGCCATGGCGGGGTCGCGCGCCTAGTGTTGTTTCAGGAGGGACTGTGCGGCGGGACGCGGTTCCTGGGGTGCGTCGGCTAGCACGCATGCTTAGCCGGCGACGGGGGCCGGCAAGGATGCCGGCGGTCCCAGGGCGGTGCCCCAAGAGCGGTCCCCTCAGTGAGGAGGATGCATGTACGACCTGTTGATCCGCGGTGGCGAGGTCATCGATCCGGCGAACGACCGTGTCGGCAGGCTCGACGTGGCCGTGTCGGACGGCGTCATCGCCGCCGTCGGCCCCGATCTGCCGGTCGAGGACGCCGCCCGCGTCGTCGATGCGCAGGGACTCTACGTCACGCCCGGCCTGATCGATCTGCACACCCATTGCTACTGGGGCGCCACCTTCTGGGGTATCGAAGCCGATCCCGTCGCCGCGCGCAGCGGCGTGACCACCTGGCTGGACGTGGGCAGCTCGGGCGCCTACAGCTTTGCCGGATTCCGGCGCTATGCCGTGGAGGCCAGTCGCGCGCGGCTGTTCGCCCTGCTCAATATCTCCTCCATCGGCTTGATCGCGCAGACCTACGAGCTGAGCAACCTCGACTATTGCGACGTGGATCTGGCCACCATGATCGTCGAGCAGAACCGCGACGTCATTCTGGGCATCAAGGCGCGCATCGACCAGAACACGACGCGCGGCACCGGGCTGGAGCCGCTGCGCCGCGCCCGCGCCCTGGCCGACCGCGTCGGGCTGCCGCTGATGGTCCACATAGCGGGCGGCCCGCCGTCGCTGCGCGAGATCGCCGGCCTGATGCGCCCGGGCGACATTTTGACGCACTGCTGCACGGGCAATACCAATCGCCTGATCGACGAGGGCGGCGCCGTATGGCCCTTCATGCGCGAGCTCTGGGAGCAAGGGGTCGTGCTCGACGTGGGCCATGGGACCGGCAGCTTCAGCTACACCTCGGCCGAGGCCATGCTGCAGTCCGGCGTGGTACCCGACGTCATCAGCAGCGACATCCACCAGTTGAGCGTGATGGGTCCCATGTACGACCTGCCGACCACGCTCTCCAAGTTCCTCAATCTGGGCCTGTCGCTGCGCGACGTCATCGCCCGGGCCACGGTGCGGGCGGCCACGGCGATGCGGCGGCCGGAGCTGGGCACGCTCAGCGTCGGGTCCACGGCCGACATCGCCCTCTTTCGCCTGGAGGAAGGCGACTTTACCCTCTACGACGTGCAGATGCAGGCCCGGCAGGGCTCGAAGCTGTTAGTCAACACGGCGACCTATCGCGCGGGCGAGCTCCTGCGGCATCTGCCCGAGCGTCCGCCGGCGCCATGGGTCGCCATTGACCTGCCGGAAGGCCACCGCCGCCTGCACTCATTAGGAGTGGGCAGGACCGGCGTCTAAACTCGCCTGGCAGAGTCACGCCGACTAAAGTCGGACAACGGTTGGGCGTAGGCGCTACGCCCCTACGGTGCCCGTGCCCTGCCCGGCGGTTTCAACCGCCGGCTCCCCGACCGGGGTCCCCTCCGGGGAGGCAGGGTCAGGCACCGCACCGCGGCCATTCTAGCGCAGGGGGCGGCGTTTGGCGTGATAGAGGGCGCTATCGGCGTGGGCCATCAGGTCGGCGACCGTCTGGCCGTGCTCGGGATAGACGGCGAGGCCGGCGCTGAAGGTAATGGGTTGGCCGTTGATCCTCTCCTCGGCGACGCTCTGTCTCAGGCGGCTCAATAGCGCCTGGGCACCCTCGCCATCGGTCTCCGGCAGGAGCAGCGCGAACTCGTCGCCGCCCAGGCGTGCCGCCACGTCGATGCCGCGCGCCTGCCCGCGCAGAACGGAAGCCAGGGTGCGCAGCAGTTGGTCGCCGGCCGCGTGCAGGAAGGCATCATTGATCAGCTTCAGGCCGTTGACATCGATCAGCAGCAGGGCCAGCGGCCGGCCGGTGCGCCTGGCGCGCTGAAGCTCTTCGTCGCTGCGCAATTCAAAGTAGCGGCGATTGGCAAGTCCGGTCAGGCTATCGGTGTTGGCCATCTGCGTCAACTCGGACGTGGCCTGATCGTAGTACGCCAGCAAGGCGCCCTGTCCCAGCCGCAACAGGGCACGGCTCAACTGGCTCAGGGCCGCCACGACGATGCGGTCGCTCTCGCGCAGATGCTGGCCGACCTCGGCCAGCACGCGATCGTGTAAGGCGATCCCCTCGTTCAGGATCTCCTCCAGGGAGAGGCCGCTCCCCTGCAAAGCGGCGCCCAAATCCTGCACCACACCGGCCGTCGCGGGGTCCGCGTGCTCCTGGAGCAGGGCTGGCAGCGCCGTGACCAGGGCCTGTACCTGCGGCCAGACGGTATTGGATAGCGTCATCAGCGCCGCGCTGCCGCCTTCATCGAGGGCCTGATGCAGTCGCTCGACCAGCAGGCGTTCTCCCGTGAGTGTGACGCTGCGTTCGGCCCGCACAAGGACGGCGTTGATCGAGGCCTCAAGCGCAGCAGACGATAGCGGACCAGGCTCTACGCCTTGTCTCACACCTTGTTCCCTCCCCTATCAGGGTCCTATGCCTCCGCTGAACGAGACATAGCCCGCGTACCCAGTACGCTATGTATCGGCAACAACTCGATTGAAGCATATGGGCTCGGCTCACTTCAAGGCCACGATGACGCCTTACCCCGGACGGTTGTCGCCGGTGCACCGTGTCCTGTAGCATAGTAAACGTTGTCCCCGCAGTTTTCCCGCTCGACGCTATGTGAAGCGCGCTGTCCTGCCGATACTTGAGGAGAACGCCGCGATGTTGCGGCACAGGTATAGTTCACTAGTCAGTATCCCAGCTAAGGATCGTATGGCCTCCATGGAGCCACCGGACCCACTAGATGCGGCCGTCAAGGGTATCCTTGCCCGCGCTGAGCCGGGCATCGGCCAGGCGGGGGAGCAACTGCTGGTCGAACACCTCCATCACATACTGGATGATGGGGGCAGTACGGCGCTGATGATGTTGACGGAGCGCTTGCTGCCGCTATTGCAGGCGCTGGTCATCGCGTTGCCGGGCTCTCTGCACGACAGCGCCTCACCCGCGATACTTGCCGCCGCGCGCACCCTCGGCGTCGCCTTGCAGGAGCAAGGCGTCGAATACGCCGACCTCATCCGCAACGGGATCGTCGTTCACGATCGCCTGGTGCAGGCCATGACGCGAGATGTGCGCACCGGCGACCGCGCCCTGATGGCGGCCGTCCTCCATGTCAGCCGGTCGCTGCTGGAGGTGGGAGGGGCCATCCTCCTCGCCTATCAGGAAGAGGCCGAGGCTGCCCTGACCTACGCGCCGTTTGAAGACCCCCAGACCGGACTGGCCGCCTGGCCGTATTTCCAGCGCAAACTCGCCGACGAGCTGCAGATGATCCGGCGGCGGGAACGTTCTCTGGCCCTTGTCCTGGTCGCTGCCGCCGCTCAGCCCCCGGCTACCGGAGAGCAGGTCTCCGAGAGCGTCGTCCGTCTGCTGGAACAGGAGATCAGGCGCGTGGATATCGCGGCGCGCCGTGACGATGGCCTCTTCGCGGTGTTGCTACCCGAGACCGATCGCGACAGTGCCGACACCTTCGTGCAGCGCTTGAAACGAGCGGGCGCGGCGACAAAGCCCGCGTTACACCTCGACTGCGGGATGGCCGTCGCCCCGGACGACGGGCTGACGGGCGAGGAATTGATGCGCAAGGCTGAGCAGATACCCTCTGAACCAGACGGTCAGTAGGGATCAGTCCCGCGGGCGGCCGAGGGCAGCGACGAAGCGCTCGACGAGCTCCGGATCGAACTGCGCACCCGCACCCTTGCGCAGTTCATCCACGATCTGCAGCCAGGGCAGACCGCGCCGATAGGGGCGGTCCAGGCGCATCGCCGACACCGCGTCGGCGAGCTGCATGATGCGCCCCACCAACGGCACCTCATCGCACTTCAGGCCGTGCGGATAGCCCCGCCCGTCCCAGCGTTCGTGATGGTGCGCCACCGCGTCGAGCAGCAAGGAGTCGTTGAGCACACCCTGGATGATGGCGATGCCGAACGAGACGTGGTGCTTCATGATCTCGTACTCCTGGCGGGTCAACCTGTCCGGCTTGCGCAGCACACGATCGGGCACAGCGATCTTGCCGATGTCGTGCAGCCACCCGGCCAGCACCAGCGTGCGCCGCTGCGTATCATCCAGGCCCAACGCATCGGCCAGCCGCAGGGCCCACTGCGTCACATCCTCGGAGTGGCGGCAGGTGTAACGGTCTTTGGCATTGACGGCGATGACCAGGTTGTTGAGGATGTCGAGCTGCCGTTTCTCCAGCAGACTGGCGTGGCGCAGGCGTGCCGGCAGGCGGTCACCGCGCCGGGCTGCCCAGAGGTCGGCCTCGGCAGCCATCAAAAGATCCCGCCGCGTCTTGCCGCTGGCCGGGTAACTGGCTAGCCCGGTCGTCACGGAGAGCGGAATGACGGCACCATCGGACGTGCGATGCGACAGTCCCCGCAGCAGGTCCTCCAGGCGCCGCAGGGCCAGGCTCACCGTTCGTTCGCGCATATCATGGAGCAGAACGGCGAATTCGTCGCCGCCGTAGCGCACCACGACATCCCTGCCCTCGCATATCTGCAGCAGGGTTGAGGCGGTGCTGCGCAGGACACGGTCGCCCGCCAGGCGGCCATGTGTGGCGTTGAACAGCTTGAAGCCGTCGATATCCACCAGTAGAATGCCGAACGGTTCAGCGGCGGCGATCGCCGCATCGATATGTGCGCCTAGAAGCCGTCCCTCCGGCCCGCCGGCCACGGCCTCGGCGGCGGAATCCCGCCCAGGAGATCGCTCCTCCTGGAGCTGGGGTCGCGTCTGGCCGGCCGGCGGCGTCGCCGGTTGCCGGCGCGGTGGCCCCGGCGATTCCCGCAAGGACAGGTTGGCAAGCGTCGCCGCCAGCGCCGCTGCCAGGGCAACCAGGGGAGCCGCGTCGGCCGGAGTGGCAGCGGGTTGGCTGCTCGATCTGGTAATGGCGATGAAGCCCAGCACCGCCTCGGAGGTACGCAGGGCCACGTACAGCGAGGTCGCCTCGCCCTCGCGGTTCTGGATGGTGCCGGACCGGCCCGGAGTGGTCGCTTCCGCGCAGAGCAGATACCCCGCGCCGTTGGGCCGCATGGCCGGATCGGCGAGCAGATGCGCGAAGAAGCCGCGATCCAGCGGCAGCAGGCGATCGACCGGATAGACTTTGCATCCCGCGCTATCGGTGGCAATGCGTTCGATAACCACGTCGTGAACGCGATCGAGGAGGAAGATACCGACCCGGTCGTGTCCCAGGCCGCCGCGCACGGCGTCGTACGCCAGGTCGAGGAGTTCAGGGATGTCCCGGCAGCGCACCATACGGTGCATGGCATGCTGCCACCATTCCACCCCGCCCCGTGTGACCTGCCGGACCCCTTCCTGGAGCACTAGGCGATCCCTCCGCAAACGTGGCGCGCCCGGCTGCGCGATGATGGCTGATGCGCGGGACAATAAGCGCCGGATATATGCCGGCACACTGCAAAGCGGTGTGCCGAAGGTTAGTCGTGTCTAAAGTATAGTGGATACCGCAAGGGACAGGGAGGGCCATGCTCACAGTATGATCACGACATCTCAGGATTGTGTCGCAATACATTCTCAGCATGCTGCATCAAGGTGTGAACCGTCTCGCCATCCTTCGGATAGACGGCGATCCCGACCCTGAATTGCACCGGGTGATCCACCTGGGACTGGCCCTCTGCACCGCGCGCCAGGCGGCCGAGGATCGCCGCGGCGCCGGCCCGGCCCGTCTCGGGCAGCAGCAGGGCGAAGGCGTCGCCGTCGAGGCGCGCGGCCAGATCGAAGCCGCGCGTCTGCGCCAGCAAAGCGGCGGCCATGGTGCGGATGGTCTGATGGTCGAGTTCCTGGCCGGCCAGGCCGTGGGGCAGCTTGGAGCGGTCGATCTCCAGCAACACCAGCGAGACCACCCTCTGCAAGCGCTGTGCGCGCAGAATCTCCTCGCCAAAGCGCTCCTCAAAGTACTGGCGCGTGGCCAGACCGGTCTCGGCATCCAGATGGCTCATATGCACCGGAGTAGAGCTCGGGGCGCTCTCCCGGTCGGTGCCCCTCTCCTGAACAGCCGGCATGTCCCGCGCTATATCCAGCAAGATCTGGCCGAACTGGGTCAGGACCGCGACCAGCGGTCGATCTCGCTCGGAGAGTTGAGAAGTCAGCTCGTGGCGCACGCGATCGTAGAGGCCCTGGGCCTCGGCGAGGGCATCGCGCAGCGGCACGCCCCGCCCCTCCGCCGCGGCATTGAGCGCTCGCACCTCCGCCAAGGCGGCCGATTCGGCGCCTTCCTGGGTCAGACGGGGCAACAGGGCTGCCAAGCCCTGCAAGTAGGGCAGCATCCTCTCGCAAAAGGCGAGATGGCCGGCCACGCCGCCCTCATCCAATTCACGATGCAAGCGCTCTATCAGGAGGCGCTCAGCCATCGCAGACAGATTGGGCAGCTCGTTGGTGGCGCGTGTGGGCTCCCGATCTGAAGCAGAGAGTGTCGAATCCATTGTGTGTATGTGACCCTCGTCCTACTACGCAAACAGGCACCGGTGCGATGCCTACTACTATACTATGTATGTCGGCACGACCCATAGTTTCTTTATGACTACTACCCTCCTACCGCGCGTCATTAACCAAAGCTTAACCGCGTTCTTCACGCCACCTCAACGGACCCATGGTACGATATCCCCGTCTGGCCCTATCCGCGCATTGTGCCGGGGTAGGCAGACGACGGCCCGCCTCCCGAGCGGGTGGCCAGAGACGCCAGAACAGGCCCGCCGAGGGCACCGCACAGCATGACTTGGTGACGATGGTGATTGGTTCCGGATCGCCCAACAATCGCGACGATCCCCCGGGCGAGCGAGCGGCGCCGCTCTCTATTGGCGAGGCCGCCGCTCGCTCGGGGCTGCCGGCACGCACCATCCAGCGGGCCATTCAGTCGGGCGCCCTGCCCGTGCACGAGGCGAAGGGGCGCACCGGCCGCGAATACGTGATCGATCCGGAGGATCTCGCGCGCTTCCTCGCCGCCCAGGCCGGCGTCCGGCCGGCGACGCAGGCGCCACCGGCCGGTCTTGTCGATGGGTCCGCACCTGCAACGGTTGCACCGCGCCGGCAAACGATCGGCACGTCCGGTCCGGCCGAAGCGCGACAGCCCGGCCCGGCGGCTGCCGGGCCATCGGAACTGCCTCGACACAGCAGCGAGGCAGCCAAGCCGTCCGAGCCTCGCCAACGGACAACCGGGCCGCTGGAAGCCCTCCGGCACAGGGTCGACGCAACCGGTCCAACTGACGCTCGCCAACACGGCATTGCACCAGTCGGGCCGGGGGCACTACGCCAGCGCCTGCACGCGGCGGCGACGCCGCTCGCGGACCGCCAGACCGCATACACGGATGTCTCCAAGCTCTCTACCCGGACGCGAAGCAGGTGGCGGCGCGCCACCGCCATCCTTCTCGCGCTGCTGGCCGGCTGTGCCCTGCTCATCGTCGGCCTCAACGTCGCGTTTCAGCAGCCCGGCCCGCGGGCCCGTCCACAGGTCACCCCAACGGCCGGCCCGCGCTCGACGCCGGGCGTGAGGGGGGTACAACCGGCGAAGACCCACCGGCACAAGATACTCAGCCCGCCGGCGGGCGCGACCACCTCCAGCACGACGTTTACTCTCGCCACACCATCGCCGGCCCTCCTGCGCGCGCAGGCCGCCGTCGATCGGTGGCACAAAGCCGTGGACCGTGAGGTCGCCCCCTGCCTCGCCATCTACCGCTCGATCCGGCAACATCTGCGGCAGATCTTCGCCGGCTCCGTCGATCTAGGGGCGCTGAAGACGGAGGCCGCCCAACAGCGCGCGGCATGCAACGGCATCGCCATACCGCCACTGCCCCGGACTATGGGCGCGGATGCGACCGCGCGGAGCGCGATACAGAGCTTACAGACGGCGCTGCGCAGCGGACAAGATGGCACGGCCAATCTCTCGGATATCGCCGCCGGCAATACCAATGCCGCCGTCACCAAGCAGGCCATGGACACCCTGGACAGGGCACTGGCCAACTACGCCGGCTACCGGCGCCTGGTCTCTACACTGCTGCGCAGCTACGGATTGAGCGCGTAACGCCATCGCCCCTGGGGACAAATGTGGTCCGCCCTCACCATTACCCGCTAAGGTAGGGGATAGGTAGCCAGACGTATCTCCTAACGCCCATCCGCGGGCGGCAGCCTGCGACGAGATAGCACTGGGGGCAGCACGTGGCATCGACAATCACCTGGCCAACGCCGCTTTCCGAGCAGTCCGCTGGCAGCGAGCCGCCCCTGAGCGTGGTCGAGCGCGAAGTCAAGTTTTCCGTCCCCGAGCTGGGGCCGGTCGAGGCGCGCCTGCGGGTATTGGCGGGGGCGGGCGCCGTACGGCTCGGCGTCGTGCACGAGCGCAACTACGTGCTGGATACGCTAAACGATGATCTGCGGGCGCGCGACGAACGCCTGCGCGTCCGCGAGGTGGACGGACGTGGCGGCGTCCAGGTGACCTGGAAAGGGCCGGCCAGCGTACGGCGCGGCGTCCGCCGACGCGAAGAGCGGGAGTTTCACGCCGATGACCGCGACGCCTGCGTGGCCGTGCTGGCCAATCTGGGCCTGCGCCCGGTGCGCTCGTACAGCAAGAGTCGCACCTCCTGGCGCCTCAACGACGTGATCGTCTGCCTCGACCGTCTGCCGTTCGGCACCTTCGTGGAGATCGAGTTCACCGCGGAGGTCAGCGAGCGCGGCGAACCGGCGGCGCTGGCCCGTGCCATGGCGCTGCTTGGTCTGCACGACGCGCCGCGGGTGCAGGCCTCCTACGCCCGCCTGCAGCAGGAGTGGGAGGAGTCCAGGCCGCGCCGCCACGCGCTAGGCCGGGAGGGTGCCGCCCAGGACCTCGCCGCCACGCCTCACTGATTCGGCAGAAGTCCAAGGCGCCGGTAGGCCGTGTCGGCGTAACGCAGGTGGTAGGCCAGGTCAAACAGCTCGTCCAACTGTGCGGGCGTCAGGGTGGCCGTCACGCGTGGGTCGGCGCGGAGCAGCGCGCGGAAGGATGTGCCCTCACGCCAGGCCGTCATGGCCGCCTCTTGCACGATCTTGTAGGCATTCTGCCGTGCCATGCCGGCCTCGACCAGGGCCAGTAACACGCGCTGCGAGAAGATCAACCCGCCCGTCAGGTCGACGTTCGCGCGCATCCGCTCGCGGTCGACGGTGAGGCCGCGCACCACCCCGGTCAGCAGGTCGAGGGCGTAATCCAGGGCGATGCAGGCGTCGGGCAGTATCACCCGCTCGGCCGAGGAGTGGCTGATGTCGCGCTCATGCCAGAGGGCGACGTTCTCCAGGGCCGGCATGACATAGCCGCGCACCAGGCGGGCCAGGCCCGTGACGCGCTCGCACAGGATGGGATTGCGCTTGTGCGGCATGGCCGAGGACCCCTGTTGCCCCTCCGCGAAGGGTTCTTCGGCCTCGCGCACCTCGGTTCGCTGCAGATGGCGGATCTCCGTGGCGATCTTCTCCAGCGAGGCGGCGATAATGCCCAGCATAGCCATGAAGGTGGCGTGGCGGTCGCGCTGGATGATCTGTGTCCCCGCGGCGACGGGCGCCAGGCCAAGCCGGCGGCAGGCGTCCTCTTCGACCTCGGGGGGGATATTGGCATGGGTGCCCACGGCGCCGGCCAGCTTGCCGACGGCCAGCTCCTGGCGCGCGAAGCGCAGGCGCCGCCGAGCCCGGCGCGCCTCGTCGACCCATACGGCCACCTTGAGGCCAAACGTGGTGGGCTCGGCGTGGATGCCGTGGGTGCGCCCGATGGTCACCGTCTCGCGGTGAGCCAGGGCTACATCGGCCAGGGCCGCTTCCAGAGCCGCGAGATCGCGGTCCAGCAGCTCGATGGCGTCGAGGATCTGCAAGGAGAGCGCCGTGTCCACCACGTCCGAGCTGGTCAGCCCCAGGTGCACGTAGCGCGATTCGGGGCCGATACTCTCGGCCAGGGCCCGCAGGAAGGCGATGACGTCGTGCTGCGTCTCGCGCTCGATCTCGGCCATGCGCGCCAGGTCGACGCGGGCGCGCCGGATCTCCGGCAGAGCCTCTGCCGGGATCTCGCCGCGCTCCGCCCAGGCTTCGCAGACCGCGACCTCTACGCGCAGCCACAACTCAATCTTGTACTCCTCAGACCACAGCCGCCCCATCTCGGGACGGGTATAGCGCTCGATCACGGCCTCTCCTCCTCACACCTCCATTCTCTCATGCCAGGGGAGAAGCGTGGCCGGGACAGCGATCGCCGTGCGGGCCGGTCAGAGGGCGGCCGCAACCGGGACAGAGGCGCTCGGCCGCCGCCAGATAGTCGATCGCCGCGTAGATGGTATCCAGGCTCGCCGAAGGCTCGCGCGTCGCCGTGCCGTCGATGACGGCATCGATAAGATGGCGCAAAGCCATAATCAACTCGGGTGCTGAGGCAGGATGTGCGCGTTGATACACGGGAGCGCGTCACCTCTCGATTGATAGTGTAGGACGCTTTCACTGTAACGCTTGATGCGTTCCGAACCCATCATCTTATCCACGCCCTGCCCGCCAGCCCGTCCCAGCGCCTCGTGGAGAAACCGCGACTCCGCCACCGGCCCTCCGGGTCGCACGGGGCCAGCCTTTGCGACCGGCTCCGCGCCAATCTCTACTGTCGACCCCATCAGCAACCATTAACCATTCTCCTAAGAACATCTTCTTGTAAACCATGATATATCTTGACAGAATGAGACTCATATATTATGATAGGGGTGGGTGCGGCAGGAGAAGCCGCGCCGTAAACAATGGGACGAAGCAACTATTTATAAGAAGGTGAGTTTGATGAACAGCTTGACCACCCGCTATGGCCGGCCTGCCTTGACCCCGCTGAGCGAGGCCGTTGACCAATTGTTCCGCGATGCCTTTACCTGGCCGCGCGCGTTCGAGGCGCCCGCCGGTCCGGCGCGCCTGGGCCTGCGCAGCAATGTGTATGAGACCGACGACGCCTACGTGGTGCAGACCTTGCTGCCCGGCGTCAAGGCCGAGGAGCTCAACGTCACGACCGACCGCAACGTGCTGACCATCGAGGGCCACACGGCCATCGCCGCCCCGGAGGGCGCTCGCGGCATCTGGATCGCCTTCAGCGGCGCGGAGTTCCGCGAGCAGGTCAGCCTGCCCGGCGAGGTCGATGCCGCCAAGGCCAGCGCCGAGTACCGCGACGGCGTGCTGACCCTGACGCTCCCGAAGGCTGAGAAGGCCCGCGTTAAGACCATCAAGGTCACCGGCCAGAGCGGCAGCCAGCCCACCATCGAACAGGCCAAGTCGAAGTAAGCAGCGTCAATCAGGCCGCGCCCTAAGACTTAACGACAAGAGCACAAGGCAGAACGAAGCGGGGAGCCAGGCCCACCGGCTCCCCGCTTCGTTCTGCCTCGGACGGCGGGAAAGGCCACCATTCCCGATTCACAACTAATTCACCGCGTAGTGATCGTCCCCGACCAGGCGCCCGTCCCCGTGAACGATACCTCCTCCAGGCGATACAGGCCCAGCGATCCGGGCGTGAGGGACAGGGATTCGCAGTTTGACGGACTGGTCGAGCTGGCAAGCACGGCGTAGGCGGCGTTGGTGAGGTACAGGTCGAAGTCGCTGCCGCTGGGCCCGCAGGTCGACAGGGCGATGTTGTCGGTAGCGTGCAGAATCGGGAAGCTGAAGTACTGGCCCCCGCCCGCGGACGGGATCGAGCCCGAGACGTTCCAGACCACCTTGGCTCCGTTGACGCTCCAGGCCCAGCGGAAGATGCCTGTCCCATTGAAGGAGACGGTCTTGATCGTGTATGTCTGCCCAGCGCTCAGCGGTAGGCTGAGCCACTCACAGTTCGAGGGGCTGGTGGAGCTGCCCAACAGGTTGTTGGAGCTGTCGTAGACGTACAGGTCGAAGTCGTTGGCGGTATAGGTGGCGCACATGCCGATGGCGGCCGTGCCGCTCACGCCCGGCGTGAACGGCGTGCTGTCGCTGCCGCCGCTGGTGTTGATCGTCCCCGAGAAGCTGCCCGACGCGGCACCGCCAGAGGTAGGGGTCGAGGTGGCGGACGGTGTGGCCGTCGCAGTGGGCGGCACAGGTGTCCTGGTGGCTGTGCCCGTGGCAGCAGCGGGAGTCGTCGTCGGGGTGTTGGTCGGCGGAGCACCGGCGCCATTCTTGAGGATCGTCCCGTTATCGCCGACGGCATAGGCGACGGAGGTGCCGGGAGCAGCGGCGCCGTAGAGCGTGACCGCCACCCCGCTGGATTGGGCACCCCAGGTGCTGCCGCCGTTGGCGGTGCCCAGGATGGTGCCATTGACGCCCACGGCGGTGCAGGTGCTGGTGCTCGCGCACGAGACGCCTGTGAGGTTGTTCGTGGTGCCGCTGTTCTGTGCGGTCCAGTTGACGCCGTTGGTGGTGGCGCGGATCATCCCGCCGCCGCCGACAGCCGTGCACACGCTGGTGCTCGCGCAGGCCAGTCCGAAGAGCGTCTGAGCGGTGCCGAGAGCCTGCACGGTCCAATTGCTGCCGCCGTTGGCGGTGCTCAGGATCACACCGTATGCGCCGCTGACGAAGCACACGCTGGCGCTGGGACAGGCGACGCTGCTGAGGTTAGTGTTGGTGCCGCCGTTCAGGGGCGACCAGGTAGCGCCGCCGTTGCTGGTGGCGCGGATCACGCCGCCGTCGCCGACGGCGATGCACACCGTGGTGCTGGGGCAGGCCACGGCGCGCAGGCTGGTCGTAACACCGCTGCTCTGGCTCACCCAGGTAGCGCCGCCGTTGGTGGTGGCGCGGATGGCGCCACCGCCGCCGACGGCCGTGCAGACCGTGCTGCTGGCGCAGGCCAGGCCGTACAGCCAGTTGGTCGTGCCGCTGGACTGAACGCTCCAGGTGCTGCCGCCGTTGGCGGTGCCCAGGATGGTGCCGTTGACGCCAGCGACCTCGCAGGTCGTGGCGCTGGCACAGGCGATGGCACGCAGGCTGTTGGCGGTGCCGCTACTCTGGCTCACCCAACCGCCGCCCGCCCCGGCCGTGGGCGTGCTGGTCGGCGGCGCCGGCGTATTGGTCGGCACGGCGGGCGTGTTCGTCCGGGTAGGAGTATTGGTCGCCGGCACGGGCGAATTGGTCGGGGTGCTGGTGGGCGAGCCGCCGGCCGGCCAGTCCGCGGCCAGGTTGGCCAGGTTGGCCGAGCCCCACCCGGTCGCCTGGTCCCAACCGGGGCCGGCAGAAAAGCCAGTGTAGCCGGCCGTGACATCATGGAAATCGCGGCCGTAGGTCGTGGCATTGTTGGCCAGTTGGTAGAGGCGTGTGGCGGAGAAGCCCATCAAAGGCTGGCTATTGGCTCCCAGATAGCGGTTGAGGTCGGCCGCCATACCGGCCCACAGCGGCGCCGAAAGGCTGGTGCCGCCGACCTGCTCCGCGACCCCCTGTACGTAAACATCGGCGCCGCTGTTGGGATCGGCGTCCGCCGAGATATCCGGCACCGCGCGCCCCGAGCAGGTCGCGGCACCGATGCCCGTTTGCCAGGACGGGCGCGCGAAGACGCTGGAGCATCCGCCGCCGGAGCCGCCCCAGGCGCTCTCCGAGCTGTAGGCGAAGTTCGTGCCGGTATTCAGGGTCGTGCCGCCGACGGAGACGACGTATGGGCTGTCGGTGGGATAGCTGGGCAGGCCCGTGCCGCCGGAATTCGATCCGCTATCGCCGCTGGAGAAGTAGAAGGTGGTACCCACGCCCGCGGCATGCTGGAACGAGGCGTTGGTGTTGGAGACAAAGGGATCGTTCAGGCTGGTGGCCTCGCCGCCGCCCCAGCTATTGGAGACCACGTGCACGCTGCCGTCGTTGGCCGCGTCGCTGATGGCCAGCTCCAAGCCCACGTCGCTGGGGTTGCAATAGACCCCGTCAAAGGCACAGTCGGCGAGCCAGTACTTCAGGTGGCTATTCGGAGCCACACCATGGGTGTACTCGACATCCATGGCCGTCTCGACCAGCTCGTGCGTATCGCTACTGCCACCGTTGACGGGGATCCAGTCGATGCCGTTGGCCCCGGCCTGCCCGCCAACGAGGGCGGTCGTGCTGGATCTGCTGGCGAAGGTATTGAGATCGCTCTGCGCCACCGAGGTGCCCCACAGGGTCAGGCCGATGGTCTGCCCGCTGCCGTCGCCGACCGGTCCCATGTTATAGGCGGCGCGGAAATCGTTCGGGTAGTAGCCGCCCGGACGCAACGCCGCGCCGCGGCTCAAGAGGGTATGGAAGCGATGGATGGTGGTGAGGCCGCTGATGGCGCGGATCTGCAGCCCTCCCGGGACGCTGGGATCGCGGTCGTTGGACATGAAGACACGGCCGGACAGGCTATAGTCGTTGATCTTGACGTTGAGGGCCCGTTCTACCAGCGCCGTCGTACCCTTGACGGTCATCAGCAGGTTGTCGGGAGAGATCGCGTCCACGGTCAGGCCGGCCGAGGTAGCCCAGTCGCGCACGGCCAGCGCATCTTGCGGCAGGGGAGCGAAGCGGGCCAGGTATTGGTCATTGGTCAGGTAATGGCCATACGCGGGATTTGCCGGGTCGCCGGCCGCGGCGATGAGGGCGTCGAGGCCGGCAGAATCGCGCACCTTGAGGCCGATGTTCAGCGTCAGTAGAGCGGCCGGATCGTGGTGTCCGCGCAGCACGGCACGGCCCTTCACTACCACATCCGGAGTCTGGCCCGCCAGGACCCGCGGGGGCAGGGGCGCGGCACCGGCGCTTGGCACCAAGCCGTTGGCGAGGGGAGTAGTGGCCAGAATGACGAGGGCCGCGGCGAACACGACAAAGGGCTTGCGCATGGCTGTACACGCCTTTCCATTGTGTGAGGTGGAGGCAGGCCGGAGCACCCTATTCCCGGCCGCCTTTCCGTTAGCGACAGTGTACAGACTGTGTGGTTGCCCGCTATCCCCCGAATGGGCTATGCTCATGGCCCAGTCGGGTTCGTTCCGGTGGAAGAATCGTGACAATGGCGCCTCTGCCGCCCGCCTCGAGCTGCTGCCGTCGCAAACAGGGCAGCATGCACGGGCGCTAAGGCACCCGTGCATGGCCGCGGCGAGCCTACCTGTAGAGGCATCTCTACCCGATCGGTAGTGGAAGCTCGATGCCGAGGCTGCCGGTAAGGCGCCCGGACGGAGTGGCAATGACGGTTTGTACCTGGTAGCGCCCGAACATGGGCAGCGTCAGGCTGCCGCAGTACCCTGCCGCGCAGGGCACTAGAGTGGCTCGTGCCGGCCTCATCGCCATGCCGGGCATGGTCGCAACCACCTCTACGCGGCTACCTCGCACGGGCGCCAGATGTTGTGCCACCACGGCCACGCGCAGCACATTCGGACCCGGCAGCGTCGGATAGAGCGTGCCGGCCAGGTGGAGACCGCCGGCCAACCACCCCGACACGCGCGTGCTGTGCGCATGAAGTATCAGGCGCCGATCGACCACCGGGGCGGCCGCCGGCTTGACAGAAGCCGCCGATTGGGCCGTCGAGGGCGGCAGAAACACCTTCAGGCCGATCAGGGCCACGAGCAGTAGCCCAAGTGCCGGGAGGGCAAGCGTTCTGGAAAGACGAAAACGCCGCTCCGTTGATGGCGACGTCAGGTGAAACATGGCTACACTTCCTTCGCTTGGCGGCGGGTCGAGTCGAACTAACGGTCGATACATGAGCCCGAGGCTCCGCTGCATAGCGGAGCCTCACGTAGATGGTTGGCCGTACGTTGCCGCTAGGCTCCCTTTGGTAGAACGGTGATCGTGCCGTCCATTCCCTTGTGCAGCAAGCAGTCGTACTCGTAGGTGCCCGGCCGCGTGAAAGTCAGCTTGTAAATGGGCGGGGTGTTCTTGCCCGCCAGCATGAACAGCAGACCCGAGTTGACGTAGCCGGTTCCGTCGTAGGTGGAACCGCCGCTGGGGAAGGCGATCTGGGGGTTGATCGCAAGCGTGGACTCGCCGTTCTTGCCCCGCGCCTGGACAAACACGCTGTTCTCAAGCCGATGGCGCAGTGAATCGGGCCCGAAAGTAACCGTATGGAACCCGCCGATCCACTCCACGGTGTCCCCAACATGGATGGTCAGCGCCCGCGGGAAGAACATGGTGCTTTCCGTCGTGTTGGTACGGTCATTCGCCGCTGCCTCGCCATCGCCCGCCTGAACGATGTAGAGCTTGCCCGCGCCGGGGCGGGGATGGACGACCACGACACCGCCCATGCTCTCGCCGTGGATCAGGCAGATGTAGCGATAGGTGCCGGGCTTACTGAAGGATATGCTCCACTCCTGGCCCTTCTTGCTCAACAGGCCCGAATTGAAGTAGCCACTCCCGTCGTAGACAGAGCCGGGAGTCCGCTCAACCGCCCGCGGATCGATGGCCAGCAGTGGCGGACCCGACTTCTGCGCCACCGGCATGACGACATCCTTGCTCAGTTGCTTGAGCAGCGTCTCCGGCCCGAAGGTAACGGTATGCGGCTCAACCGCTTGACTCATACGCCAGGTCACGATGTCGCCGACGTACACGTCGAGGTACTTGGGCGAGAAGAGAAGAGCCGTCGATCCCGCCTGGTCCAGGCCGGTTATGACCACGTGCCGTTCCGAGACGGTAGGGGTAACGGCTGTACGATGCGCCGCTGCGCTGGAGAAATGGACGGCACCCAGGCCCAGAATGAGGGCGCCGGCCAGAATTGCCGAGATGCGAAAACCCTTGGTCACGTTGTTCTCCTGCTGATTCTTAGTCGTGTGGTGATGCATCACCGGACGTTCTTGCCCGTCCTGCTCCCCATTGTGCGCCACCGGGCCGCGCATCACATCGAGCCGAAGGCGGACTGAGAGGGGGACATTGGGCTGAGAGGAATGATCCAGCCTGCGGCGGAGGTGGAGACTCCGCCATTGGGCGGAGGCACGAGGGCGCTGCGCGCGAGGCTCAGCGCCCCTGACCCGCAAACCGCGCCCGGCCTCGCGGCCACATCTCTACAGCCCGCCGCGATGCGTACGGGCCCGGGCACATGGCGGAAGGGCCAATCCGCCTCACTGCCTCCGCCGCACGTCCCGCCGCGTCTCCGCCTGATGGCCGATGCTCGGCGAAGCGCTCATGCCGTTGAATGAATCGCGTGGGACGAGTCGATCCCGGGCCATCAAACCGGCCACGAGCCAATTCACAGGCACCAGCGCGGTGCCTCTATGGAAGGATCAAGAATGAGCAAGACCCCTGAAGATGCCGTGCGGGACCTGGCAGACCGCCTGCACGGCCACATTGTGCACCCCGGCAACTCAGAGTATGACGCCGCGCGCAGTGTCTGGACCGGCTCGGTCGATCGCCGGCCGGCCCTGATAGTGCGCTGTGCCTCCGCCGCCGACGTTCGCGCCGCCCTGACGTTCGCACGTGAGCACGATCTGGCCGTGGCCGTGCGCAGCGGCGGCCATAGCTTCGCCGGCCACGGCACCGTCGACGGGGGTATGGTCATCGACCTCTCGCACATGAAAGGCCTGATCATCGATCCCACGACGGGGATCGCGCGCATCGAGCCGGGGTTGACCTGGGGCGAGGTGGCCCAACAAGCCAACGAATTCGGGCTGGGCATCACCTCGGGCGACATGGCGACGGTAGGTGTCGGTGGCCTCACCCTCGGTGGTGGTATCGGATGGATGGCGCGCAAGTACGGCCTGACCATCGACAATCTGCTGTCCGTCGATCTCGTGACCGCGGACGGCACATCACTGCGCGCGAGCGCCGACGAGCACCCCGACCTGTTCTGGGGCCTTCGTGGCGGAGGCGGCAACTTCGGTATCGCCACCGCCTTTGAGTTCCACATGCACCGGGCCGGCATCATCCTGGGCGGGGCCGTTTTCTATGACGTCGCCGAGGCGGAGAGCGTCATGCAGGCCTACGCGGACTACGCGATCGACGCACGGGACGAGCTCACCACCATGGCGCTGTTCCTGCAGGCGCCGCCGCTGCCTTTCATCCCGGCTGCCATGCACGGCAGGACTATCGTGGCCATCATGGCTTGCTGGGTCGGAGACCTTGAGCAGGGAGAACGGGCCGTGGCGCCGCTCCGGCGCCTGGGAACGCCGGTTGCCGATGTGCTCGCCCCGATGCCCTATCCGGCTCTGTTCAAGCTGACCGAGATGGGCACCATTCGGGGGCTGCTGCACCACGATCGCTCCGCATTCCTGAGCGGAGTGGACGATGAGGCGATCCGAACCATTGTAGCGCATGCCGCGACCATTGCCTCGCCCGGCCAGATGGCGCAACTGCGCATCCTCGGCGGCGCCATGAGCCGCGTGGCCGTAGACGCCAGCGCCTTTAGCCACCGCGACAAGGCCGCTCTGTTCACCGTCATGAACACGTGGCTGCATCCGGCCGAGTCGGCCGAGAGGTTCGCCTGGACGGAGCAATTCTGGCAGGCCATACGACCGCACGCATGCGGCGTGTACGTCAACTTCCTGGGCGATGAGGGCACCGGGCGGATCAGAGAGGCATACAGGCCGGCGACATACGCCCGGCTGGCCGCCCTCAAAGGCCGCTACGACCCGGACAACGTCTTCCGCCTGAACCAGAATATCACGCCCGCCACGGGGACGCGCGGCGAGGAGGGTCGCGAAGGCCGGGTGGCGTAGCCGGGCCGCCGCGGCCGGTACTACATAGCTTTGACCTGGTCCGAAGCGCCTGCCGGGTCACGCGTGTCGCGGCGATTTCGCAAGGCCGCCGGCTGTTAGTGCCCGGCGTCCGCTCCGATGCCCTTGGCCGGCACCAGCCCGATCTGCACGGCGTGCAGGGCGGCCTGCGTGCGGCTCTGCACGCCCAACTTGGCCAGGACGTTGCTGACGTGCGTCTTCACCGTCTTCTCGCCGATGCCGAGATCGCGGGCGATCTCTTTGTTGGCACGCCCCTGGGCCAGCAAGCGCAGGACCTCTGTCTCTCGCTCGGTCAGGGCCTCCGGGCTTTCCGGCGCGCGCACCTCGCGCATCAAGCGCGCCGCGGCCTGCGGCGAAAGCTGCACCTGCCCGGCGGCCGCGGCCTTGATGGCTCGACACAGCGCATCGGCGTCCGTATCCTTGAGCAGGTAACCAATCGCCCCGGCGCGCACGGCACCGGTCACCGACGCATCTTCCAGCACGCTCGTCAGGGCCAGCACCTCGGTGTCGGGGAGCGTGCTGCGGATCGCGGCCGTGGCCGCGATCCCATCCATGACCGGCATCAGCAGATCCATCAGCACGACATCCGGGAGTAGCTCGCGGGCCATGCGCAGCGCCTCGGCACCGTCCGCGGCCTCGCCAACCACCTCGAATTCGGGATCGAGGGTGAGAAACATGCGCAGCCCTTGGCGCACAACGCTATGGTCATCGGCGATAAGAACACGGATCGACATGATGTCTCCTATTGTATCACGATCGCTCTCAGGTCACGCACACGCTATGCCGGCCGTGATTGTGGCACAGCGACGGATGATATATGATAGCCCACATCAGGAGCAGACCAAGGTAATGTCGCTATTCGTTCCCCGGCCACCTGGGCCTGCATACCATGCGCGAGCGGGCGACGCAGATAGGCGGCTCTCTGGAGATCGCGAGCGTGCCGGCTCCCGGCACGCTCGTGCGGGTGCGTGTTGGCCGTCCGATCCAACCGTGACGGTTGTGCCGGACGGCGTGGCCCGTTCTGTCAGCGACGTCCGCGGGGAGCTATGGTTATCCAGGTCGAGCGGGTGGTCGCCAGCTTGCCGGCGCGCACGCGGACGGTGAGCAACGCGCGTACGGCCGCCTTTGACTTACCGGCCAGCGTCAGGCGCAGCGCAAACCGGCCGTGCGCGTCGGCGCGGGCCTGCTGCACGGCAGCATACAACACGATGGTCCGTACCACCCGTCTGGCCTTCTTGCCGCCGTCCTTGACCGTCACCTGCCTGATGGTCGCCCGCACGGCGGCTCGCACCTGCGCCCGCGGGGCCGTCTGCCCGCGAATGACCAGTACCTGCCCGTTGGCCACGCGTGCCGGAATCCCGCCGAGGACCAGGGGCAGCCGCGAACCATGAGGCGTGCCAGGGGTCGATCCTCCCTGTGACCCCGAACCGGGCACTGCTGTCGGCGGCACGGATGTGGGCGACGGCCCTGAGCCGGGACCGCCCACCGCCGGGACTGGCGTCGCCTGAGGGCCGCCCGAAGCCGGGCCGGACGGCGAGGTGGGCGTGGCAGTGGCCGGAGGGGCAGGCGTGGCCGACGGAGCGGGTGTCTTGGTTGCCGTGGCAGTGGCAGAAGGCGTCGCCGTGTTCGTGGCTGTAGCCGTGACCGCGGGTGTCGCGGGCTTTGTCGCCGTAGCCGGCGGAGTGGCCGTGTTCGCCGGCGTCGCGGTCGACGTCGCCGTCGCTGGGGCCGGGTTGACCGTCAGCACCGCCGACCGGCTCATCCCGTTGTAGGTACCGGTGATCGTCACGGCGATGCCGGCCGATACGGCATGGGTGGAGATGGTGAACGTGGCGCTGGTGGCGCCGGCCGGCATCGCCACGCTGGCGGGTACCTGTGCCGCGGGATTGCTGCTGGACAGGGTCACGGTCGCGCCACCCGCAGGCGCACCGGTGTTCAGCATGAAGGTGCCCGCGGCCTGCTGGCCACCGGTCACGCTGGTCGGACTGATCGCCACGCCGGCCGGGATAACCGGCGTCTGCGGGCTGAGCTTGGCGATGAGCGAGTCGGAGCCACCTCCGTTGATTGCCGCCTGAGCGGGGCTCACGGTCGGGAAATCCGTCGAAGTGGTATAGCCCGTGACGTAGGCGTTGCCCTGGCCATCGACAGCGATGGCGTCGCCCTCGTCGTAGCCGCTGCCGCCGAGGTAGGTGCTGTAGACCAGCGAGGCCGCGCCCGACTGCCGGAGATCGAGCTTGGCCACGTAGGCGTCCCAGTCTCCGCTCAGATCGGCCTGCGACGAGTTCAGGACCGGGAAGCCGGCCACCACGGATGACGCGGTCCGCCCGGTGATATAGACGTAGCCGTTACGATCTACAGCGATCGCCTGGCCCAGGTCGCGGTTCATGCCGCCCAGGAAGGTGGAGTAGGGCAACGAGGCGGCTCCCGATTGTGTCGGGTCGATCTCGGCCACGAAGGTATCTTCGGCATTCTGCCAGTGGCAGTAGTTGGTGTTGGTTCCCCAATCGTAGTAGCACGAGTTGACGGGGTTGCACATGCCGTCGGTGCCGCAGAAGGTCTTGTAGGCATTGGCAGTAACGGGGAAGTTGCTGGAGGTGGTGCTGCCCACCACGTAGGCGTGCCCCTGGCCATCCACGGCCACGCCGTCCACGCTCTCGCCGTCGTTGCCGCCCAGGAAGGTGGAGTAGAGCAGCGATGAGCCGTCGGCGCTCAGCTCGCTGACGAAGCCGTTGACGACGGCGTTGCCCATCTGCGCCTGAAAGGCGTTGGCGGTGACGGGGAAGTTGGCCGAGGTGGCGGTCCCGCCAACCCAGGCGTCGCCGTGTCCGTCGACGGCGATGGCCAGCCCCGCGTCGACGTAACTGCCGCCCAGGAAGGTGCCGTACATCACGTTGCCGGAGGGATTGACTTTCAACACAAAGGCGTCGCCGGCCAGGCCGTCGGGCAGCTTGTCGATGCCCGGCTGCGTCTGGAAGGCGCCGGGGGTGATGGGGAAGTTCTGCTCGGTCTGGTCGGTCGAGCCGGTCAGGTAGCTGTTTCCCTGGGCGTCCACGGCGATGGCGGCGCCGTGATTGCCGCCGTACTGGCCAAAGGTGCGCACGATACCATTGCCGGAGGGATCGATCTTCGCCCAGAGCACGTTATCGCTGACACATAGATTGTTGTCCCAGCTATTGACGCCGACGTCGCCGAAGATGCCGGTCACGTAGGCGTTGCCCTGCCCATCCACCGCGATGCCCGCGCCCGTCGAGTTGCAGGCCGTCTGGCTGCTGGAACTGTTGCCGATGAACAGCGAATAGAGGATCTGCTGGCCGGTGGGGTCGAACTTGGTGACATACGCGGCCTGGGCCGGGACACCCGAGGTCGTCGTGCCGACGACGTAGATATTGCCCTGGCCGTCCACCGCGATGCCGTTGCCGCGGTCTTCACCGCCACCGCCATAGTACGTGGAGTAGGCCAGCACCGGATCGATCACCAGCGCGTAAGCGCGGTCATAGGCGCCCAGACGCAGGCCAACGGTACGGCCATGCAGAGCGTAGGTTACCGCGACGCCGCGGCGCACCCCTCGCACGACCTGATAGGCGACAGGGCGATGCTGGCGCAGCGGGCCGGCACGACTCTGGAGCAGCATGTCGCCGTTCGCGGCGAGAGCCGGAGCGCCAACGCCCCCAAAGGTCAGGTGAATGCGATCGGTGTCTGCGCCGGGGGCGACCAGGAGGTCGTACTCCAGGTGTTGTGGCGTCCCGTAATAGACCAGATCGATGCCCGGATACACGCCACTGAAGCGTACCCGCGCATAGGTCGGGAGGTTGCGCAGCCAGCGCCGGGGGTCGCGGCCGAACAGGTAGCTGACCGTGCCGGCCAGCCGATCTTCGCCGCGCCCGCGTGCCGCCGCATTGGCGCCGGTGAGTGTCATGCGCACCACGACCGGTCGCACTGACGCGGAACCAGGTAAGGCCAGCTCGGCGCCGGTTGGACCGACCGTAACGCTGTAGCCGCTGCCGCGCGCCAGGAAGGCGGCGCCCTTCGCGGCCTGTCCGCGGTTAGGCTCGAAGCCGAGTACGCGGGCGCCAAAGGTGCGTGCACCTAGCGCAGAGGTCCCCGGTCCGCGCGGCGCGACAGGCGCCTTGAGCGCGCCGGCACGAGACCCGGCCGCGAACTGCGGCTCCGCGAAGATCCCAACGGCCAGTGAGACAGCCAGGGCAGCGCCAAGGACACGCGCCGGCCAGGGCGCAGGCGAATGCGGCCGCGCGGGCGTTGTTCGGGCCAGAGATTGTCCGTCCATCGTCGATACTACTTTCTTGCTAGAGGTATGCGTGTCACATCGGGCACACGGCGAGAGGCTGGCTCGCCGGGGGCCCTCCGCGTACCATTAGAAGCGATGGATGGGGTCTTCTTCATGGGCTGAAAGGCGTGCCCGGCCTGTGGCCTTGGGCGGAGAAAGATGCTCCGTCGCGTGGGGGAACGGCAGGCTCAGCCTTTTGACGGAGTCGCCGATTGGGTGTGGAGAGCATCGCCGATCCGTCGCGCGGGTGAAACGGGCACCTGCACCCGGATGCGTGTTCCTTGGCCCACCGCACTCTGCACCTCTAGCCTGCCGCCCACTTGCTCTACCCGTTTCTGCACGCCGTGCAGGCCAAGGTGTTCCGGGAGCACGAGGTCTGGGTCAAAGCCCAGGCCATCATCGCATATCTCCAACACCAGGTCATCGCCATCGCTGTGCAGGTTCAGGTCAACCGCACCGGCGCGGGCGTGTTTGACCGTGTTGAGGAGCGCCTCACGCGCAACGCGATAGAGGGCTTCCTTGGCGGCCGGAGAGACTGGCGGCTCGGCGCCCGCGTGCAGGTGCACGGCCAGGCCATGGCGAGCGCGCAGAGCCGCCGCCTGTTTCTCCAGCGCCATGACCAGCCCCTCGGCCTCCAGGGCATCAGGACGTAGGTCGAAGATGAGCGCACGCATTTCGGTCAGCGCGGCCTCGGCCAGGGGCAGGACGTGGTCTAGAGCTGCAGCAGCACGGGCGGGATCGCGTTCCAGCAGCGTCAGCGCCGTGCGCACGCCGAGGGCAATGCCATAGACGGCCTGGGAGACCGAATCGTGCAACTCGCGCGCCAGGCGTGCCCGCTCCTCCCGGGCGGCGTGGCTGCGCGCCCGGTCCTCCAGCCGCGCATTCTCCACGGCCACGGCAACCTGGTCGGCGATGGTGGTCAATAGGCGCAGCTCCGGCTCAGGCAACGGCTGATCGGAGACGGTGTAGCAGGACATCACGCCGACGGTGCGGCCTTGCAGCCGTAATGGCACCGCCGTGACGGCCCGCCATCCACCGCTTTCGGCCAGTTGGCGCAGATCCGCCCGCCTGGCGGGGGTTTCGGCAATACGGTTCCAGGCCGTCACACCGCTGCGCAGCGCATCCAGGGTGGCGATGCCCTGCCAGGCATCCTCCGGCAGCGAAAGGACGGCATTGGTCGCCTCGCGATATCCGGGCGGCAGGCCGCATCCACCCAGTTGCGCCGGACCTGCTCCTTCTCTCGCCAGCAAAATGCCAACCGCCGAGCTGCCGGTCAACCTGCAGACGTGGTTGCCCAGCGCGTCGAGCGTCTCCTCCAGCGACAAACCCGCGGTGAGCAACCGCGCAATCTCGGCCAGGCCGCTGAGCTCGCGCACGCGTGCCTGGGCGGCGGAATACAGTTGCGCGTTGGTGACCAACCGTTCGTCGAGGGCATGCACCATCGCGCCGAATGAGCGCGCCAGCGAAGCCACCTCGTCGTCGCCGCGCATGCCGATGAGCGCCTCCAGGGCGTCTGGGGGTGTTGCACCGCCGTCGAGCACGCCGGTATGATCCTCGGCATGCGACGCCACCTGCGACGCCACCGCTTCCAGCGCCCGCAGCCGCGCCGTCAGGCGCCGGCCGATGGCGAGAGCGAGGACGGTGCCCACCACGATCACGGCCCCGCCCATGGCCAGCAACACAAGGGCCAGGCGTACGAAGAGCATGGCGCCGACGATGCACGCGACCGTACAGAGAAGGACAACGCCGCTGATCGCGGCGGATAGGTTCCAGCGCAACGAGGCGAACAACGAAGGGCGCGGCCCGTGGGAAGTCGAACTCATGTGCCGGCGTTACACCTAACCCGTCTTTCGTCGTTCTCTCCTTCCAGTTAACGACGCGGTGGCGCGTCCGGCATCGCACTTAACGGTGAGACGTTCTCCGCCTTTAGTCGGAGGCGGCCGGACAGAGGGTCAGGAAGGCGGGTTGCGCAGGGCTTCCAGTAGCAGGTCAAGGGCGGCTTCGGCAAAGGCCTGCTTGGTGGCAACGCGATCGCCGGGGTGCGGCAGCACGATCTGCCTGGTCCGTTCGAGCGGTGCGCCGCCGGTGCCTCCGCTGATCGCGATGAAGGTCAGGCCGGCCGGCTTGGCCGAGCGGCGTCCGGTCTGAGGGCCGGCCACGCCGGTCTCGCCCAGGGCCCAGGTGGCTGAGAAGAGGCGTTGCGCGCCACGTGCCATGGCCAGCGCCGCCTCGGCGCTAACGGCGCCGTGGACGGACAGCACATCGTCCGGCACGTGCAACAGAGTACGCTTGGCGTCGTTGGTATAGGCCACCAGGCCGCCGCGCAGCCAGGCGCTGGCGCCGGGCACATCGGTGAGCAGGGAGAGAATCAGCCCGCCGGTCGACGACTCGGCCACCGCCAGGCTCTCTTTCCGTTCCAGCAGCGCCGCGGCGACCTGTTCTGCATATTGAATGATCATCGCCCCCATTCGCCGCAATGATTAACTGAATTGCCGTGGCTCCAGGCCGCGGACCGTCAGACCTCGATAGGTATACTCGTCGAGCGCCAGTTCATCGGTGTCGAAGAGTGCGTTGGCGGAGACATCGCCGAGGCGCGTGGCGTCCCACGCGTCCAGGGACGCAAGAGCCGGATCGAACCAGTCGCGCATTGTGCTGATCAAACGCGCCAGTGCCGCGATGACCGCACCATCGTCGCCGGATGCATGGTCCGAATCTGGCTCCGGCAAGATAAAGAGGAGGCGCACGGAGTAGGGAGGTGCACCTTCCATCCGGGCGAGACGCACCTCCTCCACCTGATCAAGCACCGCGATGAGCGCATTTCCTTCGTGTTGTAGCAGGCGCAAGTTGGTCAGAATTGGAGCCGAAACGGCGTGTACTATCTCATCCGGCAGCGCCGGCCGGTTATAGCGCCTGGCCAGCCAGCGTGCGAAGCGCCGCCGCATTCGCGCATCCGGTGCTCCCGGTTCCGGCGTGAGTGTGGCCAGCAGCGGCTTCTCGATCAGCGTCTGGACTGTCGCGTCGACTACGAGGCCGCGTGCCGGGTCGAGCAGGAAGTGCCGTGTGCTATTCCGGCCGGCTGCTGCTAACGTCGGTTCATTCGTCGTAAAGAAGGCCCGCATAGCCACCACGCAAGGCTCCTGTTCGGGACTCCTGTCGATGTCGCAGGCCTGGCTGGCCACCACTAGACGATGCTCACCGCGGTAGAGGCCACTGGCAACGGCATGTCGCACCAATCCTGTGATCTGCTGCGACGCATCCCAGCGCATACCTGGCGTCCCCGGCTTCATGGCAGCCCGAGCAATCTGCGTCACCGGATCGTCTGGATTGAAGACGACGCTCCAGCAAAGGGCAGGTAGCAAGACGCCCTGATCCCATCCTGCCTCGATAAGCTGGCGGCCGAGGCGCGCATTGGACATACGTCACTCCACGAACAACACACCAGCTACGGCTACGATCGCGTCGTCCACGCTTTCAGGGGCGGTTTCATCCGGCGCCTCTGCCATGGCTCGCGGGCTGATACGAGCGCGCGCATCGGCCCGTGCCTCATCCGTGTGCGATGGCGTCTCCCAGGCCAGGTGACGGGCTGGTCGCACCCATCCGGGGACGCCGCTCGCGCGATGCGCTGCATCGGAGACAATCGGTGCCGCGTCAGTTAGCCTCGGCGCCCGCAGCGCCAGTCCGATGACGGCGGCTGTATCACCCCGTTCCAACATCGTCAGCGGCCTGCCGGCAGGACCGGGCGTTTCCAGGAAAGTACGCAAGTCCGGAATATCAAGTTCCCGCAAAGTACGAAAAGCGGTAATGAGGTCTACGAGTCGAGCCAACTTCTCGTCGCTGATCCCGGCCCCGCGCAGCCATTCGTGGTAGCGCATACGGCTAACGCCGACGAGGTGAGCTAAGGTCTCAACCGGCAGGTCAGACACGACACGCAGTTCCAGCGGTAGATAGCGTGTCTCGTCCATACCGGTTGCGGTTGCCGCAGAAGCCAGGGGAACTATGGTGTCGGTAACTCCGACAAGGCGCTCTACCCCATATGGTGTGCGCCAGAATGCTACCCTCGGGTCAAGCGTGCCATCCGGGTTGGTAGTGATGGGCAAAGTCTCTTTGTCGTAGATCAGGTGACGCTGTGTGGACGCCATCGCTCGCGGACCGGAGGGGACGAGCATGGTAGCAGCGATGCTGGCTCCCGTGGCCAGGTTACGCAACGTCTCGCCCCAGGAATAGGGGGACGAAGATGGGCCCGTCATGTTTGCCCTCCCAAAGCTCGATATAACTCACCGTCGCCGATGCACCAGCGAAAGACGTTGTACATGAAGCCGTTATATGTCTGCATGCGCCGCCCAGGATCTGGGTCGAACTCTGCCGCTGTCTCGTCGTAGTAATCTAGGTCGAGCAGGTAGAATGGCCCCGTCT
>Ga0209062_1001626_pt1 | contig 37436 bp, 28 predicted proteins | sample Coa_R2_2_FD_187158 | JGI IMG/M metagenome (GOLD analysis project Ga0209062, IMG submission 187158) | Surface soil microbial communities from Centralia Pennsylvania, which are recovering from an underground coalmine fire - Coalmine... | ecosystem: Environmental > Terrestrial > Soil > Unclassified...
CCGAAACCCGTCCGCTGATTGCCGCGCTCGACCGCTACTCCAGCCGCTCCTCTTCCTCTGCCGCGGACCGCATGGCCAAATAACTTTCCCTCGCCCTCACCACGTTGGATCGCTCACTGGGCCGGCGTCAGCCGGCCCGTTTTTTCTCTGGGCCGCGCGGCAGCGGGGTCCGCGGCGTCCTGATATACTCGACATTCTTATGGCGAACCCGAAATACGCCGCCTCCGATAAACCGGTTCCGGTCGCCGAGCTCGTCGCCACGCTCAGCGACGGCACCAAGGTCAAGCGCCGCATTCCCCGGATGCGCGCCTGCAACGAGCATGACGAGAAGGGCAAGCTCTGCGCGGGCCACCTCAAGCGCTGGTATTTCTTCGGCGATGAAGTGAAACAGAAATTCGGACCCGAAGCCGAAATCTACCGCTGCGAGCACTGCAAGACGCTCTACCTCCCCAACCCCGAAGAATCCCCGCGCACCGGCACCCTGAGCTACTGAGAGCCACCATCGCCGTCAACGCCCGAGAGCCGTAGCGCGCTCTCTCTGGTTGACTTACGCACCGGCGAACCGATAGAATTCCGAGACCGCCGTCGGAGGAATCGAATGGCAGCGCCCGCTCCAGCCCGCGCCCCGGCCCCCGAACAGGACTTCTGGGTTCTGTTGAAGGCCGTTGCGGAAGCGGCTGCGCTGTTCGGGTTTTTCGCTTCCCTGGCCGGCTGGTCTTATCTCGCGGCATATTATTCCTCATTCGGCGTGCAGCCGGCGGAGTTGGATATCCCCGCATCCCTTTCCTCCCTGTTCGCGGTGAACGTCGCCTACCACTCGGCCGCCCCCTTGCTGATCTGCATCGCGGCTGCGATGCTGGTCAGCTTTTTGCCGGCCCGGCTCGGCCGTATGCGCGCGCTCGGAATTCTGGTGTGCGTCCTGGCGGCCAGCGTGTTTCTCTACCTTCGTGGCGCGTCGCTGGGCGCCAGCGCCGCTCAGGAAGATTTTTGGGATACCGGCAGACGGCTCCCCTGGGTTGGCTTCTTTGCCGCCGCGGCGCAACCGGATGCCTATCCGCCCTGCGTCAGCACCGCAACCCCTTCCGTCGATTGCCGGCTGCTGTTTCATGCCAACGGCTCCTACTATTTTTTCAAGCCGTTTCATCACGCTTCGGGCGCGCTGGCGCCATCCGCCGATGTGCCGGCCAATCTCGACGTGTACTCACTGCCCGATGAAAAGGTGCAGTTCGTGCAATACCAGCGAGGAGTCCAATGACGATTGCCCGCGCCTGCCTGATCGTCCTCCTGCTCGTTTCAGCCGCCTGGCCCGATACGATCTCGCTTCGCAACAACCAGTCCTATAACGGCAAACTGGTTTCGATCGACAAGGCCACGGTGACCTTCCGGTGGCGCGGCAAAGACGGCAAAGACGCCGACGCGCCGATCCCGCGCGCCGAAGTCGTGAGCATCGAATTCAACACCAAAACCGTCAACCAGGGGCCTCCGCCGGAGCTGGGGGCGCACGAGGGCAATTCCGCTCCGGCGCCCGTGCCGAGCGTCTTCGCTGACCGGCTGGTCTTTCGCGGCAGCGGCCAGAATAAGACCTGTCCCGGCGTCCTGATCGACGGCGGTTCGGTCAAGTGCGGAAACAAGAGCTTTACGCGCGACGAGGTGTGGCGTGTGTTTCTCACTCAGCCGTAAAATCCCGCCCGTGCTGCTCCTGCTCGCCCTCCCGGCGTGCCTCGGCGCGCAACAGGACCTCTGCGACAAGGTCCCGGACGATTCGATGCTGACGGCGCGCGACCCGGCGACGCCGCTCTCGATCCTCACCCAGGTGCTGCAGGAGGTGGGGCTCACCTTGTCGAGCTATCGTCTGATTCCGATCCCCGGCGCCGGCCCGGTCCAGAATAACGCCAGCGCCAAAGTCTGCACGCAGCCGGCATGCAATTGCATCTTCTACGATCCCGCTTTCATTGGAGTCTCGCCTTCCTCGCGCGAGCAGGATTGGAATGCCGTCTTCGTTCTGGCGCACGAGACCGCCCACCACGTCCTCCAGCACCTGCTGCAGGGCAGCCCGGCCTACAATCTTCCGCGAAGACAGAAGGAAGCGCAGGCGGATAACTGGGCGGGGTGGGCGCTCGAGCGGCTCGGCGCTTCGGTGGACGCCGTGATGGCCGGAGCCGATTACATCGCCACCTCCGAGCGGGATACGGAGAACTACTACGGCCGCTGCCACCGGCGCATGGACGCATTGGAAGGTTATAACCGCGGCCGGCGCAAGGATGGCAAGCCGCTGTATCAGGCTTGCGGCGAATGTTTCCCCGCCCTTTCGCGCGGGCTGTACCTGGTTCGGGACGTCGGCCCCGGGGCCCTGCGCACCGAAATGGTGACGTATTGCGGCCAGGTGGAGACCCCGGATCTGCCGGCCCGCTTCGATTCCGATCTGCGGAGCGGCTGCCTGATTCAAGCAACCAAGGCAGGAGCCTTGCTGACCTGGCACAACGTCGGTTTGTGCCGCTAAACAGGAGACGCACGATGTCGACGAAAGCATGCGGATTTCTCGCGATAACCCTGGCCTTGCCGGTTGCGGCGTTGGCGCAACCCGGTGGACCGCAGGCCAAGAGCATCGTCGAAGTGGTCGGCGACCTCAAAACGGATGTCGAGAACCTCAAACACCAGCAGCCCGGCGCCGCTCAGCCGTCCTTCCCCTCGATCCGGAACATCGAATTCGTGAACGGTCTGGCCAAGTTCAAGAATGCCGGCGGGTCGACGGTGGTCGATATCGGGGAATACAACGGCGGCGGCCTGTGGATTTACGATGACCGGCAGAACGTGGCGGTTTCCGCGCTCGGTGGCTCCGGCCATGGAATCCTGACCCTCAGCGACAAGGGAAAAGTGCGGACCAGAATCGAGCAGAATGACGGAGGCGGCATCGCGCGGTTCTACGGAGGGAATGCCAAGGATGAAGTCGTGGCGATCGGCGCCGGCAATCAGGGACCGGGCGCGCTGTGGATCTACAACACCGATTACAAGAACGTCGCCTTCATCGGCAGCAGCACGACGGGGCAGGGCCTGCTCGAGCTCAGCGATCTCCATGGCCAGTCGCTCGCACTTCTCGGAATGGGGGATCCTGGAAAGGGCGGCATGTTGAGCATCTACGGAGCCCAGGGAAAAAAGACCGCGGCTTTCGGCACGGGAGGCAGCGGCGGCGGTTCCGCCTGGTTCTATGATGCCGACGGCAACCGGCTGGCGGAGATCGGATCGAGCGGCGACGATAAGCTGGGCTATTTCTGGACCAAGGGCAACGATTATGCCGAAGTCTTCGACGCCGCCGATGCCACCGGCCTCGTGCCCGGATCGGTAGTTTCGGCCTCTGCCGATGGGCGCGGCATCGTGCTGTCTGACGGGCCGTACGATCCGAAAGTCGTCGGGGTGCTCTCCGGCGCGGGCGGCCTCGCGCCCGGAGTCACCATCGGCGGAAGCGGCGGGCAGGGCGCTCCCACCGTCGCCATGGCCGGGCAGGTCTTCGTGCGCGTCTCGGCGGAAGGCGGCGCGATCGTTCCCGGCGATCTGCTGGTTGCCTCGAGCACACCCGGAGTCGCCATGCGGGCGAGCGACCGCGCGCGGGCCTTCGGCGCAGTGGTGGGTAAGGCGCTGGAGCCATGGCCGGGCACGGGTGAAGGCTCGGTGCGGATGCTGGTGATGAATCACTGACGCGGCCCGGCGGTCCTCGCGAAGCTGCGCCGCTTGACATCGCCCCTCGCGTTTCGCTATCACTCTTGGAAGTCTCCCAGGGAGGAACAACATGAAGTCCGCCGTTTTCTGCGCCGCCGTGGCGCTCGTCCTGCTCTCGGTATCCGCGCCCGCGCAGAAGAATGCTGCCCCCGCGCAGAAAAAGCCGGCCGCAGCTTCTGCCGCGCAGCCGCAGAAAATGGACGAGGAGTATACCCGGCTGATCCACGAGTACCTGCAGGATCCGCGCATCACCACGGAGCTGGTGGACCACATGCCGGCCTCCGATACCGTTCCCTCCCCGCTCAAGTTCCTCGGCCGCATTCCCGGCAAGCCCGGCGAACTGACCCGCGCCGAAGATATCTACCGCTATTACGAAGCCCTCGCCAAAGCCTCGCCGCGCGCGAAGTTCTGGCGCATCGGCAAAACCGAAGAGGGCCGCGACCAGGTCATCCTCGCCATCGCCGACGAAGCCACGATCCGCGACCTCGAGAAATATAAAGATGACCTCGTCAAGCTCGGCGATCCCCGCAAAATCACCGACCAGCAGGCGCATGAGCTCGTCCACACCGCCAAGCCGCTCTACTGGGTGGCCAGCGGCATCCACTCGCCCGAGACCGGCGGGCCGGAGATGCTGATCGAACTCGCCTACCGCCTCATCATCGAAGAGACGCCCTTCATTCAGGCCATCCGCAACAACGTCATCACCTTCATCACGCCGGTAATCGAAGTCGATGGCCGCGATAAAGAGGTCGATACCTACTATTTCAACAAGAAGCTGCCGCAGGGCGCCCCGCGGCTTCCGCTCATGTACTGGGGTAAGTACGTCCAGCACGATAACAACCGCGACGGCATGGGCCAGTATCTCAAGATCACCCAGAATTTCATGCAGGGCATCCTCGAATGGCACCCCACCATCCTCCACGACCTGCACGAAGCGCAGTCCTACCTCTACGTTTCCACCGGCACCGGCCCGTACAACGTCTCGCTCGACCCCATCCAGATCGATGAATGGTGGCTGCTGGCCGAAACCGAAGTGATGGAGATGGCCAAGCGCGGCGTCCCCGGCGTCTTCACCTATGGCTTCTATGACGGCTGGGTGCCCAATTACCTCTTCTGGATGGCGATCACGCACAACTCCTTCGGGCGCTTCTACGAAGTGCAGAGCTACGGCCCGGACGTCCAGCCCAACCTGCAGCTCCCCGCCACCACGACCAGCCGCGAATGGTATCGCCCCAATCCGCCGCTCCCGTCGATCAAATGGGGTCCGCGGAATAACACCAACATCCAGGAGTCCGCTCTCTTGCTCGCCCTCCACAAAGTCGCGCAAGAGCGCGAGCTCTATCTCGAAAATTACTGGCTCAAGAACAAGCGCTCCGTCGATAAGGGCAGGAACGGACCCACTTATGCCTGGCTCATTCCCGCCGCGCAGTACCGCAAGGCCAACGCAGCGGACATGATCAACGACCTGCGCCGCCAGGGCGTCGAAGTCCATCGGGCCTCCGCCGCGTTCCAGGCCGGCAAGGCGAACGTCGCCGCGGGCGATTACATCATCCGCGCCGATCAGCCCTACCGCACCCTGGTCGACATGTATTTCAGCGTGCAGAATTATCCGCCGGCCAATCCGCGCCCGTATGACGACACCGGCTGGACCATGCCCTACATGCGCGATGTCAAAGTCACGCCGCTCACCGAAAAGGCCGTGCTCGACCAGCCCATGACGATGCTCACGGCGGATGTCAGGGCGCCCGGCGGCATCGAAGGCTCGGGCGGAACCATCGTCGTCGGCAACACCGCCGATAACAGCCTCGTCCGGTTCCGCTATCAGAACCGCGATGCCCGCATTCTGGTTGCCGAGGACGATTTCGACCTCAATGGCCACAAACTCCGCGCCGGCGCCTTCATCCTCCCCAATGCGGACCGCGGGAAGCTCGAACCGCAGATCCGCGATCTCGGCCTCTCGGCCTGGGCCGTCGATTCAGCCCCCGCGGTCAAGACGCACGAGATTCGCGTGCCGCGCATCGGCTACGTCCATTCCTGGTCCCGCACGCAGGATGAAGGCTGGGTCCGCGCCGCGCTCGATTACTACGGCGTCCCGTATACTTACTTCGCCGATCAGAAACTCGCCGAGGGCAACCTGCGAGCCAAATATGACGTGATCATCTTCCCCCACGTCGGCGGCACTGCGGCCTCCATGATCAACGGCATCCCCAAAACCGGCAGCACGCCGCTGCCTTATAAGAGGACCGACGAGTTCCCCAGCCTCGGCGTGAACGATTCGAGCGACGATATTCGCGGCGGCATGGGATTCGAGGGGCTCCAGGAGCTCGGCAGATTCGTCGAGGAGGGCGGCACGCTGATCACCGAAGGCTCTACCGCGTCTCTGATGGCGGAATACGTGCTCAATAGCGGCGTGACCGTGGAGCACCCGGCATCGTTATTTGCGCGCGGCTCGATCCTCCGCGCCACGATCGCGGACGCCAAAAGCCCCATCGCCTACGGCTACGAACCCAAGGACCTGCCCGTTTACTTCAACCAGGATCCCGTGCTGAACGCAGCGGGCGGTGCCGGCGCCGGTGGATTCGGAGGATTTGGCGGCGGCTTCGGCGGGGGCCGCGGCGGCACAACGGATGTTACTCAGAACATCACTCCCAACGCCGTGCCGATTCACGTGGCGCCGCTCGATCTTTCGAGCGCCGGCGCCGAATCGGCTCCAGCCGCGGGCGGACGCGGTGGCCGTGGCGGCCGCGGTGCCGCTGTCGCGGGCGGCGGTGGTGGCTTTGGCGGAGGCCGTGGCGGATTCGCCGCGGCCAGTGAAGAACGGCCGCGGGTCGTGGTGCAGTTCGGCTCCAACGCCAATGACCTGCTGCTGTCCGGCACGCTCGCCGGCGGCGACACCCTGGCCGGCCGGGCCGCCGCGGTCGACGTCACGCTGGGCAAGGGCCACATCGTGATGTTCGCCCTCCGGCCCTTCTGGCGATGGCAGTCTCAGGGCACGTACATGCTGGCCTTCAATGCGATACTCAACTGGGACCATCTGGATGCCGGCAAGGCCGCGCATCCGCAGTCTCAGGCCAGCGCCGCGGCGGGACAGTAACGGAAGCAAGCGCGGGCCGGCCGGACAGCCTGTCCGGTTTTTCCGCTGGCCCGCGCAGGTTTTTCAGTAACTTGCAGCCCGCCAACCGGACAAGTTGTCCGGTTTTGAGGCGCGCTACTTTCCTACGTACGCAACGGCGTCGATCTCGACCTTCGCCGCCTTCAACGGCATCGCGACGACCTGTACCGTCGTGCGTGCCGGCTTGGCCTCGCCGAAGAACTCCGCGTAGACCTCGTTCATCGCCTGGAAATCGGCGATGTCGGCCAGGAACACGCCGCAGCGCACCACTTGCGCCAGCGACGCCCCGGCGCCCTCCAGAATGCGCTGGATGTTCAGCAGCGTCTGCCGCGTCTCCGGCCCCACGCCGCCCGGCGGAAGCTGCCCCGTCGTCGCGTCCACACCGACCTGCCCCGAAACAAAAACGAAATCGCCCGCCTTTACCCCGAGCGAATACGGCCCGCGCGGCGCGGGGCCGCCGGTAGAAGTAACCCGTTCGATCATGTGCTAGTGTCCCTCCGCTTCCAGAAACCGCTCCACTTCGATGGCCGCCATGCAACCCGCGCCGGCTGCCGTAATCGCCTGCCGGTAGACGCGATCCTGCACGTCCCCGGCATGGAACACTCCGGCGATGTTGGTGCGCGCGCCGCCCTTCGAGAGGATGTAACCGTCCTCATCGGTCTCGATCTGCCCCCGGAAAATGCGCGTGTTCGGAATGTGTCCGATGGCGACGAAGAACCCGTCCACCTCTTCGTCCCACACGTCGCCGGACTTCAGATTCCGCAGCCGCACGCCCGTCACGAGCTGCTTCGAGACATCGAAAATATCGTCCACAACGGTGTTGGTGAGGAATCGGATCTTGGGATTGTGGCGCGCCCGGTCCAGCATGATCTTCGAGGCGCGGAACTCGTCGCGACGGTGCACCAGCGTGACCTCGCGGCCGAAGCGCGTCAGGAAGTTGGCTTCCTCCATGGCGGAATCGCCGCCGCCGACCACGATGATCTTCTTGTCGCGGTAGAAGAAGCCGTCGCAGGTTGCGCAGGAGCTCACGCCATGCCCGATCAGCTTTTGCTCGTTCGGCAGCCCGAGCCAGCGTGCCGACGCCCCCGACGCCACAATGACCGTGCGCGTCTCGATCCATTCGCCCTCGACGTTGAGCCGGAAAGGTCGTTGCGAGAGATCGGCATCCAGCACCGCGCCGTGGAGGAACTCGGCGCCGAAGTTCTGCGCCTGCTTCTTCATGTTTTCCACCAGGTCCGGACCGTTAATGCCCTCCGGAAATCCGGGGAAGTTTTCGACCAGCGTGGTCAGCGAGAGTTGCCCGCCGGCCTCGTGCCCGCTGACCACCAAAGGCTTTAAATTGGCCCGCGCCGTATAGATAGCGGCGGTATTTCCGGCGCAGCCGGAACCGATGATGACCACATTGCGCATGTTGAAACAACAGCGTAGCACGGCCGGTACGCACCATATGGACCTTTGTTCATAGCGTCACAATGGCACGGGAATTCGCGCGCCGCCATGCTGTGTACTCCATTACTCTTTAAATTACGTTGCCGTGAATGGATCTGGAGAATCATGGCGCAGCCGTTACGAGTTCTGTTCATAGGCGAAAAGGGGGCGGCCGCGGTTTCCGCCGAGTTGGAGCGAGGCGGTTACGAGCCCTCACTGAGGCGCGCTCCTACGGAAGAGCAGCTTCGCGCCGCGCTCGCCGAAAGCTGGGACATCGCCATCTGCGACCCCGCGCCCGGCGAGCTGGGGGCCATGGCCGCTCTGCAGATGATCCAGTCCCGCGGCGTCGATCTCCCGGTGATCGTGATCACGGGAAAGATCAAGGATTCCGAAGTCCTGACCCTGTTCAAGGCAGGCGCGGCGGACCACCTGACTCGCCGCAACCTGATGCGCCTCAACGCCGCCGTGGAGCGCGAGCTCCGCGCCGCCGCCATGCGCCGCGACCGCAACCGCCTCGAAGAGCAGTTCCGGCAGGCGCAGAAAATGGAAGCCGTCGGGAGGCTGGCCGGCGGCGTGGCTCACGATTTCAATAATCTGCTCACGGTAATCACCGGCTACAGCGACATGCTGCTCGCCACGCGCGACCTCAAGGATTCCCAGCGCACCGCGCTCGAAGAGATCCGCCGCTCCGCCGAGCGCGGCGGCGCGCTGACGCATCAGTTGCTGGCTTTCAGCCGCCGCCAGCCGCTCGAACCGCGACTGGTTCGCGTCAACGAACTCATCCTGCAAATCGAAAAACTCCTGCGCCGGCTGATCGGCGAGGATATTGAACTGGTGACGATCCCCGCCGCGCCGTACGATGTGGTCGAGGCCGACCCCGGCCGGCTCGAGCAGGTCATCATGAACCTGGTGGTGAATGCCCGCGACGCCATGCCCAACGGCGGCAAGCTCACCATCGAGACCGGCGCCGTGCAGCTTTCCGAGAGCTTTTCCGCCGCGCAGATCGGCGTCGCCCCCGGCACGTATCTGGTGATCTCGGTTGCCGACACCGGCGTTGGCATGGATGAAGAGACGCAAAGCCACCTCTTCGAGCCGTTTTTCACCACCAAAAACCCGGGACGCGGCACCGGCTTAGGGCTGGCCACGGCTTACGGAATCATCCGGCAGAGCGGCGGCGCCATCCGCATCTGGAGCCAGTTGGGACGCGGCACCACCGCGCGCATTTACCTGCCGCCGGCCCGCACGCAGGCGCCCGCGGGCGCCGAGGACAAGGCGTCGTCGCCCGTTCCGCTCACCGGCGTCGAATCGATCCTCGTGGTGGAGGATGAAGCCCGGGTGCGCAAGCTGATCGTCGACGTGCTCACCGCCAAGGGCTATGGCGTGCTCGAAGCCACGCGCGGCGAAGACGCCCTCCGCATCTCGCGCAGCCACAAAGGCGCGATCGACCTCGCCGTAGTGGACGTGGTGATGCCCGAGATCAGCGGCCCCGATCTCGTCCGGCAATTGACGCGCCTGCGGCCCGATGTCCGCGTGCTCTACATTTCCGGCTACACCGATGAAGCCATCGTGCATCACGGCATCCCGGAATCCGGCGCGGCGTTTCTGCAGAAGCCCTTCCTGCCCGATGAGCTCGCGCGCAAGGTCCGCGAAGTGATCGATATGCGCCGCAACTCGGTGGAGAGCTCGTAAGCTCGGGCGCCATCCGCCGCGGTGCGATACTGAAACGTTGAGCGCCACCGCCCGTTCCAGATCCACCCGCCAGGCAACCCGCGAACCGCAGCCGCGCGTGCGGGCTTCGCTCGCGCCGGTCTGGATTTGCGCCGCGCTGATCCTCGCCACCTTCGCCGTTTATGCGCAGCTCTTCCGGGCCTCCTTCGTCAACTACGACGATCCGGATTACGCGCGCGCCGGCAGCCTGCGGTGGGCGTTTTCGGCCGAGGCCGCCAACTGGTTCCCCGTCACGCGCCTCTCCCACATGCTGGATGTGCGCTTGTTCGGCATGAATGCAGGCTGGCATCACCTGACCAGCGTCACGCTGCACGCGGCCGCCGCCGTGCTGCTATTCCTCTTCCTGCGCCGCGCGACGGCTGCCGTGTGGCCGAGCGCGTTCGTGGCGTTCGTCTTCGCGCTGCATCCGCTGCACGTCGAATCGGTCGCGTGGGTGGCGGAGCGTAAGGACGTGCTCTGCGCGTTCTTCTGGTTCCTGGCGCTCTGGGCCTACGCGCGCGGCAGTCGATGGCTGGTGCTCGCGGCGTTCGTGCTGGGGCTGATGTCGAAGCCGATGATCGTCACGCTCCCGTTCACCCTGATGCTGCTCGATCTGTGGCCGCTGAAGCGCGGATGGCGCTTGTGGGAAAAGCTGCCGCTGTTCGCGCTCAGCGCGGCCGGAGCCATCGTGACCTACGCCGTCCAGAGCGCGGCCGGCGCGGTCAAGCCGATGGGCGCGCCCGCGCTGGCGAACGCGCTCGTCTCCTACGCCACGTATCTCCTCAAGACGCTTTGGCCCAGCGGGCTCGCGGTGTTCTATCCCTATCCCGCCGCGATCCCGCTCTGGCAAGTACTGGCGGCTGCGGCCACACTCGCCGCGATCACCTGCGCCGTCCTGCGCGCTTGGAGGCGCTACCCCTACCTCGCGGTCGGCTGGCTCTGGTTCCTCGGCACGCTGGTTCCCGTAATCGGACTGGTGCAGGTGGGCGCGCAGGCCCGCGCCGATCGCTACATGTACGTTCCGATGGTGGGACTCGCCGTGATGATTGCGTGGGGTGCGGCGGATCTGCTGCGCGGAAGGGCGCGTTTGCGATGGGCGCTGGGCATCGCCATCTGCGTTGCTTGCGCCGGCGCCGCCTGGACGCAGACCGGCTACTGGCAGAACAGCGGCACGCTCTTCGCGCACGCGCTCGAGGTTACGGAAGGCAACTACATCGCCGAGCACAACCTCGGCTCCTATCTCATGGAGCAGCCCGGCGAATTGGAGCAGGCGATCCCGCACCTGCGCGCCGCCGTCCGCCTGCGCCCCGAATCCGGCACTGCGCATTCGGACCTCGGCAGCGCTCTCGCGCGCACACCCGGCGGATTGCCGGAAGCGATCGCGGAATTGCAGACTGCCGCGCGCCTGCTCCCCGATTCGGCCATCCCCCACAACAATCTGGCAAATGCGTTGGCGGAGGCCGGCCGGTTCCCGGAAGCCGCCGCTGAATATCAAATAGCGCTCCGCATCCAGCCCGATTACTCCGAAGCCCGGCGTAACCTCGAGCGAATCGCCGCCGAGCAGCATTACCAGGCCGGGCTGGCGCTGGCGAAATCGGGCAAGCCGCGCGAGGCGGCGGCGGAATTGGAAGAAGCCGTGCGGCTCGCGCCGGATTACGCCGAAGCGCACAACAACCTCGGCGTGGTTCTCTCGCAGATTTCCGGCCGCGAATCCGAGGCCGAGTCGCATTTCCGCGAAGCCCTCCGCCTGCGGCCCGACTACGACGACGCGCGCTACAACCTCGACCTGCTGCTCAAATCCCGATAGCGAAAAACGCGGCGTGCCGCACAATGGATTGGCCGCCGATGAACGCCGATCGAAACAAGGCTCTGCGGCGATTGTCCGAATTATCGCGCCGCCAGCTTCCTCCCGGCGTCCAGGTGGTCGAAGTTCAAAATCGCGTTGAACACCAGGAAGTAGCTGCCCTTGGTCTCGCCGCGCCAGAAAGGGTTGTTGGCGAACAGCACCACGTGGCCCTGTCCGTACGGCGAATCGACGACCGCCGGATGCTGAGCCAGGTCGGCGCCGCCGTCCAGCAGGCCGGAGACCAGCAGTTCGTTGGCGTTGGCCCAGCGCAGCACGACGCGCGGGCGCTGCGCGGGCGGGATCACGTTGATCGGGTTGCGCATCTGCTCGTCGGTGACCGGCGTGGCTTCCCACGGCTGCGCGTGCGGCTCGTCGGGGATCTCGGCCGGAGGACGTCCTTCCGGCATATCGGGGTCGTCGGCCGTGCCGCGCCCGGTCGGACGCTCGGGGCCGTCGGCGCCGCCGCGCCCGCCGCGTCCACCGCCGCCGCCGGCCAGGTTGCTCAGGTTGAAAATCGGCGGGTTCATGGCATAGACGGCCAGGTTGTCGCTATAGCCGTAGGCGATGGGGCTCGCGGCATCCACCTGCTTGGTCCGCAGCACGGATCCGGTCACTTTCAGCCGCTGGCTCGCGCCCGTCGAAACACCCGGCGTGAAGCCGAAGGTCACGGCGAAGGCGTCGCTATCGGCCGCGGTGATCAGCAGCCCGCCCTGCCGCACGAACTCCTGCAGCCGCTCGAGACCGGCCCAGCCGAGGCCCGGCCGGATATCGTCCGTCGAATCGATTTTGCCGATGTTGGGCGTCAGCTCCGTCGTTTTCCACGGCAGCGGGTTGCCGTACTGCGGCATCCCATGGATGATGACCTGCGGATTGCCGCGCACGCCCGGTCCGAAGATGATCACGTCGTACTTGGCCCGCAGATCCATTCCCGCCACTTTCTGGGTGCTGAAGTAGTCGTACGGAATGTGGAAATTGTCGAACGCCTGCCGCCACCATCCCTCACTTTGCGTGCCGAGCCAGGTGTGCATGATGGCGATGCGCGCCGCCTTCACCGGATGCGTCTTCACGGACGGCGCTTCCGAAACGGCGTAGGCGCGCAGACCGAGCTCCGCCGCCGCGCGGTTCAGTTCCTGCGCCGGCACGCCGCGCACGAGGAATGATCCGCGGTTGAACTTGTGCCCCGCCGCTTCAAACGGCTCCTCGGCGGCTTCGAACCCGGCGTTCGCGAAACGGTAGCGCAATGTGATGAGCGCATTATCCGCGTTGTGATTGATCAGGAACGTCTCGCCTGAGCCTTCCACGCCGCCCGGGGCTTTCACCGTGCCTTCGACGCGCGTCATCGGCGCATCCAGCACCTTCACGTCGGTTACGCGCGCCACCTGCGTGTTGCCGAGCTCGCCAAACGTCCAGCCGGTATCGTCGTAGATCGATTTCTGGGGATCGTTGGTGGCCCAATACTGGTAATCGAGCAGCGTGTCGGCAATGCGGCTGTACGGCTGATCCATGCGGATGATGTAGCTGCCCGCCGGGAACGTTCGGGGCTCGGGCTTCGGCTTGCTCTCCGGCTTCGCCGCGCCATCGGTGACCTCGCCATCCGTGGCTGCCGCGCCGCGGCCTCCGCGCCCGCCGCGCGCCGGCTTCTTCGCCGGCATCAGAACGGTGAATGCCGCGGTGGCGCGCTGCACTTCGCAGCCCTGCTCCTGCATCAGGGCGAGCAGCTCCGCCTGGCCGCCCGGCCGCGGATCGTCCGCCGGAAACACGTACGCCGCCGGCCCCTCGGTATGCGGCTTCTCGATGGCGCGCTTCGACTTCAGGTAATAGTTGTGCAGAAACAGCTTGTTATTGGACGCGAAATAATTGAGCGCCGTCAGCAGGCCGGTCTGCTCGTAATTGTTGTTATTCCGCTGCGACCATTTGGCCTTGGGCAGCGGCGGATTCTGCTTGAACCACGTCCGCGCGTATTCGTTCGGCCGCAGCGTGCGCTCCTCGGTATCGGCGCCGCCGTTGCCGAACGTCTCGTAGAGCCGGCTGATGCCGTTGTGTGTCGCCGCGATGAACATCAGGTAGCTTGGCGACCAGGTATCGAACGTGCCGTGCGTGAACACGCCCGGCATGCCGAATTTGGTCATCTCGCTGACGTTGTTCCAGCCCAACATCTGCCATTCATCGGCCAGCATGGGATCGATCCACGCGTTGTAGGGTCCGTCGCCGACGGTATTGTCGTAGAGATACGGCACCGATTCGTGCAGGTCGTGCAATACCTGCGCGTGCCAGCCGGTGAAAGTCTTCAGCACGTTCCGGGTGAGCGCGAGCGTGAGGCCCATGGCGTCGCGGTTGTTATCGTGCGCCACATAGTGGCCCCAATACTGCAGCGACGGCCACTGCTGGTCCGGATGCGCCCGGTGCCATTTATAGATATCCACCATGCGGTCGCGCCCGTCGACTTCCACCACCGGCGTGATCAGCGTAATCACGTTGTCGCGGATGTGCCGGATGTAGGCGCTGTCATCGACCGTGAGGCGATAGGCCAGCTCCATCAGCGCCGTCGGCGCGCCGGTTTCGCTGGAGTGAATCGTTCCGGTGATGTAATAAATCGGCGTCGATGCCGCCACCAGCCGGTCCGCTTCGGTATCGTTGAGCTGGATGATGCGCGGATCGGCGAGCCTGGCCAACCGCGCGCGGTTCTCGTCGAGCGCTGCGATCAGCTTTTCGTTCGCGACCGCGACCGCGATCATCTCGCGGCCTTCCTCGGTATGCCCGATGCTGAACACCTTGACCCGCGGCGATGCCTTCTCCAGCATCCGCATGTACTGGTAGACATCCTCGGCGTACGGCAGGATGTTGGGAGCGCCGGAAACGTCGCCGAGCACGGCCTTGGGCGTGGGCACGGTCTTTGAGGCCGGGAGGTAATCGGTCAGCGGCGAGTTGAAATACGGCTCGGTGGTGTATTCCCGGATCTTCTTCGTATACTCTTCGTCGACCGGCTGCCCGGGATCGCGCCCCGGCTTCAACATGATCTGTGCCAGGAGGGGCAGCGCCAGGAGCGCCGGCGCCAATCGCCACGTGGGTCTCATATTCCGTTGAATATACCGCACTGGCTGTAGCAGGGGCCCGCGGGCTCATCCCGCCGATCGACCGCTCATCACAATTCTCCACACCCGCGGCGCGATCCGCCCGAGAATCGCTGCATGAAACCTCTGCTGCTTTCCATTGCGTTCACCGCCGCCGCCCTGGCCCAGCCGTTTCAGGTCAAGGTCACCGGCCACGGCCAACCCATGATCCTGATTCCCGGCCTTTCGTCTTCGGGCGAAACCTGGGATACGACCGTGGCGCATTACCGCGACCGGTTCCAATGCCACGTCCTGACGGTCGCGGGTTTCGCGGGCGTGCCGCGCGTGCCCGCGCCGATGCTCGAAAAAGTCCGCGAAGGGCTGGCGGACTACATCCGCGCGCAGCACCTCGATCGCCCCGTCGTTGTCGGACACAGCCTGGGCGGCTTCGTGGCGCTCGATCTCGCGGTGCACTACCCGGACCTGCCGGGGCGCCTCGTGATCGTGGATGCCTATCCATTCTTCGCCGGCGCCGTGGACCCGAAGGCCACGCCGGAGCAGGCGCGCGAGAACGCGGCTCAGATGCGCAGTTATATGGGCAAGATGACGCAGGATGCGTACGACCGCTACGTGAAGAGCGGGGTCGGCACGCGCGACATGGTGGAAAAGGAATCGGACTTCGAGCGGATCGTCGCCTGGGGGCTGGCGTCCGACCGCACCGCCGTCACCGATGCCATGGCCGAGCTGTTCAGCGCGGATCTCCGCGATGAGCTGGCTCGAATCAAAGCGCCGGCGCTAGTGCTCGGCTCCTGGATCGGCTACAAACAATACACCGACCACGCCCGCACCGAAGCCAACCTGCGCGCGCAATACGCGAAGCTGAAGGGGGTGCAGATCCAGGTGACCGACACGGCCCACCATTTCATCATGTGGGATGATCCGGAGTGGATGTTCGCGCAGATCGACCGTTTTCTGGCGCCCGCGAGCACGACCGCACGCCGATGAAGAGCTATCGCGCATACTGGCTGTGCCAGATTCTGGGCTGGGGGAGCTACTCGCTCATCGGAGCGCTGGGCGTCATGCAACGGGTTTCCCGCGCCGAGGCCGTCATCGGCTACGGCTCGTATTTCCTGTACAGCATCGCGCTGACGCACTGGCTGCGCGGCTTTGTGCGGCGGCGCGGGTGGCTCGAGGCCGATCGTCCGCGCTATGTGCCATCCTTCGCGGCCGCCTGGGCGATCGGCCTCCTGCAGGCGCTCATGGTGGTGGCGATCGATTCCCTGATTCTGGGCAGCCGCAGCGGATTGCTCGCGCCCTCGGCGATTGCCGGGGCGGCATTCGGCATCAGCATCGTCCCGCTCGGCTGGATGACGCTATACATCGCCATCACTTCCGGCCGGCGCGCCAAGGAAAAGCAGCTCGCGCTGCGCGATGCCGAGCTGCGAGCGCTCGAACTGCAGATCAACCCGCATTTCTTCTTCAACGCGCTGAATTCCATTCGCGGGCTGGTGCTCGAAAATCCGCCGCTCGCGCAGGATCTGATCACGCGGCTCGCCAACATTCTTCGCTACAATCTGCACCGCGACGCCGGCCATACCGTTCCGCTCGAATCGGAGCTGGAGGCGGCGGCCGATTACCTGGCACTCGAAGCCGTGCGGTACGAGGACCGGCTGCGCGTCGAATTTTCGATCGCGCCGGAAACCCGCGGAATTCCCGTGCCGCCGATGCTCCTGCAGACGCTGGTCGAGAACGCCATCAAGCACGGTATCGCAACGCTGCCCGCAGGCGGCGATCTGCGGGTTTCGGCGGAAATGGAAAACGGCGCGGCGGTTCTCCGCGTCGAAAACCCCGGCAGGCTGATCCCGCCTGTGCCCGGACCGGCGCGCCTTGGGCTCGCCAACCTGCGCGACCGCCTTCGCATCCTCTACGGTGGGGCGGCCAGCCTCAAGCTCGCCGCGGCGGATGGCCGCGTGACGGCAACGGTCCGCCTTCCGCGCCACCCATGAGAGCCCTCCTCATCGATGACGAACGCCTGGCCCGCGCCGAGCTCGCGCGGCTGCTCGCCGCTCATCCCGAGATCGAAATCGCCGGAGAAGCCCGTAACGGCGAGGAGGCGCTCCAGCAGATCGCGAGACTCGATCCCGACGTGCTGTTTCTCGATATCCAGATGCCCGGCATGACCGGCTTCGAGCTGCTGGAGCGTCTGGAAGATGTGCCGCAGGTCATCTTCACCACCGCTTACGACCAGTACGCCATCCGCGCCTTCGAGGTGAATGCGCTCGATTACCTGCTCAAGCCGATCGCGCCGGCGCGCCTCGCTGCCGCTTTGGCCCGGCTGCGCGCGCGTCCGAATCCGCGCGGCACGCGCCTGGAGCAGGTCTTCGTGCGCGACGGCGACCGCTGCTGGATCGTGCGCGTCCCGGACATTTTCCTGCTGGAATCGGAGGGCAACTACACGCGCGTTTATTTTGCCGGCGAGCGCCCGCTCATCCGCCGCTCGCTCAACGCGCTAGAAGCGCAGCTCGACCCGGCGACGTTCTTCCGCGCGGGCCGCAGGGAGATCATCAATCTGAAGTGGATCGATCGCGTGGACCTTGCGGTATCCGGCGCGTTGACGGTTACGCTGCGGGGCGGGCGGACCGTCGAGCTTTCGCGCCGCCAGTCCGCGCGGTTGCGAGAGATCCTGAGCCTGTAGGGGCCGGGCATGCCCGGCCCCTACCAGGTAACGGGTTGAATTTAGTTTTCGGCAGCCGCCGCCGTCCGCTTCGGCTGCTGCTTGCGCTCCGGCATGATCAGCTTCGGATCCATATCTGCCGGGATAACGACGTCAAAGAAACCGATCATCATCTCTTCCCAGCTCTGGTCGCCGTAGCGGACCTCCTTGGTGGCGTCCGGGTTGTTGGGGTTGTTGGGCGAATTGTCGTAGTGCGCGGTGCAGGCGATCTTGGTGCCCTTGGGCAGGTCGATGCCTTTCTGCAGGTCGTACCAGAGCTGCCAACTGAAATCGTAGTGCGGCACGCTCAGCACCGTCTGGGTTTCGCCGGTGGGGAAGACCAGCCGGTATTCGAAATCCTTGCCGCGCAAGTGCATGTGGGGCAGCATGGCACGCAGCGTCACGTCGTGGTTCACCTGGAATTCGGAGTGCACCTCGTAATTCGGGTCGCCCGGCGGAATGACGAACTTGTTATCGGAGGCGGCCAGCGTCAGCACGCGCTGGGCCGGCGGCTGCTTGGCGAAGACGATTCCGACCTTGGTCTTGTCCCGGCCGGTCTTGCCGTTGGCGGTGTAATGAAGCTGGAACACGAGGTCGCTGCCCGCCTTGAGCAGGCGGCCGGTGCCGGGCTCGAGCACGGTGGCGGGCAGGCCGGGCGCGAAGCCGGCCAGCAGGTCGCCGCCGAACTCCTGGCGCTCGCCCTTCTCGTTCTTCTCCGGCACGAATACTACGCCGGGCTTCATCTCGCGCATCCACTTCGATCCGGGCTCGCGAATGAACGCGATTACGTGGTGCACGTGGGCGCGGTCGCCCGGCCGCACTTCGGCCGCCTGCACCCAGGCGTCATGCGTGAGGTTGAGGGGCAGAATCACGTACTGATAGTCGATCGTTCCGGAGGCCGGCACATCGAACGGCTCGGGCATCTCGACGATCTGATCGGGGACGCCGATATTCCAGCCATCCACGAACTTACGTGGGGCGGGCAGGTCCTTGGGATTGCCCTCCGGCGCGCCGGCATCCACCCAGGCGACGATCGTTTCCCGTTCCTGTTGAGAAAGCGAGCGGTCGTTGCTGAAATGGCCGTAGCGCGGATCGGCGGGCCACGGCGGCATTTTGCCGGAAAGCAAAGCCGCTTTGATGGCCTTGGCCCACGGCCGGGCCTGCTGGTAATTCAGCAGCGACATCGGCGCCGCTTCACCGGGGCGGTGGCATTCCTGGCAATGGTTTTCAAGGATTGGCGCTACATCCTTGGAAAAAGTGGGCGCCGGGGCTGCGGACGCGAGGCCCGCAAGGCCCGCGCCGGCGGCAAGCACGATAAGAATTCGCATTTTCCCCTCTGTCGGAGAATTATACGGGCTTTCCGGGACCGAAGATCCAGGAATTTTCCCGGCGCGGAAATCCGGTGGGCGCACGGGGACAAACAGGCGCCGAAAGCGGGCTTAGGCCGGGATGTAACCGGCTAGAAAACGTAATCCGGCGGCTTGATCCCCTTTACCCGCAGGTAAACCTCCACCTGCCCGCGATGGTGGGCGGTGTGGGTGAAATAGGACCAGAGCCATTCGAAGCCTGTCATCCTGCGGTTACCCACGCCGACGACGGCATCGAGCTTGGCGGGCGTCATGGAATCGACGGCCTTATTGCAAAAGTCGAATGCCGTGGTCAGATAGGCGAGCGCCGTCTCGCGTTCGACGTCGCTCTTCTCGTTCTTTAACGCGTCCGCCAGGGCTTTCGGGGTCTCCGGGCGCGGCAGGCCGCTGGCGATGGCGCAGGCGCCGATATTGGCGGCGGCGATATGAGCGATCACGTGTCCGAAACTCATCTCGTCCGGGTTGGGCCGGAAATTGTAGCTCTCGGCGGGCATCGCCTTGGCGACGGCAATGGTAAACTCGCCCGATTTTTGCCAGTGCTGCACCAGCGACTTGGGAATCGTGGTCTGGGCCAGTGCCGGCAGGGCGATGGCAAATGCCGTAAATAGAAACTTGCGCATGGGTTTACAGATACCACAGAAGCGTTCGATGAGGAGATTGGGGCCGGAGACACCGGAAAGATGAATAACCTTTCACACAAGATTCTTTACATTCTGGGATTTACGGAGTGCGTCTCATAGACAGGAGGGCAAGAACATGGCCGCCGCTAAGGCAGTGAAGCTTCTGGATCCCACGCGGATGGGCGCAGGCGCCGCAGAGCTCGAGCGCTCGCTGCGCGAGCGCATCATCGGACAGGAGGACGCCATCCGGCAGATCGTAGGCATTTACCAGACGTTTCTCGCGGGCATGTCGACGGCGGGGCGTCCGGTCGGGAGCCTGCTGTTTCTGGGGCCCACGGGATCGGGCAAGACGCGCACTGTCGAGGCGCTCGCGGAGAGCCTGGTAGGAGACGCCCGCGCGGTCGTGAAGATCGACTGCGCGGAGTTCCAGCACAGCCATGAAATCGCCAAGCTGATCGGCTCGCCCCCGGGATACCTCGGGCACCGCGAGACGCATCCGCTGCTCAGCCAGGACATGCTGAACCAGTACCACACGGAAACCCTGAAGCTGAGCTTCGTGCTGTTCGACGAGATCGAAAAGGCCAACGACGCTCTGTGGAACCTGCTGCTGGGCATCCTGGATAAAGCGACCCTCACGCTGGGGGACAACAAGCGCGTGGATTTTTCCCGCGCCATCATCTTCCTGACCAGCAACCTGGGAGCGGCGGAAATGAACGCCATCCTGCGGCCGCGCCTCGGCTTCGCGCACAGCGTGCCGGCCGGGCAGCAATTGAGCGACAAGCTCGCCAGCGTGGGGACGGAAGCCGCGCGGCGCCGCTTCACGCCCGAATTCCTCAACCGCATCGACCGGGTGGTGACGTTCCAGCCCCTTGGCGAGCCCGAATTGCAGCAGATTCTCGATCTGGAGCTGCGCGCCGTCGCGGATCGCCTGCAGCGCGCCACCGGCGCCGCCATCGAGGTCCGCCTGACGTCCGGCGCACGCGACCTGCTGCTGCGCGAGGGCACCGACGCGCGCTACGGCGCGCGGCACCTCAAGCGCGCCATCGAACGGCGGCTGGTGCATCCATTGGCCAACCTGCTCGCGACCGGCCAGGTCGCGGCCGGCGACCAGGTGATGGTGGATGCGGATGCCGCTGGCCTGGTGTTTACGAAAGAGCCGCAGGAAAGCGCGGGAATCTCGATCGCGGCGGCGTAAGGACAAAAGGCTTAACCGCAGAGGCGCAGAGAGCGCAGAGGAAACGCAGAGAGGATGCTTAGGTTTTTTCTCCGCGTGATCTCTGCGTTCTCTGCGTCTCTGCGGTTCAGAGACTGCTCGCCCTTTTTTACAGCTTCCGCCCGAAGAAATCTGCGGTGGCGTGGTATGCCTTCAGCCACGAGGCGTGGCGCAGGAAGCCGTGGATTTCGTCCGGGATGACGACCTGCTCGAAGTAGACGTGCTGGCGGCGCAGGGCGGCGACGAGCTCGACGGTCTGGGAGAAATCGACGTTGCGGTCATCGTCGCCGTGGATCAGCAGCACGGGCGATTTCCACGTGCGGACCGAGGCGATCGGCGACGATTCGAAAGCCGTCCGCGTGGCGTCGTTATCGACGGGCGCGCCGCCCGCCGCCATGGCCATGGCCGCGGTGCGCTGGCGGCTCGACCAGTCGTGCACGCCGTGGAAATCGACGCCGGCGGCGAACAGCTCGGAGCCGCGCGCGAGGCCCATCGCCGTCAGATAGCCGCCGTAGGAGCCGCCCCACAGGCCGATGTGGGCTGCGTCGACATCCGGCCGCGAGCGCAGATAGAGCGCGGCGCCTTCCACGTCGTGGTATTCGCTTGCGCCCGACGCGCCGTAGTTGATCGCCTCCCGGAAATTCAGCCCGTAGCCGATGCCGCTGCGGTAGTTGATCGAAAGCACGATGTATCCCTGGCTGGCGAGATACTGGTTCATGCCGTAGGCGTTGTTGTAGTAATCCATGTAGTGCCAGCCGAGCAGCATCTGGCGGCGCGAGCCGCCGTGCATGAAGACCAGCGCTTTGCGCTTTTCGCCGGGCTTGAGGTCGGCCGGAAGGAAGAGCTGGCCATGGATCGGCATGCCGTCCGAACCGGAGTAGATCACCTGTTTGGGGACGACGAGCGCGTTGACGGGGAAATCCGCCGGAATGCTGTCCGGCGCGAGGTCTTTCGTGTCTGAGCCGGTGTGGATGGCGGCCTGCGCGGGCCGGCGGGCGCCGGCGTGAATGAAGGCCACTCCGCCGCCGGCGAAAACCGGGCTCCACTCGAGAGCGTCGCCTTTGGTGACCTGCGTGGGCGGCCCGCCGGCGATGGAAACACGCCAGATGTGGCGGCGGTCGATATCGTCCTGGTTGGAGCTGAACACCGCTTCCTTGCCGTCATCGGAAACCGAGACGTGCTCCACTTCGAACTCGCCGGGCGTCAGCAGCGTGGCTCGGCCGCCTTCGACCGCGACGGAATAGAGGTGCGCCCAGCCGTCTTTCTCCCAGGGGAAGAGGATGCGGTCGCCGGCGCCCCAGACGAGCTGGTGCTCCATGACGATCGGGTGGAACAGGCTGCCGGGGCCGGGGTCGGCGCGCCAGATCTGGCGGCCGGTGCCGTCCGCGACTGTGGCGACGCGGATGGTCCAGGGCTCGCCTTCGCGGCGCCCGCCGGGGCCGCCGGCTCCGCCGCGTCCGCCGCCGCCCGAAAGAACGCGCATGAACGCGATCTGCCGGCCGTCCGGCGACCACGCCGGGTTGGAATCGCGGTCGACCGAGGGATCCATGTAGCTCAGGGTCCTGGCGGCGAAATCGTACACCGCGATGAAGCTGTGGTTCACGCGCTCGCTGACGAACGCCAGCTTGGAGCCGTCCGGCGAAAAGACGGGGTTCGCCGAAGTCACGCCGGAGCGCGGATGGAACAACATCTCGGCGTTGCCTCCGGCGAGCGGCGCCACCCAGAGCTGGCCGCCGCGGAGGAAGACCACGCGGTCGCCCTTCGGCGACACCTCGGGGGTGTGGCCCTCGGCGATTTTGCGCGGCGCCTCGCCCGGCACGACGATCATGATGTCCTGCTCGGTGCCGGCGGTGTTGGTCGAGGGATTCGGATCCGGCCGGCCGAGAAATTCGAGATCGCCGCCGCGGGTGTAGACCACGGCGCGGGCGTCCGCGGTCCAGTGGAGCTGGCCGATATCGGTGCCGTCGTCCTGCGTGTAGTGCGTGACGCGCACGCCTTTCCACTCGGGCGCGGAGGCCACCCAGATGTTTCGCGCGCCGCGCTCGTTGAGCAGCCAGGCCACTTTCCCGCCGCCCGGCGCGGCGATGAGCTCGCTGGGGAACGGCGCGGAGAGCACCTGTTCGAGGGTGAAGGAAGCCGCTCCGGCCAGGGAGGCGCAAAGCAGGGTCGCGAGAAGAAGCCGTCGCATGGAGAATTAGTCTACACCCTGCGCCGGCCGCTCGGACATTGACCGGATTGCGTACGGCGCGGAGGCGCAGTAAATGTGCTGCAAACTCGGTTTCCCTTTTAGTTTTGAAAGGAGGCTACCATGCGCGAGATCCGTTCCCTCTTCCGCAACCTGATGTGCTGGACTTGGATTGCATCCGGCATCGCGATTCCCGGCATGCTGAACCGGGCCGCCGCCCAGGTGGTTACGCAGACTCAGGTCCAGGTCATCGGGCCGGCGATGGCAAATCCCGGGGAGCAGATCCTGTTCTGTTTCCAGAGCATCCAGTTCAACTTTCAGTCCCAGGCGGTCGACGTGGGCCACTCTCTATCGAAGGAGAAGCCCGCGACAGCCACCTTGCGCATTTTGGATGGGGTCAACGGGCAGGAGAAGGCCAAGAAGAGCGTCACGTTCCCGGTCTCCGGGAGTCCTGCATTGCCTTCGGATCCTTGCCTGCTGTATCCCATCCCGTTAACCGCGGCGGCCGCGCCCACCGCCACGACGGCAGCCATTGCGGCCTCGCCCTCCATCTACATTGGGGTGGTCAGCTTCGACATCAGCGCACAACCTCTGCCGCCCGGCGCGGCGCCGTCGGCCTCGTTCGATATCTTTACGCCGATTTTCGGCTTCCCGGCGATCGTGCGGCATATACACAAAGACTGGGTCTGTCTGCCTGCCGATCCCTGCGCATTCTGAACCGCCGCGGGCGTACAATCAGCGGCATGGGTTCTGCTACACCAGCGGGGCAGGCCGAGGGCCTGCCCCCGCTTTCGCGCCGCGCGCTGCTCGGAGCGGCGGCCTTCACCATCGTTCCCCGCCACGTTCTGGGCGCGCCGTTCGTGCCGCCCAGCGACAAGATCACGCTGGCCACGATCGGGCTCGGGCGGCAGGGGCAGGCCGTTACCATGGGGCTGCTGCCGCGGCCGGAGATCCAGGTGGTCGCAGTGTGCGATTGCAACCGCGGTAGCAAGGACTACATGGAATACAGCGACAACGCGCTGCTCACGCAGGCGCGGCGTCTCCTCGGTCCCGGTTATGAGAAATGGGCCGAAGACCTTGCGTCGCCCGGCCGCGTGCAGCTCACGCGCGAGTTTTCGAGCAGCCTCGGGATGGGTGGGCGCGAGCCGGCGCGGCGCGTGGTCGAGGCGTATTACGCCTCGCGGAAAGAAAGCGCGTACCGCGGCTGCACGGCGTATGCCGATTACCGCGAGCTTCTGGATCGCGACAAAGACCTGGACGCCGTCTACGTCGCCACGCCGGACCACTGGCACGCGCCGATCTCCATCGCGGCCATGCGCAAGGGCAAACACGTGCTGTGCCAGAAGCCGATGGCGCACTCCATCGCCGACGCCCGCCGCATGGCGCAGGTGGCGCGGGAAACCAAGGTCGCGACGGGCCTGCCGGTGAATAATCCGTCGAGCGAGGCCACTCACCTGATTTCCGGGTGGATCGCCGACGGTGCCATCGGCACGGTGCGGGAGGTGCACAACTGGTCGACGCGGCCCTACTGGCCGCAGGGCGTCGAGCGGCCGCGCGAGCCGCAGCCCGTGCCGGACGGCCTCGATTGGGACATGTGGCTCGGGCCGGCGCCCGAGCGGCCGTTCCACCACGCCTACCTCCCGTTCGTCTGGCGCGGCTGGTACGATTTCGGCTGCGGCTCGTTCGGCGATATGGGCTGCTACAGCTTCGCCGGCGTCTTCAAGATTCTCGGGCTCGCGCCGCCGGTGGCGGTGGAGGCATCCACCAGCGAATCGTTCACCGAGACGTATCCGAAATCCTCGATCGTGCACCTCGATTACGCGGGCGTCCACATGGTCTGGTACGACGGGTTTCTCAAGCCGCGCCGTCCGGCCGGGCTCGCGCCTCAGGATCAGCGGCTGTTCGAGCACGGCCAGGAAGGCGTGATGTACGTGGGCGAGAAGGGCATCATTCTGGCCGGCTTCAACGGCGATCATCCGCGCGTGTATCCGGAATCGGCGAAATATCGCGCGCCGGAGCCTCAGCGGCGCGGCGGGCCGGCGCCGGAGCCTGCGATCGACCAATGGATCGGCGCCATCCAAGGCGGGCCGCCTTCGCTCACGAATTTCGAAGCGCAGGCGCCGGTGACGGAAGCGTTCCTCCTCGGGTGTCTCGCGCAGCGCTTTCCGGGCGAGCGCTTCGAGTGGGATACGGCGGCGGGCAAGGTGACGAATTCGGAGAAAGCGAACGCATATCTCGATCCGCCGGCGCGGAGCGCGTACCGGGTGTAGTGTTCGCGGCGCCGGCAACCTTTGATATGCTTTCCCGGATGGTCACCCGCCGCAGCGTGATTCAACTTGCCGCTTTCGCCTCAGCCTCCGCCCAGACCGGGCGGGACTGGTCGGGGCGCGCGCCCATCCGCTACCCCGATCCCGACGTGGTCGTCCTCGACCCGCGGTTCGCGAAGCTCAAAGATAACAACGCGGCGATCGAGCGCCTCTATACCGGCGCGCGGTGGGCGGAAGGGCCGGCGTGGAACGGCGTGGGCCGGTACGTCGTCTGGAGCGACATTCCCAACAACCGGCAACTGCGCTGGATCGAAGAGGACGGGCATGTCAGCACGTTCCGCGCGCCTTCGAATTACTCGAACGGCAATACCTTCGATTACGAAGGCCGCCAGCTTTCCTGCGAGCATGACACGCGCCGCGTCGTGCGGTACGAGCATAGTGGCGCGGTGACGGTGATCGCGGACCGCTGGCAGGGCAAGCCGCTGAATGCCCCCAATGACATTGTGGTTCACCCGGATGGCGGCATCTGGTTCACCGACCCCGGCTACGGCATCATGGCCGCCTACGAAGGGCATCGCGATACGCTGCAGATCAAAGAGGCCGTGTACCGCGTGGATAAGTCCGGGAAGATGGAGATGGTCACGGACGAGGCGGAGAAGCCCAACGGCCTGTGTTTCTCCCCGGATTACCGCAAGCTGTATCTGTGCGATACGGGGAAGCCCGGCAACATCCTGGTGTACGACGTCGTGGAAGGGCGCTCGCTGCGCAACCGCCGGCAGTTCGTGGACATGGTTCTGCCGGGTAAGGGCCACGGCCTGGCCGACGGCATCCGCGCCGACGCGGAAGGCAACATCTGGGCCGGATCGGGATGGGCCGGAGCCGGCTATGACGGCGTGCATGTCTTCGCGCCGGACGGCGCGCGCATCGGTATGATCCTGCTGCCGGAAATTTGCGCCAATCTCTGCTTCGGCGGAACCAAGCGCAACCGCCTGTTCATGGCGGCCAGCCAGTCCCTGTACGCTCTGTACGTGGAAACCACCGGCGCGCACATCGCGTAAGCGAACGCCGCGGCGGGTTAGTGCGTCATGGCATAGACGACGTAATTCACGCCGATCCGGATGCCCAACGCCGCGTATTTCTCCGGATAATACGGCGCGTCGGCCCATTCCCAGGAATCGCCCACGTCGGACTGGAATGTGATGGCCACCATGAGCCGGCCGCGGTCATCGTAAATCCCGCGCCAGCGGTCGGGGCAGGGCGCACATTTGTAGCTACGGCCGCGCTGCACGCTGCCTTCGCTGGCCACCTGATACCGGTCGTCGAGATCGTAGACGGTGTGGAAGATGGCATCGGCGTTGGGCAGGTCGACGACCGGGCGTTCCGGAAAAACGCGCTTCATGCTGTCCATGAAGACGCCCCATTCGTCTTCGCCCCAGAAGTCGTCGCACATGAAGAAGCCGCCGCGCAGCAGGAATTCACGCATGCTGGCGGCCTGGGCGTCGGTCAGGTTCCAGTGGCCGGTTTGCACGGCGTAGAGCCAGGGCCAATCGTACACATCGCCATCGTCGAGGTTCACCGGTTGCTCGACCGAGCGCACGTCGATACGCGTCAGCCGCCGGAGTGCCTGGGAGAAGTGGCGATCGGCGCGCGGGTAGTCCTGGGTCCAGATGGAGAAGCCCTGTTTCCAGTTGCCGCCGCCGTAGCGGAAGCCGCGGGCGTAGCGCCCGTAACTGGACGGCGGATACATGAGCCGCGCGAAGGCCCACTCCGAGCGGGCCTGCCAGTCCGGCGGCAGCGGGATATCGCCGACGCGGTATTCGACGCCGGGGTATTCGCGGAAGGGCGACTGAAACGCGGCGAGCGTCCCGAGCGCGAGCAGAGCGCAGCCGAGCCGAAGCCGCATGCGGGCACTATAGCAGAACGGGATCAGTCCTGCCGCAGCGCCGCCGCCGGGCTGATCGCCAGCGCGCGCCGCGCGGGGCCGATCGCCGCCGCGACCGCGGCCGCCGCGAGGGTCAGCGCCGCCGCGACTAAAATCAGCGGATCGCGCGAAGACGCTTGGTACACCACCGCCGCGAGCACGCGGCTGGCCGACCATGCCAAAGCGAGCCCGGCGCACGAGCCGGCGGCCACGATCCAGGCCATCCTCCGCATGACGCACCGCAGCACCTGCCGCGGCGCCGCGCCGACCGCGACGCGGATCCCGATCTCGCGCACGCGCCGGCTCACGGCGTACGCCGCGACGCCGTAGATGCCCGTGATCGCGAGCACCAGAGCCAGAATCCCGAACGCGCTGAGCGCCGCCACCGCCGCGCGAGAAGGGAAAAAGGCCGATCCGACGCTTTCACTCATGCTGCCCACGCCGTAGAGCGGCAGATGCGGATCGAGCCCCGCGACCGCCCGCCTCATCTCCTGCGCCAAAACCGGTTCCGGGAGCGCAGAGCGCGCCAGCACCACGGTGGTTCCATTGTAGGATTGCATTGCCGGTGTGAACACCGCGGAATCCTGATTTTCGGTGATCGTGTTGTACTTGCCGTTCTCCACGACGCCGACGATTTCGATCAGTGGACCCCGGCCCTGGCGAAAGTGCCGCCCGATTGCGTCTTCCGACCCGGTGAGCAGCCGCGCGAGGTAGCGGTTGACGATGGCGACCGGCGGCGCCTGGGCATCATCGTGCCAGGTGAATTCGCGTCCGAAGAGCAGGCGCGTGCCGGCCGCTCGAAAGTAGCCGGGCGAGGCTCGGTAATAGTAGGAGTGAATCGAGTTGGCGGGCCGGAAATCGGTGGTCCCTTCACGAAAGAGCGACGTGCTGGATTCGTCCGCCGCCAATGGAATCGAATTGGCGAAAGCGGCCGCGGCAACCCCGGGGATCGCCGCAACGGCCTCCACCGCGCGCCGCTGCAACGCCGCGCCGTCAGCTCTTTTGTATCCGGCCAGACCGAGGTCGAACTTCACCACCGCCACGCCGCGAGGTTGCACGCCCAGGGGCGTCGAGAACGCGCGTGTCAGGCCGCGGACCGAAACGAAGCAGCCGGCCACCAGCGCGCAGCACACGGCTACCTGGATTCCGACCAGAAGATCCCGAAGCGGGAGCCTCCGCGGCCCGCGCGAACCGGCCGGAACGCCCTTCAGCATGGAGTTCGGATCCGACCGCCACGCCAGCCGCGCGGGAGGAAGCCCCGCCAGTATTCCGGCGGCCAGAGATGCCGCCGCGGAACATGCGAACACGCGCCAATCGGGGTGAATGTCCAGCCGGGCCGGAAGGTCGACCATCGGCTGCAGCCGGCTCAGCGTGCGCGCCAGCACAGCGGCCAGCGCGATTCCGGCCGCCCCGCCCAGCGCCGACAGCAAGAGGGATTCGGCCAGCATTTGCCGGAGGATTCGGCCGCGGCCCGCTCCAATGGAGAGCCGGATCGCCATCTCCCGCGAACGATCGGCCGCGCGCGCGGCGAGCAGGCTGGCGAGATTGGCGCAAACGGTCAGCAGCACCAGCACGGCCAACGCCATCACGCCGCCCGCGAAAGCCTCGGCCGGCCCGCGCAGCATGTCTCCCACCATTCCTGGACGGGACAGCTTGATCCTATCTGGCCAGTCGGTCTCCGGATGTTCGCCGGCCAGTGCGAGGGAGATCGACGAAAGGTCCGCAGCCGCGGCCTCGCGGCTCATGCCGGGCCGCAAGCGGCCGATGACCCAGACGTTGTGTGTGTTCCTGACATCCAGCCACGACCAGCCTTCGATCTGCGGCTGCATGGTCATTGGAACCCAGATTTCGGGCCAATAGAACAGCTCGGTTCCATGGAACTCTGGCGGCGCAACGCCGAGGACGGTGTAGGAGAAGCCGTTGACGCGGATGAGGCGTCCGGCAATCTGCGGATCGCCGCCGAAGCGGGTCTGCCAGCAGCCGTAGCTGAGGACGGCGTAGGACGACGCGCCGGGGTGCAAATCGTCCTGAGGGCCAAACAAGCGGCCCAGGGCTGGACGCACGCCGAGCATTTCGAAATAGTTTCCGGTCGCCAGATATCCCCACAGGCGCTCAGCGCCGCCGCCACCCCGCTCGAGCGACATCACCACGATGCGGAACGCCGCGAGCGCGCTCAGCGTGCGGTTGCGGTCGCGGAAATCGCGGTAAGCGGGCAGCGAAAAGCTGACCGAATTGCCGCCGGATTCGAGCGAGTAGACTTCCGCCGGCCGCGCGACCGGCAGCGGCTTCAGCACGAGCGCGTTCACCAGGCTGAACACCGTCGAATTCGCACCGATCCCGAGCGCCAGCGAAAGCACTGCCGCGGCCGTAAATCCCGGGCTGCGGCGCAGGGTACGGAGCACGTAGCGGACATCCCGCCGCAGCTCTTCGATCCACCGCAGACCGTGCGCCTGCCGGCAATCTTCGCGGTACGCCTCGGCCGCGCCAAATTCGATGCGCGCCTGCCGCATGGCGTCCGCGCGCGAGAGGCCGCGGCGGACGAGGTCGCCGGCGCGCAGCTCCAGGTGCGAACGCAGCTCGTCTTCGAGGTCGCGCTCCCATTGACGCCGGCGCAAGAGGGCCCGGAACACGGCGTGCATATTAGACCTCCCCGGGTTGTGCGGCGAGCGCCGCCGTCATGGCAGCCACCACACGCTGCCAGCCTTCGGTTTCCGCGCGCAGACGTTTGCGGCCGGCGGCGGTCAGGCTGTAGAACTTGGCGCGCCGGTTGTTATCCGATGTGCCCCATTTGGTATCGAGCAGCCCCTGGCGTTCCAGGCGGTAGAGCGCCGGGTAGAGCGCGCCCTGATCGATGTGGAATCCGCCGCTCGAAATCTGCTCGATGCGCAGCAGAACGCCGTAGCCGTGCTGCGGACCGAGGGAGACGGCTTTGAGAATCAGCAGGTCTAGGGTGCCGGGAAGAAGATCGGCCGGTGTTTCCATGCGCTTCTCCTTAGCGTGCTAGGAGGAGCATATGCCGGTTCTCCTAAGCTGTCAAGGAGAAAATCCAGGCCAGTGCATCTCCTTCCAGGGGCATCCCGACCGGCAAGCGATTTAGCGGTGCGCATTGCCGATGATCGGGGGCTTGGCGGGTGTTGGGACGATGACGGGTATCGGTTCGCGCGTCCGGAGGGCTTTCAGCGTGACCTCGTCCTGGTAAGTCATCATCTTCAGGGCGAGGCCGACGGCTTCGGCGGTGACCTCGGATTGGGTTTGTTTTGTCATCTGGTTGATTTCGGCAAGGACGGGGATGGCGGCCGCAGTTTCTTCCTCGAGCTTGGACTCACGGACGGCGCGGTTGGTCTGGAGGAGGCGGAGCTCGGCGAGAGCGCGGGTGTAGGCGCGCTGGGCGCGGGACTGGTAGCGCGAGAGGCGGTCGAGGATGGCGGTGGTCTGGGGGTCCGTGAAATCGTCGAGGGTGCCCACGGAGACTTCGGCTTCGATGCGGCGGAAGCGGCGGAGATTCCAGGCGGCGTGGAGGAGCTCATCGAAGGCGATGGATTCGAGGGCGCCCTGGGGGTCGATTTCGGCCTCGAGATCGTCGCGGAGGGCGGCGAATTCCTCGCGTTCGTCATCGCGAACGACGAGGGATTTGGCGGTGAGGCCGTGCCGGAGAGCATTTTGCCCGACGCGGGCCTTGCCTTCGGGCGTGACGGGCCCGGTGGAGTGCTGCGCGTTGGCGCGGTTGGCGGTGAGTTGAGCGGCGGTGGCCATGGAGATGGCTCCTTTCGCGTGAGAATATAATCCCGCGACAGGGGGATGCGGGCGCGGGAGGACGGCAAGTGGCTGAAAAGGAGCGGAATATATTCTTCGAATTTCCGTCAATATGTTCGGGACGCCAAGGACTGTGCGTCAAGCGCCCAACACTGCGAAGGGAGCCGGGATATCGCACGGGAATATGCGGCTCGGGTCATTGCGGAGCTGAAGACGCGAAGACATCTTGCCGATCGAGTTCGTTCCATCGAAGGTAGCGACTGTCCCGCTGAAGCGACTCTGCTGCTTACTCTACGCGGTAATTCGGCGCTTCCTTGGTAATGATCACGTCGTGCACGTGACTTTCGCGCAGGCCCGCGGGCGAAATGCGCAGGAATCGCGCCTTGGCCTGCAGCTCGCGGAGGTTACGCGCGCCGCAGTAGCCCATGCCGGAGCGCAGGCCGCCGACGAGCTGATAGGTCAGCTCGGCCAGCGGGCCTTTGGAGGCCACGCGGCCTTCGATGCCCTCGGGCACGAGCTTGGCGTTGGGGTCCTGCTCGTAGCGGTTGGCCTGGCCGCTGGACATGGCGCCGAGCGAGCCCATGCCGCGATACGTCTTGAACGTGCGGCCCTGGTAGAGGATGGTCTCGCCGGGGCTCTCATCCGTGCCGGCGAGCAGGCTGCCGATCATGACCGAATCGGCGCCGGCGGCGATCGCCTTGGTGATATCGCCCGAAAACTTGATGCCGCCATCGGCGATCAGCGGCACGCCTGCCTCGCGCGTGGCGCGCGAGCATTCCATGATCGCGGTCATCTGCGGCACGCCCGCGCCGGAGACCACGCGGGTGGTGCAAATCGAGCCGGGCCCGATCCCGACCTTGATGCCGTCCACGCCGAGCGACGCCAGCTCGCGCGCGCCCTCGTACGTGGCGACGTTGCCCGTGATCAGCTCGACATCGGGCAGCTTGCGCTTGATCGTCCGCACCGCGTCCATTACGCGGCTGGTGTGGCCGTGGGCGGTGTCGATCGCCAGAACGTCGCACTTGCGCTTGACCAGCTCCTGCGCGCGCTCGAGGAAGTCGCCGGTAGCGCCGATGGCCGCGCCCACGCGCAGGCGCCCCTGCGCATCCTTGGCCGAGTTCGGGTACTTCAGCTTCTTCTGGATGTCCTTGACGGTGATCAGCCCTTTGAGCTTGTAATCCTCATCCACCACCAGGAGCTTTTCCACGCGGTGCTTGTGGAGGATCGCCTCGGCCTGCTCGAGCGTGGTGCCGACCGGCACGGTGACCAGGTTCTCCTTGGTCATCACCTCGGAAATCGGCAAATCGAAGCGCGTTTCGAAACGCAGGTCGCGGTTGGTGAGAATGCCGACCAGCAGGCCGTTCTTGGTCACCGGCACGCCGGAGATGCGGTAGCGGCGCATCAGCGCCAGAGCGGCCGAAATCGGCGCTTCCGGCTCGATGGTCACGGGGTCGACGATCATCCCGCTCTCGCTGCGCTTCACGCGGTCGACCTCTTCCGCCTGCCGCTCGATCGTCATGTTGCGGTGGACGATGCCGATGCCGCCCTGCTGCGCGAGCGCGATCGCCAGGTGCGATTCGGTCACGGTATCCATGGCGGCGGACACGATCGGAATATTCAGGCCGATGTTCCGTGACAGGCAGGTGCGGGTTTCGACTTCGGAGGGTAGTACCTCGCTGCGGGCCGGTTCGAGGAGGACGTCATCGAACGTGAGGCCTTCGGTGAGTACGTCTTGAATCATGGGGATTCCTTCCATGATAGCAGCCGCTACAGAATCAGCATGCAGTCGCCGTATGAATAAAACCGGTAGCGCTCGGCGACGGCGTGGCGGTACGCGGCGAGCGTGAGTTCCGTTCCGGCGAACGCCGCCACGAGCAGGAGCAGGCTGGTGCGCGGCAGGTGAAAGTTGGTGAGCATCGCGCCGGTGCGGCGGAATACGAAGCCGGGATAGATGAAGAGATCGGTCTCGCCCGCGAGTGCTCCGGTCGCGCAGACGGTCTCGATGGTGCGGACGGCGGTGGTTCCGGCGGCCACCACGCGGCGCGCGTCGCGGATTTGACGCGCCGCTTCTTCGGTCACGCGGTAGCGCTCGGAGTGCAGGCGGCCCTCCTCGACGCGTTCGGAGTGCAGCGGCTGGAAAGTGCCGAGCCCGACGTGCAGCGTCACGTACGCGATGCCGGCGCCACGCGTGCGGCAGGCGTCCAGCACCTCGCCGGTGAAGTGCAGGCCGGCGGTGGGCGCGGCCACGGAGCCGCGCTCGCGCGCAAATACCGTCTGGTAGCGCTCGCGGTCGGCCGGCGCGTCGGCGCGCTTGATGTAGGGCGGGAGCGGCACGTGGCCAATGGCTTCGATGGCGGCGTATACATCTTCGGCGCCGCTGAAGCGGATGGTGCGCTCGCCGAACTCGCCGTGCGCCACGATTTCGGCCTGCAGGCCGCCGCCGAAGCGGATGCGCTCGCCCGTGCGCATCTTCCGCCCCGGCCGGACCAGCGCCTCCCATTCGCGCGCGGCGGCATCGAGCGGGCGCAGCAGGAAGACCTCGACCTCTCCGGTCAGGTACTCATGCCGCGCCGGGTTCCGCTTGCCGACCGGCAGCGCGCGCACGCCCGCGCGATGGCCGAGCAGCCGCGCGGGAAACACGCGGGAATCGTTCAGCACCAGGCAATCGCCGGGCTCGAGGAAGGACGGCAGGTCGCGGAACTGCCGGTCCTCCCAGCGGGGCTCCGTTTGTCCGTGGGCGCGGTGGACCACCAGCATGCGGGAGGCGGCGCGGTCGGCGAGCGGCTCCTGCGCGATCAACTCGGGCGGCAGGTGGTAATCGAACTGGGCGAGATCCACGATTTCATTGTGGCGCAGGGATGTGACCTGCCGTATGGAAACGATGCAGGGGGCCGGCGATGGGCCGCGTTAGCTGTGCTAGTCTGCGTGTCATGGTGCGCCTGCCGCTCCCGATTTTGCTTGCCGTGGCCGCGTCCGCCCAGGTGCTGCCGCTGGCGCAATGGGCGGCGCTCGAATGGCGGCCGATCGGCCCCGCGGCCACCGGAGGGCGGATCGCGGACATCGCGGCCGCGCGCGTTCCCGGCGAGCCGGCGGAGATCTATATCGCGACGGCCAGCGGCGGCATTTTCAAGAGCGCCAACGAGGGGGTCAGCTTCACGCCCGTATTCGACCAGGCGGGCGGCATGATGTCGATGGGCGCGATCGCCGTGGCGGCATCCAATCCGTCGGTGGTGTGGGCCGGCGGCGGCGAGGCCGATAACCGGCAAAGCTCCTCCTGGGGCGACGGCGTTTACAAATCGACCGACGGCGGCGCGCACTGGCAGCACATGGGCCTGGCGGAGACGCGCCACATCGGGCGGATCGCGATCCACCCCACCGATCCGAATATCGTTTACGTGGCGGCGGCCGGCCATCTCTGGGGGCCGAATGCCGAGCGCGGCGTCTTCAAAACCACCGATGGCGGCCAGACCTGGAAGAAGGTCCTGTACCGCGACGAAAACACCGGCGCCATCGACCTCGCCATGGACCCCAAAGATCCCAACGTGCTGTTCGCCGCGCTTTACCAGCGGCAACGAAAGGGGTGGGGCTTCAACGGCGGCGGTCCAGGCAGCGGCCTTTACCGCACCACGGACGGCGGCGCCACCTGGACCGAACTCACCAACGGTCTGCCCGCTGGCGAAAAGGGCCGCATCGGCGTGGCCATCTCTGCGGGCGACAGCCGCGTGGTTTATGCCGTGATCGAGGCCGCCGGCGCCAGCGGCATCTATCGCAGCACGGATCAGGGCGAAACATGGGAGCATCTGAGCGGCCTCAATCCGCGTCCCATGTACTACAGCCGTATCTATCCCGACCCGAAGGATGCGCGCCGCGTCTACCTGATGGGCTCGAACCGCGGCTTCTTTATCTCGGACGACGGCGGCCGCAGCTTCCGCGACGTCTTCAGCAACGTGCATAGCGAGGATCACGCGCTGTGGATCGACCCGGACAACACCAATCATCTCGTCATCGGCGGCGATGGCGGCGTTTCCATTTCCTTCGATCGCGGCCAGACGTGGCTTTTCCGCCTCAATCTGCCCATCGGCCAGTTCTATAACATCTCGGTCAATCACGAGGATCCGTTCCTCGTCTGCGGCGGTCTGCAAGACAATGGCAACTGGTGCACGCCGAGCGCCACGCGCATATCCTACGGCATTTCGTTCAAGGAAGCGTTCAACGTAGGTGGCGGCGACGGCATGCAGGCGGTGTTCGAGGGCGACGACCACACGCTCGTGGTGAGCGCGCAGAACGGCAACACCGGGCGCATCGATCTGCGCAGCATGGAGCGGCAGGCGATCGGCCCGCAGTCGCCGCGGCCCGGCGGGCCGGCTTACCGCTGGTACTGGACGGCGCCGCTCATCGTCTCCGCCTTCGATCCGAAAACGATCTACACCGGCGCTAACGTGCTGTTCCGCTCCACGGATCGCGGGCTGAGCTGGAAAGCCATCAGCGGCGATCTCACCGCGGCCCTCGATCGCGACAAGCTCCCGATTATGGGCGCTCCCGTTCCGCCCGGCGCGCTCTCGCGGAACGACGGGCAGGCCAATTTCAGCGCGCTCACCGCCATTGCCGAATCGCCGCTCGACCGCAACCTGCTCTATACGGGCGCCGATGACGGCACCATCCAGCGCACGCGCGACGGCGGCGCGCACTGGGAGAATCTCACCGCGAAGGTGCGGGGCCTGCCGCCGATGCTGAACATCAGCGGCATCACGGCGTCGCGCTTCGCGCCCGGCCGTGTGTACCTCACGGTGGACGGCCATTTCAACGACGATTACGCGCCGTACATTTTCGCCAGCGAGGATTTCGGCGAAACGTGGCGTCGCATCACGGACGGGCTGCCGCGCGCCTCGGTGCACCGCCTGCGCGAACACCCCGCAAACGAAAACGTGCTGGTGGCGGGCCTGGAAACCGGCGTGTGGGTGACGCTCGATCGCGGCGCGCACTGGCAGCCGCTCGGCGGGGGAATGCCGCCGGTGCCGGTTTACGACCTGGCGTTTCAGGAGCGCACCGGCGCGTTGGTGGCGGGCACGCACGGGCGCAGCATCTGGGTTCTCGACCACGCCGAGCCGCTGGCGCAGATGACGGCGGAAGCGCTCGCGGCCGCCCGCCTGTTCCCCGTGCCGCCGGCGCAACACGAAGCGATCTACGGCGGACAGTTCTGGTTCGGCGCGGGCGAATTCTTCGCGCCCAATCCGCCGGCCGGCGCCGTGATCACGTATTATCTGCCCCGCGCGGTGGAGCGGGCCGTGGTCGAAATCCGCGATGCCGCGGGCGAGCCCGTGCGCACGCTTCAGGCGCCGGCGCGCGCCGGTCTGAACCGCATTTGCTGGGATCTCCGCCGCGATGCGCCCACGGCGGGCGCGCCCGCGCCATCGGAGCCGTCGTGCGCGGCCGCCGCGACCAGCAGCATCGGGTTGCCGCACGCGGCCGGCGCCGGTCCGCGCGTCGCCCCGGGGAGATACACCGCGGTGCTCGAAATACCGGGAGCGCGGCCCCTCGAAGCGGAGGTGACGGTGCTCGCCGACCCGCGCTTCTCCGTCTCCGAAGCTGACCGCACGGCGCGCGAATCGGCGCTCGGCCGCGCCTGGCGCCTGCAGCGCCAGTTGCTGGCGGCGCGCGAAGCGGCGCGTGGGCTGGCAGCACAGATTTCCGCGATCCAGGATTACGCCAAAACAGCCAACGGCGGTGGCGCGGCCCTACCGGCGCTCGGCCGCGTGGCGGCGGACGTGCAACGCGCGCAAGGGCAGATCGGCGCGGCGCTCAACCTGGCCTCGCGCGCGCAGGCGGCGATCGATGCGTACGACGGGTTGCCGACGCGCGCGCAGCTCGACGAAGTCGAGGCCGCGTGGTCGGAAGGGGAGGCCGCTGTGGCGGCTCTGAACCGCGCCATCGCCGCGATGCCGGAAGTCTACGCCGCGGCAGGCTCCGCGGTCGAATGGCAGCCGGTGAAGCCCGTGACGCTGAAGCCGTAGCGGGCCGTTTTCGCGGTCCGCCGCCCCGCTCCCCTGACCCCTGACCCCCGACCCCTGACCCCTAGCGCGCAGCACTGGCCATCGGCTTGCAGGATTACCAATTGTGACCAAGGGAGCACTTATGTCCCAGCTACAACAAATCCGAGTTGCCATTATCGCCCTCGACGGCTTCGAGGAGGTCGAACTGACCGAACCGAAGAAGGCTTTGGAACAAGCGGGCGCGAAGGTCGATGTGATCTCCGCTCAGCCGGGCGAGATCCAGGGATTCCGCCATCACGACAAAGCCGGCAAAGTCCGGGTGGACCGGACGCTCGACGAGGCGAGCCCGAACGAATACGACGCGCTCATGCTGCCGGGCGGCGCGCTCAACGCCGACAACGCCCGCGCCAACCCCAAAGTCCGGCAGTTCATCCGCGAGATGGACCGCGCCGGAAAGCCGATCGCCGCGATCTGCCACGCGCCCTGGGAGCTGGTTTCGGCGGAGATGGTGCGGGGCCGCAAACTGACAAGCTGGCACACCGTGCAGGAC
>Ga0209062_1001627_pt1 | contig 37425 bp, 25 predicted proteins | sample Coa_R2_2_FD_187158 | JGI IMG/M metagenome (GOLD analysis project Ga0209062, IMG submission 187158) | Surface soil microbial communities from Centralia Pennsylvania, which are recovering from an underground coalmine fire - Coalmine... | ecosystem: Environmental > Terrestrial > Soil > Unclassified...
CTCCCTTCCGCCCGTTCGGCCGCCCAACCATGTGCGCGCGACCTGGGTCGGCGAGCACCGCTTCGACGTCGGTCGCCCCGGGGCGGTCACCGCGCGGATCGACGCGGGCGGGCCGACCGGCCCGGGGCCGGTCGACACGCTGCTCTCGGCGCTCGCCGCCTGCACGGCGGTCGACGTGCTCGACATCCTGGCCAAGCGCCGGACCCCGGCCGAGCGGCTGGTCATCGACGTCATGGGCGACCGTGCGCGGGCGATTCCGGCGCGGGTGACGCGTGTGCTCCTGACGTACGAGATCGACGGTCGGGGGATCGACCGGGCGTCCGCCGAGCGGGCGGTGGACCTCGCCGTGTCGAAATATTGCTCGGTGCGCGGGTCCCTCGACCCGGCGATACCGGTGCAGTTTTCCGTCACGCTCAACGGCGAGGCGGGGCAGCCGGCGCCGGCGGGGAGCGTGGTCGGGTCGGTCGAGGGCTGACGCGCCGGTCCGCGGGGGGCGGCGCTCTCCCGCTGCTCGGGGACCCGGCCTCAGGCGACCCGCGCCGTGCCGCCCCCGCCGATCCGCATCGGGTCGTTGAGCGCGGCGCTGATCTGAGCCGCGATCGCGTCGAGGAGCGTCCGGTGGGGCATGGTCGACCCGTTGAACGGGAGCGGGATGTCGAACCCGTCCCCCGCTGAGCGGGGGATCAGGTGCACGTGGTAGTGGAAGACATTCTGTCCTGCGTGCGCGCCGCTGTTGACCACGATGTTCATGTCCTCGGCGCCGGCGACCCGCCGGATCACGGGCGCGATGCGCATCGCGACCTCGAACAGGTGCATCGCCAGCGCGTGCGGGAGATCGTGCAGGGTCTCGAAGTGCTCTCTCGGGACCACGAGGACGTGCCCGGCGTTCACGGGCTGGACGTCCATGAACGCGATCGCCGCCGCATCCTCGTAGCACACCGACACTTCGGCGGCCCCGCGGATGAGATCGCAGAAGATGCACTCCGCTCTCGGCTTCACCATGGTCGCGATCCGGTGCAGGGGGATGCCCACCTGGCGCGCAATGTCGAGCGGGCCGGTGGCGGTGTCAACTGCAAGTCCGGGGCTCGACGTGCGCGGCGCGCCCGGGCCGGCCTGCGTCGGCCTGCGTCGGCCTGCGTCGGCCTTCGCCGTTCGCCGTTGGCTCCGCTATTTTACGGCGGGCGCAGGGCGTGCTCCATCCCACCATCATTCGTGCTCATGGCCACAACCACGCAGACCGAGCAGGACACCGCGCCCGCCGCGGACTTGACCCGTGATCAGCTCGTGGCGGCGTACCGCGTCATGCTGCTCTCGCGCCGGCTCGACGACAAGGAGATCCAGCTCAAGCGGCAAAACAAGATTTTCTTCCAGATCTCCGGGGCCGGGCACGAGGCGGTGCTGACGGCCGCGGGCTTCGTGCTCCGCCCGTCGTACGACTGGTTCTACCCCTATTACCGGGACCGGGCGCTCTGCCTCCAGCTGGGGGTGACCCCGGCCGAGATGCTCTACGAGGCGGTCGGGGCGGCAGCAGACCCGGCGTCGGGCGGCCGGATGATGCCGAGCCACTGGGGGAGCCGCCCACTCAACATCGTCAACGCCTCCTCTCCGACCGGGACCCAGTTCCTCCAGGCGATCGGGTGTGCCGAGGCGTGGCTGCGGGGGCAGCAGCTCGGGCTCAACGAGGGCGTGCCGAACGACGAGATCGTCTACGTCTCGACGGGGGACGGGGCGACGAGCGAAGGCGAGTTCTGGGAGTCGCTGAGCACGGCCTGTAACCTCCGGCTGCCGGTGCTCTACCTCGTCGAGGACAACGGCTACGCGATCTCGGTTCCGGTCGAGGTCAACACGCCGGGGTCGTCGATCTCGCAGCTCGTGCAGCGCTTCCCGGGGTTGTACGTCGAGCGGGTGGACGGGTGCGATCTCGTGGCGAGCTACGGCGCCATGTCGCGGGCGGCGGCCTATGTCCGGTCGCGGCGCGGGCCGGCGCTCGTGCACGCGAGCGTGATCCGGCCGTACTCCCACTCGCTCTCCGACGACGAGACGATGTATCGGCCACCCGAGGAGCGCGCGGCCGACGCGGCGCGTGATCCGGTCACCACCTTCCCGCGCTGGCTCGTCGCCGAGGGGCATGCGACCGAGGCCGAGATCGCGCGGATCCAGGCCGAGGTCGACGCCGAAGTGCAGGCGGCGACGGACGACGCGCTCCCGCAGCCCCAGCCGGCGCCCGAGACGAGGACCTTCGCCGTCTACTCGCCCGACGTCGATCCGACCGGTGAGCGGTTCGATACGGAGGACGACCCGCAGTTCGTCGGCGAGCCGACGACGATGGTCGATCTCCTGAACGTCTGCATGCGCGACGAGATGCGGCGGGATCCCCGGATCCTCGTCTTCGGCGAGGACGTGGCCGACGTCTCGCGCGACCAGTACATGGGGGCGGTGAAGGGGAAGGGCGGCGTCTTCAAGGTGACCTGGGGGCTCCAGAAGGAGTTCGGCGGGCACCGGGTGTACAACACGCCGCTCGCCGAAGCGAACATCGCCGGTCGTGCGATCGGGCTCGCGACGCGCGGCTTCAAGCCCGTCGCCGAGATCCAGTTCTTCGACTACATCTGGCCGGCGTACATGCAGTTGCGCAACGAGCTGGCGACGATGCGGTGGCGCTCCAACAACACCTTCGCCTCGCCGGCGGTGGTGCGCGTGACGTACGGCGGCTACATCCGGGGTGGCGTGTATCACTCGCAGACGGGGGCGTCGCTCTTCACGCACTGTCCCGGGCTCCGCGTGGTCTGTCCGGCGACCGCGCTCGACGCCAACGGGTTGCTGCGCACGGCCATCCGGTGCGACGATCCGGTGATCTTCCTCGAGCACAAGCACCTGTACCGGCAGACGTACAACAAGGGTCGGAACCCCGGGCCCAACTACATGATCCCGTTCGGGAAGGCCAGGGTGGTGCGTCCCGGCCGCGACATGACGGTCGTGACCTACGGCGCGACGGTGCAGCGCGCGGTGGTCGCCGCCAACAAGGTCGCAGAGGCCGGGGGCGGTCCGGACGTCGAGGTGATCGATCTCCGATCGTTGAGCCCGTGGGATCGCGAGACCGTGATGAGCTCCGTGCGTCGGACGGCGCGGGTGCTCGTCGCCTACGAGGACTCGATCTCGTGGGGATACGGGGCCGAGATCGCGGCCGCGATCGCCGATGAGTGCTTCCCGTGGCTGGACGCGCCGGTCAAGCGGCTCGCGTCGTCCGACACCTTCGTCGGCTACGCGCCGCAGCTCGAGGATGCCATCCTCCCGCAGGCCGACGATTTCGTGCGGGCGTACGGGGAGCTGGCCGCGTTCTGACCGGCGGCTCGCCCATGCCCGTCTGGGCGTGGGTGGCGTTCACGGCGTTCGTCCTGCTGGCGCTGGCGCTCGACCTCGGGGTCTGGCACCGGCGGGCGCACGTCGTCGGCCCGCGCGAGGCGGCGCTCTGGACGGCCGGGTGGGTTGCCGCCGCGTTGCTCTTCGCGCTCGGGCTGGCGGTGCTCGTGAGCGGGTCGGCCGGGCTCACGTTCCTCACCGGCTACCTGATCGAGGAGTCGCTGAGCGCCGACAACGTGTTCGTGATCGCGCTCATCTTCGGCTACCTGCGGATCCCGGCCGTGTATCAGCACCGGGTGCTCTTCTGGGGGATCATCGGCGCGATCGCGATGCGGGGGGCGTTCATCGCGGCGGGGACGTATCTCCTGGGTCAGTTCGGGTGGGTGGAGTACGTGTTCGGCGCGATCCTGCTCGTCGCCGCCGTTCGCGTCGTGCGCGAGCGCCAGTCGGAGCTCCACGGGGAGCGGAACGTGGTCCTCCGGGTCGTGCGGCGGGTGCTGCCCGTGCGCCTCGCGCTCGATGGGCAGCGACTCGTGACCCGCGACCCGGCGCGCGGCGGCCGGTGGGCGGCGACGCCGCTCCTCGTCGCGCTGGTGATGGTCGAGATCAGCGACGTCGCCTTCGCCACCGATTCGATCCCCGCGGTGCTCGCGGTCACCCGCGACCCGTTCATCGTCTTCACCTCCACCGTCTTCGCCGTTCTCGGGCTCCGGTCACTCTACTTCCTGCTCGCCGATGCGATGCGGCGCTTCCGGTACCTCCCCGTCGGCCTCGCTCTCATCCTGGCCTTCGTCGGCGCCAAGATGCTGCTCGCATCCGTCGTGCTGGTCTCCCCCCTCATCTCGCTCGCCGTCGTGCTGACGATCCTCGCCGCCACCATCGTGGCATCGCTGGCAGCGTCCGGTGATCGACCGGCGGCGTGAGTTCTCCGCCGCCGCCGAGGGCGAGCCGTCGCCTCGAGCTCCCGATCTGACGTGCGGCGCGCCGCGTTCCGATGGAGCGCGGTCGGCCTGACGCGGCGCGACCTAGGCCGTGAGACTCGATGCGCTGCGCACCGTCGTGGTCGGAACCTGATCCGTGGACGGGCGCTCCTGCTGCTCCGTCGCGTGCAGGTAGGCGTCGTGGTCGTGGTACATCGCGCCGGGCGGGAGGTGCGGCCAGAACGCGCCGAGGTCGCGCCGTACGCGATCGGCATAGAAGGCGGGCAGCTGCGTGGACTCCCCTTCCATGTAGCGCCGTACGGCGGGGTCGGCGTCCAGCCGCCGCCGCACCTCCTGGTAATACTTCGTCCGGCCGAACCCCTCGTACGAGATGGACCGCACGACGTTCATCCAGCGCGGGATGCCGCCCGGGTTGGCGAGGGCGCGCCGCCGGATCGCCCGCCAGGAGAAGGAGTACTTCATGAGATCGATCACCAGGTCGTAGAACGCCGGCCAGGTGTAGTTCTTCGGCCGCACGTTCATCGCCAGGTTGTTGTTCAGGAAGTGGTGAGGGAAGGGAAGCACGCGCCCGGCCCGCTGGAACTCGAGGTTGAGGGGCGCGGCCCGGCCGAATGCGGAGAGCAGCGAGTAGGCCGGGAACGCGCCCGGACACAGGTCCAGGAACCGCTTGGTCAGCTCGAACGGCTCCGGCCCCTCGTCGCAGTCGAGGCCCATCACGAAGTTGGCCTGCACGTAGGGCACGTACCGCATGACCATGTTGACGTGCGCAGCCACCTGGTCGACCTTCTCGCGACCGGCGAGCTTGCCGGCCTTGCTCTTGTTGTTGAGCGAGAACCAGGACTCGATGCCGGGGAGTAGCGCCTTGAACCCGGCGTCCCGGAGACGCGGCATGCGCGCCTCGCTCAGCAGGGACAGGCTGCTCTCGGCGATGAAGTCGATCCGCCCGCGCGGCACGGCTTCCTCGATGGCGCCCACCGTCTCATCGAAGCGAACGCCGAAGTTGGGATCGTGCCACCCGACGCGCGGCCGACGAAGCTTGGTGAGCAGGAAGCGGAGGTCGTCGCGCATCTGCTCGGGGCCCAGCGGCTGGTAATCGACGGTCGAGTCGATGCAGAAGCTACAGGTGTACGGGCACCCCAGGCTCGCCAGCATCGGCACGAGCTTGACGGTCGGTGCCTTGGCGAGCGTTTGCATGATGAACTTCCACCGTGCCCGGACGCCCGGCAGCTCCAACGGCTGGCGCCGGGCGCTCAGCGCGAGACCCACCGGCCGGTGCGGCGCACAGTCACTCAGGACGTCGCTCACGATCTTTCGGTCGGTGAACCCCAGGACGTAGTCGAAGTACTGGGCTGCGTCCTCCGGGTAGCAGCGCGCGTGGGGTCCGCCGATGGCGGTGACCGTGCCGCGGCTCCGATAGAAGCTGCTGATGGCGTATGCCATCTGCGCCGTCTCGCTGAAGGCACCGACGAAGATGAGATCGGTCTCCGTCGGCAATGCCGCCGTCAGGTCCTCGAAGCCGGTGTAGCAGATGTAGCGGACGTCGTGTCCCGCCTCCTCGCACCAGACGGCGATCACCTGGGGCATGATGCTCGCCAGGTTGGCATTCATGAGCCGCGAGTAGAGGCCATGCGCGGGCCCGTTCGACACCAGGTCGAGGATGCCGATACGGAACCGCCGGGGTGGCCTGTGCCGGTGCTCGTGCTGGTGGAGTTGGGGTGCCGGCGCTGGGATCGCTCCTCCTGGACTCGGGTGATAACGTAACGTGATCGGTTGCAGAGCGCGAAAGGCGTCGTTCTCGAGGCGGTACCGGCCCGCGCGGCCACTCGTCGCAATGCGCGTGCTCGCGGTGCACCGTCTCGCGCGTCGCCGATCGCCAGTCGTACGCGGCGGTCGCGATGCACGGCCGGCGCCTCCCAAGTGCGGCGAGGCGACCGCCGAACGCGCGTAGCTGATCGCCTGGTCGAGAGAAGCCTGGGATGTGTGGCGCGTGAGCCCCGCGGGGCCTCACCCTCGGCCCGCGATGCCAGTATTCTTCCCCCACATGGCCGATCCGATGGACTCGCGCCGATTTCTGCGACAGGCGGCGCGCCGGTTCCTGGCGGCGGCCGGCAAACCCGTGGAGGAGGCTCCGGTCGAGCCTTCCCGCCTGACCCTCCGAGCCCTCGAGGCGATCCGCATGTCCCGCTCCCGTGACCGCATTCTGGCCAACCTCGACGAGATGTACCGGGAAGCCTTCGACCGCGCGAAGGCCACGGGCGACGAGGGGCAGATGGCGACGCTCGACTTCGCCTACCGCCGGGAGCAGCTCTACTTCGAGATCCTGCTCGACGTCCGTGACGCCCTCGAGAGCGGGCGGCGGTAGCGGACGGTGACCGTGCGGCCCCAGGTGGTTGAAGGGCGGCGCCGCGGCCGGACGCCGCGGTAGTCCATCGCCGTCCTCAGTAGTCGACGGGGCGCAGGTACGACTCGCCGATCGCCGTCGGGCTCACGATCGCGACCGTCGGAAGCCGGCGCTTCCAGTGCGTCCCCTCGAGACGCCGCCGCACCAGCTCCACCTCCTCCCGCTGGAAGCCGCGCGCGACGAGGTCGTCCGAGCTGTAGCCGAAGAGCAGCCAGTTGAGGATCTCGTCCGCCTTGCCGTAGCTGATGCCGAAATCGGCTTCGTCCGTCTGCCCGCGAATCAGATCCGCGGACGCCGGCTTGGAGACGATCACCTCCGGCACGCCGAGATGCCGGGCGAGCGCCCACACCTGCGTCTTGAAGAGATCGCCGAGCGGGTTCACCGGCGGCGAGTCGTCGGCGTGCCAGGTGAAGTAGCCGAACAGGCGCTCCGTCTTGTTACCCGTGCCGAGGGGGAGCGCCTCGTAGCGGGCCGAGAGGTCGAACAGCACGATCATGCGCATGCGCGCCATGACGTTGCCCCGCCGGCCGGGCGTCGCCTCCGGCTCGTGCGCGAGGTACGCGTCGACGGGGCGCGTGATGTCGACCGTCCGCTCCTCGATCCCGAGACTGTCGATGACCAGTTGGGCGTGCGCCAGGCTCTCCGGGCTGGACGTGCAGTACGGCATCCGAATGCCGATCACGTTTCCGGGGCCCAGCGCGCGGGCCGCCAGGTAGGCGACGACCGCGGAGTCGACGCCGCCGGAAAGCCCGACGAGCGCCCGCGTGAACCCGCGCCTGGCGAGCTCACCCCGGATGAAGCCCACGAGCCACTGCTCGACGAGCGGCGCGTCGATGGCGAGCGGCGGCGGGCCACCGCCAGGGACGGCGCCGTTGGCGCCGGGCGCGAGCCCTCCCGCCCCCGCCCGCCGGCGGTCGCCGGGTCCTGCGCCCGGCCGGCTGACCCGGTCGAGCGCGGCGCGGAGGTCGGGGAGCGCCGCGCGGAGGTCGGCCAGCAGTGGCATGTCGGCGCGGACGCGCGTGAGGTCCGCCAGATCGACGGTCGTGTCGATCAGCGCCTCCTCGAACAGCGGCGCGCGGACCCGGAGATCACCGGCCGGACCGGCGACCGCCGAGCTTCCCCAGAACGCCTTGCTCCCTTCCGTCCCCACGAGGTTGGCGTACGAGACGAACACCCCGTGCTCCTCGGCGATATCCTTCACCAGCCGCTCCCAGCGAGCCACGCTCGACGGTCCCGGCACGCCGTCGGCGCGCGGCCAGACCCCGCGGGCCGGTGCGGCCGATGACAGGAAGATCACCTGCGCTCCGTCGAGCGCGGCCACCGTGCCGCTCAGGCTGTGCCACGCGTCCTCGCAGACGAGGAGGGCCGCACGTCCCCAACTCGTATCGAAGGCCCGCACCTCGTGGCCCCGCTCGACGAAGCGCTCTTCATCGAACAGCCCGTACGTGGGCAGGAACATCTTGCGGTGAACGTGGTGTATGACAGGCTCCGCGCCCCCGAGCGTCACGTACATGGCGCTGTTGTACAGGGTACTCTGCCATCGCTCGTAGAATCCGATGACAACGTCGAGCGTCCGACCCGCCGGCCCGACCGCGTCGCGGTACACGCGCGCGAGGTCGTCGGCCACCGTCTCCGCCGGCCGGGCCAGCTCGCGGACGGCGCCTTCGACGAAGTAGCCGGTGAGCGCGGTCTCCGGGAGTTGGAGCACGTGCGGGCGAGGGACGAGCGCGTCGGCGCGGGCCAGCAGGGCGCCGAGCGCGGTCAGGTTGCCCGCATAATCACCCTTGCGCGGATGGACCTGCGCGAGCGCGATGGTCAGGGTCTGCGGCATATCAGCCAGCGGAAGTTAGCATCACGGGCCGCCGCCGCGCTCTCGTGCTGGCTCCTGGTCGCCCGGCCGGCCGGCCTGGCGGCACAGTCGCCGGGCAGCGAGACCGCCGGGACCCCCGCGGCGGCTGCGGCCAGTGCGGCCCCGCCGGCGCCCGGCGGCTCGTCCACCGAGCCGTGGCGCATCACCGACGCCCCACAGTCGTCGCTCGTGTACGCCCGCGACGGCTCGCTGATCGGCGAGATCGGCCGGCAGCTTCGCACGAGCGTGCCGCTGGCGTCGCTCCCCCGCTACGTGGGCCAGGCGTTCGTGGCGATCGAGGACCGCCGGTTCTATCAGCACAATGGCGTCGATGTCATCGGTGTGTTCGGCGCCCTCAAGGACCGGTTCATCGGGCGGCGCATGCGTGGCGCGAGCACCATCACGCAGCAGCTGGTCGGCAATCTGCACCCCGACATCATCGATCGCCGGGACATGAGCCTCGATCGAAAGCTTCGGGAACAGGACGCGGCCCGCGAGATGGAGCGTCACTACTCCAAGGCGCGCATCCTCGAGACCTACCTGAACCTGATTCCCTTCGGGCATGGATGGTTCGGCATCGATGCGGCCGCGCGGCACTACTTCGGAAAGCCGGCCGGCCGCCTCACGCTCGCCGAGGCGGCGACGCTCGCCGCACTCCCACGCTCGGCACCGTACTACGACCCGATCCGCCATCCCGAGCGCGCCCGCCGCCGCCGCAACCTGGTGCTGTACGAGATGGCGGCCCAGGGCATGATCTCGGCGGCCGCGGCGGCCGACGCCCAGCGCCAGCCGGTGATCACCGTGCCCGCGGCGCTCGTCTCGCCGGCCCCGTACTTCGTCGACGCCGTCCGGGCCACCGCGCTGGGCGCCGGGATCCCGGTCGATGCGGGCGGCTACCGCCTGTACACGACCCTCGACCCGGCGCTCGAGCGCGACGCCGTCTCGGCCCTCGCCGCCGGTACCGAGGCCATCGAGCAACGGCCCGGCTACGGGCACCCGACGCTCGCCGCGCACCCCAGAGGTGCAGCCGACTACTTGCAGGGATTGCTCGTCGCCCTCGACCCGACCACCGGCGCGGTCCGCGCGCTCGTCGGGGGGCGGAGCTACCAGGACTCGCCGTACGACCGCGCCCTGTTCGCCGTTCGCCAGCCGGGGTCCGCGTTCAAGCCGATCGTCTACGCGGCGGCGATCGCGGACAGCATCCCGGCCGATGCGACCGTCTACGACACGGCCCTCGCCATTCCGCTCGCCGACGGCGCGATCTACCGGCCCGAGAACGCGGACGGGCAGTTCCTCGGGCCGATGACCGTCCGTGACGGCCTCGCGCGCTCGCGGAACACCATCGCCGTCCAGCTCGCGCTGGCGGTCGGGATGGACTCGGTCGTGTCGCTCGCTCGGCGGTTCGGCATCACGACGCCGATCGCGCCCTACCCATCGAGCGCGATCGGCGCGTCGGGGGTGCGCCCGATCGAGATGATCGCGGCCTATTCGGCGTTCACGACGCTGGGTCGCGTGCCGGAGCCGCAGATGCTCACGCGCATCGAGGACCGGACCGGCCACCCCGTCTGGACCTCGGAGGGCCCGGTCGTCACGACGGCACTCGACTCCAACGTGGCGTTCATCGTGCAGGACATGATGCGCGACGTCGTCGAGCGTGGCACGGCGGCCGGCGTGCGGCGGATCCTGCCGGCCGCGATCCCGGCGGCCGGTAAGACGGGGACGACGAACGACAACACCGACGTCTGGTTCATCGGGGCCACCCCCGACCTGGTCGCCGGCGTGTGGCTGGGGTTCGACACACCGCAGCCGATCGCGACCGGGGCCGCCGGTGGGTCGATGGCGGCTCCCATCTGGGCGCACTTCATGGCCGCCGCGTACGACGGCCAGCCCGTCGGAAGCTGGTCGCCTCCCCCCGGCCTCGTCGCCGTCGATCTCGATCGCCTGACCGGCGCCGTCGCCGACTCGACCACCCCCGCCGAGCGCCGCTTCACCGAGTACTTCCTGCCCGGCACCGAGCCCGAATCCGTGCGCTTCGAACCGCGGTCGCTCTTCGCCAAGGGCGCGATCGTGTACTGACCTCGTCGCAAGCCTCGCGGCGGCTGGGGGCTGCCGCCGCGACGTCAGGCGAGGGGCGCCTGGGCGCGGATGGCTGCGAACGGGCGTGGATGGGCGGCCACAGCAGGTGTGGCGCCGGGCGGACAGCGTCGCTCCCGCGGGTGCGCCGGCCGCGAGCGTTGGGTCGGCGCGGGGCCGGGCCGAGGCGGCTCGCCGAGCGTCCCGGAGAGGGCTGCCGGACCCGCGGGCGCCCGTTGCAGTGGCGACGGCAGGGCCAGTTTCTTGCTTTTGTCGCTACCGTGGTGACGCAAATCTTCCAGAACGTTCGGGAAGAACGGTCGGTGCGCGGTGGGCGTCGGCTGACGCTGACGTACCGGGACACGGATGAGGTTCCCGCCATTCTCCTCATCCCGACCCCGAGCGTGCCGCCCGCCGGCGCCGCCCTCCTGCTCCACGGCTACACGTCGCGCAAGGAGGACATGGCCGACACCATCGGGCGGACGCTCCTCACGCACGGGGTTGCTTCGCTCGCCGTCGACCTGCCGCTGCATGGTGAGCGCGGCGATGGCGCGGACGAGATGACGCTCCCCAACGCGGTGGACCTGCTGCGACACTGGCGCGCCGCGCTCGAGGAAGCGACGCTCGGGCTCCGCTACCTGGCGGTCCGCCCCGAGGTCGACCATGGACGTCTGGCGGTGATCGGCTACTCGCTCGGGTCCTATCTCGGGCTCGCGCTGGCGGCGACGGACCCGGCGATCGGGGCGGTGGTGCTGGCCGCCGGTGGCGATCTCCCGCGCGGGACACCGTTCGAGGCGATGGTCCGCCGGTTCGTGGACCCGGTCGCGGCCGTGCGGCAGGTCGCCGGCCGGCCGCTGCTCATGGTCAACGGGCGGCGGGACACGACGGTGCGGCCCGACCAGGCCGAGCGGCTCTATGCCGCGGCGCCCGACCCCAAGGAGATCCGGTGGTATGACGGCGGCCACTGGCTGCCGCCGCAGGTCGTGCAATACTGCGCCGAATGGCTCGCCGCCCGCCTCGGCGAGCGGAACGCATCGTTCTAGGGCGACGCAGTACTGACGCAGGGATGCCCGACCGGGTCGCTCTGCGCAGTGCAGAGCGACCCGGTCGGGTGTCGGGCACGTCGGCCGGCGTCGCCCCGCTCCTTACGCGAGCGCCTCCGCCTCCTCCTCGGCTTCCTCCATCGCGGTCTTCGGCGTGCGCACGGGTCGCGTGGCGGGGAGAAGCGCGATCGAGAACACCTCGTCCAGCGTCTCGACCGGGCGGAACTCCAGCCGGTCGCGGACCTCCTGCGGGATGTCCTCGATGTCGGCCTCGTTCGCTTTGGGCAGCACGATGGTCGTGATCCCGGCGCGGTGCGCGCCCAACACCTTCTCCTTGAGCCCGCCGATCGGGAGCACGCGGCCGCGGAGCGTGATCTCGCCCGTCATGGCGACGTCACGCCGCACCGGTCGGCCGGACATCGCGCTCACGAGCGCGGTCGCCATCGTGACGCCGGCCGATGGCCCGTCCTTCGGGATCGCCCCGGCCGGCACGTGGACGTGCACCTCGAGCGAGCCGAGACGGTCCTCGGGAATCTGGAGCCTCGACGCGTGCGTCGCCGCATACGTGAGCGCGGCCCGTGCCGACTCCTTCATGACATCGCCGAGCTGACCGGTGAGGATCAGCGACACGTTCCCCCAGCCGCTCACCTGCGCGTCCTCGTCCGACGCCCGCGCGCCGTACAGGCGCCGGATCGCCGCCTCGACGAACATGATGTCGCCGCCCATCGGGGTGTAGAACATCCCGGTCGCGACCCCGACCTCGTTCTGCTCGTTCGCGTGCTCGGGGTGCACCTTGGGGCGGCCCAGCAGCTCGCGAACGTCGGCGGCCGTGATCTCGTGTGACATCGCCTCGCCCGCCGCCAGCCGGCGGGCGATCTTGCGCGCGACCGCGCCGATCTGCCGCTCGAGCTGCCGCACACCGCTCTCGCGCGTGTACTGCGACACGATCGCCATCACCGCGTCGTCGGCGAAGCGCACCTCGCTGTTGGCGAGTCCGGCTTCCTCGATCTGTCGCGGGATCAGATACTTCTTCCCGATCTCCGCCTTCTCGCGCTCCGTGTACCCCGCGAACTCGACCACTTCCATGCGGTCGAGCAGCGGGCCGGGGATGTTCTGGATGAAATTCGCGGTCGCGATGAACAGCACTTCACTGAGGTCGAACGGCACGCCCAGATAGTGGTCCGTGAAGGTGTCGTTCTGGGCCGGATCGAGGACCTCGAGCAGCGCCGCCGACGGGTCGCCCTGGAACGACGTCCCGAGCTTGTCGACCTCGTCGAGGAGGAACACGGGATTCTTCGTCCCGGCCTGCTTCATCCCCTGAATGATCCGCCCCGGCATCGCACCGACGTACGTCCGCCGGTGGCCGCGGATATCGGCCTCGTCACGCGTGCCGCCCAGGGCGACGCGCACGTACTCGCGCCCGAGCGACCGCGCGATCGATTTCGCGATCGACGTCTTGCCCACGCCGGGCGGGCCGGCGAAGAGCAGGATCGGGCCACGCGCCATCGCGCGCGCCTTGGCCTCGCGCGCGTCGGTGATCTGCCGATCGTCGTCCTCACCCGAGGCGAGCGACGGGGTCGCATCGTCCTTGCTCGCCCGCAACCGCGCGGCCGGCAGCTCGCCGGTCTTCTCCACCTCGTCGGCCATCTGACGGGCGCGCAACTGCCGCACGGCGAGAAACTCCAGCACGCGATCCTTGACGTCCTTGAGCCCGTAATGGTCCTCCTCCAAAACCTGCTCGGCGCGCGTCAGGTCGAGGTGGTCGTCCGACCGGGTGTTCCACGGCAGCTCGGCGATCCACTCGAGATAGGTGCGGATCACCTGCGCTTCCATGGACTCGCGCCCCGCCCGCTCCAGCCGCCCGAGCTCGCGCTCGACCTCGGCGCGCGCCTCCTTCGGCAACTCGAGCTTGGTGAGCTTCTCGCGCAGCTCCGTCACCTCGCGCGCCTGATCGTCGTCGCCCAGCTCCTTCTGGATCGCCTTGAGCTGCTCGCGCAGATACATCTCGCGCTGCCGCTCGCCGAGCTCCTCCTGGACCTGCGACTTGATCTCCTCCTGCGCCTCCAGCAACCCGATCTGTCGCTGCACGTGCACGAGTACGCGACGGAGCCGCTCTTCGACGCTCAGCGTCTCGAGCAGGCCCTGCTTCTCGGCGACGCTGAGCTCGATGTAACCCGCCACAAGGTCGGCGAAGCGACCCGGGTCGGTCACCGAGTCGAGGACCTGGTGCACGACTTCCTCGGGCAAGCCGCGTCGCTCGCCCAGCTCGGCGGCCCGCTCGCGGATCTCCTTGTGGAGCGCCTCGAAGGCGGGGTCGTGCTCGTTCACGGAGCTCATCTCCTCCGCCGGCATGACGACCGCGGCGAGATACCCCTCGGCGGTGGTGTACTGGAGTGCGGTCGCACGCTGCTCACCCTGGAGCAGGAGCTGCACGCCACCCAGACCCCGCTGGATCTGGCCGATGCGGGCGATCACGCCCATGGAGTACAGGATCTCGGGCGTCGGCTCATCCGTGTTGTCGCGCTGCGCCACCGCGAAGACGAGCCGGTCACCCTTGAGCGCCGCCTCGATCGCGCGCAGCGTGCCGGGCCGGCCGGCCGCGATGGGCGCCGTCAGCCCGGGGAAGATGACCGTCCCGCGCAGAGGCAGGACGGGAAGTGTCTGGCGTTGCGCCATGGGGTCTCACCTGGTTTGTCGCGATCCGCGCACCCGACCGGGTGCGACCTATACGGGCCGGCACAGCCGAGCGAACGCGTCTTCGCTCGAGCCCGGCCCGCCTCTCCGCCGCTGGGATGCACGTCCGGTTCCAGGGAGTTACGCCAGGACGGCGGGAACCGCAACGCACGCCCGCCGTCATGACACCTCGACACGCCCAGGTCCCGCCAGGACGGCGGGACAGGCGGGCCGTGACGGCCCGTATCTCATGCAGTGTCGCGACTTCCATGTTATCGTTTGGGAATGGCCGATCCTGTCGCCTCCACGGCCGACACCGAGCTCCTGGCGCGCGTCGAGCAGGTGCTCGCGCCGACGTTCGAGCTCGATCGGGAGGTCGGGCGGGGCGGGATGGGGATCGTGTACCTGGCGCGCGATCGTCGGCTCAAGCGACCCGTCGCCATCAAAGTACTCCCGCCCGAGCTTGCGTTCCGGTCGGACATCCGGTCGCGCTTCCTCCGTGAAGCCGAGACGGCCGCGCAGCTCTCGCATGCCCACATCGTCCCGATCTTCACCGTCGACGAGCGCGGCGGGCTGGTCTACTTCGTCATGGCCTACGTCGAGGGTGAGACGTTGGCCCAGCGCCTCCAGCGCGAGGGACGGATCCAGGCGGACGAGTCCCGGCGGCTGCTCTCGCAGGTCGCGAGCGCGCTCGCCTACGCCCATTCCCGCGGGGTGATCCACCGCGACATCAAGCCGGACAACATCCTGCTCGCCGCCGACGGAGGCCAGGTCATGGTCACCGACTTCGGAATCGCGCGGGCGGTGAGTACCGGCAACGTCGACTCCCGGCTGACGGCGACCGGGGTCGCGATCGGCACTCCCGCGTACATGAGCCCGGAGCAGTGCGCGGGCGATCGGGAGATCGACGGCCGGAGCGATCTCTACTCGCTTGGCGTGGTCGGCTACCAGATGCTCACCGGGACGGTCCCGTTCACCGGGAGCGGCACGGGTGCGCTGCTCGTCAAGCACATCTCCGAGCGCCCGGTCCCGGTCACCACGCGCGCCCCGGATGTGCCGCCATGGCTCGGCCAGGTGATCATGCGGTTGCTCGAGAAGCAGCCGGCCGACCGGTATCCCGATGCGGGCCTGCTGCTCCGTGCGTTCGAGCAGGGCGACGTCGCCCCGCAGCCGCAGCCGTCCGCCGGGCAGTGGGCCCCGGGCCCCGAGGTCCGCCCACCGGAGATCGGGCGGACGGTCGCCGGTGCGCCGCCGAGTCAGGGCGCCGCCGCCCTGGCGGCCGCACCCGGCGCCGGCGTCCCGTGGACGTTACCCTCGGAGCGCGACCTCGCGCGGTGGTCGGCACCGGCGGTGGTGAAGTTCCGGCGCAAGCTGGTGAAGTGGGGCATCGCCGCCGCGATCTGCATCGTGATCTCGATCTTCAGCGCCGATACCGATCTCCTCGGCCTCGCGCTCGCGATCTGCGGCTATCTCGCGTGGCGCTACGGCAAGCTCTGGAGCGACGGGGACGGCTACGATTGGCGCGATGTCCTGAAGCAGCCACGCGACCGACTGTTCTTCGACGTCGCGGCGGAGTCGATCGACAGCGCGCGGGCGCTCTTCGACAAGGACAAGCGCGCGGCCGCGCGTGCCCGCTTGCGCGGCAGTGCGGCGCAGGCGAGCCCGCCCTGGGCACCGATCCCGGCCGGTGCGGCGGCGCCGGGCATGGCGTCGCCATTCCGGCCCTCGACCCAGCAGCCCTCCCCGGCGCCCGCGCCGTTCGCGCCGTTCGCGCCGCTGGCCCCGCCGGGCCCTGTCGGGCCGCCGCCTTTCGTGCCGAGTCCCGCCCCGCTGCCGTCGCGGGACGCGGTCGGTGGGCTGGTGCCGACCGAGGTGCTCAACAGCGTACACGGCCCGATCGTCCGGCGCGCCGTCGAGGACCGTGGCGCCGTGCGGCAGGAGGTCGGCCGGCTCGGCCCGGCCGATCGCGCGTTGCTCCCCGATGTGGTTTCCACCGTCGACGCCCTCGTCGAGCGCATCGCGTCACTCGCGATCGCGCTCCATCGGCTCGACGGCGATCTCTCGCCGGACGCGCTGCCGGAGCTCGACAAGCGGATCGCCGGGGCCGAGGGCGAGTCGACGAGCACGCCGGACCGCGAGCGGAAGCTCGGCCTGTTGCGCCGGCAACGCGCGACGCTCCAGGATCTCGCCGACCGCCGAGCCACGCTCTCCTCGCAACTCGAGAATGCCGGGCTCGTCCTCCGCAACATCCGCTACGATCTCGTCCGCCTGCGCTCGGCGGGCGTACAGTCGGCGATCGATGACGTGGCGAGCGCGACGCAGGAAGCGCGCGCGCTCTCGCGCGAGATCGCGCACGTGCTCAATGCCGCCGAGGAGCTGAAGACCGTCTGACGGCCGCCGGCGCCGCCGCACGGAGGGTCGTGCCGCGACGTCGGGTGTCGTTCATGCCGGCATCGGTGCGGGATGCGCATCGCGGGCGGCATGAATGCCGCCCGGCATCGGTGTGGGATGCGCATCGCGGGCGGCATGAATGCCGCCCCTACGCGCGGGGGCCGGGCGGCGGCGCGGGCGACGGGCTCGGGGTGTCGACGGGATCGGGACGCTCGAGCAACGCGCGGATCACCTCTCCGACCTGCTCGGGCGATTCTTCCGGCGAATAGTGACCACCGGCGACGACATCGAGCGTCGCCCCGGGGAATTGTGCCTGGAGCCGACGGCCGAGGGCGACCGGGAGCAGGGGATCGTCGGCTCCCCAGACGATCGCCGTGGGCGGGACCGCCGCCATGGGGTCGGTCGTCCACACCGGCGCCATCGCGCGCGGCCGGGTGCCGAGGGCGCGCAGGTGCTGGAGGAGCATCCGCCGGCCATCGGCGCCGGCGTTGGGCGGTCCGATGAACGGACGGAGATAGTGCTGCGCCGAGTGCGTGAAAGTCGCCGGAGCACGATAGCCCCGGGCGAGATATCGGCGCAGGATCCGGAGGAGGATCGGCGGCGGAAGCAGCGCGAGAACGGGGAGCGCGAGCCGCGCGAGTGTCGCCGTCCGGTCCGGCCAGGAGTACGCGGTCACCGCGTCGACCAGGCAGAGCCTGGTGAGCCGCGACGGCTGCGTGGCCAGCACCTCGAGTAGGATCGCGGCCCCGCACCCCTGTCCGGCGGCACAGACGCGCTCGATCCCGAGCACATCGAGGAACGTGCCGAGCCGCGCGGCGTGCCCGGCGACAGTGATGTCCGCCGCAGCCCCGCGCTGCGCGGACGGATCGCTGCGCCCAAAGCCCAGCAGGTCGGGGACGATGACCCGGTGTCCGGCGGGGATGAGCGGGACGACCCGGGTCCACAGGTACGACGACGTCGGGAACCCATGCACGAGCAACACGGGCTCGCCGGCGCCCCGCGTCCCCGCCGCGTAGTAGTACAGCCGGGCATCGCCGACGTCGATGAATTCGCCCCTCACGACCTCGCTCGCGCCCCGTCGCGTCGGGGCATGTCGGGATGGCAGATGTGCCGGTGCTGCCGCACGATGGGCTCTAGCGGGCCCGCGGAAGAATATGCTAACGTTATGCGTGACCGCGCCCCCGCCCAGCCACCCCAACCCGCTCGCGCCGTCGGCCACGCTCTCACCGTCCTCGCCACTCTCGCCGCCGGTCTCGCCCGCCTCCCCCGCCTCCGCCACCTCCCCCGCCTCCCCCGCCGCCTCCTCCCACCCCTCCCCGACCCCCCACTCCACCGCACTGCCGGGAGTCCCGGCGGCCGGACCAGTGTCGCCCGTGCCTCCGACCCCGGGCACGGCCTCCCGCACGCCACATCCGGCGGTGGTGTCGGTCTCCGGTGGGAGCATGTCCTCGGCGGTCGCGCCGCCTCTGTCCTCCGCGGCGTCGCCCGCAGCCCCGCCGGCCCCGCCCCCCCCGCCCCCCCCACCGGCCAGTCCGGTGCGATTCGCGCTGGAGTGGCTGCTGGCGCACGGGGCGCCGCCCGTGCAGTATCGCGCGATCGTCGACGTCGCGCGGCTGACCGCGCCGAAGGCGACGGCCCTTCCGCTCGCGTACATCCCCTCGCTTCAGCTCGCGGTCACCCAGCAGCCCGATGGGCGCTGGGGGCGGACGATGCTCGGCGTGCCGGGCCCGCGCGCGGAGGGGTTCGACGGCGTCGGGACGATCCCGGCGGTGCGGCGGCTGCTCGAGTACGGCTGGGACCGCGAATCTCCGCCGCTGGCGCGGGTGCGGCGCCTGCTCTTCCGGCTGCTCGCCGAGGACGACGACCAGGCGTACCTGTTCGAGTTCGCCCCTCCGAAGGGCAAGGCGGACGAGGACACCACCCGCCGTGGCCGGGGCATCCTGCGGGAGGCGGCGGCGAGTGCGCTGGCACAGGCCGGTTACGAGGACGACCCTCGGCTCCGCGGTGCGGCACGGCGCATCATCGACCGCATCAACGCGTACCTGAAGTCGCCGCTCGCCCAGAAGCCGTGGGTCCGCGTCGCCAACCGGCAGGTGCTGGCCCCCGAGGCGGCGCCGCCCTCGATCCACGCGCTCACCATGCTCGCCCACATGCCGTTCTTCCGGAGCGAGCATCACGAGCACGTCGAGCGGCTCTACACCTTCCTGACTCAGCCGCTACCGCGCCAGGAATCGGCGCAGCTCCTCGGTGGCACGATCCACGCGCAGCCGCACCTGGTCCTCGGTGATCTGCTCCCGCACCGCAACGCCGTCGAGGCCGACGTACCGGCGGCGCTCATGTGGCTCGAGCTGATGGCGCGACTGGGCTTTCTGCGCCGGAACGAGAACTGGTCGAAGCTGTTCGACCGCTTTGTCGATGACTGCGATCGTCACGGTGTCTGGCATCCGCACAAGGGGACCGCGATGCCGCGGTCGGCCAGTCCGTACGTCTGGCCCATGTTCCCCCTCGAGGAGACATCGGCCGGTGAGGAGCGCTGGACCGACGTCACGCTGCGCATCGGCATCATCGGCCGGTGCGCCGGCCGCCCGATCGAACTGGTCTGAGGAACCGCCGTCATGCAGATCGCGATCGAATACTGCGTCGTCTGAAACTACAAGCCGCGGGCTACCAGTCTGGCAGCCGAGATTCGCGCGCGCTTTCCGGACGCGACGGTACAGCTCATCCCCTCCAAGGGCGGACGCTTCGAGGTGATGCGCGACGGCGTCCCCATCTTCGAGAAATCCAAGGTCGGGCGTCACCCGTCCCCTGGAGAGGTCGTAGCCTCGTTGGAGGCGGGTCGCGGGAAGGACACCCAATGAGCGCTTCCCTCCGGTCGAAGCCGCTAGATCGTTCCACCACAACGAGATAGCGGATCCGACCGGCCGGTGCGCGATATGCTTCTGCGGGCGACATGTCGACCTCGGTCGTGGCCCCGGCGATGATCGCAGCGCTGCTCCTGGCGGCGCCGCGGATGGCGCGCGCTCAGGCCACAGCCGTACGCGTTCCGCATCCGGGAAGCGCCGCGGGCGGCGCGACGGGCGGGGGGGCGCCGCTGACGGGTGGGCAGCGTGCCGAGCAGGGCATCCCGCCGCAGTACGTGCCACCGACCGGGATGTGCCGCGTGTGGGTCCGTGGGGTGCCGCCGGCGCAGCAGCCGGCCCCGACCGAGTGCGCCAAGGCCGTGCGTGTGCGCGCGCCCAACTCGCGCGTCGTCTTCGGCAGCAGCAAACCCGCGACCGCCAGGCCTGTCCTGCCCCGGCCCCCGATCACCGGCAACGCGATCCTGTCGCCGGAGCATTCGTCCGTGTATGCGCCCGCGCATCCGGTGCCCGCGATCCCCGATCGGGTCCGCACCGCGCCCACGACCCCGATGCACCCGCCGCAGCCGATGGGCCCCGCTCGGGTGATTCCGCCCGCGCCGCAACCGCACGGCCGCGTCGCCGCGCCGCGCGTGCGGATGTCGGTCCCGAAGCCTCCTCCGCGCCACGGACGCTGAGCCCGACCGGTGATCCGTCGGGCCGTCACTGATCGGTATCTCCCGCCCGACCATGAGGCGTTCGTCGCGGCCGAGCCGCCGACGGGACGCGTGATCGTGATCGCGCCGACGCGGGCGGCCTGCGAGACGATCGAGCTGGCGATGGGGCTGCACCTCGACACGTTCCTGGAGCGGGCGCACGGGGCCGACCTGCGCGAGCTGGCGGGGCGTGGCCAGGGCTTCGGGATCGTTGCCGGGACCGGGACGGGGAAGACGCTCGCCATTCGGCCGATCGCCGAGGTGATCCTCCGCGGCGCGCCGCTCCGCGTGGGCGTCGTGAACCGCGAGCGTGAGGCGACACCGGAGACGCCGACCTGGAACGTCATCATCGTCACCACGGGCATCGCTCGCCGCTGGTTCCAGGACGGCGACATCCTGCCGACTGACACGCTGGTCGTCGACGAGATTCACCAGACGTCGGCCGAGCTCGAGCTCTGCCTCGCGCTCGGGAAACGCAACCGCAATCGGTTCATCTGGCTCTCGGCGACGGTCGACCCTCGGTTCTACGCGCGCTATCTGGACTCGGCCACGGTCGTCGAGAGCACGGCCTTCGATCCCGACAAGGCGGCGACCGTTCGCGTCGTTCGCAAGGAGCCACTCGAGTTTCTCGACGACCGGTTCCTGCGCGACGTCCTCCGGCAGGCTCACGGCGTCGGCGTGTTCCTCCCGACGCGCGCGGCCGTCGAGGAAGCCGCGGCAGCGGTCGGGAGTCGCTTCCCGCGCATCACGGTCGCGTTCTACCACGGCGGGGAACCGATCCGCGTGATCCGCCCGTTTCTCGACGGGAGCGCGTCCAAGCCGTACCTGCTCACCATGACGGCCGCCGGGCAGAGTGCCCTCAACGTCCACGGCCTCGACACGGTGGTCATCGACGACACGCGGTTCGCCAACGTCATCGAGCGCGGGCGCAATGTGCTCACCCGCCTCCACCTCGGCGCCAACGAGATCCTCCAGATGGCGGGCCGCGTCCACGGACGCGTCGCCGGCGGCCGGGTCTTCATCCTGTCGGACCGCGACATCGATTTCGCCACCCTCCGGCCGCAGGAGCCGGAGTTCCAGCTCGCCGGCGACTCGGAGCGCGTGGCGCTCACCTGCGCCAGCCTGGGCGTCCGCGCCGACGACCTCGATCTCCCCGTCCCGCTCGACCGCGCCGCCTACCGTCGAGCGGTGATGCTCCTCGAGGCGCGCGGCGTCATCGATGCGGCGACCGGCCGCCTCTCGGAATACGGGCGCGCCGTCGAAGCGCTTCCGGTCGATCGCCCATGGGCGGAGTTGATCGTCAACGCCGGCGAGGATCTGCTGCCCTACGTCGCCGTCATGAGCTCGATCGACTCGCTCCACCGCATGACGCGTGAGGAGCGCGACCTCGCCGGGCTCATCGTCCCGGGGAGCGACCATCTCACGGCGTACAACGTGTACGCCGAGGCGTTTGCGCGGTGCGGGTACGTGGGTGAGGTGTACGGGCTGGCGCGGCATCTCTTCGACGAGCGCATCGAGGAGTGGGCCGAGCGCCGCGGTGTGCTCATCAAGGCGCTGGAGGATGCCGCGCTCGCGACCGCGAGCGTCTACCGCAGCGTCGGCCTGCCGCTCCCGGCCGCACTCCCGCTGGCCGGCGAGCCGGTCCGCCGCCGGTTCGGGGAGCTGGTCGCCGAGTACATGCCGCTCGATCTCGTCATCGACGAGGAGACGGCCGACGGCGAGGCGGCTCGCGTGTCGCGGTCGAGCGTCTGTGGCAGTTGGGGCGCGGTCGCCGGGACGCTGCGCTTCTTCGCCGACCGGTGGGGCATCCCACGGGCGGCGATCGAGGGGACGCAGATCCCGATGGATCTGATCCGCGCCCACGCGACCCGGAGCGACGGTGCCCTCGTCTACGATCCGCGACGCCGCCCCGTCCCGTTCGCCACCGAGTACCGGCTCATGTATCACGGATTCGAGCTGGAGCGCGAGCTCGAGCCGGTCGCGGTGGCTCCGCCCGCCGAGGAGGTGCTGACGCTGAAGCGCGAGTACGCCGAGCGCGTGCACGAGCGGCGATCCGAGCGCGCCGCACATGCGGATTCCCGCGCGCGGGGACGACACCACGGCCGCCGGCCGGGGGGCGCGGGGCACGGGGGCCGGAGCGGCGGCGGTCGACCGGGCGGCCGCCCAGCGGGTGGCGGCGGGCGCCACGGCGGGCGCAGGGGCGGCGGACGGCGGAGCGGATAGCGACCCGAGGTGCAGGCCGCGCCCACCGCGCACGGCGACGCGGCGCTGGTCGCGTTGCGCGGGTCGTGGGACCGCAGCCGTGAGACCGGTTACAAGGTGGTGCTCGTCCGCTGAAATGGCGCCGGCGCCGGGAGCGGCCCCGCCGCGGGCGCACCCATGGATTTCGTGACCGGCTGGTCCGACGGATCCGATCACCGGGGTCGCCCGGTCGACGTCGTGGCCGACCGCGCGGGCAACCTGTTCATCAGCGACGATGAGGCGAACGCGATCTACACGCTCACCTACGGCGGCCCGTCGGGCGCCGAGTCACGGTCGGCCGGAGGTGCCGCGGCCCGATCGAGCATCCAGAGCACGCGGTCGCGCGCGGTGACGCGCGCCACGGGGTAGCGCGCTCCCGCCGCACGGCCGGCCGTCATGATCTCACCCACGACCGCACGCTTGTCCGACCCGGCGCAGAGCACGATCGTCGTCGTCGCCGCGTCGAGCGCCGGAAAGGTGAGCGTCACCCGGTCGTGGGTCGCCGCGCCGGGCGGCGCCTCGGCCGGGACGACCCACCGCCGCCGCTCCTCCAGGGTCGCGCTCCCGGGGAAGAGCGAGGCCGTGTGGCCGTCCGTTCCGACCCCCAGGAGCAACACGTCGAACGTCGCCGGCGGCTCGCCGGGGAACGCCGACCGCAGCAGCGCGTCGTAGCGCGCCGCGGCGTCCGCCGGCGGCCGCTCGCCCTCTATCCGATGCACCTGCGCATCGAGCGCCGGGACCTGTCCCAGCAACGCCGCGCGGGCCATGCCGTAGTTGCTGTCGGGGTGGTCGGGCGGCACGCACCGCTCGTCCCCGAAGAAGATCACGGTCGACCTCCACGGCACGCGCTCGGCGAAATCGGTCGCCAGCATCCGGTACAGCGTGCGCGGCGTGCTCCCACCCGAGAGCGCGAGCGTGAACGGCCGTCCGGCCGCGACCGCGGTCTCCGCGGCGCGGGCGATCTCCTCGGCGGCGGCCCGGCTCAGCGTCTCGACGTCATCGTGAACCGTCACCCGCCACGGGGCGGGCCATGCGCTCACGCGGCTGCGCCCGTCTCCGTCCCTGCCCCGGCGTGGGCGCGCGGGGCGGCCTCTCGGGGCTCCCGCTCCGGCACGACCGAGCCGGACTCCGCCGGCCCCCAGGACCCCGCCGGGTACGGATGCGGTGGGGCGTGCCGGTCGAGGAGCGGCGCGTAGACGCGCCACGAGGTCTCGACCTCGTCGGCGTGAACGAAGAGTGTCTGATCGCCGCGGAGGAGATCGAGCAGCAGGGTCTGATACGCCTCCGGCAGCGTCTTGAACTCCTCGTCGTAGTTGAAGTGCAGCGTGAGCCGCTGGAGGCGGAACGGCTCGCCCGGCGCCTTGACGTCGAAGAAGAGGAGGAACCCCTCGTTGGGTTGGAGCGTGATGACGAGCGTGTTGGCCTGTGGAGTCGTGTCCGGGACCGAGCGGAACATCCAGACCGGCGCCTTCCGGAACCGGACCCGGATCTCCGTCAGCCGCCGCGCCATGCGCTTCCCGGTGCGCAGATAGAACGGCACACCCTGCCACCGCCAGTTGTCGAGGCAGAGGCGCAGCGCGACGAAGGTCTCCGTCATCGATGCCGGCGAGACGCCCGGCTCCTCGCGGTAGCCGGGGACCGCCTCTCCGTGGACGCGGCCGGCCGCGTACTGCCCGAAGACGGCATCCTCGAGTCGGACCGACGCGATCGAGCGCAGGGCCTTCACTTTCTCCTCGCGGATCGCGTCAGCCTGAAACGCCGTCGGCACTTCCATCGCGACGAGCGCCAGCAACTGCGTGAGATGGCTCTGCACCATGTCGCGCAACGCCCCGGCCTGCTCGTAGTAGCCGGCCCGCTGCTCGACCCCGAGCTCCTCGGCGACGGTGATCTCGACGCTCTCGATGTGGTCGCGATTCCAGAGCGACTCGAACATCGCGTTCGCGAACCGGAAGACGAGGAGATTCTGGACCGTCTCTTTCCCCAGATAGTGGTCGATCCGGTACACCTGCGACTCGTCGAAGAACTGGTGCACGAGTCGATTGAGCTCCTGAGCCGACGCGAGGTCGCGGCCGAACGGCTTCTCGATCACGATCCGCGTCCACCCGGGGCTGCGATTGAGCCCGGCGGCGCCGAGCCCCGCGATCGTCGATGGGAACGCCTGCGGTGGGAGCGACAGGTAGAAGATGCGGTTCCCGGGGAGGCCGTGCTCGCGCTCGATCTCCTCGATCCGCGTCCGGAGGGCGGCGAACTCGCCCGGGTCGCCGGTCGCCATCGGCTGGTAGTACGCGGCGGTCGACGTCCACGCGTCGAGATCGCCGGCGGATCGGTCGTCGGGGGGGATCGCCTCCCGGACGATCGCCCGGAACGCAGCGTCGTCGGTGGCGCCATCCCGTGACACGCCCAGGATCACGCAGCCGCGGGCGTCGATCCCGTACGTGTGGAGCTGCCAGAGCGCCGGGATGATCTTGCGGCGGGCGAGGTCGCCGGTCGCGCCGAAGATCACGAAGAGGCACGGCTCGACCGGCTCCGGGTGCTCGGGATTCGCCTTGAGCGTCGTGGTCACGGTCGCAGTCGGCGTCATGACCGCTTCCCTCCCGCCGCCGCCGCTGGCGCCGCCGCGGCCGCCGACGATGCGCCCGGCGCCTGCGCCGCCGTCCCACTCGGCTCGGCCTTGACGGCATGGCCGCCGAACTGGTGGCGGAGGGCGGCCAGCATCTTGTCCGTGTACGAGTCCGAGTCGCGCGACCGGATGCGCGCGATCAGCGAGTGCGTGATGATGGGCGCCGGCACATTGAGGTCGATCGCTTCGGCCACCGTCCACCGACCCTCCCCGGAGTCGGCGACATAGGGCGCGATACCCGCGAGCGACGGATTCTCCTTCAGGGCGTTGGCGGCCAGGTCGAGCAGCCAGGACCGCACGACACTGCCGTACCGCCACACGTCGGCGATCCGCGCGAGATCGAGGCCGAACTCCGCCTTGCCCCGCATGATGGCGAACCCCTCGGCGTACGCCTGCATCATGCCGTACTCGATCCCGTTGTGCACCATCTTCACGAAGTGCCCGGCGCCGCTCGGGCCCATGTACCCCCAGCCGTGGTCCGGTGCCGGTGCGAGCGTCTGGAAGATGGGCCGGAGCCGCTCGACGGTGGCCGCCTCGCCGCCGATCATCAGGCTGTAGCCGGCCTCGAGCCCCCAGATCCCGCCGCTCGTCCCCGCATCGACGAACCGAACGCCGCGGGGCGCCAGCTCCGCCGAGCGCCGCATCGCGTCCTTGTAGTTGCTGTTGCCGCCGTCGATGATGGTGTCACCGCTATCGAGGAGCCGGCCGAGCGTCTGCACCGTGCTCTCGGTCGCATCGCCGGCCGGCACCATCACCCACACCACCCGGGGCGGCGTCAATCGGCCGACCAGATCCTCGAGCGACGCGGCGCCGATCGCGCCGCCGCTCGCGGATGTGCCGACCGCCCGGGCATCGCGGTCGTACACGACCACCCGGTGGCCGCCGCGGAGCAGCCGCGTCGTCATGTTCGCGCCCATGCGACCCAAGCCCACCATGCCTAGCTCCATGCTGTCGCTTCCTCCGGTCTGATGAGGAGCGCTCGCACTGCGCGCTCGAGTTGCGCCGGATCGTCGACGACCGTGACGCGCGGGTCGGCCGGCATGGCATCGACGGCCGTGCGAGTCAGCGGGTTCGTCGATGCCACGCAGATGACCCCGGCCGCCAGCGCCGCCTCGATCCCCGGGACCGAATCCTCGATCGCCACGCATCGCTCCGCTGGCATGCCGAGGCGCGACATGGCCAGGAGATAGAGGTCGGGGGCCGGCTTCCCCCGCGCCACGTCGTCGACCGTCACGATGGCATCAAACTCATCGCGGATCGCGAGCGTGTCGAGGACGAGGAACGCCTGGGCGGCATGCGACACGGTCGTCAGCGCGAGCGAATACCCATCGTGCGCGAGGTGCCGGAGCAGCGATGTGGCCGCGGGCAGCTCGTGGCTTCTGATGAGCTCGCGGTCCTGGAGCAGTTGCTCGTACAGCCGGAGCCGGATCGCCACGAAGGCGGCCCGCGGCGAGTCGGCGCCCAACTCCTGCATCCGCTGTCGGGCCGCATCGGCGAGGCCGAACCGGTCGAGCAACGTCTGCGCGACCTCGTCCCGCGGTCGCCCGATGCACTGGTCGTACGCGTCGATGACGGCCTCTTCCGAGATCACACCCGGCCGCAGGGCCGCCGCCGCCCGGGCATACGACTCGGCCTTCAGCGACTCCGTCTGGACGAGCGTCCCGTCGAGGTCGAAGAGCACGGCCGACCGCATCTGCCTCAAGGAACGAGGGCCGCGATTCGTGCGATGTCCTGCGGCACGCGCGCGGGGTCGACCCGGAGCACGCGGCGGCCACGGTCGAGCAACGCCTTCCGGTCACCGAGCGCCTGGGCGAGCTTCAGCACGCCGAAGCTGATGCCCGACGCGTCCGCGTCCTCGCTCATCGGGATCGGGATGTCGCGCGCCGGCGGCGGCGGGGGCGTCACCAGTTGGAGGAAGACGCCGCGGCCGCCGTCGCCCTTGTGGAGCTGACCGGTGGAGTGCAGGTAGCGCGGCCCGTAACCCGCCGTCGTGGCGACCTGGAGGTGGTCGCGGATCGCGACCCGGAGCGCCTGCATCGCGTCGGTCGTCGCCGGGGTCGGCTGCACGAACGCCTGGATCGCGACATAGTCGCCCGGCCGGACACCCCGCAGAAACCCGCGCACGATCCCGGCGGCGCCATCGGGGCCGGCGCCCGCCGAGCGCGCGCCCGCCTGCGGGCTCGCGTAGACGGTGAGCGCGTCGTCGTGCGCGGTCGACTCGAGCGCGGGCAGGGAGCCGGTCTTCTCGTACGCGCTCACCAGCTCGCGGGCGACGACCTTGGCCGACTCGACGTTCGGCTGGTCGAAGGGATTGATCCCGAGCCGCCAACCGGCGACGGCGGTCGCCATCTCCCAGGTGAAGAACTGTCCCCCGATGTCGTACGGGTCCGCGATATCCAGCCGGACGACCGGATGGCCGGCCTCGCGGAGCGCGCGGACGGCCGACTCGTGAGTCGTGTCGCCGGCCAGGCGGATGTCGATGAACAGCCGGTCGGCCCCGTAGACGGATGGCGGGCCGAGCGGCTCGTCGACGACCGGCAGGATCCCCTTGCCGTCCTTGCCCGTGCTCTCGGCGAGCAACTGCTCGACCCAGCTCCCGAAGGCGCGGACGCCCGGCGAGATGGCGAAGGTGGCCTTGTCGCGCCCGTGCGCCGCGGCCTCGCCGAGGATGACGCCCAGCCGCGCCGCGGTCGCCGGGTCCCGGCTCGCCGCCGTAGCGCGGGCCAGCAGTCGAGGGACGTCGGCGCCGGTGAGCGATGCCGGAACCAGCCCGAAGTGCGACAGCGCGGAGTAGCGGCCGCCGATGTTCGGGTCGTTGAGGAACGTGGCCCGGAAGAGGTGCCGTGCGGCGGTATCCGCGAGCGCGCTCCCCGGGTCGGTGATCGCGATGAAGTGCTGTCCCGCCTCGACCGCGCCGAGCGCGTGGACGGCGCGCCGGAAGAAGTAGCGGAAGAAGGAAAACGTCTCCACCGTCCCGCCGCTCTTGGTCGAGACGATGAACAGCGTCCGGCCGGGATCCAGTCGGCTCGCCTGCGCACGAACGGCGTCGGGATCGGTGCTGTCGAGCACCGCGAGGTCGAGATACCCCGGCGCCACACCGAACGTCTCGCGAAAGACCTCCGGGGCGAGGCTGGAGCCGCCCATGCCGAGGAGGAGCGCATCGGTGTACCCGGCCATACGCACGTCGCCGACGACGCGGTGGATCTCGGGGAGCGCGTCACCCATGCGCGCGGCGATCGTGAGCCAGCCCAGACGGTTGCTGATCTCGGTGGGCGCGGGGCTCCAGACGGTGTAGTCGTCACGCGCGATGCGCGCGGCGATCTGCTCGCGCTCGAGGCGCGCGGTGGTCTCGGCGACCGGGCCGCTCAGGGCGCCGAGATCGGCGTGCAGGACGGTCATGATGTCGAGAGGTCAGGCTCGGCGCCGCAGTAGCGCTCCTCCATGCTGCGCACCTTGGCGAGGCGACGGGCGTGGCGCTCCTCGCCGGTATAGCGCGCCGCGACGAACGTGCGGGCGAGCTCCTTTGCCAACTCCGGGCCAACGACGCGCGCGCCCAGGACCAGGATGTTCATGTCGTCGTGCTCGACGCCCTGGTGGGCCGAATACGTGTCGTGGCACACGGCCGCCCGAACCCCCGGGATCTTGTTGGCGGCCACCGACGCCCCCACCCCGCTCCCGCACAGGAGCACGCCCCGGTCGGCCCGGCCGCCCACGACCGCCAGCCCCAGGCGCTCGGCGTAGTCGGGATAGTCCACCGGCTTGGTCGAGTCGGTGCCGAGGTCGTCGACCGCGTGCCCCTCGGCGCGGAGCGCGGCCGCTACCTCCGCCTTCCGCTCGACTCCCGCGTGGTCCGACGCGATGGCGATGCGCATGAAGGAATCGTAAGCACGGGTGCGGCCGGCCTTCTGCCGGGGTAAGCTGTTACCGGACCGTGACATTCGTTACCCGCCCGTGACACGCAACCTCGGGGCCACCGGACGGCCCCCGACCCTGGGGCGTGGCTACGCCGCGATGTCCTCGTGCGGGACTTCGTGGAACATCACGTAGAGGACGGGCAGCAGCAGAAGGGTCAACATGGTCGCCGTCACCAGCCCGCCGACGATCACGGAGGCGAACGGGCGGGTCGTCTCGGCCCCGATCCCGTGCGAGAGCGCGGCGGGCAGCAGCCCGAGCATGGCCATGAGCGCCGTCATGACGACGGGGCGGAGCCGGTCGAGCGTGCCTACCCGGACGGCGGCCAGCACCGACAACCCGGCCTCCCGCTGCCGGTTGAACTCCGTCAACAGAATGACGCCGTTCTGGACCGAGATGCCGAACAGAGCGATGAAGCCGACGGCGGCCGACACGCTGAGATTGATGCCGCGGACGTACAGGATGATGATCCCGCCGATCAGCGCGAACGGCAGCATGGCGAGGATCAGGGAGGCGTACTTCACCGAGCCGAAGGCGCTGAACAGCAGAACGAAGATCAGGACGATGCTCGCCGGGACGATCACCGCGAGCCGCGCCGTCGCCCGCCGTTGGTTCTCGAACTGCCCGCCCCAGAGGATGTGGTACCCCGGCGGGAGCGTCACCGCGTCGGCGACGCGGCGCTGCGCTTCGGCGACGAAGCTGCCTTCGTCCCGTCCGCGCACCGAGCACTTGATCGCGATCCGTCGCTCGTTGGCCTCGCGCGAGATGCGAGAGGCCCCTTCGGCCGTCACCATGCGGGCGACCGTGCCCAGCGGCACCGTGTGGCCGTCGGGAGTGCTCACCGGGAGCCGCTCGAGGGCGTTGGGGTTGTCGCGGTCGGGGGGCGGATACCGGAGCCGGACGTCGAACACCTGGTCGCCGTCGAGGTACTGCGTGACCGTCTTGCCGCCGATCGATGTCTCGATCGCGTTGTCGACGTCGGCCACGGCCAGATTGTAGCGGCCGATCGCCGCCCGATCGATCTCGAAGCGCACCTGCGGCTGCCCGAACTGCTGCTCGACGCCCAGATCGGCGACGCCGCGCACGGTCGCCATCACGCGCTCGACCGCGTCGGCCTTGTCCTGGAGGACGTGAAGGTCGGGGCCGAAGATCTTGACCACCAGCTCTCCTTTGACCCCGGAGAGCGCCTCCTCGACGTTGTCCTTGATGTACTGCGAGAAGTTGAGGTCGACCCCGGGGATGGCGCCGAGCCGCGCGTTCATGCGCCGGACCAGCTCGTCCTTGTCGTGAATATCGCCCCACTCCCCCCGCGGCTTGAGCTCGGCGTAGACCTCCAGGTTGTTCGACAGCTTGGGGTCGGTGCCGTCGTCCGGCCGGCCGAGCTGCGAGACGACCTCGGTGACCTGCGGGTAGCTGAGCAGCGTCCTCCGGACCTGCCGCTCGATCACCTTCGCCTGCTCGAGCGAGATCCCGACGGGCATCGTCACCGTCAGCCAGATATTCCCCTCGTCGAGCGACGGGAGAAACTCGGTGCCCAGCCGTGAGCCGATCGCGAGGGACACCACGAGGGCGCCGAGCGCCACCCCGATCGAGAGGCGTGGCCGGAGGAGCACCCAGTCGAGCAGCGGTGCGAAGCCGCGCTGGAGCCAGCGCGCGGCGCGCGGCTCCGTGCCCGCCCGCTCGGGCCTGATCCAGAAGCTCGACAGCACCGGCACCAGCGTCAGCGAGAGGAGCAGCGACCCGAGGAGGGCAAAGGTCAGGGTGAACGCCATCGGCGAGAAGATCCGCTTCTCCACCCGCTGGAAGGTGAAGATGGGGAGGAAGGCGATGATCACGATCGCCTTGGCGAACATGATCGGCCGTCCCATCCCTTCGGCGATGGTCGCGATCCGGTGGCGCACTTCGATCGAGGCGCGCTCGCGGAACTGCCGCGGACCCGGCGTCTCGGGGATGGGAAGGGGTCCGGCGAGGGCCCCGCCGGCGGCCGCCAGCCCGGCGTTGATCGCGGCGAGGCCGGCGGCGCGGTCGGCCAGCTCCTCGGCGCTCGGCGGCGGGTCGAGGGCCAGCCGGACGAGAAACGCCTCCACCATGACGACCGCCGCGTCCACGATGATGCCGAAGTCGACGGCCCCGAGCGAGATGAGGTTCGCCGAGACGTGACGCACGTCCATCAGGATGAACGCGAACAGCAGCGACAGCGGGATGACCAGGCCGACGATGATCGCGCTCCGCCAGTCGCCGAGGAAGATGACGAGGATCAACAGCACCAGCGTCGCGCCCGTGACGAGGTTCTCCTCGACCGTGTGAACGGTATGGTTCACGAGGTTGGCGCGGTCGTAGAACGGCACCAGTTGCACGTCGCGCGGGAGCACGGTCGCGTTGAGGGCCGCCGTCTTGGCCCGCACCGGCTCGAGCACTTTGAGCGCGTTCTCGCCCGTGCGCATGAGGACGATGCCCTCGACCACATCGTCGGCCGTGTCCTTGGCGACGATGCCCTCGCGCGGCGCGCCGCCGATCGAGACGGCGCCGATGTCGTGCACGCGCACGGGAACACCGCCGCGGCTGGCCACCGCGACGTTCTCGATGTCCGCGAGCGAGCCGAAGAGCCCCACACCGCGGACGACCTGCTTCTCGAACCCGTGGGCCAGGTACCCACCGCCCGCGTTCGCGTTGGCGGCGGCGACTGCCTGCTCGACCTGGCCCAGCGTCAGCCCGAACGCCTGCATCTTCACGGGGTCGACGTCGATCTGGTACTGCTTGATCTGCCCCCCGAAGGACACGACGTCGGCGACGCCCGGCACGGTCCGATACGCCGGCACGATCACCCAGTCGTTCAGTGTCTTGAGGTCCGTCAGCGGCCGGGCGCTCCGGATCGTGTACCGGTAGATCTCCCCGGTCGAGTTGGAGAGGGATGCGAGCCCGGGCGTCACGCCGGCCGGCACGGTCACCGATTGCAGCCGCTCGAGCGCCTGCTGCCGCGCGAAATAGTCGGCCGTCCCATCCTCGAAGGTCATCGTCACCGTCGACAGCCCGAACATCGAGATCGAGCGCAGGTTGGTGACGTTGGGGGTCCCGTTCATCTCGCGCTCGATCGGCAGCGTGACCAGCTTCTCCACTTCCTCGGCCGCATGACCCGGCCAGAGGGAGATGATCTGGACGTGCACGTCCTCGACGTCCGGGAAGGCCTCGACGGGGAGATTGTCGAAGGCGCGCAGGCCCATGACGACGACGAGGAGCGTGGCGCCGACGACGAGGAGCCGCTGCCGGAGCGCGAATCGGACGAGGCGTCGAAGCATCAGCCGGCCCCGCTCAACGGCCCAGCGTCGACTCGCCCGCGAGCAGGATGCTGCCGCGCGTCACGACGAGGTCTCCGGGCCGAACGCCGTCGGTGATCGAGGCCAGATAGCCGTCGTCGTCGGCGACCGTCACGGGCCGCCGGACGAACCGACCGGGCGCGAGCTGCACGAAGACGACACGCTCCGCGCCCTGGGTCACCAGCGCCTGGCTCGGGACCACCGGCACGTGCCCCGAATCCGGCGCCAGGAGCCGCCCCTCGCCGAATGTCGCCGGCTTGAGGAGATGCGCCGGGTTGGGGAGGGTGGCGCGCACGCGCACGGTCCGCGTCGTCGAATCGAGCGCCCCGCCGACGTACGAGACGCGGGCGATGAACCGGCGGTCGGGGGCCGCGTCGGTCGTGTAGATGAGGTGCTCGCCCCGCCGGAGGTGCGCGAGGTCCTGCTGGTAGGCGCTCGCGACGAGCCACAGGGTATCGAGGGACGAGATGGTGAACAGCGCCGCCCCCGGGTCGCTCGTCACTTCCGCGCCGACGTTGGCCGAGCGGTCGATGACCTCGCCGCTCAACGGAGCCCGCAGGACGAAGTCGCCCGAGCTGTCGGCCGCTCCCGATCCGGCGCCGGTGGCCGACGGCCCGGCGAGCTGGGCGACTCGCTGCCGCGCCCGCACCTGCTCCGCCTGGGCCTGCGCCGCATCGCTCCGCGCCTGCTCGAGGTCCCGCTCGGCGATCACGTGGTGCGCGAAGAGATCGTCGGCGCGGCGGAGGGCCGCGGTCGCGAGGTTGACGGCGGCATCGGCCTTGGCCAGGTCGGCGGCCGCCTGGGCGAGATCGCTCGAGATGATGTGGGCCAGTGGTTGCCCGCGCGTCACGTGGTCGCCGGGCGCGGCGTCGATCGTCCGGATCCGACCCGCCACCGGCGACGCGACCCGCACGGTGTGGTCCTCGTCCATGACCAGTTCCGCCGGCAGGGTGGCGACCACGCGCTCGGTCCGCGTCCGGACGGTGTCGACCGACACGTAGGCGAGCTGCGCGGGCTCGAGCCGAACCTCGTCGGCGGCCGTCGGTGAGCGGGAGGGGGACAGGGCAGCAGGCGGGGTGGGGGTCGCGTCCGCCTGCTTGTGACAGGCGGCCGCGCCCGGCGAGGCGAGCAGCAGCGCGAGCGCCGAGCGCACCACGCGGTGGATGCTGGACGAGCGGGGCACCATGTGCATGCGCGATCAATCCGGGACGAGGTCGCGGCCCACCGCCTCGTCGATCGTGTAGACGCTGACCCAGAAGTCGTGGACCGTCGTATAGTACTCCACCAGGATGTCGCCGTTCGTCCGGATCGCGTCGAGCAGATCGAGAAGCGAGATCGCACCCCGCTGGTACGCGTACTGTGCCGTCGCCACCGCCTGCTGGGCCTTGGCCAGCAGGCCACCCTGATACCGCGACGCCAGCGTTTCGGCCGAGCGATATCCGTCGATCGCCGTCACGACATCGCTCTCGACCTGCTTGCGGGCCCGGTCCTCGGTGATTTCGGCGACGTCGAGCCCCGCCTGAGCCTTCTCGCGCTCGCCGCCGAACCAGTCGAAGAGCGGCACCGGCGCGCTGAGGAAGAACGCGAAGTGCGATGCGCCGGCGAATGGCGGGGTGGACGGGTACAGTTGGTCCGGCTGATAGGTCACGCCGACGTTCGGGGTCGGGAAGAGGAGCGACCGCGCGAAGGACCGGATCGAGCGGCTCTGCCCCGTCCGCTCCCGCGCGCTCCGGAGATCCGGGCGCGACGCGGCGGCGATCGCGAGCAGGGAGTCCATCGGCAGCGCGACCGGCCGGTACTCGAGCGTCCCGCTGACCCGGAAGGCGGTGTCCGGATGGCGGACGCCCATCAGGAGCTGGAGCGCGAGTCGGGCCGCGCGGGCGGTCGCCTGCGCCTTGGCGAGCGCCGCGTCTCCGCGCGCCAACTCCAGTTGACTGGTGACGAGGTTCCGGTCCGGGAGATCCCCCGCGCGGACGCGAGCCGAGTCGGCCGTGAGGATCTGGGCGAGCACCGTCCGCTGCCGACCGGCAACGTCGACCAGCGCCTCGTCGAGCAGCTCGTCGTAGAACGCCTGGCGGACCGCGAACGTGGTGATGCGCACCTGGTCGGCAAAGTCATCGGCGGTCGCGACCTGCCCCTGCCGGGCCGCTCGGACGCGGAAGACCCGCTGCGGGGTGATGTCGAGATCGAGCGTCGCGGAATACTGGAACGGGATCCCGGGCACGACCGAGGTGACGGGGTTGGGGAAGGCGCGCGCCACGCGTACCTCGCCGTGCGCGGAATCCACGTGTGCCCGCGCCACCCGGATGTCCGGGTTCTCGCGGAGCGCGATGGCGAGCACCTCGTGGAGCGTCGGCGCGGGAGGGGGAGGGGCAGCGGCACCCCGACCGACGGACCCCTGCGCGCGCCCGACAGTCGCCAGCGTGGCGAGGGCAGTGACGGCGGCCAGGCGGGCCAGGGCGGCCGGGGCGGCCGGGGCGGCCACGGGACCCCTGCCGGCGGCGCGCGTCCCCGGGGTGCGCGTGCCCGGCCTGCGCGCGTCCCCGGTCCCGGTCACTCCCGCACGAACGAGGCGAGCGTGGCGCCCATGCCGTCGATCGTGGTCTTGGCGTTCCACCGGTCGGAGCCGTTGTAGATGAAGCTGAAGGCCAGCACCTCGCCGTCGATCGCCGTCACGTAGCCGCCGAGCGAGATCACGTCGTCGGTCGTGCCGGTCTTCGCGTGGAGGTTGCCCTGTGCCGGCGTCCGGCGCATCCGCCGGCGGAGCAGCTCCGACTCGCCGGCGACCGGGAGCGACGCATGAAACGCGGGGCCCCAGGAGGCGCGGTCGGCGTACGACAGCAGATCGACCATCGCGCGGGGGGTCACGCGGTCCAGCGTCGAGAGCCCGCTCCCGTCGGTGACGCTCACCGCGTTCGCGGGCGCGCCGACCTTGTCGGTCAGGAATCGGCGAAGCAGGGCGGCGCCGAGGTCCACCGAGCCGACTGCCGAGCGGTCGGGGCCGCGCACCGCGTCGCGGAACAGCAGCTCCGCGTAGTGATTGATGCTCTCGCGGTTCATCGCCGCGACGATGCGGGCGAGCGGTGGGGAGGGGAGCGATGTCACCTTGATCGCCGTGGCCGGCGTCGGGCCGAGTCGGATCCGGCCGTCCACCCGCACGCCGGCCGCCGCCAGCGCGTCGCGGAAGGCGCCGACGGTGAAGAGCGCCGGGTCCTCGATCACGAGCTCGTACAGCCGAGTGCCGCATCGCGAGCCGATCCAGCCGCTGGCGACGATCGAGCCGTCGCCGCGTGCCCGGACGATGATCCGCGACCCCGCGCTCCCGGCGACCGTGCGCACCTGGTTGCGCACCGGCAGGGCGCTGGACGACGGCTCGAGCGCGACCGACGCGGCCTTCCCGTTCGCCCCCGGCGAGACGGCGACCCAGACGAGATTGTCGTTCAGCGACAGCGCCGAGACGCGGGCGGCATAGCTCGCCCCGAGATAGCGGTGTAGCCACCCGACGGGAATGGCCTGCCCGGCAAAGGCCGTCGCATCGCCCACGAGGTCCCCGTGCACGCGCCGGACGCCGGTCGCCGCGACGGCACGCGCCAGCGCCTGCATCGGCGCGTCCGGCTCACCGCGCAGGAAGCGGTTCGAGAGCGACGGGTCGCCGTCACCGCGCAGCACCAGGTTCCCCTCGATGCCGCCGGCGGAGTCGATCGGGCCATCCCGCAGGACATCGGTCGCGAACTCGTAGTCGGGGCCGAGGCGATCGAACGCCAGCGCCGAGGTGAAGAGCTTCATCGTCGACGCGGGGCGCAGCGACTGGTCGGGGTTGATCTCGAACAGCGTATCGCCGCGGGTCAGCGAGACGACCATGATCCCCCAGCGGCCGCTCCGGACGCGGCTGTGCAGCATCGACGCGAGATCGGCGTCCAGCGCCTCCACGCTTCGCGGGGCGTCGTAGCGCAGGGGGAGGAGCGACGTGGCATGGCGGCGCTGCCGCCGCCCGTGGCGCGACTGCGCGGTGAGGGGCGTGGCGCCGGCGGCCAGGAGCAGACATGTGGCGCAGGCCACCGGGAACCGGTGGATGAGCCAGTGAGGTCGGGATCTCATGAGCGCAGCAGAAGAGCGACGAGCGGACAAGCCTAGCAGCCGCGACGGCGCGCGGGCAAGGCACGAGCTACACCTTTACGAAGATTTCTCGACGGTACAACAGTGTCAGGACGCCCAGCCAGACGAGGACGAAACTGATCGCGAACCCCAACGAGGCGAGCCGCGGCTCGAGCCAGGACGCGTAGGCCGTGCGATAGATGGCCGTCTCGAGGGGCACCGGCCCGGCGGCGGTCGGCACGGTGATTACCGAGTAGATGAGGCGCGCCATCGCGTCGGACCCAACGAAGGCGACGATCGGGTTGACGCCGAAGATGACGAACGGCTGCGCCCACCGCCGCGCCCGGGCCGCCACCCGCCCGGCGGCGTGCCGCGAGTCGGCTCCGAGGCCGTCGATCAGCCAGAGGCAGACGCCCAGGGTGAGGGCCGCCAGACCCCCTGACAGGAGCACGTAGGAGCTGGTCCAGAGGGTCTTGTTGATGGGGAACACCCATCCCCAGGCACAGCCAGCGGCCGCCACCACTCCGCCCACGGCCATGAGCCCGCTTAGCCGCTCGGCGATCGGCCGGTCGGCCCCGATCCACCGACCGGCGATCACACCCAGCATCGTCGTGGCGACCGCGGGCACCGTGGACAGCACCCCTTCCGGGTCCCACGTCTTCGACAGCGCCCAGATGTGGTTCCCGAGACCCCACCCGCTCCAATCCAGCACCAGCCGGTCGACCCAGGCCGCGAGCGTCCCTTGCGGCACGGTCTCGGTCGCCCAACCGGGCAGCCCCGAGTCGGGGACGGGAACGATCGTGAGGAGGGCCCAGTAGCCGAGCAGGATCCCAGCCGTGACGACTACCTGCGCACGCAGGCCGGTCCGGAGGGTCAGCAGCGCGGCGACGATGTAGACCAGCCCGATCCGTTGGAGGATCCCCGGCCCCCGGACGTGCAGCAGGCGATCGACGATGCGCTCG
>Ga0209062_1001634_pt1 | contig 37237 bp, 26 predicted proteins | sample Coa_R2_2_FD_187158 | JGI IMG/M metagenome (GOLD analysis project Ga0209062, IMG submission 187158) | Surface soil microbial communities from Centralia Pennsylvania, which are recovering from an underground coalmine fire - Coalmine... | ecosystem: Environmental > Terrestrial > Soil > Unclassified...
GAAGAGCTGGCCCCAAGGAGCGGCGAAAAATTCGCGCGGGCTCTCGAGGACGTGATAAAGGCGGGCGCCGACAATACCGGCGATTCCCGCGATGCCGATGATGACGAAGCCTTCGTCGGGATGAAACGTGCAGCCCATGCGGGTGAACTGGGGACGGCGGCGATTGAGATCGGCTTGGAGGATGTAAGCGGAGACGATGAGCGCGACGGCGACCATCAGCCCGAAGGTGGGAATCGTGAGCGGGCCAAGATGTAGAAAGGGCAACATCAGTACGCAAGCGATAGTTTACAGGAGGGTGGATGCGGCGTCGAATCGCAGCGATGAATGGTGCGGCCAAGGACGTGTATCGCTGGAGAAGAGAACCAGGCTAGAAAGAAAAGCGGCTCAGCCGTAGCGGCGGAAATGCGACCAATAGACAGGCCAGGGCATTTTCAAATGTTGACAGAGCAAGATGTCAGGATGATCGCGAGATTCCTCGTTTTCCACGTTGTAGGGATTGGTGTTTTTGGCGGCGACAACGCAACTGGCAAAGAGCGTTTGCGCTTCGTCCAAGCCGAAGCCGGTGACGATCACGGTCTGGGGAAGACGGGGGTCATAGCCGCGATACCAGAATGAGTTGGTGAGGCTCATGGCGTGAGGAAGGCCGAGAGCAGGCCCATAGAGATTCAGGGCGCCGGCTTCGCCGTAGTTGCCGGTGAGAATCCCGGTATTCGCGCGTTCTTGGGGCGGGAGCGAGCCGTAAACGCCGGCGACGGCGTGCGCCAGTTCCGGCCAGCCGACTTCCTCGCGAAATTGGTCGTGAACTTTCGCCGTCACCTGCCACACGCGCGAGCCGATAGGAGCGAGCGGAACAGCCAGCAGAGCGAAGTTGATACCGCCGACCAGAACCAAAGCCCACTGCGCGCCATAGACCGTACGGCGCCAGAGAGGACGCGCTCCGCTCAGCCAGATGCCGAAGAAGACGCAGCCGCCGGCCAGAAGCGCCGGATAGAGCGGCGCAGTGTAGTAGGAACGCGCTCCGGCAATGGCAAAGAGGGCGAAGGTGACCACGAGGGTCCAGCCCAGCATGCGGTAGCGACGGGCTTCTGCCCAGGCGAAATAGAACCAGAGGCCGAGCAGTGCGAGCGGCGCGGTGACGACGTTGACGTTCACGAGCAACTGCTCGCGATAGAAGCCGTGGTAACGGCCCTGGCGCAAGTCGCGCGCGTGCAGATGCCTGAGAAAGTCAAGGGAGATGAAGCCGTGGCGTGCCTGCCAAATGAGGTTCGGGAGAAAAATGAGAAGGGAAAGGGCGACGCCGATCCAAAGCCATTTTCCGAGCAGATAACGCCGCGCGGGCGTGAGCAAAACGGCGGCCACGATGCCGAGGGCGAGAAAACCCATGGTGTAGCGCGTTTCCATGCCGAGGCCGAGCGTGACGCCGATGGCCACCCACCAGCGGGGGTCGCCGGATTCGAGGAGGCGCACGAGAAAATAAGTGGCGAGCACGCCCCAGAGATAGTCGAACGAAACGTATTGCATGACCGCGGCCTGGGTGAGGGCAAGTGGCGAGACAGCGACGGAGACAGCGGCAAGGATTTGCGCGCCGCGGCTTCCGCCAAGTTCGCGAGCCATCAAGCCCGCAAGAACGGAGACGATACTGACGGCTACAGCAGCAAAAAACCGGAAGCCGATCAAGGACGTGCCGAAGAGAGTCAGCTCGAGCCGGGCGAGCAACGGGGTAATGGGCGGGTAGACGACATAGCCCCAGTCCAGATGGCGGGCGTCGTCAAGCGTTTGGAGTTCATCGCGGTGGAAACCGTATTGGCCGTTGGTCAAAACGTGAAAAATCAGGAAAGCCAGCGCGATGAGAATGAGGATGCCGGTATCGGAAGAAAGCGCGGACGAAAACCTTTTCATTTTGCAAGAGCGCTAGAATTCACGAGCGCTATTGTGGCAGATTTGCCGGCGGAAATTCACGAGTTTTTCAGAAGGGCTGGCGAGGGATCCTGATGGCGTGCAGCCGGCGGGTTTCCCGGAGGGCGTTCTCCCGAACCGGCGCTGCACGCCGCACAGGCGCGAAGATGCCGGATCACGGCTGAACGTTGGTGATGCCCTCGGCGCCCGGTTTGGGGAAATGTTTGTCGTACCAGGCGATGGAGCGGTCGGTCCAGTCGATCTGGTGCTTGGTTTCGGAAAGGCCGTGGCCTTCGCGCGGGTAGCGGAGGAAGACGGCTTCTGTGCCGACATCCTTTAATGCGATGAAAAATTGCTCGGCTTCAGCGATAGGGACGTCGTTATCGTTTTCGCCGTGAACCAGCATGGTGGGCGTGTGGGCTTGGGCGACGAAGCGCAATGCGGAGCGCTTCCAGGCTTCGTCCATTAGCGTGCCCTGATGTAGAAATTGCCCGAATTCCATCTCCTCGTATTGGTTGTAGTAGGTCATGTAGTTGTAGCTGATAAGGTTGGTGATTCCGGCGGTGGGAATGGCGGCTTTGAATTCGTTCGTTTGCGTGATGAGCCAATCGGTGAGCTGGCCGCCGTAGCTGACGCCCTCGATGCCCATGCGCTCGCGGTCAATCCAGAGATAGCGGCGCACGGCGGCGCTGACTCCATATAAAACGTCCTGGCCTTCGTTGCCGTCCTGGTCGCCGAAAACCGCATCGGCGAATTTCTGGCCATAGCCGGTCGAGCCACGGTAGTTCACGTTGAGCACGGCGTAACCGTGCGCCGCATACACCTGATTGCGCCAGTTGAAGGCGGGGCCATTCGCGCCGTGGGGACCGCCGTGAATATTCACGATGAGCGGATGCTTGGAGCCGGGCGCGAGGTCTACCGGCTTGGTAAGGAACGCCTCGATTTCAAATTTGTTGTCGTTGCTGACGAAGGTAAATGATTCCACCTCGCCAAGCTGCTTGCCGGCCAGGACCTCGCGGTTGAGGCCGGTGAGTCTGCGCGGCGGCGCATTCGCGCCTTTGTAGTACAGCTCGGCAAAATCCGCCGGCGAAGTGTAGCCGTAAGCAAGCGCGCCGTCCTTTCCGGGAGAGAAGGCGAAAATCGCGCCGTCTTCCTTGAACAAATATTCTGGGGAGCCGCCGGAAACCGGCAAGCGCACGAGATGAAAGCTGCCGCGCTCCTGCACGGTGCTGAGCACGGCGCTGCTGTCCGGCGTCCATTGGGGAGCGCCCTGACGATTGTCGAGCACAGCGCCGATTTCGCGGCGGTGGCTGCCGTCCGCGTTCATTACCCATACGTGCGTATCTTCCATGGTGGTTTCGCGGTCAGTGAGGCCGCGACGTGTGCCGCGAAAGGCGATGTATTTGCCATCGGGCGAATAGACCGGATCGTATTCATTCGATTCCGTCGCGGTGAGCCGGTGAATGCTGTTGTCCGAGAGTTGCAGAGTGAAGAGGTCGTAGTTGAAAAATTCGTCCTGATTGGGTTCGCGGTTGGAAGCGAAGAGAATTTGCTTGCCATCGGGTGACCAGTCGATGGAGTGTTCGTCGGTTTCCCCCTGCGTGAGCTGGCGAACCTGCCTGGTAGCAAGGTCGACGACGAAAATATGCAGGCGCTGATTGTCGTTGAAGCGCGTCATGCCCTCGCCTGCGTCCGGTTTATAGAGATAGCGTGTAATGACACGCGGATCGCCGTCAGCTTCGGCAGCAGCTTCGCCGGGCGTCGACGAAACGAAGGCGATCTGCCTCGAGTCGGGCGACCAGGCCGCGCTCTTGCCTTGCCCAGGCAGCGGACTGTTGGTGCCTTTCATCTCCGCCAGGAAGGTGATGTCGGAGCCGTCGGCACGCGCTATGAGCAGGCCGTGCTTGCCGCTCTGGCTGCCGAAGAAAGCGAGCGATTTGCCGTCGGGCGACCAAATGGGTCCGCCGGCCGCGTCCTTCTCGCCGCCAACCCGCGAGGACTTCAGGGTAGCCAGGTCCATGATCCAAAGCTGGCTGTAGGGGCGGCCGGGCCGGTCGCGCATCGTGATGGTGTAGGCAATGCGGTGGCCATCGGGAGAAAGCGCAACCGCTCCGATCGAGCGAAAGCGCGAAAGATCGTTGCTGACGAGTCCTTGTGCGAGCGCGAACGAAGGGCCAGCGGCGCAAACGAAAAGCAAGGCGACGAAAACCGAAGTGACGCGGCGTGAAGGCATCGTTTCGTTTCCTCTGTGCGAAAAGGGATAGACTTTGCGCCGCAATAGTAGGTTGCGAGAGCTGGAAGGTCAAACGCAGACATCCGAGAGCAGTTCGGGAGGCATGGCGGCGTATAATCGCCGCCACTCATGCAGGCGCGCCGCAGGGAGAGGGAGCTAACCATTTTTCAAAACCAGAGGCACGAAGGAGCGAAATATGCGGATGAAGAGCTTGACAAGGTACGGTATGGGGGCGGTGCTGGCGGTGACCGCATGGGCGACGACATCGGCGCAGATGCCGTCTCCTTACGGGATGCCAATCACGCTGGCGACCGCGAAAAAGGCAGCTGGACCTGCTCTCGCGGAAGCGGCAAAGAACCACTGGAATATGGCGGTCGCCGTTGTGGATACGGCGGGCACGCTGGTCTACTACGAGAAGATGGACGACACACAAACGGGCAGCGCAAGCCTGGCGATCGAGAAGGCGCGAACGTCGGCGCTCTTCAAGCGCCCCAGCAAAGCGCTGCAGGACGCGCTGGCGAAAGGGGGCGAAGGCTTGCGGATTCTGGGCGTGCGCGAAGCCACGCCTCTCGAGGGCGGGATTCCGCTGGTGCAGGACGGTAAGATCATCGGGGCCATTGGCGTCTCGGGCGGAGCTTCCAGCCAGGATGCGCAATGCGCGCAAGCGGGTGCGGACGCATTGAAGTAGAGCGGGACCGAGAAGGTCACTGTGGCCCTCGCGATACAGGTTGATGCCAAGCGGTGCCAGGAATAAGCGCGCCCTGGCCGCGACGGCAGGCTAGAGCTGCGGTTTCCGCGGCTGAGCTTGCGGTTGAGCCGCTTCGGGCTGCGGCGGAGCGGCGGCGGGTTCCTTGCTCTTGATGGAAAGCAGCTCGACCTCGAAAACCAAAGTCGCGCCTGGCCCAATCTGGGCCCCGGCGCCGCGATCGCCGTAGGCAAGATCGGAAGGAATGAAGAGCTGCCATTTTGAGCCGACGGGCATGATTTGCAGCGCTTCCGTCCAGCCCTTGATCACGCCATTGACGGGAAATGTAGCGGGCTGGCCGCGCTTGTACGAGCTATCGAACTCGGTGCCGTCGAGCAGCGTGCCGCGATAATTGCAGACCACCATGTCGCTGGGCCCTGGCTTCGGCCCCGTGCCTTGTTGCAGCACCTTGTATTGGAGTCCGCTCGGGAGCGCGATCACGCCCTCTTTGGTTTTATTGGCTTCGAGGAATTCCTGGCCCGCTTTTTTGTTTGCCTGATCCAGCTCCATCATCCTGGCTTGCTGCTTCTGCCGCATTTCGTTCTGGAATGCGGTGAGGGTCGCGCGCACTTCGTCGTCGGTCAGCAACGTCTTGCCGTTGGTGATGGCATCGCGCAATCCGCGAGCGATGATGGCAGGATCGAGGTCAACGGCGTCGCGATGCAAGCTCTTGCCGATATTGACGCCGAGCGCGTAGCTGACTTTGTCCTTTTCGGTCTTCAGGGTGAGGGGCGCTTGCGCGGAGCGCGGCCGCGTGGTTTTCGCGGCGCCGGAGGAAGGCTTCTTCGCGGCGGCGGGGGATTGCTGCGAAGCGGCAGCCGGTGTTTGCGACGATTGCGGCTTGGGTGGCGCGGAATTCTGGGCCAGCGCCGAAGCCAAAATCACTCCGGCCGAAAGTGTCACGAGTGAAACTGCGATTGTTTTCGACATTTTTGCATTGTCCCATTGGCCGTGGAGCGGGGCAAATCAACAATGCCCCCGCGTACGCAGGAATAACCTGGGTCATCGCCCGCGAGGCATGCGGATTCGTGAAAAGGTTGTGCAAGGTTGCAGCCAGGCTTACAGATCACGGCACGACTGGCAGCGTGACATGCGAAGCCTTCGAGGCCGTGCAGTAAATCCGCTGGGTCGCGGGCGTAAAGTCCTCGGCCTTTGCCTGATAGATGCTGGGCACGAATTTCTGCGGGTTGCGGTCGATTAGCGGGAACCAAGTGGACTGGATTTGCACCATGAGGCGATGGCCTTTGAGAAAGACGTGGTCGTGGTCGCGGAGGGGCACGCTCCATTCGATGACTTGGTTTGACGGGAGGGGATGCGGCTGCTCATCGCTTTGCAGATACCGCCCGCGCCGCACTTCCATGGCGATCGGGAGCTCGTAACCGTTCAGCGATTTGGCGTATTCGCCGGGTTTCGGCCCGGCGCCGGCATCCCATTCGTTTTTTTGTGCATTCTCTGGAAACACGTCGATGAGTTTCACCACAAAGTCGCTGTCCGTTCCCGAAGTTGATGCGAAGAGGGTTGCGGCGAGCGGACCGGTTACGGTGAGATCGTGATCGAGTGGCGCGCTGACGAAGGTCAGCACATCGGGGCGGCCGTCAACAAAGCGCTGGTCGGCGACTTCCCAGGTGCGCCAATCGCCGCCGGGATAGGTTGGGGAAATGGGGCGCTGCCGGTAAGGCACGGGATTCGCTGGATCGGAAACGTATTCACGATAGGGGTGTTTCTCCGCCGGCCCAGGCGCGCTGAAGGAAAGCGTGCCGTCGGCGTGCAAGTAGAGATTCGTAGCTTTCGCTTCCTTGGGCGGCCAGGCGGCGTAGGTGTGCCACGAATTTGATCCGCTCTGGAATGTCGTTGCCTGCCAGTTCGGCTTTTCTCCTTGTCCGTGCAAGTAGTAGCGGAAGAAAGGCGCCTCGATATTCTCGCGAAACTCGCGCGCGGTTTCGTGGCCGCCGAAAGGAATCTGGCCGATGCTATCACCCTTCGCGGTTTGCCATTCGCCGTGAAACCAGGGGCCCGCGACAATGAAATTGGTGTGTTCAGGATCGTGTTCGGCGGCATGTTGGAAAATCTGCCAGGGTCCCCAGGGGTCTTCCTGATCCCAGAAGCCGGCAACATTCAGATTTGGCACGGTGGAGGCATGCAACTGGCGGACCCACGCTTCTTTTTTCCAAAATTCGTCATAGTTCGGGTGCTCAACCGTGGAATTCCAGAACGGTATTTTTCCATGCAGGTACTTTGCGTTGATGTTGGAGAGCGGCCCCAGATTCAGATACCACTGATAGGTGTCGTAGGTTTCGAAATCGAAGTGGACGTTGGCGTTTTTATCGGCCTGCTCCATAACCGCGTATTCGACCGCGTAACTCTCCCGCAACGCTCCGTAGCGGTGCGTATCGTCGTTCATCCATTGATCGACAGGGGAGGCTTGCTCGCTAACGGCCTTCAGCGCAGGATGAGGATGCAACAGCGCGAGCCCAGCCGTTAGGCCATCATACGAAACGCCATACATGCCTACTTTGCCGTTATTGTCCGGGACATTTTTGAGGAGCCACTCAATGCTGTCGTACGCGTCGGTGGTTTCGCTGGTCGCTTTCGGATCGCTAAGGTTGACCTGCGAGCTCAGCGCGAAATTGCCTTCGGACTTGAATCGTCCGCGCAAGTTCTGGATTACAAAGATGTAGCCGTCCGCCGCAAGTTCCTTCCAGGAAGCGGGCATGTGTTCCGGCGCTTTCTCGGGGACGCCGTAAGGCGTGCGGCGGAAGAGGATCGGCAGCGGGTGTTGCTGGCCGACCGGCCTCAAGATCACCGTTTGCAGGTGAACGCCGTCGCGGACGGGAATCATCACTTCCTGCCAGGCGAAGACGGGCTGGGCCTCCTGCGCGCGGGCGCGAAACAAGATCGCAAGAGCAACCACTGCCGTGAGACCGATGGCGAGGATAAGAAGCGCTCTGCGCACCATGGCATGACCCCCTATTTCGCAGCACTTGCGGACTTGCAACAAATGTTGAAGGCACCGGGCCGGCAAGCCCGCCGGAGTATAGCAAGCGGCCTGCTTGCCGAAAAGCGGCTACCTGGAATCGAGGACGGCTCCCGTTGGGGCGTGTCCCCCGGCCGGCTTCCGCCTGAGCCCGGTCCCGAGCGCGAGCCACACGAGCAAGGCGAGCCACTCGGTCCACGTGAAGTGTCCCGGAAAGAGCGGGACCAGCTTCATGGCGATGAGCAGGAGCGAGACGAGAGCGGCGATCGCGGTCACGGCGCGCGCCCGACCACGCTTTTCCACTAAAAAGAAGGAGGCACTCGCCATCAGCCAGCCTGTGGCGGAAGCGAGCGAGCCAACCTCCGTGACCGGCACAAGCAAGGCATCGCCCAAGGCGAGTCCGGCCAGGGTGGCCAGCGTGACGGCCACGACGGCACTCGAAGGCGTAAGAAATCGTTCATGAATGGCGGCAAACCGGGCTGGGGCCGTTCCGCGCCTGGCAAAGGCAAACAGCAGGCGGGCGGCTGCCGCGAAATTTCCGTTAAAGCACTGGAAAAGGCCAAAGAGGCCCATCGTCAAAATCAGTTCCACGGGCCAGTGCGACTTCAGCGCTGCCTCAAATGCAATTGCCGTTGCAAACCGGCGGCCAAGGAGCGCTCGCCAGGGGGCAATGTAAGCGACGGCGAGCACGGCGAACGCGTAGAAGAATGCGCCCACACCAAGAGCCATGCCGATCGCGATCAGGTACCGGCTGCCCGCGAAACCGGCTTGCGCTTCCTCCGCATACTTTGGCGCGGATTCAAAGCCGGTCATGAAATACGGCACGATTTGCAGCGTCAAGAGGACGGAGATCAGCGGCGTGGCGGAAAACGCCGGACGAAGGTTCGACGCATGGCCGTGGGAGGCGCTCAGGGCAGCAATCACCACGAAGAGGAGCAGCACCGTGGTGGTCATGGCTTTCTGGAAATTGGCGCTCAGCCGAATGCCACGATAGTTGAGCACGCCGAGAAAAACGGTCAGCGCGGCGCCAAGCAGAAAGCGCGCGAGAAACACGGGCTGGCCGGCCACTCGATAAAGCTCGATGCGATCCAGCCAAGGAACAATGTAGGCTGCGATCTTGCCGACGGCCACGGCTTCCCACGGGCAGACGATGAAATACGCCAGCAACATGGTCCAGCCGGTGAAATAGCTCACGCTGGCAGGAAAGACCTGCGCTGCGTAGGCGGCTTCGCCCGCCGCGTCCGGCAGCCGCCGCACCCACTGGCCATAGACGTAGCCGACAGGGAGGAGCAGCAATCCACCCAAGGCAAACCCAAGCGCAGCGCCGAGAGGGCCGCCGCGTCCGAGCCAGTCGTCCATCAGCACGAGCCAGCCGGTGCCGATCATGGTCCCGAAGGCCAGCGCAAAGTAGTCGTGGAGCCGCAGACTGCGCGCGAGCCTCGCCACTCAGAGCTCCCGCCGAGGCACAGGCCGCACCCGATACGAGCCAGCGAAATTGCACATGGCGCCGCATCTTAAGTGTGCATTCCGCCGGCCGTCAACGCAGAGTTCTCGATGGAAGGACCGCGGATTTGACCTCGGCTGGCGCCAGTTTTGACGGTTCGTTTATCTGGAGGTAACAGAGAAAGCCTACAAGCGTTGGCGCGAGTCCTCCGCTGCCTGAGACTGTCGCACGACTGGTTGCGGCTGCGGGAACTGCGTCTGGAGAAAGCTATTTCGTTAAGGAGAAGAGAAGCTACATGCACAATCGCGTCACGAAGGCCTTGGCGGTCATGGCCGCCGCCGCTCTCGGCATGGTTCCAGCCACGCCGGTTCTGGCTGATCCCGGCCACCGAACCGGCGACACCACTACACCGATCAAACACCTTGTCGTCATTTTTCAAGAAAACGTGTCCTTCGATCATTATTTCGCGACATACCCGAACGCCGCGAACCCGCCGGGAGAACCGGAGTTCCATGCCAGGAAGGGGACTCCGACGGTGAATGGGCTGTCAGCGGCGCTGCTGAATAACAATCCGAATTCGCTGGGTACGGCAAACGGGGCCGGGAGCGCCAATCCCTTCCGGCTGGACCGCTCGCAGGCTGCGACGGCGGATCAGAATCATGCGTACGGTCCGGAGCAGGCAGCCGCTCATTTTGGGTTGATGGATTTGTTTCCAGTGAAAGTTGGCGCGGCGGGGACTCCGCCGAACGCGCCGCCGCAAACGGTGACCACGAAGGGCCTGGTGATGGGCTATTACGACGGCAATACAGTCACGGCGCTTTGGAACTATGCGCAGAACTTCGCGATGAGCGACAACTCGTTCAGCACGACGTTTGGGCCGTCGACTCCAGGACTGCTCAACCTGGTATCGGGACAGACCAATGGTGTGATCAACACCATCAACGGCACGGGTAACGAAACTGACGGTGGCAATGGCACTTTGACGATGGTAGGAGATGCCGACCCCCTGAACGATATCTGTTCATCGCCGACTCGGAACCAAGGGCAAATGGCGGGGAGGAACATTGGCGACTTGCTGAATGCGGCCGGAGTGACCTGGGGATCGTTCATGGGCGGATTTGATTTGACGGCGGTGAACAGCAACGGCACGACGGGGTGCAACCGCAGTTCGGCAGGAATCGCATCCCCCGGCGGCACGCTTGACTATATTCCGCACCACGCCTTCTTCCAATACTACGCGTCCACGGCCAACCCGCGGCATACGCGCCCGGCCTCGATCGCGGAGATCGGCCATGATGGGCCGGCGAATCACAACTACGACATCAACGACTTCTTCGCGGCGCTGAAAGCGCACCGGCTGCCGGCGGTCAGTTTTCTGAAGGCGCCGGCGTTCCAGGACGGGCATGCCGGCTATTCCGATCCGCTCGACGAACAGACATTCATCGTGAACGTGATCAATGCGCTGCAGAAATCCAGCGACTGGGATAGCACGGCGGTGATCCTTCTCTATGACGACTCGGACGGCTGGTACGACCACGTGATGAGTCCCATCGTGAATCAGTCGAGCAGTCCGGCAGACCTGCTGACCGGACCAGGCGCATGTGGCGACGGCAGCACTGCGCTACCGGGGCCACAGTCCGGCGCAACGCACGCTCAGGGCCGGTGCGGTTATGGCCCGCGGCAGCCCTTTTTGGTGATTTCGCCGTGGGCAAAGCGGAATTTTGTGGATCACACAGTGACGGATCAGACTTCGGTTCTGCGATTCATTGAAGACAACTGGCTCGACGGGGAGCGCATCGGGGAAGGCTCGTTTGACGGCATCGCCAACTCGATCGAGCAAATGTTTGACTTCGAGCATCATCGGGAGGACGACGGGCGGGTGTTTCTCGATCCGGGCACGGGGCTCGTCATCGACCGGGACCACGACGGGCACGGTCACTGAAAAAACCCATCGTTTGCGGGCAACGGCAACGGGCGGAGGAGGCGTGCCGCCGCACAGGGCGGCGCGCCTCTTCTTTGCGGTTTGTGGTTTTCATCGCGCGGCGATGAATCTCAGGAAAGATGATGAACGAACCATTTTCCAATCTGTTTGTCCATGCATGGACGCGGCGGCAATTTCTCCGGCGTTCTGGAGGCTTCGTCCTGGCATGGAAAACGCGCGGCGCGGTGTGCCCACAAGCGCCCACTTCGCACCGCCTGCTGGACACGGAGTCGCTCGAGAAGTTTGTGGATCCACTTCCGATACCGGCGGTGATTCGCGCCTCGGGCAAGCGTCCTCATCCTGAACACCCGGGTATTTCCATTCCCTTTTATCGGGTGGCGATGCGGGAAATCAGGGTGAAAGTCCATCGCGATTTGCCACCGACGCGGTGCTGGGGCTTTGGCGAGTCTTCGCCGGGACCCACGTTCGAGACGCGCAGCGGCGAGCCGGTGCTGGTGGAATGGGGAAATGAGCTGCCGCGGGCACATTTCCTTCCGGTCGACCACACCATTCACGGGGCGGAAGCCGGCAAACCGGAGGTGCGCACGGTGACGCATCTGCACGGCGCGAAAGCGCCGGCAACGAGCGACGGCTACCCCGAAGACTGGTTCGTTCCCGGCCAAGGCGCGACCTACTTTTATCCGAATCAGCAGGAAGCAGCACATCTCTGGTATCACGACCACGCCATCGGCATCACCCGCCTGAACATGTATGCCGGGCTTTTCGGGAACTATTTTGTACGGGATGCCGTTGAGGACGCGCTGAATCTGCCCAAGGGACGCCACGAGATACCGCTGACGCTCGCGGACCGCTCCTTCGATGCCGGCGGCCAGCTCTCGTACACGGTTTCACCGGATCCGGCATCGCCGTGGGTGCCGGAGATTTTCGCCGATGCCGCGACGGTAAATGGGAAGCTGTTTCCGTACCTCGAAGTCGAGCCGCGGAAGTACCGGTTCCGCGTGCTCAACGCGGCGAACGCACGTTTTTTTCGGCTGGCACTCTCGAATGGGAGAGAGTTCCATCAGATTGGAACGGATTTGGGGCTGTTGCCAGCCCCGGTAGCGCTTAAATCGCTGGTCCTGGCGCCGGCGGAGCGAGCGGATCTGGTCATCGATTTCTCGGAAAGCGCGGGCGAGCATATTGTGCTCAACAATGGTTTGCTTAGCGTGATGCAGTTTCGCGTGTCGAGGGATCCGGTTCGGGATTCGAGCACGCTCCCTGCAGCTTTGCGCCCGGTCGCAAAAATCGCCGAATCGGAGGCAGTGCAATCGCGAATTTTAACGCTGGGCGAAAAAGACGATAAAAGCGGGAATCCCGCCATGATGCTGCTGAACAACGCGCATTGGAACATGCCGGTTACGGAATCGCCCAAGTTGAATTCCGTCGAAATCTGGAGTCTGCTGAATTTCACCGACGACTCGCATCCGGTTCATCTCCATCTGGTGCGATTTCAGATTCTTGACCGGCGGCCTTTTGAGCCCGAGTACTACTACAAAGGCGGAGAAATCCGGTATACCGGGGCAGCGGTTCCACCCGCCGCAAACGAAGCGGGATGGAAGGACACGGTCCAGGCGCATCCAGGCATGGTGACGAGGATCATCGCGCGGTTCGAGGGCTATCCGGGGCGGTACGTTTGGCACTGCCACATCCTCGAGCATGAGGACAACGAAATGATGCGGCCGTATGAGGTAGTGCCCTAGTGTGGCGGAAGGGTTTCAAGCCGGTTGCGAGCGGCTCAGGAGCCGGAGTAGAGCTGAAAGGGCGCCCAGTAGAAGGGCTTGGCGAAAACGTTGCCAGAGTGGATGAACTTTAGCTTCGCGTCTCGCAGCGCGGTCGCAGGGTCCTTCCCCGCCGTCAGTTCGGAGTACAGTTGATTCATGAGCTGCGGAGTGGCTGTATCGCTGACTTCCCAGAGCGCGCCGATCACGTTATGGGCGCCAGCACGAAGAAAGGCCCAGGAAAGACCGACGAGGCCCTCGCCGGAGTAAGCGCGAGTGCCGGAACCGTTGCACGCGGAAATGGTCACCAGATGCGCGTTGAGACGGTGCTTTACAATGTCGCGCGCGTAGAGTTTGTAGGCATCGCCCTCGGAGCTTTCCGGACTAAGGATGACGGCGGACTCGAGCGGCCGGGTGCGGCTGGCGGTCCCGTGCGTGACGAAATGCAGGTAAGAGTAGCGCTCGGGGTTGCTCGCCAGATACGCGGATGCGGTGGCCTTCTGGCGCGAGAGTACGACGCGCTGATCCGCCGGAAAATATTTTTCAACGAGCGCCATCTCCTTCGGCGCTTGCGGCAGCGGAGGAAAATCCGCGCTCGCTTGCAGCGCATCGCCGACGAGCAACAGATCCGCGGCACAGGAACTCTTGTTCACCCTGAGGGAGGAAGAACCAGCCTTACCGAAACCAACACGGGGCAAACACGGCGCTGCCGGGGACCCCGGCGCCGCTGAATGCGAAGCTCCGGCAGCTCCGGAAGCGAGCAGCGTAAGCGAATTCGCCGTGGTAAGGGTCACGTCCTCAATCCAGAAATGGGGCCGGGGCTCCGGAACGATGAGTGTCTCGAAATTCAGCGTATACAGAGCTCCATCGGGGAGCACAACCACGCGGGAGTCCGCCGGGATGAATTTTTTCGCCGGCGCAACCAGCAGCTCATAAAGCTTTTCGCCATCCGCCGCGGCGGTGTGCAGCACGTCCGCTCCCGCCGCCTGGGCTTGACGATACGACTTAGCGAGTGGCTCGATCTCGCCGGCAGCCGGGAGCGAAACGAGCACGGTTTTTTCCGGCGTGATCACCCAGAGATAGGAATGCTTTTGACCGAGCCAATAGATCAGCAGGCTTGCGCGCAAACGCCGCGCGAGGCTTTCGGGATGCAGCGGCGCATTCGCTCGCACCGGCTCATCCGCAGCAAGCCCTTCCGCGAGTGTCCTCGCGCGGCTCAGTTCCGCCTGCTTCAGCGCGTCGGCAGCACGTCCGTGCCGCACGAGGAAATCGATGTAATCGCCGTAAACCGCGATACCGCTGGAAAGGAAACTCAGGCGCAACTCGTCGTGATTGATCGAGCGGCGCGCTTTCTCTATCGTCGCAATCGCGGCGCGATACAAGCGGCCGGCTTCCGCGGTCTCCCCCATGGCATCCCGCACTCCAGCCTGACCGGACTGGGCTTCCCAGCGCAGCGGCGTCTCCGCGGTTGCATCGGAGAAAACGTCCTGGAACCTGCGGTACGCGCCGGCAAAGCGCTTCTCCGCGGCGGCAATACTGCCGGCCAGCAGCTTTGATTCGGGCGTGCCGAATTTGTCCTGCCCGCTCTCCTCCATCTGCAATGCCTGTTCATTGAACTGTTTCGCTTCGGCAATGCGGCCGGTTCGGAGCAACACGCGTGTCAGGGTATTGAGGCACGCCGTTGTCGTCTGCGCGTTCTTGAGTCTGAGCGCGTCGGCGAGCGTGCTGCGCGCCAGATGTTCCGCCGCAGCGTAGTCGCCCATCGCGATATACGCATCGGCCATTCCCGAGAACCAATACGCCGAGAGTACCGGAAGTCCGGTTTTTGCCGAAGCCTCTGCCCCTTGTTTGTAGTACTCGAGCGACGACTCGAAATCTCCCAACTCGTAATGGCTCCATCCCAAATTTCCGAGAATCGTTGCCACATTACCTTGCATTTGAAGCTGTTCGGAAAGCCGCAAGGCCGGGGAATACAAGTCCAACGCTTCATCAAAGCGGTTCTCCAGGGTGGCCAGACGGGCCAGGTCCGCAAGCGAGTCTGCCTGCAAAACCAGGGAGCCATGCTGGCGCGCGACGGCCAATGCATTTCGGTAATCGCGTTCGGCTTCGGAGTAATCCCGCTCGTCAACGGCTACAGCCGCTTGCGCGATTAGCAATTGCGCGGAGTAGACCGGAAGCAAGTGCCCGACTAATTCCTGAGCTTTCAAAAAATCCGCCTTCGCTTCCGAGAACTGTTGATTCAGGCGATGCGCGACACCGAGGTAATACCAACGCTGTTCGGGTATTTCGGTCGAGGAAAGCGCCGGCGGAGGTTCCGGCCCAAGAAGTGCAAGAGCTGCCTTTGTTTCCGACCGTGAGACCAGAATGCGTGCTTTCAACAGAAGGAATCGCCACTTCCAGAGGCTATCTTCGTCTCCCCAGCGGAGGAGCGCGGAGTTCACTGAAGCCAGGGTCGACGAAAAATTGCCGCGGTCGACGTCCGTTTTTATCCGGTCATAGGCGGCCTGGCCGGGCCGGCAGGCCGAACAGCCCAGAGCCAAGAGCAATCCGCAAATAAAACACCATGGATCTACGGTCCGGAGGGCGGTACGGGCTGGCCGTTGGAGCGGGTTTCGGCAGCGGTGATGGCGGCGACGTGCGGCGAGCCAAGTTCGAGGCGGAGCATTGTCAGTGTTCGCGTGCTTTCTTCGACGAAAAGCTCGGCCAAATAGATGCGGCCAAAATTCTTCACTTCGATCAGGTGCTTCTTCGCGTCCACACCCGGAAGCTTTGTTTCGATTTTCTCGACGAGAGAACAAATGGCTACCCGGCCCTTGGGATCGATGCCGACCATTCTCCCGTTTTTCTTGTCGCTTGCAATACCCTTGCCGATCACATCGGCAGCGGTCCTATTCTCGACGAGCAGTTTGTGCCGCAACGTCACTTTTACATCCTGACCGGCGATGCGCAGGCCTTCAAAGCGGCTGTCTTCGGCAACGATGTGCGGCTCGGGATCGCCGACCTTGTGCACGGAAGTCAGCCGAGAAACGATGCGATCGGCCGTGACCGTGCCAAGGATGTTCAGGCCTTCGATCACCGCGCTCGCATGAGTCACGTAGGAGCCGCCGGAATCGCCGACGCGGCGCTTGCCGGAAATATGTGTGTGCGCATGCTTGAACTGAACATAGTCGAGAAATCGGAAATTCTCGACCGTGGACTCCGCGTGCCCGCCAATGGTGGGCAAGGAGGTCGCGGCTTGCGCGGGAATAATGCTCCAGGTGGGATGGCGAAATTCGCCACTGAACGCGTGACCTTCCGCGTGAAAGTGAAACGGTATGCGTTGCTGAGCCATGGGGACACCTCAGCTTTCAGGAAGATTTCGGAAACGGGAGTAACATCCTATAGAGCTATTGCCCGAATGCAACGGTAAAAGCAAAGCGCTGGACTTCGGCGGCGGTTGAGGTCTGCCCGGATGGGGACGGCTGAGACTCGCCCGTCTGCGAGGAGGGAGCTGCGGCAGTGAAAACAAGGGTGTAGCGGCCGGCGTTGCGCACGAGGCCTGGGGGGACCGGCAGGTGGAGCGACTGGTTGGCTTCGCTAGCCGCGATCTTCGCTTGCAACAGGGCGCGGCCGGAAGGATCGCGCAATTCGGCGGTGTACGAGGCGGCGTTAACCGAGGGAGTGAAATCAAAATCGAGCAGAAAACCTTCGCGGGGACGAATGGTCAGGCTGGCACCGCTAGCGCCCCGCGTATCAACGAGCCGCACGGAAGGGCCATAAACGTCCGCGGCGAATTGAGCGGAAGCGAGCTTGAGCCGGGGAATCTGGACCACATTCTGGTAAGCCACCAAGAGCAGGAGCGCGGCGGCAAAAACGGGAGCGGCAAACGAAGGCTTGAGCCAGGCAAGGCCGAACCAGCCGGACTTTTCGCGAGCAGTCGAAGCTGATCCGCCACGCAGGCGTTGCGCTTGCGACGGAGTTACCGGAGCGAGAATAACGTTGCGAGCCTCGCCGCGGAAGACCTCGCGGGCAGTGTCAACAAAGGCGGCGGCGGTGCGGACCTGCAAGGCGCACTCGGCACATTCAAAATAGTGAGCCTCATATGCATCGCGGAGATTGGCAGGCAGTTCGCCCAACACGTACTTTTCCGCAGCGTTCATGCGCAGGGCCTCAGTATGGTTCATATTTGCCATCCAAGGTGTAGTGCCGGGGCAGAGTAGTTCGTTTCAAGTGTTTTCTCCCGCCACAGCGACGCCGGATACCGGCGTTTGCTGCCGTCTCTCAAACAAGGAGCGAAACCTTTCCTTGGCACGATGAAGGCAAACACGCAGGTAGTCGCGATCGACGCCGAACGTACGGCAGACTTCGTCTTTCTCTTTTTCCTCCAAAAAGATAGCGCGGAGGAGGTCGCGGTCGCGGGCGGGCATTTCGGAGAGGACTTCGTAAACCTGCCGGCGACGCTCCTGTGTAACCAGCATGCCCTCTAGGTCTATCGCCTTGTCGGGGATTTCAAAGTGCGAATCGTCGAGCGGATCGGCGCTGCGGATGGAGCGGTAATATTCATGTAAGACGTTCTTACAGATGGAGTTAACAAAGGCTCCGAAACGCTCGGGCTGACGGACGCCACCTTCTCTTCGCAGAGCAGAGATGACGCGAATAAAGGTGTCCTGGGTGAGGTCGTCGATACGGTCTGCCGGAATCAGGCGGGCGCGCATCATGATATGGAGGAGCGGCTGGAAATAGGCGACGAAATGCTGCTGAGTGGCGAAATCGCCCTCGCGCAGGCGCTCGACATAGGCCTGGTCAAACGAAAAGAATTCCAAGCGCCCTCCGGCAAACCACAGAACCCAAAACAGGTGCCAAATAGGGGAGTATAGCGAGGGCAACAGCAAGGGGCAATGAACTGGGAAGCGCCGCCGGGCGGGATGCGAGGTTGCAGAAGCCGCTCGGGAGCATCGCAAAGGGAGCCGTAGCGATTTCAATCACTCCCGAAATGAAACGAACGAGAGCCGGGCCGCACTACAAAAGTGTAGGAACCCCGCTGCATGGGAGTGCTTATCCGTGGGGACTACCTTCGTCCTCACGTGCCCCGTCAGGCGTATCTCCGCGCCGTCTGACGGCATGGAGATGCGCCCACCCCTTTGAAGGCAGAGGCGGAGGTGGGAAATCGGAGGAAGTGTGTCGCGACAGTTTGGGTCCATTCGTCCCCGGAGCATCGAAAAACACGCAAACCAGGGCCGTCAGGGCGTGCAAGGCGAAATGGGAAGAGATGCCGTACACGCGCTGAGCGTGGAATTCGTGGCCAAGCCGAACCAAGCGCAGCGCGCGCAGACGGCTGTGCCCGCGGCGGTAAACAGCACGCTGCGAAATGTAACCGGATTTGCCGGATACCTGGTGATGAGTTCTGACCAGGAAGCGCGTCTGATGAAGGTGATCACGTTCTGGAAGGGCGCGGAGGGCGGGCAGCGCTGCATGCAGAACACGCGATGGCTCCGCAAGCTGCTGGAGCCGTATCTGGATGGCGGGCTGAAATGCCGGACCTATATCACGCATTTTCCAGCGTCAAATTTGATTTCGGAGAGACTTGCGGAGCCGGAAGATGAGGAAGTGACGGCAAGCGAGAGGAAAGCCGAAGTGCTCTGCGTTGCGTGATGCGGTTTCGAGCGTAATACCAGCGTGAAATCTAGGTGAGGGTTGAAACAGGAATGGGCGAAGCGATGGCGGGCCAGACTTGCAGCGTTGGAGCGTGCCGGGACCTTGGAGTGGCGGTGCTGGGCGAGCAAACCTTGTGTCTGGAGCACTTCGTAGCGCGGTGCTACGAGCAGCTTGGCGAGGTGGATCCGCGAGGACGCGCGATACCCGCAGGGGCGCTGCAACTCGCGGCGCAAATGGCCCGGGTGGAAGAGTGTTCAACGCAGGCGCTGCGGGTCTCCTTAACGACGGATAGGCTCAGCAATCTGGAGCGCGGACGGTTGCTGGACCTGCTGCTCTGGGCCGGCGAACTCTATGTGCTGCTGCGGAGGCCGGGCGTGCGTTACGGCCAGCCGGATGTTTGGGAAGGCGCACGAATCGAGGAACGCCAAGCGATGGCACCGGAGTCGTAAGGCGAGCTCCAGGCGAGGTCAGCTAGCCAGCTTGAGATAAGGCCAGGACTCGCGAATCCTGCCGACGATGGTTTTGAGCCGGTCGGCCGTGCCCTTGAGAATATAAAGAGACCAGCACGCGGCGCAGATACCCTCCGGCTCGACAAAGACGGTGCTCCTCATGTTGCAATGGGAACAGAGGCGCGCGGGGTAATACAGTTCAGCGGTCGCTCGGACATTCGCAGCCTCGGCCATATCCATCACCGCAGTGGCCAAACGAACCTCGCATGGATCCCAAGGAATGGCTTTAGAATCGCGCATTGAATCCCCCTTGTAGTCTTCTTTGCAGCGCGGCGGCTGGCCGCACACGTCACCTACTCCCAAGGACGCGGACCCCAGGATTGCGGCGAACGAGGCCGAGAGGGAGTGTGGTGGCAGGGAATTATTCAGAAGAGCATCATAGGCTCAATACCGTAAACTACGTACGTCCCCGGCAATTAGAGCTTGCATGTAATGGCATCTCGCTATATTTGTATTGCTCATAACACGCAACGAGGGGAATCTCATTCGATTTCCGGCGGGCCGATCCCAGGCCGTCCCGCACGGACGCGGATACTAGGGCAGTTCGCTCGCGATCCTCTCGCCAACGATCTGGGTTCCAGGCGACCGCAACGGAGGAGCAGCCATGAATCTCCTGGATGGATCGCTAGGCACGAGCGGGCTGATCCCGCACGGCTTCTGCTATCAATGGAAGGGCGGCCTGGTGTGGCTGCATGCGGCCTCGGACGCGCTGATCGCTCTTGCCTATTTCACGATTCCCTGCGCGCTGATGCTGCTGGCGCGAAAGCGCCGGGATGTGCCATTTCACTGGATGTTTGTGTGCTTCGCTGTGTTCATCCTGGCCTGCGGAACAACACATGCGATGGACGTGCTCACGCTGTGGGTGCCAGCGTACTGGGTCTCGGGCGCGGTCAAGGCGGTTACGGCACTGGCCTCGGTTCCGACAGCGGCATTTCTTATGCGGATGCTGCCCCAGGCCATAGAGCTGCCGAGTCCGGCGCAACTGCGGGCAGCAAACGAGGAATTGCGGAAGCAAAGCGAGAGCCTGCGGCAGAGCCAGCAGCGGTTTCAGCAAATGGCGGAAAACATCCGGGAGATTTTCTGGGTCATGGACGCGGAAACCAAGGCGGTGACCTACGTGAGTCCGGCATTCGAGCAAATCTGCGAGCTCCCGGCAGCGTTTTTGAAATCGGAAGCGATGTCCTACATGAAACTGATTCACGCGCAAGACGGCGAACGGATTTTGAAAGCGCTGGACCGGATGGCGGAGGGGCACGGCTTCGACGAGGAATTTCGTATCGTATGCCCGAACGGAAAAGTGAAATGGCTCCGGTCCATCGCTTCTCCGGTGAAGGATGAGACGGGGCGAATCGCCACGTTCGTGGGGTCAGCGCAAGATGTAACCGTTCGCAAGGAAATGGAGGCTATTCTGCGGGAAAGCGAGGACCGGTATCGCGACCTGGTCGAACATTCCACGGACCTGATCTGCACGCACACCCTAGACGGGCGGCTGCTCTCGGTAAACGAATTGCCGGCAAAGGTTCTGGGCTATACGAAAGAGGAATTGCTAAACAGGCCGATGAGCGACCTGCTGCTGCCCGAGGCTCGCGCAGAATTTGAAGAAGCCTTGATAAAACTTAAGAAAGAGGGCTTCGTCAAAGGACTGATGGTTGTGGTGACGAAGAGCGGGAAGCAGCGCATCTGGGAATATCACAACACGTTGCGAACCGAGGGAGTGGCTCCTCCGATCGTGCGCGGAGTAGCGCACGACGTCACCGAGCAAAAGCGCATGGAGCGGGAATTGCGGCGCTCGGAGGAAAAATTCGCGAAAGCGTTTCTGGCCAGCCCGCACGCGATCGCGATTACGACGCTCAACGACGGCCGGGTCGTGGACGTGAACAGAAGCCTGCTCGAAATGACAGGTCTGCGGAGCGAGCAGGTGATTGGCCGGACTGCAGGCGAGCTTGGGATCTTTGTGAGTCCGAGAGAGAGGGAGGAAATTGTAGCGGAGATCCGGAAGACGGGGCGGGTGCGAGCGCGCCAGGTGGTGCTGCAGAAGCCTGCCGGCGATCATTTGATCATCAAGTATGTGGCGGAGACGATTGAACTTGGCGGGCGCAAGTGCCTGCTTTCGGTGTGCGAGGACGTAACGGAACACAAGCGCGCGGAAGCGCGGCTGCTGGAATACGAAAAAGCCGTCGAGGGCCTGGAGGAAATGATCGCGGTTGTTGACCGCGACTACCGCTACTTGCTGGCGAATCAAGCCTTTTTGCGCTACCGGAACATGACGAGGAGCGAGGTCGTGGGCCGGTTCGTTTACGAGGTGCTAGACAAGACATTTTTCGAGCAGGTGGCCAAGCCCCGCATGGACGAAGCGTTTGCAGGAAAAGCCGTGAAATACGAGACCAAATACTCCTATCCGGGAATCGGCGAACGGGACGTGGCCATTTCCTATTTTCCCGTGGATGGAGCGGAGGGCGTGGACCGGCTCGCGTGCGTGGTGCAGGACGTCACCGATCGCAAACGGGCGAACGAGGAATTGCACCGGCTTTCGGGCCGATTGTTGCAAATGCAAGATGAAGAGCGGCGAAAGATCGCACGCAATCTGCACGATTCGACTGGACAAGAGCTCGTGGCGCTGGCGACGACACTGAGCCAGGTGCACGAGGGCATACCGGCAGAGCGCAGAAAGCTGCGGAGACAAGTGGCCCAATGCCGGTGGATAGCGGATCGGACTCTCCGTGAAGTTCGGACGCTTTCCTATTTACTGCATCCCCCTTTGCTGGACCAATGGGGACTCGAGGACGCGGTCCGCCACTTTGTAGCTGGATTCCGCGAACGCACGGGGATTGCGGTGGATCTGGAAGTCTCGCGAGCTTTTGGACGGCTGCCGGAAGATATAGAGCTAGGACTTTTTCGGGTAGTGCAGGAAAGCCTGACGAACATCCAGCGGCATTCGGGAAGTTTGACAGCAAGGATCAACCTGCGGAGAGAACAGGGGCGCGTACTGCTGCAAGTAAGCGATGAAGGCCGGGGAATCGCGTCCAAAGATGGGAGCACGAATGGCGCATGCAGAGGCCGATACGGCGTCGGGATTCCGAGCATGGAGGAGCGAGCCAAACAGGTCGGGGGAGAATTGCTGATTCTTTCCAGTCACGATGGAACGTCCGTACAACTATCGGTGCCGATCCATGCCTAGAGCGCGCAAAAGAGTGGCCATTTTGATTGCGGACGACCACGAGCTGGTGCGCCGGGGCGTTCGCGAGGTGCTGAGGAAACAACGAGACTGGAAGGTGGTGGCCGAGGCCAGGGATGGCTTCGAGGCGGTGGCGAGGGCAACCGAGTTGCAACCCGAGATTGCCATTTTGGATATAACCATGCCCAAATTGGACGGATTGGAAGTGACACGGCGAATCAAAATCGGAGCGCCGGAAACTCGGGTGCTTGTGCTGACGATGCACGAATCGGATCAGATGGTGTGCCGCGTACTGGAAGCGGGAGCTCGGGGATATGTTTTGAAAAGCGACCTGGCGGAACATCTGGTGAAAGCGGTAAGGGAGGTACTGGCGGGAAGGGCGTATCTGACCCCGAAAGCCTCCGCCATCATGGCGCAAGGGATCGCAAATGGATCCGCTAAGTCCAATGGCGGCGAGCGCGAGAGTGTGCCGCTAACTCCGCGGGAGTTCGAAGTCCTGAGTCTGCTGGCAAATGGCAAGAGCAACAAGCAGGTTGCAGCGACGCTAGGGATGACCGTGCGTACGGCGGAAACCCATCGCGCAAAGATCATGCTGAAGCTGGGAGCGCATTCGCTTGTGGAATTGGTGCATTACGCGGCGCGGCACGGAATCTCGGCGATAGGAGGAGACTAAGCCGGCGTTTTGGACGGGCGGAAGCCGCGCAAACGTGCAAGCGTTTGGCCGTCCTGCAACCAGCAAGCGAAGTGAAATACCTCAGCCACGCGGAAGGCGCCGGCGCGCCACACAAGGGGCTGGGATCAGGCGCGAATCGAATCCCTCAAGATGCACTGTAAGAACGCGACTTCGAGTCGCCTCTATTTGACGGGGACATGGCGGACTGGTGTGGCGCGAGACCCTGGGCCTGGCTCCTCAACAGGCTTGGGCATGGCTTCGGCGGCAAATCTTGGGACCATTTGGTCCGCCATGGCAACGGCGTAAACGGCTGAGGCAATCTCGACCGCACCCTCGCGCACATCCTCCTCGTAAATGCGCTCGTAGGTATCGAGATTGGTGTGGTGCGTGAACGAACCGTAGTCGAAGGGATCCTGCGCGAGACCAATTCCCGGCAGGCCGGCGTGATTGAAGGAAGTGCTGTCGGTGCCGCCGGTTCTGCGACTATCAGTGGCAATGGCGCCGACGAGCCCCCAATCCTGAAATGGAGCGAGGATTTCACGAATCATGTCGGCTGCCGCGGGAGGGCCGAAGACACCTGCGCCGCGAGGCTTGCCGGTGCCGGAATCAATGTTGAAGTAGGCGTCGAGCTTCGCGAATTCCGGCTTGGGATTTTCGGCGCTGCCAAAATGTTGCTCGACGTAGGCGAGCGAGCCGAGCAAGCCTTCTTCTTCGCCGCTCCAAAGAGCGATGCGAATGGTGCGGCGGGGTTTCACGTGAAGGGCCGAAAGAATGCGGACGGCTTCCAGCATCATGGAAGAGCCGATGCCGTTGTCGGTGGCGCCTGTGGCATCATGCCAGGAATCGTAGTGGCCACCGAGCATGACGATTTCGTCCTTTTTGTCCGTGCCGGGAATTTCCGCGATGGCGTTGTAGGCGGTCGCGCCTTCGGGATATTCCCTGTTCTGGATGTTCACACGCAGAGTAACGGGAGTGCCGTCCGCGAGCAGGCGCGAGATGCGGCCATAATCCTCATTGCGCATCACGAGCGTAGGAACGGCCCGGGTCGAATCGTAGGTGGCGTTCTGCTGGGCGACGATGACGCCGTGAGCGCGGCCGGAGTCGTTGACGCGGACGAGAGCGCCCGCATCCACGAGGAATTGATCAATTTCGCGCGAGACTTCCGCGCGAGTTAACTGACCTTCGGGCAGCTTTGGCTGCTCAGGGAAGCGGAAAGGACGCGGGTTCTGGGGATCGAAGCGCGCCTTCCATTCGTCTTCGGGGCGCCGCATCGGCAGCGGATTCATTTCTTCGGGCACTTCGATGTGCCTGCCAACGAAAACTATGGCGCCACGAACCTTGCTCCGCACGGAGTTGAGATAGCTGTCGAGTTCGGCTTGCGTCGGCTGCTTAGGATCTTCCTGTTTGGGCCTTTCGGGCATGGGTGGCGCGGCCCACTTGGGTTCCGTTGAAGGAGCGGGGCCGCCGAAGAAGTTGAACCCGCGACCGGACGGCGGGGCAAGGCCGGGAGGGTCAAGCTGAACGACGTGCGCCGTGACCACGCCTTTGGTGCTGGGAGTCCATGCGAGGGGCTTGACCATCAACTGACCTCGGAACGGCGATTCCGCTTCGGCGAGCAAGGAGATGTTCTCCCAGCCGGGAACGGGTTTGGCCGCGCTCGGAGGCTGGAAGGTCCACGGCTCGAGATGAGCGTTTGAAAGGCCCCACGAGGCGAGCGTCTTGACGGCCCAGTCGTCCGCAGCCTTGAGGCTCGGTGTGCCGGTGACGCGCGGGCCGTAAACGTCCGAGATCTCGTGAATCAGCCACATGATCTTGGAGTTGTTGGTTTCCTCGGCGCGAATCTGCGCGTACACATCCGAGAGGCTGGGCGCCTGAGCGGACGACGGCATTGCCGCAAGCAGGAGCAGCGCGAGCAGAGAAAAACAAACCCTGGCCATGAGTCCTCCTGGAGGTTTCGCGGAGAGCGCGAAAAATTTCTCCATTGCATCAGCCGCGGGACAATATACGCTGGGTTCGGTTAATGAGCAATTCGAGACCAGGGCTGAACCGCAACCGCCAGCCCGGAAGGCCGATTTCATCGGGGGAGAGAAACAAACGAATGACGGCAGGAAACTCGGCTGAATCACAGGATGGACAATCGAATCGCAAGCAGGCGCTTGAGGGGTTACGCGTGCTGGATTTTTCGCATGCGCTGGCCGGGCCGTATTGCACTTTGCTGCTGGCAGACTATGGTGCCGAGATTTACAAGGTCGAACCTCGACACGGAGAATTGAGCCGCGGATGGGGCCCGCCGTTCGCGGGAGGCGTGTCGTCGTTTTTCCTGGGATTGAACCGCGGAAAGCGGGGCCTTTCGATTGATCTCAAGCAGCCGGAAGGAGCGGAACTTTGCCGGAGGCTCGCGGCGGAAATGGATTTGGTGGTGGAGAATTTCCGGCCGGGGACGATGGAGCGCTTCGGGCTGGGATATGGGGCCCTGCGGGAGCGGAACCCGCGGCTGATTTATTGCTCGATTTCGGGCTATGGCCAGAATGGCCCGTCGCGCGAAGAAGCAGCGATGGACTTGATCGTGGAGTGCTCGAGCGGGTTCATGAGCATTACCGGAACGGAGGCGGGCGAGCAGGTGCGGAGCGGCTACGCGGTGGCGGATATCAACGCAGGGCTCTTCGCAGTCATCGGGATTCTGATGGCGCTCGAATACCGGCATCGCACGGGGCACGGCCAGCACGTTGACGTGTCCATGTTTGACAGCATGATTTCGGCAATGAGCTCGAACTATATGTCCTATCTCGGTTCACAGCGGAAGCCGAAGCCTATGGGCACAGCCTTTCCGACAGTCGTGCCGTACCGGGTGTATACGGCGAGCGACCGCGTGTTTTCGATTGCGGTCGGCAGCGAGAAGCTCTGGGCGGAGTTTTGCGAGGCTATTGGACACAGCGAATTGACCAGGCATCCGCAGTATGCGACGAACGCGCTGCGAATCGAGAATCGCCAGGCGCTGGAGAGCAAACTTGGCGAGATTTTTCGAGCGCGAACGGCAGAGGAGTGGACTCGCGTGCTGCGCGCGGCGGGCATTCCCTGCTCGCTCATCTATGACTTCGATGAGGTGGTTGAGCATCCGCAAGCGGCCTTCCGGCAGATGTTTCCTTGGATCGAGCACTCGACGGCGGGGCGGTATCGCGCCACAGGCTCCCCGGTGAAGATGTCCGAGACGCCGGGAGGGCCTTCGACGGGCGCGCCGCTGCTGGGGCAGGATACGGAGACGGTGCTACAGAAAGTGCTAAGAATGGACACCGCCGAGATCGCGAGACTGAAGGCGCGCGGGGTGATCCTGCGAGATGACGAAACTGCAATGGCGGGTGATCCAATCCCGGTATAAGGCGAATGGCGGCAGGACCAATGCTTTTCAGCCGAGAGGCCGATGGGCCCCTTCAAATTGTAATCACTCCTTAAAATGAGAGCGAGGGAACGCTCTCTCGCAGAGTGCGGCGGGCGCCACGAACCATCCGCACGCGAAAGCTCAGACGGGGGTGTCCGGCCGAGTGTATCCATTTGCCGGGGAAAAACTCTCCTTAGGAGCATCCAATCCGTGTGCGATAGGGACGCTCCGAGGTTTCCGGGAGGCGCGCGCAGCGATGTGGCGGAAAAAGGGACCAGGTGCAGGGCGGCGCGGCGCTTCTTGTCCGAAGCGGCAGCCGATAGGTAACGGAATCAGAACCGCATGGCTCGCGCACAGCCTCGCGAAAGGATGAGCCAGCCATGGACAAAGAGGAACGCAAGACAAAAGCAAAAATTCTGTTGGATGGCGGAGATCCCGAGGAGACGCGACGGATCAAATCGCTCGCCGGCTACCTTGACGGGCAAACGACGAATCCAACGCTGATCGCGAAAAATCCGGAAGTGCGGAAACGGATGGCAGCGGGCAAGCGCTTTACATCGGCGGAAGAACGTGATGCGTACAAGCAAATCGTGCAGGAGATTGCTCCTCTTGTGGGCGACGCGGGAGTTTCGATTGAAGTGTTCGCGGATCTCGGCACGAAAGCGGAGGAGATGCTAGAGCAGGGCCGCGAGATGTTTTCGTGGGCCGCGAACGCATACATAAAGTATCCGTGCACGCATGAGGGATTACGGGCCGCGCAGATATCCGTGCGCGAAGGGATTCGCGTGAATATGACGCTGTGCTTCGCCCAGGAGCAAGCGGCGGCGGTTTACGCAGCAACCAAGGGCGCGAAATCGCCGGTCTATGTCTCGCCATTCCTGGGACGACTGGATGACCGCGGCGAAGACGGAATGGACCTGGTGAAGAATATCCGGCGGATGTACGCGGAGGGAGACGGACACGTGCAGGTGCTGGCGGCGAGCATCCGGCACCTGAATCACTTACTCGGGGCGTTTTCGCTCGGCTGCGAACTGGTGACGGCACCCGCGAAGGTTTGGCAGGAGTGGGCGGAGAAATCGTTTGCGGCGCCGGGCGAGAGCTTCGTTTACCAGGGCAAGAACAAAACAGGTCAGCCGCTGGCTCCCATCGCGTACAAGCCGATCCATTTGAATGCTGATTGGGAGAGCTTTGACATTCGTCACGAACTCACGGAGAAAGGCATCCGGCAATTCGTGGCGGATTATGAGAGCACGCTGAAGCAGCCGGCTTCGGCGGCGGGGAGCCAGTCCGGCTGAAAGGATACAAGCGATGGCTGGAAGCAAATACGTGATTTTGGGTGGCGGAATGGCGGCAGGCTACGCGGCGAAGGAACTGGCGGAGCGAGGGCTGAAAAGCGGCGAGCTGTGCATCGTGTCTTCCGATGATGCGTTGCCGTATGAGCGGCCGCCGCTTTCGAAGGGATTTCTTGCGGGCAAAGAGAACGAGGCGGGAATTCTAATCAACAAGCCGGAGTGGTACGCAGAGAGAGGGATCGAGGTGCGGCTGCGAACGGTGGCAGAGAGCATTGACGCAGCGGGCAAACGGCTGCGGACGAACTCGGGAGAGACGTTCGCGTTCGAGGAATTGCTGATTGCCACCGGGGCGCGCGCCCGCAAGCTCGATTGCCCGGGCGCGGAGCTGGCGAACATATTTTACTTGCGGTCGATGGATGATTCGCGCGCGATTCGGGAGGCGGCGTCAACGGCAAAGCAGGCAGTGGTGATTGGCGGCGGATTCATTGGGATGGAAGTGGCTTCCGTGCTGGCGCAGCAGAAAATCGAGACGACAATGGTGATTCAGGAGGATCGCGTCTGGAGCCGTGTGTTTACGCCGGAGATGTCCGCATTTTTCGAGCGGTACTACGCGGCGCGAGGGGTGCGCATCCGCAAGCAGCAGCGGGTCGCGGAGATTCGCGGGAAGGAACGGGTCGCGGCGGTTGTACTTGGCGGGGGCGAGCCGCTGGGCTGCGACATGGTGGTGGCGGGGATTGGGGTCGTGCCGGTAACGAACCTGGCGGGGCGAGCAGGACTGGCGGTGGAGAATGGAATCGTTGTCGACGAATTCCTGGCAACGTCGCACCCGGGGATTTCGGCGGCGGGCGACGTGGCAAATTACACGGATACGATATTTGGGAAGCGGCGGCGCGTGGAGCACTGGGACAACGCGGTGTCGCAGGGGCAGCACTGGTCTGCAAGGGTCACCGGGGACCGAAAGCCATTCGCGCATGTGCCGTACTTCTTCTCAGACGTTTTCGATCTGTCGTATGAATTGTGGGGCGACGCGAGCGGCGCAACGCAGGTGGTCACGCGAGGCGACATGCATTCACCGAGTTTCAGCGTATGGTGGCTGAAGCGCGAGCAGGTTGTGAGCGCGTTCGTCATGAGCCGGCCGGAGGAAGAGCGAGAGGCGGCTCAAGAGTGGATTCGGTCCGGACAAAGTGTATCGGCAGAGCGGCTTCAGGATCAGAAGCGCCCGGTCAATGACGCGGCGTCTAGCGCCCATGCGCGGGGGAGCCGCCCGTAACCCGAACCAGGGCGGCACGCGGAGGTTGAGTGGGAGGACCTAAAAGTCTCCGCGGCCGCCCAATCGAACTCCCGTCAGCAGCAGCTAACTGGATTTGCGAACAACGCCGTGGAGCATTTGCGGACCAAAGTGAATCGTCGGACCTCCGGAGACCACATCGAATTGCAAAGTGATATTGGAATGCTCGACGAGCGTTCCGCCGGTAATCTGGATGTGTAGAGTAGCGGGTTGAAGGGGAGCCGGGCCGCCGTCTTTGGTGAGTGTGGGAATTCCATCCACTTCGAAGCCGCCATTTGGCAGGGGCGTTACGGCGCCTTGTTCGATTGTGATGTGGTGAGTGTGCTGCATGCGAGGATCGGCTGCGGACTGTTCCATGGTGAGAGCCGCGGAGAAACTGGCCTTGTCGCCGTCGCGATCCAGCGTAAGGCTCCAAGTTCCTCGAACCTCCCAAGGCCCTGGGGGCATGGTGTTGGAAGGAGTGTAGTCGTTAATCACACCGCTGAAATGCCTGGGAGACCGATACGGCTCTTGCGACATGACGACTCCGGCCACGACGAGCAAGAGAAAAAGCACCCGGCCGGCCATCCAAAAAGTGTTCGATCCTGATTTCATTGACCCACCTCCTATTTTTTTGAGACGTGCGCACCGAACATGGGCTGAATCGAGAGTGGCGTCAAACGGCAAAGGGCAGAATCGGGTTCGCTGCCGTCAAATGCCGTTCTTTGACGCGGATGTTACTTGGCGTTACAATGCCGGCACTTCGAGTTAGCCGAGTCCCACCGAGCAGGAAAGTTGTGGCTGAACCAACCCGAGGCGGCCCGCCGCCCCCCAAAACCCCAGAGGATCGATTGGACTCTTGGAAGGAAATCGCGGCCTATTTGAACCGCGACGTTACAACCGTACAGCGGTGGGAAAGGCGGGAAGGAATGCCGGTGCACCGGCACCTGCATGACAGGGCAGGGTCCGTCTATGCCTACAGGGCAGAGTTGGATGCCTGGGTGCGAAGCCGCCATCCGCAAGCGGCACAGAATAACGGGGAAGACGCGGCGGCAAGCGCCGAGGCCAGCAAGTTACCGGCACAGAAAATTATTTCTCGGACCAAGCTGGCGGGCGCGTGGGTGGCAAGTGGCATCCTTGTCGTTCTGGCGCTGGCCGCGGTTTGGGGGGCGCAGCATCGGGATTACTTCTGGCGAAATCCGCTCAAAGGGGCCAGGTTCCAGGCACTTACCGATTTCGATGGGGTGGCCGAAGCGGCGGCCATCTCGCGAGACGGTCATTTTGTGGCGTTTCTCTCCGACCGTGACGGTCCCATGGACGTGTGGGTGTCGCAGGCCGGCTCGGGACAGTTTCACAACCTTACGAAGGGCAGTGAGCCGGAATTGCTGAATCCCTCCGTGCGAACACTGGGATTTTCGCCGGATGGGTCTTTGGTCACGTTCTGGGTTCGCAAGCGCGGCGGCCTGAAGGAACCGCACATTGGCGTCTGGGCAGTGCCAACTCTTGGCGGCGCAGCAAGGCCATACCTGGAGGAGGCGGCAGAGCTGGACTGGTCGAGCGACGGTTCGCTCATCGCGTATCACACCACTGGCCCGGGCGATCCGCTGTTTGTTTCTGACGGCGCTTCGTCCTCGGCAGGGCGGTTGATTTTCCAAGGACCCGCGGGATCGCACTGCCATTTCCCTTTGTGGGCGCCCGACTCGAAGTTCATTTATTTTGTGCATGGCGCCTTGCCGGATCAGTTGAACGTCTGGCGCATCGGCGCCGCCGGCGGAAGACCGGAGCGCATTACGCCCGGCCCTGGGCGCATAGGCTATCCCACATTCCTCGATGAGCGAACGCTTGTGTATCTCGCGACCGACGCGGACAATGCAGGACCCTGGCTCTACAGCATGGACGTCGAACATCGGATTCCGCATCGGCTCACCGCCGAGCCGGAGCGCTACACGTCGGTTTCCGCGAGCGCTGATGGCCGGCATTTGGTGCTGACGCTGGCGCATCCCAAAAGAAGCTTGTGGCGAATGCGCCTTGGGAATTCCTTCGAACATGCCACAGGTGTCAGTCGAATCTCCTTGAGCACGGACGCCAGCCTTTCCCCCCGGATAGGTCCGGACTATCTTGTCTACGTTTCAGCGACGGGAACGGGGGATAGCGTCTGGAAGCTGGCGAACGGCGCCGAGACGCAACTATGGAGCGGGCAGGGAGCGCGAATGATCGGCGGCCCCGCCGTTTCGCCGGATGGAGCCTACGTGGCCTTTTCCGTTCAGCAACAAGGACGCGATCTACTTTACGTGATGCGTGCCGACGGCACGAACGCCAGAATTCTGACCGATTCGCTGGCGTTGCAAGGGGCTCCCACCTGGGCGCCCGATGGGCAGTCCATCACAACGGCCGCCAACGAAAACGGCGTGCCTCATCTTTTCCGCGTGCCTCTCGGGAACGGAGGGCCCACATCGCTGGTGGCGGAGTATTCGCTCAGCCCGGCATGGGAGCCGGACGGCGGCATGGTTCTGTATTCGGGGCCCGATATCGGGACACAATTCTCCCTGAAAGCCACGAACGCGGATGGCACGCCCCATTCGCTGCCGGCAGTTGCGCTGAGTCGGGGCACGCGACACTTGGCGTTTTTCCGCCGGGACCCCGCCATTGTGGTCCTGCGCGGAGAAATTCAACACAAAAATCTCTGGCTCATTGATCTAAAATCCGGCGCCGAGCGGCAACTGACGAACTTCGCACCGGATTTCGATATCCTCGATTTCGATATTTCACGCGACGGACACGACGTGGTCCTCGAGCGCGTTCAGGACCGCTCGGATCTCATCCTTGTGGACCTTCCGCGAGAATAGCGGAGCTTAGCGGTCCGGCAACGCCGAAGTTTTCCGATGCCGCGGAGCCCGGGCACAAAAGGCCGAAAACGCGGCGATGCAGCACGAAGTGGCCGCGGCGGGGGTAGTCGATCAAGCCCGCGGCACGAAGGACATTCAGCGCGCTGGAAACACGTTCGCGGCTGGCGCCGACCATGCGCGAAAGCTCTTCCTGCGTGAGATAAATCTCGATTTCAACGCCGCCGCCGCACTCGCGCCCCAGTCGCGCGGCCAATCGCTGAAGGGTTCGCGCCACCCGCTGGACGACGTCGCGTGAAAACAGACACTCGGTTTGCTCATACGCGCTGGAGAGGGATGCAGAGAGAATCGCGAGAAACCCTCGCAAAGCCGCGCCATTCTTTTGCAAGAAATCAAGAATCTCCTTGAAGGCGACTGGCGTGGCAAGCGTATCCTGCAAGGCGACGGCGCGGTCGCGCCGCGGAAGGGGCGAGGCACAAAGCTCGCCGGCGATGTCGCCTTGCTTGCGAAGATCGTAAATAACCTCCCTGCCGTCCTCGCTTACTGTGCCGACACCGACTACTCCCGAACGAATGAAATAGAGAGACAGATCGTTGTGACCCGGTTCGTAGAGCACTTCGCCCCTTGAGAAGCGCGAGCTGGGCCGGCCGCATACCAACGCCTCGGACCACGGGCTGCGAAACGCTCCGGTTAGGCAAGAACGGGACCATTTGTTTTGTCGCTTTACCAGCGGCACCGGCACCACCCCGTGCGGGAAAGCCACGCATAGAAGGAGGAGACGCAAACGGCGATTTGGATACAGTGCGCGTCAAGGAGGCCCGGCGCACGGAGGGCGCTCCGCAATTTCCGTTGGAAATGTGACGCTGTTCACTGACAACCGCCGCCGGGAACGCTATTGATCTCCTTCGATGCTTTGGAGGATGAAATGCCTGCTTCCGGCCTAACAAAGTTTTTGTCAGCGATCGCTCTCGCGTTCGCGTTCCTCCCCGCGCTGGGTTACAAGCTCGATTCCGCGGCCACGGCTTTTTCCGACGGAGATTCTCAGCAAAAACACAACACCGAGATCGCTGAAAAGCCAGCGGATGAGCGACTGGAGAGGGGCAAAGGGATCTTCCGGTTTGACACCTTCGGAGACGAAGCTTTTTGGGGAGATACGCTTGGGCTGCACAAAGCCATCGAAGGAGCGAATCTCGGCGGTGTGGGACCTGGCGTAAGTCCGCGCACGGCACTGGCGGCCGGGCTAAAGGTCGATGTGGACGCTCTGCCGGGAAGTCTCAAAGAGGCGTTGCGCCAAGGCAAAGTGAATTTGGACGATCCAGCGACGACCGTGGCGCTGCTGAAACGGAATGCTGTCGTTGGGGTGACGGGTTTCGGGGGGAATCCGGGCTTACGGTCGATCGGAATCCAGTGCGCGCTCTGCCATTCCACGGTAGATGATTCGCTGGCGCCGGGGATTGGCCACCGATTGGACGGGTGGGCCAACCGCGATCTGAACGTCGGCGCGATTGTGGCGCTGGCGCCAAACCTGCAGCCGGTGGCGGACCTGCTTGGCACGGATCAAGCAACGGTGCGCGCGGTACTCAACAGCTGGGGACCCGGGCACTTTGACGCCGAGCTGTTTCTCGACGGGAAGGCGTTCCGGCCAGACGGGAAAACGGCCGCGACGTTGATTCCACCCGCATTTGGGCTCTCCGGCGTGAATCTCCACACTTGGACGGGCTGGGGCTCGATTACTTATTGGAATGCCTTCGTGGCCAATCTGGAGATGCACGGCAAGGGGAATTTCTTCGATCCGCGGCTGAATGACGGGGCAACGTTTCCCATCGCGGCGAAGAACGGATTCGGGGACGTCCGGAATGACCCGGACCTGATCACGAGCAAGCTCGGAGATCTCGAGCTGTATCAACTGGCCCTGCTAGTTCCAAGGCCGCCTGCGGGGAGTTTCGATGCGGCCGCGGCGGAGCGAGGAAGGCAAGTCTTCAACGGCGACGCGAAATGCGCGAATTGTCATGTTCCGCCGCTCTACACGGAGCCGGGATGGAACATGCACACGGCGCAGGAGATTGGCGTGGATGACTTTCAGGCAAACCGTTCGCCAGACAAGCGCTATCGGACGTCACCGTTGCGCGGGCTCTTTTCGCATGAAAGGGGCGGCTTCTATCACGATGGACGGTTTGCCACGCTGGCCGATGTGGTTCAGCACTACGACAGCTTTTTCGGGCTAAAGCTCAGCAACGCGCAGAAGCACGACCTGGTCGAGTTTTTGAAGTCACTCTGAGAGAAGAACCTAGACCTGACCGCAAACCCCTTTCCGGCCAGCGTAGGTCACTGAATCGAAAAGGCATCGCAAACGTTTTGCAACTGTTTCTAGACGGTTTCCGCCGGCGCTGGAACGAATTCAATTTCAATTGCTTGCGTGCCAAGCACAGGGTGCTTGGCGCTAAGGCGCGCGGTTCCGGGCTGTTCCTTGGAGCGAATCCAGATTGCGCCAGTGCCGCCGACGAGCGCAAAGGGATTATCTCCGATGATTTCGGCAGGCCCGTCGAGTGCGAGCTGAATGGCGTCGTTTGCAAATGGGCGGATGGCGCCGTACTCGTCGGTAACACGAAGGACGACGCGCGTGGTGTCGGCGCCGTCCGCAAGGAGCCTGGTATCGTCGGGCACGAGGGCGAATTTCTGGTCGATTCCGCGGCCGGAGAGCGTCTTGGAGATAGCTTTGTTGCCGCCGATGTAGCCCTCGATGCGCAGGTCGCCCCAGTGGTCGACGGCGTGGCTCAGGTCGGCCACAAAGGGTGCGTATTTCAAATGCGGAAACTGCTGCCGGTCGGGATCCGCTTCCGCGACGAGCTGATCGCCGATATAGAACTTCAGGTGGTCGCAATTTGAGCAGACGAGCGCTTTGGTAAAGCCGATCGACTCATCACCGCGCGCCCAGTGAAAGGCAGGCTCCAGCACGACCTCGTCCTTCGGGTCGCACTGCGATTTGTAAAATCCGGCCGCAGGCTTCGGCTCGCGGAAGATATCCGTGACGCCGTGGTAGCAGATGCGGTCACCAGAGCCGAAATCCGCGTGGGTGTTGTAGTCGAAAGCGCACCAACCGATGCCGCCCGCGTATTGCGGATTGGAGGCGAGCTGATCGTGAACGCGAGCGTGACGAATGGTGTGTTCGCGCAAGCGTTCGATCTGATCAATGGTTTTGGTCGGATAAGTATGGCCGACAAATTCGGTATTGAGGTAGCGGGGATGGTTCGGCGGCTTGAGCGGCCAGCCGAAATCGTTCATGGTGAAGACATCTTCGAGAAATTCGGAAGACTGGAAATAACGGATGCCTCCGGTTTGGCGAGTGGGGTCGAGTTTGTGGGCCAGCGCATTTGTGCGGACGTAGAAATCGTGGTCGTCACGTGATTCGTTGATGCGAACGCCCCACAGAATGATGCTGGGGTGATTCCAGTCGCGGCGAATCATGCGGCCGACATTGTCAATGGCGAGGAGCTTCCAGGCTTCGTCGCCGATGTGCTGCCAGCCGGGAATTTCCTCAAGCACCAGCAGGCCCATTTCGTCGCAGGCATCGAGAAAGTGCCGCGATTGCGGATAGTGGGACGTGCGGACGATATTGCACTTCAGTTTGTTGCGCAGAATGTTCGCATCGCTGCGCTGCGGTCTTCCGGGCATGGCCTGACCGACAAATGGGAAGGTCTGATGACGGTCAAGGCCCCGCAGCTTGATCACCCTTCCATTGAGTTCAAAGCCGTGGCCGGTGAATTCGGCTTGGCGGAAACCGATGCGCCGCTGGTCGTGATCAAGTGTTTGCGAGTCGCGCAGGAGGCGGACGCGCACGTGGTAAAGGTGAGGGTGATCGAGGTCCCAAAGCTCAATGCCGCTAAGATTGGCGAAGCTGATCGTATGCACCATCGGTTCGGCGGCAGCTTGTGCGGGAGGCACCTTGACCGATGCCTTGGCGAGCACGCGCTCGCCTTCCACAAGCTCAGCCTCGAGTGTCATCGGCTCCCGGGAGGGTTGCGTGTGCTGCAGGTAGCAGTCAACGTCCAAGGCCGGGTGCGGGGTGAGCACATCCTTCGGCTTGGCAAAAATATTCTCAATGAAAATCGGCGGGACGATGCGCAGCCACACCTCGCGATAGATCCCGCCGAAGGTGAGATAGTCGATTTGATAGCCGAACGGCGGGATATCGGGGCGCTCGGTGGAATCGACATCCACAGCAAGAACATTGTCGCCGTCGAAATCGAGATGGGGCGTGAGGTCAAAGGAAAACGGGGTGTATCCGCCTTTGTATTCGCCGAGATTCACGCCGTTGATGTGGACGGTGGACGCGGTCATCACGCCTTCGAAATCAACGAACACGCGCTTCCCTTTTGCCTCCGGCGGCAGCTTGAACTTGCGGCGGTAAATGGAGACGAACTCGTATTGCTTGTCGTCAAAGCTGTGCCACGGCAGACGAACGTTTGCGTGCGGGATCACCACGCGTTGAAATCCGGAATCGTCAAAGTTTTTTTCGTGGGCGCCTTCGACAAATTTTTGGTGATAGCGCCAGTCGCGGTTCATCGGCAGCACAAGCCGGCCCCCAACACCGGATGACGCGCGAGCCGCTTCCGCTAAAGCCCCGGGCGCTAGAGCCGCGCCCGCCATTACCGCGCTGGTCGTCTTCAGGAAGTCCCGTCGTTGCACAATTCCCTCCGCGCCTTACCGCTAAATGCTCGGTGAAACGAACGAGTCGAGGCCCAATCCCGGCACGCGGGCCTGGTATTTCCGCGTGGCGGGCGCCCTGGCTGAGTTAAGCGGTTAAGGCTTTTCGCGAGCCGCCGCGCATCTTAGCAGGTTCTTTGCGGCCGCCAAAGGCCGAGTTTCCGGCTGTAAAATGCGCGGGCAAGGCGTGCGGATTTCCCGCGCGAGACGCTGGCGGCACGTCTGGGCTGATTCGAAGAAGCGTTCCTGGAAGTTCGGCGATGCGGCTGACCGAAGACAGATGCGTCGCGGGGCAAAGCTGGTTCCGGGACCTGGACTCGAACCAGGATACTCAGCTCCAAAGGCTGATGTCCTACCAATTAGACGATCCCGGAAACGTACTCAAATTCTACCAAAGTTCCGCCGAGCCGCCCATTCGCGTTGCAGCAAGGCGCCGTCCCCGGCGGCGTGTGGGCCAATCAGCGGCAACAACGCGCTCTTGCCTGTTCGTGCGCCGGTGCGAGCTTTCTGCTAAATTGGTGGAGCGGTGAGTCGCACCGGAGAGGTGGCCGAGCGGTTTAAGGCGCACGCTTGGAAAGCGTGTGTAGGCTAACCCCTACCGTGGGTTCGAATCCCACCCTCTCCGCCATACCTATTCTTCCCTGTATTTTGCTGCATTCTTGACTCCTTGCTACCGCCGTGCCACCGTTTTTCATCATTTATTGGGGATGGGTGTCCAGCATCGCCAGCGTCTACGCAAGGTTCAAAGGCCCCCAGGGATGGGAGTATCAAAG
>Ga0209062_1001635_pt1 | contig 37217 bp, 36 predicted proteins | sample Coa_R2_2_FD_187158 | JGI IMG/M metagenome (GOLD analysis project Ga0209062, IMG submission 187158) | Surface soil microbial communities from Centralia Pennsylvania, which are recovering from an underground coalmine fire - Coalmine... | ecosystem: Environmental > Terrestrial > Soil > Unclassified...
ATCGAACGCACCTTTGCCTGGCTCGGGCGCAACCGTCGCCTCGCCAAAGACTTCGAGGCTACCATCGCCAGCGCCGAGGCTTGGATCCTCATCGCCCACATCCGCTTGATCTGCCAACGCCTCGCCAGAGCCTGAAAATACGCATATCATTTTTGAGTCAGACTCTAAGGTCGAAACTGACAAATGCGGGGCTAACGCGGAGTCTGAGGATCGACCGATCATGCCTGGCTGCGGCCAGGACCGGCCGTCGATCGCAGCGACCACTGGAATAGTCTTGGCGAGCTTCATCATTCGTTCTCCTCGGGCGCGCGAGCGAGGGCTCAGATTCGATCATTCGCTCTGCCGGAAGCTTGATTCAGGTCAGGAGCGGAAGCTGTGGTCACAAATGGCGCAGTAAAAGCCGGAACGTTCAGCGTTCAGCCCGCCGCAACACATCCGTGAGTTCGGCGACCTTGCGGCGCTGCTCGGCCTTGTTGCCGGAGGCGATCGCATGTTCGACACAGTTCCCGACATGGTCGGCGAGGATCTCTTCCTCGGCGCGGCGCAGCGCCGCGCGCACCGCCGACACCTGCGTGACGATATCGATGCAATAGCGGTCGTCCTCAACCATGCGGATGAGTCCGCGGACCTGACCTTCGATCCGCTTCAGCCGTTTTGTCACTGATGCCTTGGCTTGCGCTCGCATTCGCCTTATATACCCCTACGGGGTAAAGGTTTCAAGGAGCGTCGTCGTGGAGCATGCGGTGCATCAGAGTCGTGGTCGCAAGCATGCGGGCGCGCAGGCGACCGCCGCCGCCATTGATCCGGTCTGCGGCATGACAGTCGATCCGGACAGGAGCCCGCATCACGTCACCTACGAGGGCCGCGATTACGCCTTCTGCTCGCCGGGTTGCCGCAGCAAATTCGCCGCCGATCCCGAAAAATATCTGCACAAGCTGGCCGGCCCGGCCGCTGCCGCGCCCACATCATCAGGCGCTATTTATACCTGCCCGATGCATCCGGAGGTCCGGCAAATCGGGCCAGGATCGTGCCCGATCTGCGGCATGGCGCTCGAGCCGGCCCGGATTTCCCAAGACAGCGGCCCCAATCCCGAACTGATCGACATGACGCGCCGCTTCTGGATCGGCGCAGCGCTGACCGTGCCGGTCCTAATCCTCGAGATGGCCGGGCATTTTCCGGGCATGAATCTGCCCCACGATATTGCGCCACATCTCTCAGTTTGGCTTCAATTCGCCTTCGCCACGCCGGTCGTGCTGTGGGCCGGTTGGCCATTCTTTGAGCGGGGCCTTGCGTCCGTTCGCAATCGCTCGCTGAATATGTTCAGCCTCATCGCGCTTGGTACCGGCACGGCCTTCCTCTACAGCCTCGCCGCTACTTTCGCGCCGGAACTGTTTCCCGCGACGTTGCGCCAGGACGGCGTAATCCCGGTTTATTACGAGGCGGCAGCCGTCATCACCGTGCTCGTTCTGCTCGGTCAGGTGCTGGAGCTGCGTGCACGCGAGCAGACCGGCGGCGCCATTCGCGCCCTGCTCAATCTTGCGCCCAAGACCGCGCGGCGCATCCGCGACGATGGCGGTGATGAGGAGGTGCCGCTTGCCCAGGTGCATATCGGCGATCGCCTGCGCGTGCGTCCAGGCGACAGCGTGCCGGTGGACGGCATCGTGCTTGAGGGCCGCAGCGCCGTCGATGAATCCATGGTGACCGGCGAGTCCATGCCCGTCGAAAAGGCGCGCGATATTAAGGTGATCGGCGGCACGATCAACGGCACCGGCAGCCTCATCATGCGTGCCGAGAAAGTCGGCTCGGATACGATGCTGGCGCGCATCGTGCAGATGGTTGCCGAGGCCCAGCGCAGCCGCGCGCCGATTCAGCGGCTCGCTGACCTTGTGTCCTCTTGGTTTGTGCCGGCCGTCATCCTCGTTGCGATTGCCGCGTTCATTGCCTGGATGATCTTTGGACCGCCGCCCGCTTTCGCCCATGCGCTGGTCGCGGCCGTCTCCGTCGTCATCATTGCCTGTCCATGCGCGCTCGGGCTTGCGACGCCGATGTCGATCATGGTTGGTGTCGGCAAGGGCGCCACCGCGGGCGTGCTGATCAAAAATGCCGAAGCCCTCGAGCGCCTTGAAAAGATCGACACGCTCGTGGTCGACAAGACCGGCACCTTGACCGAAGGCAGGCCGCGTGTCGTCGCGATTGTCCCCGCCGACGCCTTCGACGAAGCAGCCGTCTTGGCGCTCGGCGCCAGTTTGGAGCGCGCCAGCGAGCACCCGCTGGCTGCGGCGATTGTCGCCGCCGCCGAGCAGCGCCAGCTCGAATTGCAGGACGTGACCGAGTTCAACTCGATCACGGGCAAAGGCGTGACCGGCGTGGCGGACGGTCACAAGGTGGCAGTCGGCAATGCCGACCTGCTGTACGATCTTGGCGCCGCACCCACAGGGCTGGCATTGCGCGCCAATGCGCTTCGCGAGGAAGGCGCAACCGCGATGTTCGTCGCCATCGACAATCGGCCAGCCGGCATCATCGCCGTAGCCGACCCGATCAAAGCGACAACGCCCGCTGCGCTCGCAGGCCTGCGCGCCGACGGTGTCCGCATCGTCATGCTGACCGGCGACAATCATGTCACCGCGCGGGCCGTCGCCACCAAGCTCGGCATTACCGATATCGAGGCGGAGGTTCTGCCGGAGCAGAAAAATGGCATCGTGCGCCGACTGCGAGGCCAAGGCCACGCTGTCGCCATGGCCGGCGACGGCGTCAACGATGCGCCGGCGCTTGCGGAGGCCGATGTTGGCATCGCGATGGGGACCGGCACCGACGTTGCGATGCAGAGCGCGGGCGTCACTCTTGTGAAAGGCGATCTCGCCGGCATTGCACGGGCGCGCGCGCTCAGCCGCGCGACCATGCGCAATATCCGGCAGAACCTGCTGCTGGCATTTGTCTACAACACGCTCGGCATTCCGCTTGCGGCAGGCGTGCTTTACCCGAGTTTCGGGCTGTTGCTCAGCCCGGTGATCGCCGCGGCAGCCATGAGCCTCAGCTCGGTGTCGGTGATCGGCAATGCGCTGCGCCTGCGCTTTGCGCGGCTGTGAGCGTGGAATTGCGCGACGGTCTCACCTTGCGGCGACAGGCGTCGCGCGACGATCTTGGTGAGGCGCAGGGCCGGCTGAAACGAACCGGCGCAACGTTTGACGGCTTGGTTGCCCAGCGCGGTCAAGCCGAAGCTCGTCGTCGAGGTCTGTTATGATCATTTCACCGGCAAGCGCGTTCGCCACGGTACATGCGCTGTTGCGCTGGCGCCCGGCCAAAGCGCCGAAGCGGTGCACGCTCGATCAGGTCAAGCAAAAGAAGGTAAAGCGGATCGACATTCTCGCGTGAGCGCTACGACGCCTGTTCGCCTTGCGCGAATCTGGCCTATAGTTTGCCCATGATCGCCGAACCGTCACCGATCAGTGTCGCGTTGCTGCTGGGCTTGAGCTTTTTTCTCGGCCTCGCCTTTGAGGAATTCTTTGCCCATACCGACGAGCGGCGGCCCGGCGGCATTCGCACCTTTCCAATGCTGGCGCTTGCCGGCGGCACGCTCTACCTGTTCGACACGCAGCATTTCATTCCGTTCACCGGCGGGCTGCTTGTGCTCGGCGCCTGGCTGCTCATCTATTACCGGGCGCATGTTACCGAGCACAAAGAGCAGGATGATGAGCCCAATTTCGGGCTGATCGTACCGCTGCTCAACGTGCTTGCCTATCTGCTCGGTGCGGTCGCGCTCGCGCTGCCGCCGTGGATCGCGGTGACCATAACCGTCGCCGCGGTCCTCCTGCTCACCGGCCGCGAGCAGCTTCATAGCCTGGCGCGGCGAATCGAGATCAAGGAAATCGTCACCGCCGGTGAGTTCTTGATCCTCACCGGGATCATTCTGCCGCTGTTGCCGAACCATCCGGTGACCGCGCTGACCGACATCACCCCGCGCCAAGTCTGGCTGGCACTGGTCGTGGTCTGCAGTATTTCCTATGCCAGCTATCTGGCGCAGCGCCATTGGGCAGCGGCTGCCGGAGGCTTGTGGATGGCGGCGCTGGGCGGGCTGTATTCGTCGACCGCCGCCACCGTTGTCCTGGCGCGGCAGGCCAAAGTCGATCCTGCGCTGCGGCGGCACGCGCAGGCCGGCATCGTGCTTGCGACCGCCATCATGTATTTGCGGCTATTAGCGGTGGTCGCGATTTTCAATTTGACGCTGGCGCGCGCACTCGCGCTGCCGCTGTGCGCTCTCTCGCTCGTCGGCTTCCTCGTTTGCGCGCTGCAATACCGGCTCGGTGCGCCCGCGAAGGATGAGCCGTCGCAAGCGGCCATGCATCTCGCCGCGAGCGGCAATCCGCTCGAGCTCGGCGCTGCCGCAATCTTTGCCGCGCTGTTTGTTGCGACGTCCGTGGTCTCAGCGGTCGTCAAATCGCATTTTGGCATTTCTGGCATCTACGGCCTCGCCGCGATTATTGGCGTCACCGACATCGATCCCTTTGTGCTCAATCTGGCGCAAGGCGGCGTCCCTGGCGTGCAGGTTGCCGATCTCGCCGCCGCAATCCTGATTGCGGCATCGTCCAACAACATTCTAAAAGCAGTTTATGCGGCGAGCTTTGCCGGCGGATGGGCGACGGCCACCAGCGCCGTCGCCCTCGTCGGCCTCGCGATCGCCGGGCTCGGCGCGGCTTACACAACCGTTATGTTCTCACATTAGGAAGGAACCTACCAAGGCTCGTAGTTTGCATAGATTTGTCTGACATTAATGCTTCACGCCGTCGCTGACCGCTGCTGATTGTGTCTTTATCCCGAGAGCGCTCTCAGCGAATGCTCTGGTCGCTTTGATATTGCGTGCTCTGCGGCTGCGGCGCGCCTTGCGCCTGAAAGGACAGGCCGCAATTTTTTTCGGCCGCGGTGCGCTGCAGCAGCCTTTGGTCGCTGACGGTGGCATCGTACTGAGCGCGGTAAGCGAGCGAGCCGATCACGGCACCGCTTGCGGTCTGGCTCGCTTTGTCCATGAGGTCGCGGAGCTCCTTCTCACGCGCCAGGACCACCTTCCAGCGCGCGGCAAGGTCATCGCATTTGTAGACCGCGTAACGGCCAGGATCGATCAGGAGCTCGCCGCTGTCATTCGACGTGCAGCCGACAAGCAGGTTCGCTAGTGCCAGGGCGACCCATGACAATGGACTTACGCCAACAGAAAATCTCATGCCCATGCCCAGCTGCGCGCCGCTCGCGCAGAACCCCACGCCCGTGTTGGCAGTCTCCTGCGCCGCAAATATGGCGTCGTGGCGCGACGGCCGGGCCCCTGCCGCACCAGCCCCCATGTCGGTCAAACCGTACCCCACTGCAGCGTCACCATAATGCAATTGGCGAAAGTTATCTGGCGCACATTAAGCGCCCATAAAGCCGGTGGCCGGGCGAACGATTAAGGCCTTGGCATCCAACGGGTTAGAGCACTGGCGGCGCCGAGCCACGCGGCGTGGGCCCGTTACGGCCGGCCGCGCATCTTCGGCTGGCCATATGAGTCATTATTGTTGCAGTCTTGCGAGGAGCTGATGACGCAAAACGCAATGCCTAATAGTGTAGGGCGATGACCCTCGATTGGCTGACTTGGTCCAACCCCATCGCTGTTTGGTGGTGCTTTTTGATTGCGATCAGCGCCGTCAATGTCGTGCTGTGGTGTCGCCTTCACAGTTGTTCCAAGGCCGCCATCGGCCGCAGCACCGGCGTTTTGATGGCCGAGCCTCTGGTGCTGCTCGCGGCGGCCTATGTCTTCGGCTGTGCCTTTCGCTCGATCCTGCCGCGCGCCGATGTGCAGCGGATCTGCCTGGTCGACACCTGGCTCTCAAGCGTTTTGGTCGGGCGCTCGGTCGCCACTGTCGCCGAGCTCTGCTTCGCCGCGCAATGGGTTATCGTGCTCAACGAGTTGGGCAAGATCACTTATTCGGACACGGCAAAAAACATTGCCAAGATGATCGTGCCGCTGATTGCGCTCGCGGAATGCTGCTCCTGGTACGCGGTGATTTCGACAGACTTCCTGGGCAATGTCCTGGAAAACTCGGTGTGGACCGTGACCTTCATTCTGGTGGCGATTGCGCTGACGCGCCTCGTCGTAAGCTTCCGCGGACCGATGCAGCTCGTGATCGCGTCCATGGCCGCCGGCGTCGCCTGCTATGTGGTGTTCATGTCGACGGTCGACGTGCCGATGTATGTGGCGCGCTGGCAGGCCGACCTCGAGAGCGGCAAGCCGTTGCTCGGCCTGGCTGCCGGGCTGGACGACATCGCCACACGCTGGATCGTCACGCACGATATTGGGCGCTGGCACCATGAAATCCCGTGGATGTCGCTCTATTTCAGCGTCGCCGTGTGGACGAGCCTCATCCTTGGCGGCTTTAGCCTCGTTCGTCATCTTGTGCCGCGCTACCGCGTGCGCCGGCCGCTCTTGAAGGCCACCCGCCGGCCGGTTCCGATTCCAATTCGGTCGTCCTGAATTATTCTCGTTGCATATCAAGCGCGCAGCACGCCGGAGCGATAGGCAGTCCGGCGCGAATCCGATACCGTATCGGCGCTGATTCGCTCCGCGCGAGCTTTTGGAGGCCGTGGAGGTCGCATGATTATCACAGTCGCCACCATGAAAGGAGGCAGTGGCAAGAGCACCCTTGCAAGCTGCCTTGCCGTACACTGGCACCTCACCGGCCGGCGCCCGACCCTGATCGACGCCGATCCGCAGCGCTCGATCATGCGGCTCGCGGCGCGCGAGCGCGGTCTCGGCGGTGTCGCCGTCGTCGAAGACGCAAGCGAAGACGCTTCAAAGACGGCCCGGCGCCTTGCGGCGGGCGGGCCGGTCATAATCGACACGCCGGGCTTTCGCTCCAAGACGACACTCGAATGCCTGGCCGCGGCGGATTTTGTGCTGGTGCCGGTCAAGCCCTCGCCCTTCGATGTCGATCGCATGCTCGATACGCTCAATATCCTGATCGACCGACCGGACGGGCGGCGTCCATTATTCCGCTGCCTGCTGACACAGACCACGCGCGATTCCGTTATTGCGCGCCACATTCGTACCGAACTGGGGGAAGCCGGCTTACCGGTTCTGACCACCGAAATGAACAACCGCGTCGCCTATCCGGAGGCTACGCTTTGGGGCGCCACGCCGAGCCTGATCAGCTGGAAGGGGCCGGCAGCACGGGAAATAGCCGCCATCGCCGATGAGCTGGACGCCGTGCTTGGCGCCACGCAGGCCGCCGCATGACCCGAAAACAGCTCCCCAAAGCCATCCTGCGGCCGGCCGAAAATGTGCATGCTTTCGGCAGACGGCCGGATCAAGACCTACCGCTCGCTGCACCGCCTTATGACGCGGCCGAGAACGAGCCGGCGCTGGCGGTGACCTCGGCGCCGATTGCCAATGATTCGACGCCTGCGCCGGAGCGCAAATCGACGCAAGTCGACTCACCGCAAGTCGTGGCACGGCAACCTCACTCGCCGCAGGCGAAGGTACTTTTCGCCAAGCGCCGGAAGCTCGCCGCAAAAATCGTCGAACGGCACCGCAATTATGCGGCCCTGGGCGGTCTCGTGCCCCTGGCTGTCGTCAATATTGCAAGCGTCACCGCAATCAATCTGCGCATGGTCAAGCAGTTGAGTGCGCTCTACCAAGTGCCGTTTCAGCGTGACCGCACGCGCGCGATGATCATCAGCCTGCTCGCCGGCGCCGTGCCGACCGGCTTCGGCGCGGCAACGGCGTCGACGCTGACATGGATTGTTCCCGGCGGCCTGCTCTTCGCGCTCGGCGTTTCCGCCGTCACTGCCGGCGCGCTCACGCGCGGCATCGGCCAGGTGTTTATCGAGAGTTTTGAGAGCGGCGCGCTGTCATCCGACAGCATGGCGGCTGCCGACATGTCGTCTACTAAGACGTAACAAAAAACCGACGCCAGAAGCGCATCATCCAAGCTTCCGAGCGTGGCCGCCACGCGCCATGTGTGGGCGGGCGCGACGCTATGTTCATCGCCGGCTCGGCGCTCTCTCGCGGCGGTGGATCGGTCGGGCGATCACATGCCGGGAATGGTACGCCCGCCAGCAGGGTGCGCCAAAGCCGCGCGAAATCAGCATCGGGTTTACAGCTTCGGCCGGCCATTTCTCCAATATGGGCGACGGGGCCGGCCCGCACCAGCCGGCTCGAAAAGCGATTGGCGGCGCGCGAGCCGACGGCCGCTTACTGGAACTCTTGCCATTCGTCCTTTAGCCGTGGCCGTTGCGACCGCCGCCAATATGGGCGTCGCCGGAACCGACGCCGCCGACCGCCCGCAACGGGACCGGCATCATCTCGCGCGCCGATCTACCAGTCCTCTTGCCGTCCGGCCCGGCCGCATTGGTGGGCTTCATGGGCTTGTCCTTGGTCGCGACGGCGCCAAGCTTAAAGTATGCGACCCGCTCGTCCATCGCCTTGGCCTGTTGCTCCAGCGTCTTCGTTGTCGCCGCGTTCTGCTCGACGAGCGCAGAATTCTGCTGCGTGACCTCGTCCATACGTGTGAGCGCCTTGTTGACCTGCTCGATGCCGTTTGCCTGCTCTGCGCTGGCAGCGGCGATATGAGCGACGATTTCAGCCACGTTTTTGATCGACGCGACGATTTCGGCGAGCGTCGTCCCGGCCCGGTTGACCAGATCGACGCCGTCTCGAACCTGGCTGTTGCTACTGGTGATCAGTTCTTTGATGTCTTTGGCCGCCTGTGACGAACGCTGCGCAAGATTGCGTACTTCAGACGCGACCACGGCGAAGCCGCGGCCGGCTTCACCCGCCCGCGCGGCTTCAACCGCGGCGTTCAACGCGAGCAAGTTGGTCTGCCGCGCGATCTCGTCGATAACGCCGATAATGTCGGAAATCTTGCGGGACGATGCCTCGATCTTGGCCATTGCTTCGACCGCCCTGGCAACCACTTCTCCGCCGCGACCGGCAACTTCGCGGGTGCTGCTGGCCGACCGGTTGGCCTCTTGGGCATTCTCCGCATTCTTCTTCACAGTTGCAGCGATCTGCTCCATCGAGGCTGCGGTCTCCTCAAGGCTTGCAGCCTGCTCCTCTGTGCGCTCCGACAGATGGGTTGTGCTCGCCGAGATCTCCGCGGTCGCGCTTGCAACATCGCGCGCCAGTTCGGAAATGGCACGGATCGTCTCATGCAGGCGAACGGCAGTGCTGTTGAAGTCTTCTTGAATCTGCCGGTAACCGCTGGAGAAACCGTCGTTGAGGCACACCGTAAGATCGCCGTCGGAGAGGCTTTTAAGGCCTGCGGCCAAAAGCTTCAGCACGCGGCCTTGCTCTTCGGCCGCCTGGGCCCGCTCTTCTGCCGCCTTGGCCTGCAACTCGGCCGCTTTGCGCTCCTGTTGTGCAGCAAGCTCGGCCTCGCGCGCCTGCCGTGCCGCCGTCTCCTCGGCTTCACTGCGGGCCTTTTCAATGGCGGTCTGCTTGAGCGCTTCGACCGCCGTCGCAATCTCGCCGATCTCGTCTTTGCGCCCGAGCCCAGGCAGCGTGAGGTCGAAATCGCCTTGCGCCATGTGGCGGATGGCGCCGGCGATCCCGACGACGGGCCGGGAAATGCCGCGGCTGATGAGCAGAGACACCAGGCAGCTCGCGAGCAGCACTGCCAGCACGGCGCCGATCAAAATCGTTTTCTGCTGCTCCAGCTCGGCATTGTTCGCAGTGATCTTTGCATCACGAATCGTCTTGCACGTCTCGTTCAACTCGCCGGTCAATTGCTCGATGACCGCAAAGCTCTTGGCGGCGCCCTGCATCAGCATCAGAGCCGTGCCGGAATCGCCGTCGGCCATGTCGATGACGGCGCGCGCGCGCTTGGAATAATCGGCAACTGCCGCATTGAGCTTGCCGATGACCTCGATTGCCTTCGCATCGTCAAAGGCGAAGGCTTCGAGCTTCTTGAACTTGGCCGCAACATCTGCCAAGGCGGCAGACGCGCGGTCGGACAGCGTCTTGATTTTCTTCTCGTCCGTCTCGTTGGCGGCGGTGGCCATGAGCCGGTAGAGATGCACTTCGGAGGCCCAAGCCGTGGTGCCAAAATCGGCAGCGGCTTCGGCCTGGCGCACCGGGCCGTCCATTAGCGCATTGACGGTCGCCTGGTTGCTCTGCTGCAGGTGCAGCGCATAGGCGCCGAAGCCAAGCAGAACCAGAATCAGAAATCCCGGCGCGAACAGGACTTTCCAGTGAAGTCGCAGATTCGACAACCAGGCGATCACGTTTGCGCTCTTCAGCCTTGGACGGAGAACATGCCAGCCTTTAATGGCCCCGCGAGCTCATTCTGCCGGCTTATGCGTTGCCGCCCTTGTACACGCCGGCGCAGACCGCAGTCTGGTCGAGGCGCTCGCAATACATTTCCTTCGGCTCGATGCGTTTGGTGGCCGGATTGACAAATTTGTAGTCCTGCCAGAAGCTTGGCTGTTTTTGCGCGAGCTCGACGCGCTCTTTCACGAAATATTTTCCGTCGACATCCTGAGCGTCGATCAAGTCCTTGCCGATGAGCTTGGCATTGGCGCCATGCGCCAGCACCTTGCCGTCGAGGCCGTAGACCACAACGTACAGGTCGCGGTCGGTGAATTGGCCGCCCTTGTTGTCGATTTCCGCGTAGGCCTTCTCGGTACCTTGCGTCTTGATGAACTCGACCGCTTTCTTCACCATGGCAATGGCCTGGTCTCTGGTGGCGAAATCGCCGCTCCAGGCGGGAACGCTCATGATGGAGAGAAGCGCGATTGCGCTGATCGTGTGCGTAGCGCGCATATTTGGGTCCTTTCTTCGGCTTCCATTCCCAATTTCTTGTCCGGCCTCGCCCTGGCGGCGTGGTCGCCCGCTCGCGCCGCCGGCACAACATGACTGTGCCCGAGCAACATACGTCGCTCCGGCTGGATGTTTATGAGAGCCTAAGCCGAAGTTTGGAAAATAAGCGTAAATTTGCCTATCCGCGTCTATAGCTGATGGCACAATAATCCTGATTAAATTCGCGCAAGGATCTTGGGTGCTTGACGCGCGAGCCGAAGCCCGGCGAAGGCCAAAATCATGGCCAAAGGAAAGCCCGAGCCCCAGACAGACTGGACCGTCAGAAGCCGCATCCCCATGAACGAGCTTACTAAAAGGCGACCAACGCAACTGGCCGACGGGACGCGGGTGATTCAAACTCTGGCCGATCGCTGGCAGCGCTTTGGCTGAAGCCCCACCTGATCAGGACGCATTCAGCCGCGGGGCATTGCCCAACCCGCCGGGGCCAAAGTGTCGCATCGATGGGCAAACCCTCTTCGCCAGGACGCGGCCCCTTAAGGCCAAATGTATGGTCCCATGCACCTGCTGTGTCGTGCGTCACAGACTGCATATTCCGCCTGAGTCTGGTGTTTGCACAGCTGGCATTGATGCTACGCTTTGGGGAATTCGCCTATGACGACGCAAAATTACGAAGATCGCACTGCGACCGCGGACTACATCTCTCGTGTCGCGGCCGAACTGGCCCAGATGGCGGCTTCCGCCGAGCACAATGTGCTGGCGCATCTTCTGCAGATGGCGCGGCTCGAATCCGAGCAGATTTGCGGGCGAGGTTCCGGACCGGTTGAGCAAGATGACAATGATGTGGCATTTGCACAAACGTCCGATGCAAAATTTGGCTCCTCGAATGTCGTGCCGCTCGTCCGCGCCAGAGCGCGCGAATGAGGCGCTTCATCGCTGCCGGACGCGAAGCAATTCAGTTTGGGTGAGCGAGAAAGTTAGGGGCCGCCCCTTCGCGGCCAAAATTTGAGCACCGCATTCACTCAAAAAAGCTGGTGCGGACGGCCGGACTCGAACCGGCACAGGGATTTCTCCCCGAGGGATTTTAAGTCCCTTGCGTCTACCATTTCGCCACGTCCGCAATACAACGTCCGCCAACTCGCCTCCCGCAAGCCCATTGTCGCCTGCCCCCAATGCCGACCAGGCTGACTTGCCGCGCAGTGCTCGCCGGCAACTTCGTCTGCGGTCTTGTAGCATTTGCCTCGCGTGCGCCGGAAGTGAAGGTCCCGGCGGCGCCGCAAGGCTATACGTGGTCTGCGGTCGTGAGAGGCGGGCGTAGCGAGCCGTGAAGGATTCCGCTCCAGCGCCTTGCGCCGTCGCCCTTTGAGGCTCAGCGCTTCTCGCCGAGTACCTTGGAGTGGCCGAACTCACTGCTTCTTTTTCGCCGCCGGCGTGGAGCCCGTCGGCCGCACGGTGGCCCAGGGGTCGTTGCTCCTCTGATCCGGAATCTTGTTGGTGGCCGCCTTGTAGGCGTCGTCGAGCGCCTTTTGCTTTTCGATTTCCTCTTGCGTCAGCGGCCGCTTCGGCTGCTGGGCGAATGGCGAAAACGACATCTGGCCGTTGGGCGATACGCCGATGCCTTGCGCCGAAGCAGCAGTCATCGCCATGCCCAGCACGACGCTCGCGCAGCAAACTTTTCTCCGTGTTGCTCCCATATCAACAATCCTCACCGCCCGAACACTCTATTCCAAAGGTCAATCCTTGAAGACGTGCCCCCAGAGCTCATCCCAATCGGCGCCGCTGATATCGGTCACGCGGCCATCCTTCTCGAAGAACTTGTTAGGCACCTGGAACATGGCAAGCATAAGCCCGCCCTCCGGTGTCCAGGCGACATGGCGGCTGCCGGCCTCGCGCCAGACGAATTCGCCCGGGCCGACTGACAGTCCGGCGGCCGGACCTTCCTTGTCCACCAGCCTGCCTTCGAGCACATAGGTCTGCTCGATCTTGACATGCTCGTGGTCGGGCAGCGTCGCACCGGGCGCGAATTTCATCAATGCCGTGACCAGGCCGCTTTGCTTGTCGAATAAGAGGCCCTTCACCTCACAGCCGGCAAAGCGCGTCTTCTTCCATTCCATTTCCGCCGGCCGCACCACGTGCGAATGTGTGTCAGGGGTATCGTGCTTGGATTTTGGCGTGACTGCGTCCATGGCGTTTCTCCTCGCGTTGCGGTTTGGCGCATTTTAGCCAAGTGGCGGCGGCGCCACTAGGCGTTTAGCGAGGCGGCCGCAAAACAGGCGAGCGTTAAAGTGATCATGGGACGGCATTGCATTGATTACAACGGCTGCCCCTGTTCGCTGTCCGTTGCGATCAATGCCCTACTCGGCCGCTGGCGGGCGTGACGCGAAAAATGTGAGATAGTCGTCTCCGTAACGTAACATCATCACGCCCTACAGCCCCTCCTCGCGAAGCGGCGGATGAAATGCAAGCCCGGTGTCCCAGGGAAAATAGATCCAGGTGTCCTGCGGCACTTCGGTAATGAACATGTCGACTGCGGGGCGTCCAAGCGGCTTGGCATAGACGGTCGCGAAAAAGGCGCGCGGCAAGAGCGCGCGGACGATCTTTGCCGTCTGCCCGGTGTCAACCAGGTCGTCAATGATCAGCACGCCCGCGCCCTCCCCGCCAAAGCCTTTGGCGATTGCCGGCGCGACGTCCTTGATTACTTTCAGTTCGCCTTGGGCGGTGTGGCTATAGCTTGCGACGCACACCGTTTCGATGAGCCGAATGCCGAGCTCACGCGCGACGATTGCGCCCGGGGCAAGCCCGCCGCGGGTGATGCAGACTATGGCCCGAAACGGCCCCATGTCATGCAGCCGCGCCGCCAGCGTGCGACAGTCGCGATGGAACTGGTCCCACGAGATCGAGATCGCCTTGCTTGGCGGGATCGGCGGCTGGGCGGGCGGCGGCATCGGCATCTGTCCGGGACATGGTCCGGTGCTTGTGATGCCTCGCGATATCAGGCCGGACCCGCCTTACGCAATCAGGGAATTTCGTAGACGGTGGTCTCGTCGGAAATGCCGCGCAGCGCCGCGCGCTGCATGGTCGGACGCAGGTCCTCGGCTTCGAGGATTTTTGCTGCGCTGGGGTCCTCGATCACCGGCTGGGTGACAAAGATGGCGCGCGAAGACGCGAGCCCCTGCACCCGGGCGGCGATATTCACGGTCTGGCCGAAATAATCCTGCCGATCATTGAGGGTCACGGCGAGGCACGGCCCTTCGTGAATGCCGATCTTGAGCAACAAATCTTCACTGCCGCGCTCGGCATTGATCTTGCTCATGGCTTCGCGCATCCGCAGCGCTGCAGCGAGCGCACGATCCGGCGTCGGAAATGTCGCCATGACTGCATCGCCGATGGTCTTCACCACGGCACCGGCCTCGGCCGCCACGACATCGTTCAAGACGTGGAAGTGCTGGCGCACAAGATCGTAGGCGACAAGATCGCCGACCCGCTCGTAGAGCGCCGTCGAGCCTTTAAGATCGGTGAACAGGAATGTCAGGCTAGTGATCTTGAGCCGCTGGTCGACGTCGAGCGTGTCGGTCCGATAGATGTCGCGGAATGTCTGATTGGTCAGGAGCCGCTTTGCAGTCAGGAACGGCTTGCGCTTGCCAAGTAGACCGTGCAGCTTGTCGCCGGCAATCCACAGCGCCGGCAGCACCCGGCGGTCGGTGCGGTTTTCAAGCGACAGCCGCAGCGGTCCCGGGCGCATCTCGACGGTGCCGAACGGTGCCTTCACCGGATTGAACACCATCGACAGCGTCTGCCGCTCGCGTGTCGGCTCGCCTTTGACATCAAGAAATTGCGTGGCATGGGTGACCGGATCGAACACGATCACAAAATCGTTCGGCAGCACCACCGACAGCACCGCCTTTTCGCCGGGCGGCAATTCGATGGAATCGACGGTAAATTCGGCGAGGCTGTCGCCAAGCGTCTCCGGCAGATCGACGCCGGAGCTCCAGAAAATCTGCCGATAATATTCGACCTCGGGCAGCGTATCGGGACTGTGCGCTTCGATACGGCGGACGCGCGGACTGACGGTAAAGGTGACCTCGACCATCTCGTCCAGCGTCGGCTGATAGCCGCAGGCGCACAGCATGCAGTCGTATTCTTCGCGGTTGACGGTCTTTAGTGTGGCGCTCGTGTCCAACACACCGCCGCAGCCCGGGCAAAGTATGTTCCACGACAGTTCGAACAGGCCGAGCCGCGCCGCGTGAAGGAACGCGGCGATCGTCCTCTCCTCGTGGAGACCATGCCTCCTGGCGAAGTCGAGCACGTTGACGCGGCACAGGTCGCGGTCCGGCGCGCTGTGCACCGCGCGCTCGATTGCGGCCACGCAATCGGCGTTGGCCGACTGCCGCAACACGCTGAATAGCGCTTCGCTCTCGCTCATGTGACGCCGCCCGCGCTGCAATGGATGCAAGCATAAGTAGGCATCGGCGCCTGCGGCGGCAAGACGCGCTAGAGGTGGTGCGCGACGGCCGATATCACAGTGAATTGATCCACTCGACCACTTGCTTGCGGGCGACCAGCGGCGTCGTCAGATGACCGGCAAAGACTTCGACATATTTGCTCTTCGGGTTCTTGGCGGCGGCGGTGAAAGCATAATCCGGGCCGCGCCGGTCGATTGGATCGAGCTTGCCGACGACCCACAGCAACGGCACTGGTCGCGGCGACGCCCCGATGATCGCCGCGTTTTTTGGGATCACCGCGGGGCCGTCCGGATCGAACATGCTAAGATAGACCGTCGGCGTTGCCGTTGCCGACAGCGGTATGCCTTGCGCCATATCGGGAAAGGTCTGCGGCACATTGCCTTGGCCTGCGGCGATCAGCTTCTTGGCGCGCTCGACTGCGTCGGCCACAAAGCTTCGCATATTGTCCTGGTCCGGCAGATGTCCGGGCGCGATCGCCACCACGCCGGCGAGATCCGGGTGGCGCGCAGCATAGCCGATGGCCGCATTGGCGCCGAGCGAATGGCCGATAATGACAATGCGGGTGGCACCCTTGGCTTTCAGCCCGGCGACCGCCGCTTCGATCTCGCCCATCGCCTGCTCGTAGGTGGCGCCGTAGCGGCGGTTGAACGACCAGGGCATTTCCGGCTCGGCGATCAGTGCGCCCTCGTCCTCAAGCGCACTCAAGATCCCGCCGTTGAGGGCGCCCGGCCACGAAGCCTTGCCGTGCAGATAAACGACGCCGAGATTTTGCAGGTCGGCGAACGCGCGCACCACGCCCGCGGCGAGCGGCAAAAAGAAAAGCGCCGAGGTCAGCACCACCTTGAGCAGCACGCGCGACAGAGCAGGAGTCATATCCTTCAAATCGCCCAGAAGTGAAAGGATCGAGCGAATCATGGTCGAGGATTGCGCCGGACCAGCGGTCTGCCGTCAATCGCCGCAAAGCTCAGTCACGCCTGGTCGGCGTCTGCCGCGACCGGCCGCTTCAGATTTTCTGCGGGCCCAACTCGGCCTTGACCCGCGCGAGCATGGCTGCGACTGCCGCTTTCACCAGGGCGAGCCTGGCCGGATCGCGTGAGCGCATCACCACGTTCGTGTTGGCCACATTGTTCTCGTCATGGAACGGATAAGAGCCGATCACGACATCGGAATAGAGCTTGGCGATTTCGCCGAGCTCGGTACCGATGTCGCCCTCACGGCAGTCGGCGCGGATCGTTTCGGAGAGCATTGGCGTGCCGGTCTTCAGCTGCGGGGTGACATAATCGAGCATTGCCTGCATCACGCTCGGAATCCCGGCCATGACAATCACATTGCCGATGCGAAATCCGGGCGCGGCGGATATTTTGTTGAGGACGAGCTCGCCGCCCTTGGGCACGCGTGTCATGCGCATGCGCGCCTCGTTCATCACGCCGCCGGTTGCGGCAACGCGCTCGCGCATGATCTCGACCGCGCGCGGATGATGTTCGAGGGGGACGCCGAACGCCTTGGCGACGCAGTCGGCCGTGATATCGTCATGGGTCGGGCCGATACCGCCGGTGGTGAACAGATACGTGTAGCGCGCCCGCAGCGCGTTGACGGCGGCAATGATCTCCGGCTCCTCGTCCGGGACGATGCGGACTTCCTTGAGGTCGATGCCGATGCCGGTGAGATATTCGGCGATATAACCGATATTCTTGTCCTTGGTGCGGCCGGACAGAATCTCGTCGCCGATCACCAGCACGGCCGCGGTGACAATCCCGCTTGCGGTTTGCGCCGCGCCCTCCATGCCTTTCCCTCCCTGCTGTGCCTGCTCTAGCGCGGCGAAGGCTCACGCTCAAGCGCACAGGTTCGGGGCGATTTTTCCGGCAATGAGTCAGATGGTACTCTGCGGAACACCCGCTCCGGCGACGATGTCCCGCTTTTTTTTTCCAGGTATTCGCGCCGATCGATCTCGCCCTGGGCATAGCGCAGTGCAAGCACTTCCAGGCCGGTCAGCGGACGCGCCCGCGGCATCGCCCGTGCCCGTTTGCGCCATCTGTGCTGCGCATACCAGGCGGTGCACATGATCGCGATGCCGACGATAAGTATGAGTTCGAGCATGGTTCGAGCGAATAGCCGTAGTCACGCTGTTAAATCGTCCTGTTCGGCATGAGTTCCGCCATGCGGCCCGGCAGATGGTCAAGCCGCCTAAAAACTGTGCAATATGGGCGTCGCCGTAGATGCCACGCGATTTCCCTCGCCGCCTCGACATATGTTGCGAAGTTCAACTTGGCGCGAAGATTGCTACAGACTGCTGCGGGCATAGCTGCCGCGGGGATTACGGTGGGAGCAGCCGGGACCGACATGTTCGACGAAATGCATGGGGTCGGTGGCGAGGTAAGACCGGCCTATGCCGAACTGTCGCAGTGGCTCGCCGACGTCAAACCCGACGTCCTCGATTTCCGCCGCCGCGAAGCCGAACTCCTGTTCCGCCGCATCGGGATCACCTTCGCGGTCTACGGCGACCCCGAGGCGCAGGAGCGCCTCATCCCGTTCGACGTCATTCCGCGCATCCTTTCGGCCAGGGAATGGACCGTCCTCAAGCGCGGCCTCGAACAGCGCGTCAGGGCAATCAATGCGTATATCAAAGACGTCTACGGTCGCCGCGAAATCCTCAAAGCCGGCATCGTCCCTGAGGACCTGGTGTTTCAGAATCCGGTGTTTCGCCCGGAGATGAACGGTCAGAAGGTCCCCCATGATATCTATGTCCATATCGCCGGCATCGACATCATCCGGATCGATGCCGACACCTTTTATGCGCTCGAAGACAATGCGCGCACGCCCTCCGGCGTCTCCTACATGCTGGAAAACCGCGAGATCATGCTGCGGCTGTTTCCCGAGCTGTTCTCGCGCTACCGCGTCGCGCCGGTCGAGAATTACCCCGATGAGCTTTTGGCGACGCTGAGGTCGATCGCGCCGCCGTCAGCCTCGTCCGAGCCAAATGTCGTGCTGCTCACGCCGGGCGTCTATAATTCCGCCTATTACGAGCACTCGTTTCTGGCCGACAAGCTCGGCATCGAATTGGTCGAAGGCCGCGACCTCATCGTCAAGGGCGAGGTCGTCTATATGCGCACGACCGAAGGGCTCAAGCGCGTCGACGTCATCTACCGCCGCATCGACGACGATTTTCTCGATCCGCTGGTGTTTCGACCCGACAGCGCGCTCGGCGTGCCCGGCCTGATGTCGGCCTATCAGGCCGGCAACGTGACGCTTGCCAACGCGGTCGGCACCGGCATCGCCGACGACAAGGCGGTCTACAGCTACATGCCGGAGATCGTGAGATTCTATCTCGGCGAAGAGCCGATCCTGAAAAACGTGCCGACCTGGCGTTGTCGCGAGCGTGAGCATCTCGCTCATGTGCTCGACAATCTCGGAAATCTCGTCGTCAAGGAAGTGCACGGTTCGGGTGGCTACGGCATGCTGATCGGGCCCAAAGCCGACAAAGCGACAATCGAGACGTTCCGCTTAAAGCTCAAAGCGGACCCGAAGAATTTCATCGCGCAGCCGACGCTGGCGCTGTCCACCTGCCCGACCTGCGTCGACGACGGCATCGCGCCGCGTCACGTCGATTTGCGCCCGTTCGTCTTGGTCGGCCGCGACCGCATTCGTATTGTCCCCGGCGGACTTACGCGTGTCGCGCTGAAGAAGGGCTCGCTGGTGGTTAACTCGAGCCAGGGCGGCGGCACCAAAGATACTTGGGTGCTGGACGGATAATTCGTCTTTGCACGGATAGTCATTGTTCGTTAGACGCACAGATTATGCTTTCACGCACCGCCGATAATCTTTACTGGCTCGCCCGTTATGTCGAGCGCGCCGAATATATCGCCCGCATTCTCGACACCACATTGCGGCTTACCGCCCTGCCGCTCGCTTATGTCGGCACCACCAATGAATGGGAATCTGCGGTCGCGACGGCTGGATGCGCCGGCGCGTTTTTCGAGCATTACAAAGAGGCAAACGAGGAGACGGTCACGGATTTTCTTGCTTTCTCTATCGACAATCCATCCTCTATTCGCAATTGCTTTGAGAGCGCCCGACTCAATGCCCGCGCCGTGCGCACCGCGCTGACCATCGAAATGTGGGACGCCATCAACGGCGCCTGGCTGGAGCTTAAGCGCTGGGGCAATGGGCCGCGTTCGCGCGAAGAGTTTGCGCGCTTTCTGCGCTGGGTGCTCGGCTCCTCGCTGCGCTTTGACGGTTCCGCCTATCGGACCATGCTGCGCAATGACGCCTATTGGTTCTCCCGGATCGGCGTCTACGTCGAGCGCGCCGACAACACCGCGCGCATTCTCGACGTCAAGTATCACCTCCTGTTGCCCTCCCAGGAGAAAGTCGGCGGTCCGCTCGACTATTTTCAGTGGACGTCCATCCTGCGCTCGGTCTCGGCGCTGACCGCCTATCACTGGGTCTATCGCGAGAACGTCAAGCCCTGGCTGGTCGCCGAGCTTCTGATGCTGCGGGACGAGATGCCGCGCTCACTGGCGAGCTGCTATGAGAATCTGGTGCAGAACCTCGATCGCATCGCTGCCGCCTACGGCCGCCAGGGCCCGGCCCAGCGCCAAGCCCGCACCATTCGCGCGCGGCTCGAGAACAAGAAAATCGAGCAAATTTTCCAAAGCGGCCTGCACGAATTCATCGGCGAATTCATCGACGCCAACAACCAGCTCGGAACCGCGGTGGCGCAACAGTATCTGCTGTAGCAGACGAACAACGGAAGACGGAGGACAAGATCACATCGCTTGATCTATTCTGTCGCTTGGCGTCTGCCATAGGTCGCCTGTTTCTCTGCAGCACACCTTCGGATATGCGCATCCGCATCGCTCACCGCACTGACTACCGCTACGATCCGCCGGCCGCAAGCGTGATCCAGATGCTGCGGCTGATGCCGCGCAATCACGAGGGACAATATGTGGTGCGCTGGCGCATCGATGTGTCGGCCGACGCGCGGCTCGCCGCACACGAAGATGCCTTTGGCAATATCACGCATGTCTTTTCCGCCGATGGCCCGTTTCACGAATTGAGTGTCGAAGTCGACGGCGAAGTCGAGACGCAGAGCAATAACGGCGTGATCCGCGGCACCGTCGAGCGGTTCGGACCAAGCCTGTTCCTGCGCGACACGGCCCTAACCCAGGCGGATGAGGCCATCCGCGATTTTGCGCAAATGGTCCGCGCCGAGAGAGGCGGCACGGTGCTTTCCGAACTGCACGGCCTGCTGGACCGCCTCCATCAAGAGATGGCTCATGAGGCGGACGACGCCGAAGGCGCCGGCAATGCCGCCGAAGCGTTCGCCCGCAAGCGCGGCCCTTCGCGCGACTTGAGCCACATCTATATCGGCGCGGCGCATTGCCTTGGCGTCCCGGCCCGCTACGTCGCCGGCTACTTTCACCCCAACCGCGGCGGCGAGACACAGGCCGGTCACGCCTGGGTGGAAGCCTTCGTGCCTGGTCTTGGCTGGGTCGCCTTCGATCCGGCCCATGGCTTTTGCCCGACCGACGCCCATGTGCGCGTCGCCATCGGGCTTGATGCTCTGGGCGCCGCGCCGGTGCGGCGGATGCGCTATGGCCAAGGCGCCGAAACCGCTGCCGTCGCCGTCAAAGTCGAACAGTGACTGACGCAACGGTCTGCGCTCGGTGCGCCGTCATATTCGTGGGATCATCGACAATGCTATAAGGACCGCATCTGGGGGAGAGTGATGACCTATTGCGGTGGAATTCTTGTCCGCGAGGGGCTGGTGATGTTCGCGGATACGCGAACCAATGCCGGCGTCGACAACATATCGACCTTTCGCAAGCTGCACGTGTTCAAGGATTCCAAGAAGCGCGTCATGGCGATTGCCTCGGCCGGCAACCTTTCGATCAGCCAATCGGTGATCAGCATCCTGGTCGAGGGCTACGACAACCCGCAGACAGGTGAGCGCGAAACCCTGATGAACGCGCCAACCATGTTTCAGGCGGCGCAGCGCGTCGGCCATGTCATTCGCACCCTTCATGCGACCGAAGGCAAAGCGCTGGAAGCCTCCGACGTGAGCTTCGACGTCTCTTTCCTGTTCGGCGGCCAGATCGCCGGCGATCGGATGCGGCTGTTCATGGTCTACTCCGCCGGCAATTTCATCGAATGCACCACCGACACGCCCTATCTGCAGATCGGTGAGCACAAATACGGCAAGCCGGTGCTCGATCGCGCGATTACTTACGAAATGGATATATACGACGCGCTCAAGGTCGGGCTCGTTTCAATCGATTCCACGATGCGTTCCAATCTTAGCGTCGGCATGCCGATCGATATTCTGGTGGTGCGGCGCGATATCTGCGACCCGGAGCTCGTCTACAGAATCGAGCCGGGCGATCCTTATTTCACGGACCTGCGCGAGCGCTGGTCGGCTGCGTTGCGGGCCGCCCATATCGGAATTCCGCGGCCGCCCTACGCGAACCGGCGCTAAAACGCTTAAAGGCACCCGCCCCGCCCCCAAAGTGCCGCCGCAGCCGGCTGCCTTTACTCTTCATTAACGAGCGCAAGCGGAACCAGTCGATACAACCGCTTCGAGACTTTACTCGTGTTAAGCGCAATCCATTCGCAATCTTTTCTCCCTAAGGTCCGGCCGGTCATTCGAAGGGTGCAAGCGTGGTGCCTTCGGCGCAATCGCCAATCGCCGGGGAAAGAAAGCGGTCGCGGTGGGTCCGGGCGCGCACGAGCCTGGTCATGCCGATCGGCGTGATCGTTGCCGTCGCCATCGTCTGCATCATCGTCGCGGTGCTCAGTTCGGCGCAGCGCGCGGACGCGGTTTCGTTCGCGATCGAACAGCAGCTGATCCGCCAGGCTATGTTGGATCACGGCATCCGTGCCCTGCATGTCCTGGAAAGCGTCGCCGCCACACCGCGCTCGATCGCCAAAATCCGCGGCGCGTTCGACCCGGGCTGGGCCGACATTCGTATCGGCGAGTGGATTGAGAGCTACTTTCACGGCGATGCCGAGATCATCGTCGATGCCCACGATCGTATCGTCTACAAGCATTTCGTTGATCCCGCTGCTGCCGATGCGCCTGACATTCTCGCCGGATTGAAACCCGCCATCGATTTGCTGCGCGGGCGCCTGAGCGCCATGCCGGACAATGGCATGCCCGTCCTCCTCGATCAGAACCCGGCAAGACCAGGTCGCAGCACCGTGCTGTTCCAGCGCTTTCTGAACAAGCCTGCTTATGTCGCTGCGGTCGCGGTCGGATCCGATGCTGATCTGGCCTCCGGCAATAGCGGAGCGCCAATCGTGCTGTCGGTGAAATACGTCGCCGACCGGCTGTTAAAGAATGTCGGCGAGCATCTGCAGCTCGCGCATTTGCGCAACATCGACGATCCGCGGGAGGTAAATGGCGACAGCGTCGTCGATCTCACCGACCCGCAAGGCGGCGTGATCGCGCGTTTCGCCTGGATGCCGTCGCACCCCGGCGCTTCGATCGTGGCGAGCATCCTGCCGTTCATTGCGGTGGCCCTTGGCGGTTTTGCGCTGCTGGTGGCGCTGGTGATGCGCCACATGCGGCGCACCTCGGAAGAGATCGAGGCCGGCGAGCGGCAGCTGCGGCATCTGGCGCTGCACGACCCCGTCTGCGGCCTGCCGAACCGCATCTATTTCGGCGAGCGGCTGGAACGCGCCATCGGCGAAGTCCGCGCCGGCGGCCCGACCGCTGCCGTGTTCTATATCGATCTCGACCACTTCAAGGACGTCAATGACACGCTCGGCCACCACATCGGCGACGAGCTCATCCTCAACGTCACCCAGCGATTGAGCCGCATCATGCGCGGCGACGACCTTGTCGCCCGCCTTGGCGGCGACGAATTCGCCATCATTACCGCCTGCGCCTCCGATTCTTATTCGCTGCAGGCGATCGCCGGGCGCATCATCTCGGCGGTATGCGCACCCTACGCGATCAGCGGCCACAACATCATCATCGGCGCTTCGATCGGCATCGCGGTGATCGATCGTCGCGCCAACGATGCCGCCGACATTTTGCGGTATGCTGACATGGCGCTGTATCGCGCCAAGAACGAAGGCCGCAATCGCGCCTGCATCTATGACGCGGCGATGGACGCCGATCTGTCGAGCCGCAAGCTTCTGGAAGGCGATCTGTTGCAGGCGATCAAGAACGACGACCTGCGCGCCGCCTATCAACCGATCGTCAACTCGGCCGGCGATACTATTGTGGGCGTCGAGGCGCTGGCGCGCTGGACCCATCCGGTGCACGGCGAGATTCCACCTTCGCGCTTCATCCCCATCGCCGAGCATTCCGGACTCATCGTCGAGCTGGGCGAATGGATGCTGCGCCGCGCCTGTCTCGACGGCCGCAACTGGCCGGGGCTGACCATCGCGGTCAATGTCTCGCCGTTGCAATTCCGCCGGTCCGACTTCGTCGAAGTAATCGAGCGCATCCTGGCCGAGACCGATTTCGATGCCAACCGGCTCGAGCTCGAGCTCACCGAAAGCACGCTCCTGGGCAATCTCGAGACAGCCGAACTGTCGATGCTGCGGCTGAAGGCGATCGGCGTGCGTTTTGCGCTCGACGATTTCGGCACCGGCTATTCGAGCCTGCTCTATCTGCGGCGCTTTCCGTTCGACAAGCTCAAGATCGATTCGAGTTTCGTGCGCTCGATCGAAAAGGCGCCCGACGCGGCGGCGATCGTGCATGCGGTGGTCAGCCTTGGCCGCGGCCTCGGCATGAAGGTCACCGCCGAAGGCGTCGAGACCGCCGAGCAGCATCTGTTCCTGCGCGCCGCCGGCGTGCATTCGATGCAGGGCTATCGCTTCGGCAGACCCGGCACCGCCCACGACATCGATCACCGCCTCGCCGCGCCCGAGGAATATCGCGTCGGCAGCCCCGACCAGGAAGTCGCGCTCGCGTCGTAGCGCCCTCGGATCATCAATCCGGCACGCAGCGCGAACCCGGAATCCATAGTTCCCGCCTTAGAGCTTGATCTCGGCCGCCCGTGATTATGGATTCCGGATTCGTCGCTTGCACGGCGGCCCGAAATGATGCCGACGATTGCCGGAATGACGGGAGAGGGATTGCCGCCGCGCATGGCCTTCGCCACTATCCGGCGGCAAAGCAGGAGGGGAGGCACGCATGGCGACGCAGAAAAAGATCGCATTGGTCACGGGAGCCGGCACGGGCGTCGGCCGCGCGGTAACGCTGGCGCTGATGAGAGAAGGCTATGCCGTCGTGCTCGCCGGCCGGCGCAAGGAGATGCTCGAGGCTGTCGCCAAGGAAGGCGCGCAGACGCCGGGAGAAGCCTTGCCGGTGCCTGCGGACGTCGCCGATCCCGCCTCGATCAAGGCGCTGTTCGCCAAGACCAAGGAAACCTACGGCCGGCTCGATCTTTTGTTCAACAATGCCGGCATCGGCGCGCCAGCCATGCCGATCGAGGATCTGCCGCTCGACAAGTGGAATGCCGTGGTCGCCACCAATCTCACCGGCCTGTTCATTTGCACGCAGGAAGCCATCAAGATCATGAAAGCGCAAAATCCGCGCGGCGGGCGCATCATCAATAACGGCTCGATCTCGGCGCATACGCCGCGGCCGCAATCGGCGGCCTATACCGCGACCAAGCACGCGGTGACGGGGCTCACCAAGCAGACCGCGCTCGACTGCCGCGGCTTCGACATCTGCTGCGGCCAGATCGATATCGGCAATGCCGCGACCCCGCTTACCGAGCGCATGGTGCAGGGCGAAGGCGTGCTGCAACCGGACGGGCGCAAAATGATCGAGCCGCGCATGGCCGCCGAAGATGTCGGCCGCGCCGTAGTCTACATGGCGAGCCTGCCGCTCGACACCAACGTGCTGTTCATGACGGTAATGGCGAATCTGATGCCTTATGTGGGACGCGGATAAAGTTTCTCCTTCTTCCCGCCACGCGCCCTACCGCGTTGGCGCCGGCCCCTCGATTTTGTCCACGCGCTTGGCCTTGCAGCGCGTAGCGTCTGTAAGATGGGCAAAATCGCCTGCTCCGTCGCAACCGCGGTGGCGCCGCGGGGGACGATTGTCCTCGCGCGCTGCCTCGTGTTGCGGTGCCCACCTTACCGCGTTACGCTACCGCGCTGACCTTAATCTTCGTCCCGGCGCGGACCTTGGCGAGTGACTTCACATCGCCGAGCGCCTTCGCCCATATATTGCAAGGGCTCGCCAGCCGCGTCTCGCCGCCTTTGGAAATCGGCGTACGGCCGAAGCCGATGGCAATGGCGTGGCCGTCCGGCCAATAGGCGATCTCGCCCGGCGCGACGACGACGCGCGCCTCCTTTTCGCGCGCGACACGCACCGGGATTTCGAAATAAACCTCCTCGCCCCAGGTCAGCGCCTCGCCCGAAAACGGCAGCGCCTTGGCGATCGCCTTTGCGGTCGGTGTATCGAGCAGCTCGGCATCGAGCGCAAGCGAACCAAATTCGAAGCGGATATTCATTGAGGGCTCCCTCTGCCGGCATGTCACACGGCGGCCTGTCGCGTTTGGCAATTTCAAGGCCGCGCTCGGCGGGGACGACCTTAGCGAGGAGCGCTGAGGTAACTCAACGCGTCGCCGTCCCGCGCAGCGGTGCGCGGCTGAGTGCATTGCCGGCAGCGATGGCCTTCTGCAAGAGGCGCACAAGCTCCTTGGCTTCGCTATCAGTCAGGCCGCGCAGCATGATCTGCTGCGCCGCTTCCACCGCCGGCGTGATGCCGCGGAGCGTGCGTCGCCCGGCATCGGTGATTTTCAATTCGCGCGCCCGCCTGTCGCCACGCTTCGCGTGACGCGCGACCAGACCTTTCTGCACCAACCGGTCGACCACCCCGGTAATGGTGGTGCGGTCATAGGCGATCAATCCCGCAAGGGTGACCTGATCGATCCCCGGACTGGCGCTGACCGCCGCGAGCGCCGCGTATTGCACGGGCGTGAGGTCGTAGCCGGCGTCCTCGACTTCGGCGAGGAACACGGCCACCGCAATCTGCTGGAACCGGCGCGCGAGATGCCCGGGCATGTCATGCACGTCTTTCATGGCTACCTTTCGCTGCGTGCCCGTTCCTGGCGCCTGTCCCGGACGCTCCACCGCAATCGCACTTGACTAGCATACTGATATTCAGCATGCTGAGCAATGCTCAGCATGCTGATGATCGGCACGCTGATTAATGGCCTTATTTCGCTTGCACCCGCTTGCGGCGAACTGAAGCGGTCCAGTGCGCGCCGGCGGCGGCCATTCGATAGGCAACGACCATGCAGTTTCACCTGAACGGATTCGAGCCGGGCGACCCGGAGATCTTCGACCGCGCGGAGCGCTGTCCGCCCCCGGGCGCTCAAGGTCCGGTTCCCGCAGAGGTCGATGTCCTCATCGTCGGCTGCGGACCGGCCGGACTGACGCTTGCGGCGCAATTATCCGCCTTTCCCGACATCAGGACCTGCATCGTCGAGCAGAAGCCGGGCCGCATGCTGCGCGGCCAGGCCGACGGCATCGCCTGCCGGACGATGGAAATGTTCGAAGCCTTCGGCTTCAGCGAGCGGGTCCTGAAAGAAGCCTGCTGGATCAACGAGACGACGTTCTGGAAACCGGACGACAAACAACCCGCAAACATCGTCCGCAGCGGCGTCGTTCAAGATGTCGAAGACGGGCTGTCGGAATTCCCGCATGTCGTTCTCAATCAGGCGCGCGTGCATGATCTCTATCTCGATCTCATGCGCAGATCGGCGGCAAAGCTCGAGCCGTACTATGCGCGGCGCGTCGTTTCCGTTCGGCCCGCGCCAGGCGGCCGTGCTGGTGACGGGCAGCGCGTAACCGTAACGCTCGAGCGGGTTGATTCCCCGCATCAGGGCCAGCTCGAGATGATCAAGGCCCGCTATGTGGTAGGCTGTGACGGCGCGCGCAGCGTCGTCCGCAGCTCGATCGGGCGCGAGCTTTCCGGCGATTCCGCCAATCACGCCTGGGGCGTCATGGATGTCCTGGCCGTCACCGATTTCCCGGACATTCGCCGCAAGTCACTCGTCCAGACCGCGGGCGAGGGCAGTCTTCTCGTCATCCCGCGCGAGGGCGGCTATCTCGTGCGCCTCTATGTCGAACTTGCCGAGCTCGAAATCGGCGAACGGGTGGCAAGCCGCAACATCATCCTCGACGACATCATCGCGAAGGCTCGACGCATTCTCAATCCGTATCGGCTCGAGGTGAAGGAGGTCCCTTGGTGGTCGGTCTATGAAATCGGCCAGCGCCTGACCGACAAGTTCGATGATGTGCCGGAGCAAGAAGTCGCCACGCGGCTGCCGCAGATATTCATCGCCGGTGACGCCTGCCACACCCATAGTCCAAAGGCCGGGCAAGGCATGAATGTTTCCATGCAGGATGCCTTCAATCTCGGATGGAAGCTCGTTTGCGTGCTGCGCAAGCTCTGCGCACCATCGCTCTTGCACACCTATTCCGCGGAGCGCCGCGCCATTGCCAAGGAACTGATCGACTTCGATCGCGAATGGGCCGCGCTCATCGCCTCGACACGCAAGAACGGCGGCGGGGCCGACCCTACCAAGACGCAAAGCTATTTCGTCAGGTCCGGACGCTACACTGCGGGAACAGCGACGCATTATGCTCCCTCGATCCTGACCGGCACATCCGTGCACCAGCATCTGGCGCAGGGTTTCGAGATCGGAAAGCGCTTTCATTCCGCCCCGGTGATCCGCCTTGCGGATGCCAAGCCGCTTCAGCTTGGCCACGTGATCAAAGCCGATGGGCGCTTTCGAATCTTCGCCTTTGCAGGGACCGGAAATCCGGGTGCGGCAAATTCCGCCATCCGCCGCTTGTGCGATTTTCTCGCGGAGGATCCGGGCTCGCCCATCCGAAAATATACCCCAAGCGGCGTGGATATCGACGCCGCGATCGATATCCGCGCAGTATTCCAGCAAGCGCATCGCGAGCTTGCCATCGAGGCCATGCCCCCGCTCCTTCTGCCACGCAAGGGACGTTACGGCCTGATCGACTACGAAAAGATATTCTGCGCCGACCACAGGAGCGGCAATGACATCTTTGCCATGCGCGGCATCGATCGGCAGGCCGGCTGCATGATTGTCGTACGCCCGGATCAGTATGTCGCTCATGTCCTGCCGCTCGACGCATACGGCGAGCTCGCCGCATTCTTCGATGGCTTCATGCTGCCGCAATCGGGCAAATCGGATCATGACGCGCGTCGGGCCGTCGAAACGGCTGCGGCCTGAACGCGCTTTCTTACGGATCGCGTCAACTTTTAGGGTGTGGCGCGCAGCATGCATTGAGCCGCTGCGCAGCCATGCAGATAAACGGGATTGCCGACTTCGTGATGTTGTTGACGGGCGTGAAGGCCTAAAGCGCGCCGAGCAAAGCCTGTCGCCACAACTGCGACAATTGCAGTGAGCAGGATTATGAGCGCCGCTTCAGCATAGCTCATGGCTGACTTGATCTCTCATGCGCGGATGCGGTTGCTCGACCCGTGGAAGGCGTCAATTCTATCCAAATCGGCAGTAGAGCCGGAGAGATCTGATGTCCGCTCCCGTGTCCGTCCTGGCTTCGGCCGATCTGCAAGGGATGTCGGGTTCGCGCCTGAACGGCGACATTGTACCTGCCCGCAGCCTTTTGCGGGTGTTCGGCGCAAATCCTGTACACTGGCGTCGCCGGGGGTGGCCGGGGGGTGCATCGGGGCTTCATCGAAATGCAAAGTCTGCAATCGGCGCTTGGCGTCGCGGCCATCATCGCAGTCGCCTGGACCATCAGCGAGAACCGCCGCGCGGTGCCGTGGCGGCAGGTGGTTACCGGGCTTGCCCTCACTTTTGCGCTGGCCGCGCTGATGCTCAAAGCGCCGCAAACGCAGACAGCCTTTAATGCGGTCAGCCGCGCGGTCGATGCGATCGCCGATGCTACACGCGCCGGCACAGCGTTCGTGTTCGGCTATGTCGGCGGCGGGCCGCTGCCCTTCGATCCGAAGACGCCGGGCTCGGATTTCATTCTCGCCTTTCAGGCGCTGCCGGTGGTGCTCGTCATGAGCGTGCTGTCGTCGTTGCTGTTCTACTGGCGGATCATGCCGCCGATTGTGCGCGGCTTTTCCTGGGCGCTGGAAAAAACGCTCGATGTCGGCGGTGCGGTCGGGCTGTCGACGGCGGCAAACATTTTTGTCGGCCAGGTCGAGGCGCCGCTGTTCATCCGACCCTACCTGGCGCGGCTCTCGCGCAGCGAAATGTTCGTGGTGATGACGGGCGGCATGGCCGGCATCGCCGGCACCGTTTTCGTGCTCTACGCGACGATCTTAGCGAACGCAATCCCGAATGCCGCGGGCCATATCGCGGTGTGCTCCGTGCTCGGCGCGCCGGCGGCGATCTTCATCAGCCTGATCATGGTGCCCGACCCGGAGCGCAGACATACCGGCGGCGACCCCGGTGCCGACAAGGTCGAGCAGGTCGCCGATTCCACGATGGATGCGATCGTCAAAGGCACCGGCGCGGGGCTCGAGCTTCTGCTCAACATCAGCGCGATGCTGATCGTCTTTGTCGCACTGGTGCATCTGGCCAATGCGATCCTCGGCCTGTTACCGGACGTGCTGGGCTCACCGCTCACGCTGCAGCGCGCGCTCGGCTGGATCATGGCGCCGGTCTGCTGGCTGATGGGTATTCCCTGGTCGCAAGCCGTCACCGCCGGCGGGCTGATGGGACTGAAAACGATCCTCAACGAATTCGTCGCTTATCTGCAGCTTGCAGCGCTGCCGGCCGACGCGCTCGAGCCGCGCTCGCGGCTGATCATGCTCTATGCGATGTGCGGTTTTGCCAATTTCGGCTCGCTCGGCATCATGATCGCGGGACTTGCCACGATGTGCCCGACCAAGCGCGATGAGGTCGTGTCGCTCGGGCTGAAGTCGATCGTTTCGGGCACACTGACGACCTGCCTGCTCGGCGCGATCGTGGGAGTTTTATCATAGAAGCCCGGATAACGCGCTCGCGCGTTATCCGGGAGAATTATTGCGCCTGGATCGAGCGGCGCTCGATCCGAGCTACCATTAGCGCTGGGTCACGGCGCCGTACTGGTCCGGGTTGGGAACGGCGACGACATTACCTTGGCTGTCATAGCCCGGGATAGCATTCGCATCGTAATAGCCTGCGACGGCCGCATCCTGGATGGGCTGATGCCGCTTTGCTGCGAGAGCGGGGGTGGTCAAGAGCGCGACAAGCGCCAGCGCAGAGATCATTGTCTTGGTACCGAGGACTTTCATATTCGTCTCCTCATTCGAGGCTGTCGCCCTCTCTGCCATGTACGCACTGTTTCGCGACGCACAACCGCGTGCGCGTCACTTCAGGATCACTAAATTGTCATGGAATAATAGATGTTTATACCAATTTTACGGCAGTATCTCGCAAAATTAATTTTGCGGTGCGGTTGACGAAGGACAACGACGGAGGACAAAAAGAGCAAGCCACGCAAGACAGGATTTCATCCGCCATCTGCCGTCCGTCGCCTGTCTCTCTTCTTAAGCGAAGACGATCTCTCCGACTTGAAAATCAATGCAGCCGGAATTCGCCGTCTATGGCGCGGATTTCGGTCGGCTTGATCAGCCGTGCATGCGCCACGGTCACTGAGTGTAGCGGTCCCTCGAGCGTCTCCAACCAGAAGTTGAGAAATTTGTTTAGCACCGGAAAACCGGGGCAGAGGTCGTAGTCCTGCCAGACATAGGATTGCAGCAGCCAGGGATGGTCCGGCCGCCGGTAAAGGATATTGGCCGTGGTTAATCCGTAGCCTTCGATCTGCTTGCGGAATGCGCGGTCAGGAACATGCTTCGAAGCCATTGCGTGCCCTCCAATCCCAATCGCGGGAGTGTTTCGAGACTCGTAGCATGATTGCAAGCCTCAAAAATGAAAAAGTTGTTTACTTTCAAGGCACTAGCAGCACACTATCTTCCCTGCTAACAACCGTCTGTGCATCCGTGCCAGCCAAGGCCTTTCAAGCGTTTCGACCGATTCAACGGAGCCTGCGGGCAGGAGGTTTCGGAGGTCTGACACCGTAAATATTTGAAAATCACTCGGAACCCACCCGGCGTTAACCACCCAAATTGATTGTTGGCAATCACTCCAAGTGAGTGCTAAAAATTTTGCCGACACCCCTTGCGGGCCCAAAATTGCAATCCCATGTCGCCGCGCAATGGGACGACATTCTGTCGCTCCCCAAGCCGGTGACCTGAGGGACCACAGGGGCCGCGTCTCTAAAAAACTTCTTTTACTTGCAATACCTAGGAGGACATCATGAAGTTCCGTCCGCTTCACGATCGCGTCGTCGTCAAGCGTATCGATGCCGAGGAGAAATCCGCCGGCGGCATCATCATCCCCGATACCGCCAAGGAAAAGCCCTCGCAGGGCGAAGTGATCGCCGTCGGGCCGGGCGGCCGCGATGAGCAGGGCAAGCTCATCCCGATCGATATCAAGGTCGGCGACCGCGTGCTGTTCGGCAAGTGGTCGGGCACAGAGGTCAAGATCGACGGCGAGGAGCTCCTGATCATGAAGGAGTCCGACATCATGGGCATTATCGACGAGCCCGTCGCCAGGAAGAAAGCCGCGTAACCCCGAACCGTCATTCCAGGTGGCCGCACCGCGGCCTCCGAAGGAATGACATCCGAGCCAGCACCCTTCGAGGCGAGCTTCGCTCGCACATCAGGGTGACGACGAAATCAGGAGTGAATTTCCATGGCTGCCAAGGAAGTCAAATTCTCCGTCGATGCGCGCGACAAGATGCTGCGCGGCGTCGACATTCTTGCCAATGCCGTAAAGGTGACGCTTGGCCCAAAAGGCCGCAACGTCGTCCTCGACAAGTCGTTCGGCGCCCCCCGCATCACCAAGGACGGCGTCACCGTCGCCAAGGAGATCGAACTCGACGACAAGTTCGAGAATATGGGCGCGCAGATGGTGCGCGAGGTCGCCTCGAAGACCTCCGACATTGCCGGTGACGGCACCACCACTGCGACCGTGCTCGCCGCCGCCATCGTCAAGGAAGGCGCCAAGGCGGTGGCCGCCGGCATGAACCCGATGGACCTCAAGCGCGGCATCGATCTCGCGGTCGAGACCGTGGTCGAGGAGCTCAAGAAGAACTCCAAGAAGATCACCAACAACGACGAGATCGCCCAGGTCGGCACGATTTCGGCCAATGGCGATCAGGAGATCGGCCGCTTCCTCGCCGAGGCGATGAAGAAGGTCGGCAATGAAGGCGTGATCACGGTCGAAGAGGCCAAGAGTCTCGAGACCGAGCTCGACGTCGTCGAAGGCATGCAGTTCGACCGCGGCTATATCTCGCCCTACTTCATCACCAATGCCGACAAGATGCGTGTCGAGATGGAGGATCCCTACATCCTCATCAACGAGAAGAAGCTCTCGGCGCTCAACGAGCTGCTGCCGCTGCTCGAAGCCGTGGTGCAGACCGGCAAGCCGCTGCTCATCGTTGCGGAGGACGTCGAAGGCGAAGCGCTCGCAACGCTGGTCGTCAACAAGCTGCGCGGCGGGCTGAAGGTCGCGGCCGTGAAGGCGCCGGGCTTCGGCGATCGCCGCAAAGCCATGCTGCAGGACATCGCGATCCTGACCGGCGGCACCGCGATCAGCGAAGATCTCGGCATCAAGCTCGAGAATGTCACGCTGAACATGCTCGGCAAGGCCAAGAAGGTGATGATCGACAAGGAGAACACCACGATCGTCAACGGCGCCGGCAAGAAGAAGGACATCGAGGACCGCATTACGCAGATCAAGGCGCAGATCGAGGAGACCACCTCGGACTACGACCGCGAGAAGCTGCAGGAGCGGCTGGCGAAGCTGGCCGGCGGCGTTGCGGTGATCCGCGTCGGCGGCGCCACCGAGGTCGAGGTGAAGGAGCGCAAGGATCGCGTTGACGACGCAATGCATGCGACGAGAGCCGCGGTCGAGGAAGGCATCCTGCCGGGCGGCGGTGTTGCGCTGCTGCGCGCCACCGAAGCGCTCAAGCGCGTGCGCACCGCCAACGAGGACCAGAAGCACGGCGTCGAGATCGTGCGCAAGGCGCTGTCGGCGCCGGCGCGGCAGATCGCGGTGAATTCCGGTGAGGACGGCTCGGTCATCATCGGCAAGATCCTGGAGAAGGATCAATATGCCTACGGCTTCGACGCGCAGACCGGTGAATACACCGACATGGTGAAGAAGGGCATCATCGACCCGACCAAGGTTGTGCGGCAAGCGCTGCAGGGCGCCTCCTCGGTCGCGGGGCTGCTCATCACCACCGAGGCGATGGTCGCCGAACTGCCGAAGAAGAAGGAAGCGCCGGCCATGCCGCCGGGCGGCGGTGGCATGGACTTCTAAGTCCGCGTCAGGCGATGCGAAATGCGAAGGCCCGGGAGCGATCCCGGGCCTTCTGCTTTGGCCGCACTGGACCAAAGTGTGATGAGTTGGTTCGTCATGGCGGACTTGTTCCGGCCATGCACGTCTTTGCCTCGACAACCCTTAAGGCGTGGATGCCTGCGACAAGTGCGGGCACGACGATTAAGACAATTCCGCCGCGACGCCCCTATTGCTGTGCGACGGCGGAGACTATGCGCTCCCGCTTGCCGCCGCTGCTGCGCACTATGGCGTCCACGGTTTTAAGCTCGAGCTTGACGGGTGTCCGAAGCAGCCCCCTGAAGTAGCTCGTCAGCGCGTCCTGGTCGGGTACGACCTCCCTGGCGGGATCGGGTACGAACGAAACCACAATCGTGTCGAGGTCCGGCTGCTCGATCAGAAAGCAATGCGAGGGAAACTGCTCGCGCAGCTGCGGCGTGATGACATCGAAATCCCAGAGGCGATCGCCGCTGCGGCGGACAAGCGCGTTGCGCTTGCGCCCGACGACGCGCTTGAGCTTCTGCAGTGTTCGACCGCTTGCGGCTGGCATGTCGGACAGCGTCGCATAGTCGCCGATTTCATAGCGGATAAACGGGGTCGCATAATTATACAGGCTGGTGAGAATGACACGGCCCGTCTCGCCCGGAGCAACCGGGTTGTCGCCTTCATCCAGAATCTCGACGAGCACGGTCTCTTCGCAGATCTCGTATTCGTGCTCAGCTTCCGAGTGCAGTGCGATGCATCCCATCTCGGCGCAGGCATAGATTCGCAGGATTTCGCAGCCGAGCTTTGCCTGCACGTCAACCGCAGTGTCGGTAGAGACCAGTTCGCTGATGCCGACAATGGCATCGACCTTTACGTGCTCGATTCTCGCTTGCGCGGCCAGATCATGCGCGATCGACGGAAACGTAAGCAGATAACGCGGCCGGTGCCGCATCAGCCACTCGACCATGTCCGGCACCGACGTGCGATAATCGAGCGTGTAGTGCGGCGCTTCATAAGCATAGCACCACGACGGCTCGGTGATGCCGTTCGGATAGACCCTGCGTCCGGAGCTGTAGTATCGGATGCTGGCCATCGGCGCGGTCAGATCGAAGCCATGCCAGCGATAGAGCCGATGCATCATGCCTTCCGCCGCCAGCTTCGCCATATCGCAAATCTGGAAACTCATGCGCACTCCGGTCGTGGTACCGGAGGTTCGGCGGGTTGCGACAGCGCCAACCTCCTCGGGAACTCGGATGGGGTTAATGCGATCGATGTCCGTTAAAAGCTCGCGCCGCCTCAGGACGGGAATCTCGCGCCAATAGCGCAAATCGGGCTCTTCGCCGTGGCGAAATAGTGGTTTGAGCCGCTCCGCGAAGAATGGGGAGTGCCTATAAGCGAAGGACGCGAGTCGCTTGAGAAGTCCCTCTTGGTAAGCGTCGAGCGCTGGACGCGGCAGGCACTCGGTCTGCGCCAGGACTGCAGCAAACCGGTGAAATGCTTCGGCGCTGAAAATTGTTGTCATTTCCAATGTTTATCTTCGTAGGGCATCATGCCACCAGTGTGGCGGGAAAGACACATGCGCCAGCCCTCGCAGCACAGAACTCTGCCGAGGCTTTCAACCCCAAGAAATATATGTAAATTGATACTCACAAATTGCATGCTTTACGCAATTGGGGGCTCATTGTGTCTGCCAAATCGCGCCTGCTCTGTACGACCATTCTCACGAGCGCGCTTGTAGTCCTGTCGCTCAAGGTCAAGGCGGCAGATGTTGCTGTGCCGACAAAAGCGCCGCCGCAAGTTCCGGCATGGGTTGCGCCGGCCGTCGACGGGTTCAATTGGAAAGTGGGCGGGCTCGGCGGCACCTTGGCGAATCGGAGCTTGGCCGGCGGTCAGGGTTCGCTATCTTTCCCCATTGGCAATGCGTTTGGTTTCCAACTCGACGGCGCCAGCGGCAGCTTTGACAATCGTTATTTCGGCGCGGTAGCCGGACACCTTTTCTGGCGGGACCCTTCGCGCGGGCTCGTCGGCATCTACGGTTCGCATACCTACTGGGATCAGTTCGGCGGACTGCACGCCGATCATGTCGCTGGCGAGGGCGAAGCCTATTTTGGGCCGTTCACCGTCCAAGGCATCGCCGGCGTCGAATTTGGCAATTCGCAGACCGCGGTCACCAGCGTCGTTGCCTCCCCTGTCGCCGTGACGACATTCTTTCAGACCTACGATGTGCGGACGCGGTTCTTCGACGAGATCAATCTCGCCTGGTACGCCAATGACAACACCAAGCTCTTTGTCGGGCATCGTTATCTTGGCGGCAAAGACGCGCTCGCTTTGGGCGGCGAGGTTGCGCTGCCAATCTCGAGTCCGTATCTGGTCACGGCTTTTGTTGAAGGCCGCGTGGGCGAGGCGGACTATCATGGCGTCTGGGGCGGCTTGCGGCTTTACTGGGATCAGAAAGGCGGCAAGAGCCTGATGGCGCGTCAGCGGCAGGATGATCCGTACAACTGGCTGCCGGAGTCGCTGTTCAGCATCGTCAACTCGGTCACGACATCGGCCGGCACCGTTACGCTGCCGGATGGCGATGGCGATGGCGATGCCGACGCCGACGGAGGATAAAGACAACATTTGGCAGCTCGGCGGGGAACCGAGCATGCCGGCCGCCTCTCGCCTCCAATGCAGATTTGCCAAGCCTTTGACTTGCACCGATTCGGTCTGACGGATTGGCAATCGATCTTCGATGTGCCTGGCATCGATCAGTTCTTGAAGCTCACCGACGCAGCGAGCGCACAATATTTCGAGCCCAGCAAAAATCTGTCGAAGCGGGAGCCCGATCCACTTGAATGGCGGCTTGCGCCCGCGCATCACGTCGGGGCGATGACACCGCAGCTCTTGTACCGCAAGCTGCAGGGCGGCATATCCAACTCGTTTGTTTCGTTGCTTCCAGCGGAGCTAACCGGCTACTTGGGCGACGTCGACATCGTTGCGCGCATGTTCGCGCCGGACGCACGGCATCCGCAGATGCGGCATTCCTATCAAGGCTGGGTTGTGGCGCGCGCGGACAGCCTTGCTTTGCCGACCTGTTATGCGGCCGCGATCTATCGCGAGCGTGAAGACAGAAGCGACGTGGTCAGCATCTGGCATATCGGCGAGACGGCGAGAATCGAACTTGGTGTCGTATGGCTCGGCCAACGACTCGATTGGAGCAAGCCTTGGCATTGCCGCTTCAACATTGCCGGCCGGGAGCTCAAGGCGAAGTGGTGGAATTACGATGTGATCGAGCCCAAGCATTGGGACTTGACCGGCATAGATGAAACACGGCGGGCGCCCGGCGTGATCGGCTTTGCCTCGACAGTGCACGGCGAGATCGAGAACAATATCTGGGGTCTGGATTGGTATGCGTGGTCCCTGGATCCGGCCATGCCGGCTCCGCTGTACCCGGTCGAAACCGTGGGCTAGGAGCCTGTCCAAGTAGTGGCTGGTCAAGTTTGGGCGAGTCTGATTCTTTGTGGGGCTATGAGCAAGGATTTTCGCCCCTGGAAGATTGATGACGCGCAGCTTCTGCCGCCGCGCGTGCAGGACTATGTACCCAAGACCCACCTGTCGCGGCTGATCGTGGCGCTGGTGCGGGAG
>Ga0209062_1001636_pt1 | contig 37213 bp, 33 predicted proteins | sample Coa_R2_2_FD_187158 | JGI IMG/M metagenome (GOLD analysis project Ga0209062, IMG submission 187158) | Surface soil microbial communities from Centralia Pennsylvania, which are recovering from an underground coalmine fire - Coalmine... | ecosystem: Environmental > Terrestrial > Soil > Unclassified...
TATCTGAGAAGGGACTACCCCCGTGAGCATGGGAACCGTGAAGTGGTTTAACGCCACCAAGGGCTACGGCTTCATCCAGCCGGATGACGGCGGCAAGGATGTGTTCGTGCACATCTCGGCCGTTGAGCGCGCTGGCCTTGGTACGTTGCGTGAAGGCCAGAAGATCTCCTACGAGATCGTGGCCGATCGCCGTTCCGGCAAGTCGTCGGCCGACAACCTGCGCGCCGCCAACTAACGGCTTTTCTGTAAGGGTCACTGAAGCGCGCTTCAGCGACCCTTTCGAGAAGCTCCGTCGGACGTTGATAATGGTTGAAAAAGGGCCGTGCCTTTTTGGCACGGCCCTTTTTTATTGTGTGTCCGCAAATGTATTGTCTGCCCGCAAATTTATTGCCTGCCCGCAAGTGACTTCTGCCGGCCCGGTCTCCTGCTGAAGGTGCCGCTGCCATCGATCGGGCAGCCCACGTTGGCGAGAGCGCCGAACGACGCGTAGCTTCGGACGTCGATCGAGACGTTGCTGCTGTTCAGGGTCGCCGGAAGCTCGCTGCAGCCATGGGCGGCGGACTGGTTCTGCAACCAGGCCGAATGCGGCGCCCGCTCCGATCGCGCGCGAGTCGAGGATTAGCGGAAACTGACGGACGAAATGTTTCGTGCAGGCCGAGCGCAGCGGCCCGCGATGTTGACCGGCGATTGACCGACCGAGGCGAAAGCGCCGGCCGCGACCGCCGACGCTTTGACATTGCCTGCTGCGTCTTGCCTGCTGCGTCTTGCCTGCTGCGTCCTGCCTAGTTCGATTTGTCGGAGTGCTGCGCAGCGCTGCTGGCGGCCTGGTTGCTGAGGTTGCCGGACTGACTGAGCACCGCCTGGAAGTATTTGTCGTCATCGCCCAGCGTCACCCGGCGCTGGCAGACCGGCATGCAGCTATAGGTCTCGCGATCGGTGCCGCGATAGACCGTGACCAGCCGGTCGCTCGGACCCTCGACCTGGATCGTGCGGTCGACCAGAACCTCGCCGCCGCGATCCATGGCGATGAAATTGGTCGCGCCGTAGCCCTTGCCGGTGACGACGATGATGCCGCCATTCTGCAGCGTCACGTCGGCGATCAGGGGATTTCCGACCACGATGGTGGCGACGCGGTTGGGCAGCTTGAACAGCTTGGCCTGGTCGACATTGACCGAGATGGCATCGTCCGACGCCTCTGCGACGGCGGCCATCGGCAGCAGCAGGGCGAACGCCATGCCCGCCAGGGGACGCACGAGGTCACGCAACAGCTTACTCGACATACTCGACTCCGGGACACTGACGGCCGGGGCTAGAACCATGATCGAAGCTTTAACCGGCGCCCGCGACCGTGAGTTTGCCGGCAATTGATGAATGGACGGCAAACGCGGCCGCTGTTTTTCCCGTCATTCCGGGACGCCTCGCCGGGCCAATCACGGTCCCGGCTGCGCAACCCAGTTCGGTGCCGCGCCGCGAACGACGAATCGCCTATTCCGCCGTCCTCACATGGATGACGGCGTTGTCGTCGGAATAGACCTTTCGCCAGCCTTGCATGCGGTCGAGCAGCCGCGACGCCGGCGTTCCGGGCGTCAGCCACACGGCATCGATGTCATAGGTTTTCAAAAGGTTAAAAAATCCGTCGACATCGTTGAGCTCGACGGCATGGTCGTAGGCGAGACCGAACGCCTCGCCGTAAAGCTCGGCGCGGCCGTCGATGAAGACCGGGACGCCGCGCGAGATCAGAAAGCCTGCGACCGCCATGTCGTTGAGCACGCGGCCGGCGTGGTGAGCCTTCAGCACCTCGGCGGCCGCCTGTTCCGAGGCCGTCGCCGGCGGCGCATAACGGCTGCCGCCTGCAACGGCCCAGCACGAGAGTGCGAGCATGGCGGCAAATCCGGTCACCGACGCAAGCAGCGCGTTCGCGTTGCCCGATCGCGGCGGCTGCAGGGCGAATTGCGTGGCGAGCGGCGTGATCACGACCAGCGGCGCCAGCAGAGCCAGCACCTCGATATTGCGGACATGCGCCAGTGCCATGTGAATGAGGCCGAGCAGCAGCAGGATGCGCGGCGGCGACAGCCTCACGCGCCAATGGAGCGCGGCCCCGAGCCCGCCCAGCAGTGCAAGCTCGAGCGGCGTGATGCGGCTGAAATCCGCGGGCCTCCATTCGTCGATCAGATGCAGGAGCTCGCCGAGGTCCAGTATCTTGCGCGCCGCCAGGAGCGAGCCCCAGCCATAGGGCGTGACGCAGCTCGCGGCCAGGGCAGCCGCGCCGAACGCGAGCCAGCGCATTGCGAGCGTCACGCGCCCCGTGCTGTCCGCGTTCCACAAGGCGTCGAGCGCGATCGGCGCAATCAAGGCCAGCCCGAGCACGAAGCTGCCGTGAAGATTGGCCCACAGCGCCAGCAGCGGCAGCAGCAGGACCGGCGGCGCCTTGCGCGCGTCGCTCGCGGCAAGCAGGCCCTGCACGAAGGCCAGCATGACCGGCAGCACCAGCACATGCGGACGCGCCAGAAGGTGCGAGGCCGAGAGCGTCAGCGCCGCCACGGCCGCGAGCAGCGCGTATTTTTCGCCGATACGGGCGCCGAGATAGCAGGCGAGCAGCGCAAACGTCGCGGCGCCAGCCAATGCCGTAAGCACGACAGGCCCGCTCCAGCCGGCCCAATCATACGCCTTGGCAAAGAGAACCTGCGCGAGCCAGGAGGTCGAGATCCAGGGCTCGCCCGCCCTGGTGAAGGAATAGATGTCGACGCGCGGCAGCGCGCCGTGATCGAGGATCCACTGGCCGACCGCAATATGCCAGTACGTATCGGGATCGTTGAGCAGCGGGTTGCCGTTGATCAGCAGCAGCGCATAGACGCCGATCCCGAGCCACAGAAACGCCGGCACGCGGCCGAGCCGCGCGACCCTGCCCGCCCGAACCGCCGCGATGTCGGCGCTGCTCACGACGCCGGATCCCGACGGCTAGCGCCGGAACGGAAAGGCAAGCTGCCCGACGATCTCGGTCGGCATGGTGGCTTCGTCCCTGCCGTAATTGTCCGGCAGCCGCCCTTCGGGCATCCGGAAGGTGCCGAACAGAATATCCCAGATCGGGAAGGTGCCGGCAAAATTGGTGTTGCCGCCATCGTCGATCGGCGTGTGGTGCCAGCGGTGGAACACCGGCGTTGCGATCACGTAGCGGAACGGCCCGAGCGTCCAGTTCAGGTTGGCGTGCACGAAGGCGGAATGGAAGGTGGTGAAGGGCCCGACCCAGAGCATGATGTTGGGCGAGATTCCGGCCATCAGCAGGATGACGTCGACGGAGATGGTGCCGAGCACGAGATTGACCGGATGGAAGCGAGCGGCGGAAATCCAGTCGAGCTCTTCGCTGGAATGATGCACGGCGTGGTATTTCCAGAACTCGCCGCCGTGAAACAGCCGATGCAGCCAGTACAGCATGAAGTCGGACGCGACGAGGAACAACAGCGCCTGCACCCAGAGCGGCAGATGCGACAACGGCCCATGACCATTGTCGTAGAACGCGATCAGCTCATCGGCGTCGTGAATTCTGAAGACGATGCCGGCGCCGATCACCATCAGCCCGATGCGCAGCACGCGCGCGAACACCGGCACGAAGAACCAGTAGACGATATCGGTGGCGAGCTCCCGCCTCTGCCACCACCGCGTCCCCGGATTGCACGGCGCGAAATGGCTGAGCACCGAGAACACCAGCGCCAGCACGAACGTGATCGGCACCACCTTCTCGATGGTCTGGCCGAGCATCAGGAGCACTTCCATCGGCAGATTGGACATTGCCGCCTCACTTCTCTCATTGGCTGAGTATCGGTACTCCCCCGGAACTTAAGGAGCCGTGAAACAGGGGGGCCGCGCGGCGGCCGAGTCCCTGGTTCGAGCACCCTATGGCCGCGCCGTGCCGGATGCGGCGACGGTGGATTTTATCGATTGTCTTAATGGGGCGTTTACTCTGCGCAAGAACAGCGAATTAGAGCGAGGTTTACACGATCGAATTAACTGCGCCGAAATTGTCGGTCCGTAGGGTTCCGCCATGGTCACGGTGCTGAGAACGCCGGCGAGACCAGACCCACAGTTCGACAGCCACGTGTACATGGAGTTAGAGCTTATGAAGAACCTGATCGCACGTTTCGTGAAAGACGAGTCAGGCGCTACCGCGATCGAATACGGCCTCATCGCCGCCGGCATCTCGCTGGCGATCATCGCAGTCGTGAACGGCCTCGGCACCAACCTGAGCGGCAAGTTCAGCTCGATCAACACCTCGCTGAAGTAAGCGACGCCGGAAGAGATCGAACAGCAAAGGCCCCGGTCAACCGGGGCCTTTGTCGTCTTACCCACGCGGCTTGTTCCATGCGTAAATCAGATGCTGCCGGCGCCGGAAGCGCGTCCTCCGCCTCGCGAGGCCGCGACCGCGCCTCGCGCGAGCTGGTCTGCCTCGCACTGATCCTTGCGGTCGGCGCGCTGTTGCTGCGCATCGCCAGCATGCTGTAAAACGCTTCGGGCGTTTGCCGATTGTTCACCTCTCGCCCGTAGCTTTTCGCGCGAGCGTTTTTTCTTGAGATGCCGCGGCGCCAATGCCGAGCGGAGCCGACGCCCGGCGGAGCCAACGTCCATGATGCTTGACCTCGCACGGCTTCTGGTCTTCCCGGCGCTGATGGCGTTTGCCGCAGCGAGCGACCTCTTCACCATGACCATCTCGAACCGGGTTTCGCTGGCGCTGGTCGCCGCCTTCCTGGTTCTGGCCCCGCTCACCGGCATGGGGCTCGAGCAAATTCTGCTTCATTGCGGCGCGAGTGCCATCGTGCTCGTGGTGGCCTTCGGCTGCTTTGCGATGGGCTGGATGGGCGGCGGCGACGCCAAGATCCTGGCGGCGGCCTCGCTGTGGTTCGGCTTCTCGCACCTGCTGCCCTATCTGCTCTATGCCTCGGTGTTCGGCGGGGCGTTGACGCTTCTCCTGCTGCAATTCCGGCAATGGCCCCTGCCCTGCATGCTGGCCGGCCAGAGCTGGCTGCTCCGCCTGCACGCCAAGGAGAGCGGCATCCCTTACGGCATCGCGCTCGCGATCGGCGCGCTGATGATCTATCCGGAGACCGATTGGGTGAAGACGATCGACCTCGCGCACTTCGCCCTGCTCTGAGCCCTGTTCCGAGCCTTGCGCCGAGCCTTGCCCGGATAACCCGGCGTTAAGGCGATTTAGATACGCCTCATTAACCATGCTTTGACGAATAACTGGTCAACTCCCATCACGGCGACCGGCGCGTCGCGGCGTTATGTGGAAAGTTGAAGCGTATGAATACCGCTCGCATCGTGGTCCTAGCCATCGCTCTCGGCGCCGGCGGCATCGCGGCCTATCTCGCGAGCGGATCCGGCGACAAGCCTCCTCCAGCCGAGCCGGTCGCGCAGCTGCCGACCGTGGACGTGCTCGTCGCCAAGGGCGAGATCAATCTCGGCCAGACCGTCAAGGCCGAGGACATGCAATGGCAGACCTGGCCGACGGCCTCCGCCAGCGCCAGCTTCGTCAAGCGCAGCGATCGTCCCGACGCGCCCAATCAGCTGGCAGGCTCCATCGCGCGCGGCTCCTTCATGGCGGGCGAGCCGATCCGCGAGCAGAAGCTCGTGAAATCCGATTCCGGCTTCATGGCCGCCATCCTGCCGTCCGGCATGCGCGCGGTCTCGACCGAGATCGCGCCGGAGACCGGCGCCGGCGGCTTCATCCTGCCCAATGACCGCGTCGACGTGCTCCTGACCCAGCACGTCAAGGCTCCGGACGCGCACGGCAACCAGCAGGACGTCGTTCAGACCACGATCGTGCTGCGCAATGTGCGCGTGCTCGCGATCGACCAGGCGCCGAAGGAGAAGGACGGACAGAATACCGTGGTCGGCAAGACCGTGACGCTGGAGCTGAAGCCGGAGGAGACGACCGCGCTCGCATCGGCGCGCCAGGCCGGCACGCTGTCGCTGGCGCTGCGCAGCATCGCCGACGTCAATTCGGTCGAGACCGTCGATGCCAGCGTGAAACTTACCCAGAGCGTCAATATCGTCCGCTTCGGCCTGCCGGGCGCGACGACCCTGATGCCGACCCAGCCGTGACGATGAGGACCGACGACATGAACTCCGGGGCAAGATTTGCAAAGATGCGGACCTCGATGGTCCGCGCCCTGTCGTTCTCGGCAGTTACCGCTTTCACGCTCAACCCGGCGCTGACGCCGGTGATCGCCGCCGATTACCGCACGCCCGCGCCGGTCGCCGCCGGCGACGGCCAGATGAATTCGCGCTTCCTGTCGCTCGGCGTCGGCAAGGCCGTGGTGATCGACCTGCCGCGCGAGATCAAGGACGTGCTGGTCGCCGATCCCAAGATCGCCAATGCCGTGATCCGCTCGTCGCAGCGCGCCTATATCATCGGCGGCGACAAGCCCGGCCAGACCAATATCGTGTTCTTCGATTCCGCCGGGCAGCAGATCGCGGCCTACGACATCGCGGTCAAGCGCGACCTCAACGGCGTGCGCGCCGCGCTGAAGCAGCTGCTGCCGAATTCCGACATCCAGATCGAGGGCGTCGGCGACGGCGTCGTGCTGGCCGGCACCGCCGCCACGCCGATCGAGGCGCAGCAGGCCGCCGATCTCGCCGGCCGCCTGGTCGGCGGCGGCGACAAGCTGGTCAATTCGATCACGGTTCGCGGCCGCGACCAGGTGATGCTGAAGGTCACCGTCGCCGAAGTGGCGCGCTCGATCATCAAGCAGCTGGGCGTCGACCTCTCCGCCAACCTGACCTACGGCACCGCGGTCGTGAACTTCAACAACTCCAACCCGTTCACCGCCCAGGGCGGTCCGCTGGTCGGCGGCAACGCCCTGACAACGTCGTTCGGCGCGACTCCGTCGGTGTCGACGACGCTGCGCGCGATGGAAAGCGCGGGCGTGATCCGGACGCTCGCCGAGCCCAACCTGACGGCGATCTCGGGCGAGTCCGCGACCTTCATCGCCGGCGGCGAGTTTCCGATTCCGGCGGGCTACGCCTGCGATCCCACGACCCACGTCTGTACCACCCAGATCTCCTACAAGAAGTTCGGCGTCTCGCTGAACTTCACGCCGGTGGTGCTGACGGCAGGACGCATCAGCCTGCATGTGATGACGGAAGTGTCGGAGCTCTCCAACGAGAACTCCATCACCGTGTCGCAGGCGCTGAGCTCGTCGACGACCAACTCGATCACGATCCCCTCGATCAAGACCCGCCGCACCGAGACCACGCTGGAGATTCCGTCCGGCGGCGCGATGGCCATGGCGGGCCTGATCCAGGACCAGACCAAGCAGGCGATCAACGGCATGCCGGGCCTGATGCAGCTGCCGGTGCTCGGCTCGCTGTTCCGCAGCCGCGACTTCGTCAACAACCAGACCGAATTGATGATCCTGGTGACGCCTTACGTGGTCCGCGCGGTGGCGCAGAAGGACCTGTCGCGCCCCGACGACGGCTTCACCGCGGTGTCCGATCCGCAGGCCGACCTGTTGGGCTCGATCAACCGCATCTACGGCGTGCCGGGCCGTCAGGAGCCTGCGCGAAACTACCGCGGCCAGTACGGCTTCATCACCGATTGAGGGATGCGAGGACGAGACAGATGACGTTGAGAACACTCCTCGATCGCAGCCGCACCGTTCGGCTCGCCGGCCTCATCATGGGCCTGGCGACGGCGCTGTCGGCCTGCACCCATACCGACGACCATGTCGCGACCGCTTCGATTCCGGAAGATTACCGCCTACGCCACCCGATCGCGGTGGAGGAAGCCGAGCAGTCGATGGTGGTGTTCGTCGGCCGCGGCCGCGGCGGCCTGACCGCGAGCCAGCGCGCCGAGGTGATGGGACTGGGCGCGAGCTGGATGCACGAAGGCACCGGCGCCATCACGGCCGACGTGCCGGTCAGCACGCCGAACGCGCGTGCGGCCGCCGATTCCCTGCGCGAGATCCAGTCGCTGCTCGCGGCCGCCGGCGTTCCGCCGCACGGGCTGCTGGTGCACAATTATCATCCCGACGATCCCAAATTCATGCCGCCGATCCGCCTGACCTATCCGCGGCTCAAGGGGGTTGCGGGTCCCTGCGGTGTGTGGCCGGAGGACATCGGGCCGTCGATCAAGAACAAGGGCTATTACGACAACAGGTCCTACTACAATTTCGGCTGCGCCTATCAGCGCAACATGGCCGCCATGGTCGACGATCCGGCGGACCTCGAGCAGCCGCGCAGCGAGACGCCGCCCTACACCATCCGGCGCAGCGAAGGGTTCGAGAAATACCGCAAGGGATCCACGACCACCACGACCTATCCCGAGGCCGACAAGGCCAAGCTGAGCACGACCGGCCAATGATCAGTTACGCCCGCCAGAACCCCGAACAACAGCCGGCAGCCGCGACGCCGCCTGCGGAGGATCATATCGCTCCGGCACCGCGCGTATCGGTGCAGGCGTTTTGCGAGACCGTGGAAACCGCTGCTGCCGTCCAGGCGGCCGGCGAGGACCGCAGGCTCGGCAAGGCGCACCTGAAGATCCAGATGGGCGGCATGGCGGCGGCCATCGAAGCCTATCACGCCGCCCCCACGCCCAACGTCATCGTGCTGGAAGCGGACGCGCGCACCGACATCCTGGCCGGCCTCGACCAGCTCGCGACCGTTTGCGACGCCGGCACCCGGGTGATCGTGATCGGCCGCATCAACGACGTGACGCTGTACCGCGAGCTCGTGCGGCGCGGCGTCAGCGACTATGTGATCGCGCCCGTCACCACCATCGACGTCGTGCGCTCGATCTGCAACCTGTTCTCGGCCCCCGAGGCCAAGGCCGTCGGGCGCATCGTCGCCGTGGTCGGCGCCAAGGGCGGGGTTGGCGCCTCCACCGTCGCCCACAACGTCGCCTGGGCGATCGCGCGCGATCTGGCGATGGATTCGGTCGTCGCCGATCTCGACCTCGCCTTCGGCACCGCGGGCCTCGACTACAACCAGGACCCGCCGCAGGGCATCGCGGACGCGGTGTTCTCGCCCGACCGCGTCGACACCGCCTTCATCGACCGCCTGCTGTCGAAATGCACCGACCATCTGAGCCTGCTCGCGGCGCCGGCGACGCTGGACAAGGTGTACGATTTCGGCGACGACGCCTTCGACGCCATCTTCGACACGCTGCGCACCACCATGCCCTGCATCGTGCTCGATATCCCGCACCAATGGTCGGGCTGGACCAGGCGTGCGCTGATCGGCGCCGACGACATCCTGATCGTCGCCGCCCCCGATCTCGCCAACCTGCGCAACACCAAGAACATCTTCGACCTGCTGAAGGCCGCCCGTCCCAACGACCGGCCGCCGCTCTACTGCCTGAACCAGGTCGGCGTGCCGAAGCGCCCGGAGATCAACGCCGGCGAATTCGCCAAGGCGATCGAGAGCGAGCCGATCGCCTCGATCCCGTTCGATCCGCAGATGTTCGGCTCGGCCGCCAATAACGGCCAGATGATTGCGGAGATTTCCGCCGGGCATCGCACCACCGAGATGTTCCTGCAGATCGCGCAGCGCCTGACCGGCCGCAGCGAGACCAAGAAGCAGAAAGGCTCGTTCCTGTCGCCCCTGATCGATAAGCTCTTGAAGAAGTAGCAAAGCCGCGTGGAGTTCAATCGTGTTCGGTAAGCGTAGCGGATCAGACACCGAGATGCGGGGCATGCGCCCGGCGCCCGCCGCGCCGGAGGCCGGGGCTGCGCCGGTTCCGGCGCCGGCCGCGCCGCGCGCCGCGCCGCCCCAGGTCGCCGCACCGCCGCTGGCGCCGGCCCGGCCGGCGCCGCCACCCCCGCCGCCGCCGATGGAGACGCGCCGCTCGGACAATTACTACCAGGTCAAGGCGACGATCTTCGGCGCGCTGATCGAGGCGATCGACCTCGCCCAGCTCGCCAAGCTCGACGTCGAGTCCGCGCGCGAGGAAATCCGCGACATCGTCAACGAGATCATCGCGATCAAGAACATCGTGATGTCGATCGCCGAGCAGGAGGAACTGCTCGACGACATCTGCAACGACGTGCTCGGCTACGGCCCGCTGGAACCGCTGCTGGCGCGCGACGACATCGCCGACATCATGGTCAACGGCGCCAACACCGTCTTCATCGAGGTCGGCGGCAAGATCCAGCGCACCGGCATCCGCTTCCGCGACAACCAGCAGCTGCTCAACATCTGCCAGCGCATCGTGAGCCAGGTCGGCCGCCGCGTCGACGAATCCTCGCCGATCTGCGACGCGCGTCTAGCCGACGGCTCCCGCGTCAACGCCATCGTCCCGCCGCTGGCGATCGACGGTCCCGCGCTCACCATCCGCAAGTTCAAAAAGGACAAGCTGACGCTCGACCAGCTGGTCAAGTTCGGCGCGATCACCCCTGAAGGCGCGGAGATCCTGCAGATCATCGGCCGCGTCCGCTGCAACGTCCTGATCTCCGGCGGCACCGGCTCCGGCAAGACCACGCTCTTGAACTGCCTCACCAACTATATCGAGCACGACGAGCGCGTCATCACCTGCGAGGACGCCGCCGAACTGCAGCTGCAGCAGCCCCATGTGGTGCGGCTGGAAACCCGGCCGCCCAACATCGAGGGCGAAGGCCAGGTCACCATGCGCGAGCTGGTGCGCAACTGCCTGCGTATGCGTCCCGAACGCATCATCGTCGGCGAGGTCCGCGGACCCGAGGCCTTCGACCTGCTGCAGGCCATGAACACCGGCCATGACGGCTCGATGGGCACGCTGCACGCCAACAACCCGCGCGAGGCGATGTCGCGCTGCGAATCCATGATCACCATGGGCGGGTTCTCGCTGCCCTCGCGCACCATCCGCGAGATGATCTGCGCCTCCATCGACGTCATCATCCAGGCCGCGCGCCTGCGCGACGGTTCGCGCCGCATCACCCACATCACCGAGGTGATGGGGATGGAAGGCGACACCATCATCACCCAGGACATCTTCCTCTACGACCTGCTCGGCGAGGACGCCAACGGCAAGATCATCGGCCGCCATCGCTCGACCGGCATCGGACGGCCGCGCTTCTGGGAGCGCGCGCGCTACTACAACGAGGAGAAGCGGCTGGCGGCCGCGCTCGACGCCGCCGAAGTGAGGGACCAGAAATGAACACGCAGATGCTCGCGCTCGGCTTTCTGGCCGCCACCGCAATCGGCGGCGTCGCCTGGGTCTTCGTCTATCCGATGCTGTCGGGCGAGAAGCAGGCGGAAAGCCGCCGCGCCTCCATCGCCAAGCCGGAGCCCGTGGCCAAGCGGCAGGCCGACAAGGGCCAGCGCTCCCGTCGCGAGCAGGTCGAGAGCTCGCTGAAGGATCTCGAGGCGCGCCGCCAGAAGGAGACCAAGCTCTCGCTCGGCATGCGCCTGCAGCAGGCGGGGCTCGACTGGACGCCGCAGCGCTTCTGGATCACGTCGGCGATCCTCGGCGCGGTCGCCTTCCTGGTGGTCCTGTTCGCGGGCGGCGGGCCGCTCGGCGCAGTGGGCCTCGGCTTTGCGGCCGGCTTCGGCGCGCCGCGCTGGGGCCTCGGCTTCATGAAGAAGCGCCGCGAGAAGAAGTTCCTGGCGGCGCTGCCCGATGCGGTCGACGTCATCGTGCGCGGCATCAAGGCCGGCCTGCCGCTGTTCGAATCGATCAAGGTTGTGGCGGCCGATTCGCCCGAGCCGCTGCGGAGCGAGTTCAACGCCATCATCGAGACGCAGGCGATCGGCATGCCGCTCGGCGAAGCCTGCGCGCGCCTCTACGAGCGGATGCCGGTGCCGGAAGCCAACTTCTTCGGCATCGTGGTCTCGATCCAGCAGAAAAGCGGCGGCAACCTGTCGGAGGCGCTCGGCAACCTGTCCAAGGTGCTGCGCGACCGCAAGAAGATGGCCGAGAAGATCCAGGCGATGTCGATGGAAGCCAAGGCCTCGGCCGGCATCATCGGCTCGCTGCCGCCGATCGAAATGGTGCTCGTCTACATCACGACCCCCGACTACATCTCGCTGCTATGGACCCATCCGACCGGCCAGGTGATGCTGGTCGGCTGCGTGCTGTGGATGTCGATCGGCGTGTTCGTGATGAAGAAAATGATCAATTTCGACTTCTAGGGGCGCACGTGCATGTTCTCGACCATAGCTGACAAGCTCCACGACGCGCATTTCATGACCATGCTGCTGGCGGCGATCGCCGCCAGCGCCACGGCCTATACGCTGATCATGCCGCTGTTCGCCGGCGACGGGCTCGCCAAGCGCATGAAGGCGGTGGCGAGCGAGCGCGAGCGCATCCGCCAGCGCGAGCGCGAGCGGCTCAACAGGACCGAGAAGGTCGCGCTGCGCCAGACGCCGAAGCAGCTCGTCTCCAAGGTGGTGGAAGACTTCAACCTCACCAAATATCTCGCCCAGGAATCCGCCCGCGACAAGCTGACCCAGGCCGGCTATCGGGGACAGGCGCCCTATGTCACCTTCCTGTTCGCGCGCCTGGTGGCGCCGATCGTGTTCCTGATCGTGTCCGTGGTCTACGTATTCGTGATCGCGCATCTGGAGAAGCCGTTCTCGATCAAGATCCTGATGTGCGTCGGCGCCGCCTATCTCGGCCTGCAGGCGCCGATGCTGTTCCTGAAGAACCTGATCTCCAAGCGCCAGCTCCAGATCAAGCGCGCCTTCCCCGACGCGCTCGACCTGCTGCTGATCTGCATCGAGTCCGGCATGTCGATCGAAGCCGCGTTCCGCAAGGTTGCGAGCGAGATCGCCGGACAATCGATCGCGCTGTCCGAGGAGTTCACGCTCACCACCGCCGAGCTGTCCTATCTGCAGGACCGCAAGATGGCCTACGAAAACCTCGCCAAGCGTACCGGCCTCGAGGGCGTCAAGTCGGTCTGCCTCGCGCTGATGCAGTCGGAGCGCTACGGCACCCCGCTCGGCCAGAGCCTGCGCGTGATGGCCCAGGAAAACCGCGACATGCGCATGAACGAAGCCGAAAAGAAGGCCGCCTCCCTGCCGCCCAAGCTCACCGTGCCGATGATCCTGTTCTTCCTGCCGGTGCTGTTCGTCGTGATTCTCGGACCGACCTACATCAAGATCGCGGCGATGCAATAGGCGGAAGCTTTCCGGGCATCGGCATCGCCGCCCTCTCAGGGCTCAGGCCTTGAAATAGCCGGGCTGGCCGATGTCCGCGATCAGGCCGATTCCGGTGGGCGTCCAGCCCAGTCGCTGCTGCGTCAGGACGCTGGAGGCCGGCATGTCGAGACCTGCGAACCGCGCCAGCGGCCCGTAATAATCGCCCGCCTGTTCTTTCTCGATCGAAACGACCGGAATGTTCAGCGCGCGGCCGATCAATTCGATGACCTGGCGCATCGGCACGCCTTCCTCGCCGACGGCGTGGTAGATCGCATCTGCCGCGCCCTTCTCCAGGGCAAGCCGGTACAGCCGGGCGACATCCTGCCGGTGCGCTGCGGCCCAGCGCTCGGTGCCTTCGCCGACATAGGCGGCGGCACCCTTTTGGCGCGCGAGCTCGACCAGATAGGAGATCAGCCCGGCCTTTCCGGGCTCGCCATGCACTTGCGGCAGCCGTATCGCCATCGCGCGCACACCACGCGACGCATAGGCGAGACCCGCCTGCTCGGACACGCGCGGAACATACGGGCTCGACTCGCGCCGCATCTCTTCCGTGACCACCACGCCCGGCGCGATCAGGCCCGTTCCCGACGTGACGATGAAAGGCTTGTTGGTGCCTGCCAGCACATCGCCCATGGCTTCGATCGCGGTCTTGTCAATCGCGCCATTCTCGGCGAATTTCGTGAAATCATGGATGAAGGCCAGGTGGATCACGCCGTCCGAATTGCGCGCGCCGCTCTTCAGGCTGTCGAGGTCCTGCAGCGAGCCGCGATGGACGTCAGCGCCCAGTTTCCGCAGCGTCTCGACGTTCGCGTCGGAGCGCGCCAGGCCGATGACCTGATGGCCGTTGGCGATCAGCTCCTTGGTGGTTTCGGTGCCGATGAATCCGGCGGCGCCGGTGACGAATACGCGCATGAGAAGTCTCCCTGTTCAGAGCGCCGGGATATTGGTAAGTTCGCCATGCAGGTAAAGTAGTGAGATTATACTGGTATAATCGCTAACAGGATGACCGACGCGAACTCACTGGGGGCCTATCTGAAGGATCGCCGCTCCAAGCTCGATCCCACGGCGTTCGGCTTGCCGCTGCAGCGGCGGCGAACGCCGGGGCTTCGGCGCGAGGAAGTGGCGCAGCGGGCCAATGTGAGCGCCACCTGGTACACCTGGCTCGAGCAGGGGCGCGGCGGTGCCCCCTCCGCCGATGTGCTGGATCGCATCGCCCGCGCCATGATGCTGACGGACGTGGAGCGCGAGCACCTGTTTTTGCTCGGTCTGGGGCGGCTACCGGAAGTCCGCTATCGCGCGCCCGAAGGGATTTCGCCGCGTCTGCAACGCGTGCTCGATACGCTCGAATTCAGTCCCGCGTTCATCCGTACGGCGACCTGGGACATCGTCGCGTGGAACAGGGCGGCTGCGGCGGTCCTCACCGACTACAGCACGCTGCCGGATGGCCAGCGCAATGTGCTGCGCATGATGTTCCGCGACAGCCGCGTCCGCGCCGCGCAGCCCAACTGGAAAAGCGTTGCGCGCTACGTGGTGGCGTCCTTCCGCGCCGACGTGGCGCGCGCCGGTGCCGCGCGCAACGTGCAATCGCTGGTCGACGAGCTCTGTGCGACCAGCCCCGAATTCGCGGCGATGTGGAGCGACAACGACGTCCAGGGGCACGGCGACGGCGTCAAGACCCTGCATCATCCGATCGCCGGCCCCCTCGCGATGGAGTTTTCGGCTTTCGCCGTCGACGGCCGGCCCGACCTCAACATGGTGATCTACAATCCCGCCACGTCCGCGGACGCCGACAAGATCCGCGCGCTGCTGAAGCATCCGCCGAAATAGGCGGCGCGCGCCGGCGGATGATCCCGCCTTGCGAGTCCAGCGGCCGCAGATATCAACGTGCGCCTGTTTGTGAAATTTGCGCAGCGGAATCAAATCGCTGGCGCGTTCAAGATGCACGCGCAAAAATATTGCCCTTGCATTTTTCCGAAAATCAGCAATCATTGCGCCATCCCGCCTCGCTTGCAGAGGGGCGTTTCGCGATCGTCACGAATGTGAGGCGGGGATGCGGTGGACGCCGATGTGCCTGACTGACGAGCGGCACGGAGGCGGACGGCGAAATCGTGTGGTCCTGGCGCCCCAAGCATCTGGCGCCAAATTGCCGACGGTGCGAGGCCGCATCGCGGCGATGACGGTGGCAAACAGGATGGTTCACCGGGGAGAGCGCGTATAAGCCGTAACACCACTGCGCAGGGAAGGCCGGAGTGTCTCCGCCTGTACCTGTGGTCACGCGCCCTTTGCGCACATTTTCTGGCGCGAGGGCCCCGGGTGCAGCGGTCACCCGGCCTTCCCTGCGCCCTCTGCTCTCGATGAGGGTGACGAATGATGCAAAGCTCGGGCGACATGCGCCGCGAGAACGGAAACGCATGTCCGCTTGCCGCTGCTTTTTTGAATCCGAACGCTCGACGCCAATCGGATTGCCGCTCCCCGCAAGCGCGGCGAGGCGGATGCCGCCAGCCGACGCGCGGAACGCTGCGCACCTCACCGCTGCGGCGGCGCCAGCAGCCGGCCCAGTTCCTGCAGCAGCTCGCCATAACGGGCAAAATTGCCGCTGGCATATTGCCGCTTCATCTCCTCGAACACATCACGGGCCTGCGCCAGCGTATCGGGCGACAGGCCGGAATTTGCCGGCGCAGCCACCGGTGCCGGGAGGGACGTCCCGACCAGGAGGTCCTCGGCATCGGCCAGCGTCGGCGCCCATTCGATCCTGCGATTGTCGGGCAACAGCTGCCCCAGCACGATCCGGGCCAGCGCCGGAATCCGGGTCTGCTCGGCCTCGATATAGATCGGCTCGAGCGCGATCAGCTGGTTGCTGCCGAGCGGCAGCACGATGAGATTGCCGCGGATCACATGAGAGCCGTGCTGGTCCCACAGAGTGAGATTGCCGGAGAAGCGGCTGTCGGCATTGATGCGCGCCTCGATCTGGGCCGGGCCGTCGATGAACGTGCCCTTGGGAAAGCGGAAGGCGACCAGCTTGCCATAATTGTCGCCGTCGCAGAGCCCGGCCAGCCAGCCGGCCATCTGGTTCTTGCCGGCCACCGCCATCGGCAGCATCAGCATGAACTCGGGATTCGACGCGGACGGAAGCTGCGAGGTCACGTAATAGGGCGGCATCTCGACCTCGCGATCGCGAAACAGCTCGCGCGGGACCTCCCAGCGATCCTCCCGATTGTAGAAGGTCATTGGATTGGTCATGTGATAGGTGCCGTACATCTCGGCCTGGACCGTGAAGATGTCCTCGGGATAGCGGACATGGCGGCGCAGGTTTGCCGGCATCTCCGCGGCATCCCTGAAGAAGCCTGGCAGCATGCGCCGGTAGGCGCTGATGATCGGATCGTGGGAATCGAAGACATAGAAGGTGACCGCGCCGTTGTAGGCGTCGATCACCACCTTGACCGAATTGCGCAGGTAGTTCTGTCCGTAGAAGGCGCGGATCGAGCCGTCATAGGCCTGGCTATAGGGGTAGCTGTCCGACGACGTATAGGCATCGAGTATATAGGAATAGTGGTCGCCATCGGCGACGATATAGGGATCGCGGTCGAACGACAGGAAGGGCGCCAGCGTCTGCACGCGCTCGAAGATGTTCCGGCGCAACAGGATGCGGCTCTGCGGCGTGAAGTATTGCGAGATGAACAGCCGCAAGCCGTCGACCTGATGGGCAATGACGATCCTGCGCCAGAGATTGGAGATCTCGATGCCGCCCGCCCCCGCATAGGCCGTCTCGACATTGGCCTGTCCTTGCGGATAATCGAACTCCTTCTCCGTGGTGCCGACGTAGACCCGCTCCCTCGTCGCCGCCCCGAAATAGATCTGGCCATGCGTTACGGCGAGCCCGTCCTTGGCGCGAACCGGGATGTCGCGGGCCCACAGCACCGGATTGCCTCTGGCATCGATCTCGTTGACCGGCACCACGACGGCGCCGTAGCCGTGGGTATATTTGAGCGCGAGGTTGACCCACACCCTGGCCGGATCGGGCAGGCGGTCGACGTCGAGCTCGCGCGCGGTGATCAACACCTGGCGCGCGCTGCCGTCGATGACGTAGCGATCGATGTCGACGCCGGAGAACCGGTAATAGGGGCGCAGCCCCTGGATCTGCTGCAGCTGCGGCTCGAGAGCGCGCCAGTCCCAGATCCTGAAATCGCGCAGCGTCGCCGCATTCTTGTTGAGGTCGGCCGCAGTGAGCGGGTCGGTCGAGACCGCGAATTCATGCTCGTCCACCGTCGGCCCCTCGAGGTTGTAGGCCCGCCGGGTCCCGGCAATGCTGCGCGTCAGGTAAGGCTGCTCCAGCGTGATCTGGTTGGGCCCGACGTAGATCTCCTCGAGCGCCGCCGGAACGGCAAAGGCGCCGAAATAGACCAGAACGAACAGGGCCGATGGCACGAGCCAGCGTCTGGGCTGCCCCTGGAACCAGGCCGCAACGCGGGGCACGACGGCATTGGCGAGCAGCAGGCAGGCCAGCGCGAGCCAGGCGGCAATGGTGAGATCGTAGGCGGGGATCCAGAATTGGAGGTCGCCATAGGACGCGCCGGCCAGCACCTTGGAGTGTCCGTCGATGACCAGACGATAGCGCTCGAACGCGCGGCTCAAGGCGAGCGCGACGCAAAGCAGCGCGGCAATCAGCATGGCCCTGCGCCGGCCGCTCGGCGCGGCCACCTGCGCTGCCGCAGCCAAATGCGCTGCCGCAGCCAGGTGCGCCACGCCCGGAGGCCAATCGGCGCTGCCGAGAATATTGGCCAGATGCGTGGACACGCCCTGATGCGTAGCGCCCCTGCCGGGCGCTCCCTGCTGGCTGCCCGACAGCAGATTGGCAGCGCCCCACACCGCAAACATGAAGAGCAGGACGAAAATCACCCCACCGACAAGGTCCTGGTAGAGCGGAAGCTGCAACAGATAGAAGCTCAAATCCTTGCCGAACACCGGGTCGGTGACGCCGCTATTGCCTGCGCCGAGATAGGCGATCAGCGGGATCCACAGCGACATCGAAAGGCTCGCCAGCACGAGCGAGAATACCAGCGTCACAAGCCACAGCGTCGCCCTGGCGAAGGGCCAGACCGCACCGCACATCACCCGCAGGTTCGACCCCACAAACCAGCCGGTGACGATGGCGACCGTAAAGAAGATCGCGGCGCGATATTCGAGTGCCAGCAGGAAACGCTGCGTCTGGCCGAGCTCGGCGAACCAGTAATATTCGAGCGAGATGCGAAGCGCGGCTTCAAGACACGCGATCGCGAGCACGATCGCCGCAAACAGGACGGCGCGGCGCGCGGGAACGGCCGGGAAGCGACCGGTCGACGCATAGCTCAGAACCGCCGGCACCAGCGCGACGACGACGACGAGCACATAGCCGATGGTGAACATGAACCACCCGCAGAAGAGAAGTTACAGATTAGTATGCGCAGCGCACAAACGCTTGACCCAGGTCAACTCGCTGCGGGCCGCCGATGAGATAAACCTCCCGCAACCGAGATCAGGTCCTTGCATTTCGCCGGGCCTCCAGCCACGCTGGGAACGCGAGCACGGTCTCCGAGTTGCTTGCTCAAGAGCCTCAGATTTACGCGTGGCGCCACATGATCCCGAGAGTGGACTTGCCATTGGGTAACTTGCGTGCGGCTGTCATCCTTCTCGTGGTCGCCTTCCATTCGGTACTGCCCTATCTTGCAACCCAGCAGGCGCAGCCCTTCGCCTTTGATGCAGCGCCGTATCGCTGGATCGCCTTTCCGATTGTCGATCGAGAACGCTGGTTCGGATTCGACCTGTTCTGCGCCTGGCAGGACATCAGCCTGATGACGCTGATGTTCTTTCTCGCTGGCCTGTTCGCACCGGCGAGCCTCGGACGCAAGGGCACGCTCGTCTACCTCTCCGATCGATGGTGGCGCACCGGACTGCCTTTCCTGCTGGCCGTCGCAATTCTGAGCCCGCTTGCCTATTACGCCTCGTATCGGTTGACTGCGACCGACCGATCGCTCGGCGCCTTCTGGCAGCATTGGCTGGCACTTCCCATGTGGCCCTCGGGCCCGCAATGGTTTCTGTGGCAGCTGTTCGTGCTGTCTACGCTCGCAGCTGCCCTGCACGGCTTCGCCCCTCGATTGCGCCATGCCTTGAGCGACCTGGCCGGGCGAACGAGCGATCGGCCGCTGGCCTTCTTCGCGGTGCTGACCGGGCTGTCGGCTTTCGCCTACCTTCCGCTGGCGATGATCTACACGCCCTGGGATTGGACCTATCTCGGACCGTTCTCCTTCCAGCTTAGTCGGCCCCTGCATTACCTCGTCTATTTCTTCGCGGCCTTCACCATCGGCAGCTATGGCTGCGATCGAAGCGTGCTGCGCACCGACGGGCCCATTGCGCGGCATTGCTTTGCCTGGCTCGCGGGGACCGTGACCTGTTTTGCCGCATGGGGCGGCTTGACTTCGCTGACCCTGCCGGACTGGAACGCCAGCCCCCTCTTGTACAGGTTCGCTGCGGCGCTGGCCTTTCCCCCTGCCTGCGCGACCGGCGTCCTCGCCTATCTGTCAATAGCGCTGCGCCTGTTGCGCGCGCGCCATCCTGTGCTCGATAGCCTCTCGGCCAATGCCTACGGCATCTATCTCGGCCATTATGTCTTCGTACTTTGGCTACAATATGCGTTAATTGATGCGACGCTGAACGCGTTCGGCAAGGTGATCGTGGTCTTCGTGGTTGCGCTGGCGCTGAGTTGGGTGACCAGTGCCGGCACCAGGAGGGCCGGCAATGCGGTCGCCAGAATGATTGCCAAGCCGGCTGCCAAGACGACTGCCAAGACAACCGCCAAGACAGTCGAGGCGCTAGTCGGGGGCTCGACGGCCATCCCGCACAGCGATGCGATTGCCAACCACACCCGATGAGGGCCGCTGATGTCTCTGGTCATGACGCTTGCCTCGCGCAATCTGTTCCACGACCGCCTGCGCTTCATCGCCACGCTTGTCGGCATCGTGTTCTCGGTCGTTCTTGTCATGATTCAGATGGGCCTGTTCCTGGGCTTCGGCCGCATGGTCACGACCATGATCGACCACGCCAATGCCGACCTCTGGGTGCTGCCGAAGGGCGCGAAGTGCTTCGAGGACCCTTCGCTGCTGGACGTCAAACTGCGCGACAAGGTCACCTCCGTGGATGGGGTTGCTTCGGTCGTGCCGCTGGTGATCGGCTTCTCGGACTGGCGGCTCGACTCCGGCGAGATGACCCCCGTTCTTATCATCGCCACCGACCTGAAGGATGATGCCTTGCTGCCCTGGAACGTCGTCGAAGGCGATGTCCGCGAGCTCTCGAAATCGGGCGGTGTCGCCGTGGACCGCTCCTACTTCGACCGGCTGGGGATCAAGGGGCTCGGCGCCATCGCCGAGATCCGTGGTCGTCGCGTCAAGGTGGTCGCGCTCACGGACGGAATCCGTTCGTTCACCACCACGCCCTATGTCTTCGTCGATCTGAAGAATGCAAGGCTCTACACCGGCACCTTTCCGAACCGCGCCAGCAATCTGAGCATCCGCCTGAAGCCGCAGGCAAATCGCGCCGAACTGATCGAGGCAATCCGCGCGCAAGTCGGTGATGCCGAGGTGCTCACCTCGGACGAATTCCGCAGCCGCAGCCGATCGTTCTGGCTGTTCGGCACCGGCGCCGGCGCTGCGTTGTTTGCAGGTGCCCTGCTTGGGGTGATCGTCGGCACCGTGATCGTTGCGCAGACGCTGTATTCGTCGACGAAAGATCACCTCAGCGAGTTTGCCACGCTCCGCGCCATGGGCTCGTCGAACAACTATATCTATAGTGTCATCATTTATCAGGCGCTGCTCAATGCGGTGATCGGCTTCATTCTGGCCGCCGCGATCGGATATGTTGTGGTGGAGATGACGGCAAAGAGTGCGCTGCCGATCGTGATCACACCATGGCTGGTCGCCGTTCTGCTGGCGCTCACCATCGTGATGTGCGTCAGCTCAGGGATCGTGGCCATTATCCGCGTGGTTCGGATCGATCCTGTCACGGTGTTCATGCGATGAATGAAATCGTCATCGAAGCCAAAGAGGTCAAGAAGACGCTCGGCAAAGGCGCCGGACAGGTGCAGGCGTTGCGCGGCATTGACTGTACGCTGCGCAGGGGCGAACTCACGCTGCTGATGGGCCCATCCGGCAGCGGCAAGACCACACTTCTGCTCATTCTCGGCTGCATGCTGACGCCGAGCTCGGGCACGGTCAGCATCTGCGGCACCTCGACCAGCAATGCCGACACGGAAGCTCTGGCCCGGATTCGGCGCGACCATATCGGTTTTGTGTTCCAGTCGTATCATCTGTTTCCAACCCTGACGGCAGCGCAAAATGTCCAGCTTGCGCTCGACATCCGCGGCGAATACGGCCGGGCTGCGGCAAGAAAAGCGCGTGAAGCGCTCGGTCTGGTCGGGCTTGAGCAGAAGGCGAGATCGCGGCCGGGTGGCTTGAGCGGAGGCGAGCAGCAGAGGGTCGCGATCGCGCGTGCGCTTGTTGCCAACCCGTCCGTCATTCTCGCCGACGAGCCGACCTCGGCGCTCGACAGCGACAATGGCCGCACGGTCATGCGCATCCTCGCGGAGACCGCACATGAGCGTGACCGGGCGGTGCTGGTCGTTACCCACGATCCCCGCGTCGTCCCGTTTGGCGACCGCATCATCGAGATCGAGGACGGCATCCTCGTGAATGAGACATCGGACGAGCCCGACCGGCTGCGATTGCCAAAGGCGGCCGCGTCCGGGCCCTGAGTCAGGGTTGGCCTTGAGGATTCGCTGACCATGAGCCTTCGCGGCGAACTCCTGCGGCTCGGCCTGCGCATCTTCATGAAACGCCGCGGCGGACGTTTCAGCGTGGCGGCGTGGCGCGACAGCATGCGCGACATGGAGAAATGGGTGCCGCGCCCGCCGCGCAACACCGAGACCAGCTTGGTTGAAACAGGACGGCTCCACTTTCACCGGATCGCAGTGCCCGCCTCGCGTCCAAGCCGGCACGTGCTCTATCTGCACGGCGGCGCCTACGTTTCGGGTGCTCCGATCCATTATCGGCATTTCACCTGGCGCATTGCGAACGCTACGAAAGCGCATGTCTGGGCGCTCGAATATCAACTGGCACCGGAAAATCCCTTTCCGGCGGCACTCGACGATGCGGTCGCTGCATACGATTGGCTTTCCGGAATGCCGGCGGCCCGTGAGCTGTTCATCATGGGAGATTCAGCAGGCGCAGGGCTTGTTCTCTGTCTGTTGTTGAGACTGCGCGACACCGGCGCTCGATTGCCGGACGCCGCTGTTTCCATGTCGCCCTGGACAGATCTCGCGTTGACTGGCGCTTCGCTGAGGGAGAATGCGGCATCGGACCCCATGCTCGCCGCTTGCGCTCTTCCGAGCCTCGTGCGCTGTTATCTCGCTGGCGCGGACCCCCGAAATCCCTACGCTTCGCCGCTCTACGGAGACATGACCGGGCTGCCTCCGGTGCTGATCCAGGTCGGCAGCGATGAAATCCTGCGCGACGATGCCGTACGCATGGCGGAGAAATTGAAGCAACACAATGCGCAGAGTCGGCTCGAGATCTGGCGGCGCATGCCTCATGTCTTTCAACTCTTCGTACCCATGCTGCCCGAAGCGCATCAGGCAATTGCACATATCGGACAGTTCGTGGCCGAGGTGGGCCAGCGTAAGCCCGTTCGCCCAGCGCCTCTGGCGACCGGACTGCCCGGCTATCACGGGGTTCGTCCAGGCCCGATCAGTTCGAACTGAGACTTCTGCTCGTCGCTCAGCGCGGCATAGAAGTCTTCCAGCGCGAGGCTCACCAGATTGACGGCTCCTTGCAGCGCATCAAGCCGACGATCCATCGCGGCAAGCCGATCGGATGGCGTGATCGCATCGGTCGGCCGACATTCATAACTCAGGATTTCGACGGCTTGTGCACTTGCACGCTGCAGCCGCTCCAGCGTCTCGCGTTGCGCATCGTTCGGGTGCAGCCTGGCCTCAATCGCGGCGGCCGGCCATTGCAGCGCAGCTGGCGGAGACGCGTCGCAGCCCTGGCCCGGCGTCCTGATGGCCTCGGTTGCGGACGCCATCTTGAGCCGGTCATTGGCGAGCGCGTTGAGCCGCGTTTTCTGTCCGTCATTCAGCTGATCGTAAAGTTCCTGCAATGGCTGCTCCAAGGATATGACCGCCGAAAGGATGGCCGCAATGCGCTGCTGCATCGCCGCCAATCGGGTCGCCGCGGTAGAAGCGGGCTGCGTCGGACAGGATGCCTGAATGACACGAGCGGCCGAGTTGGACGCATCGGCAAGATGATCGAGCGCAGCCCGTTGCTCCTCGGTCGGCTGAACCGCCCGCCGGATCTGATCGATTGCGAGACCCGCGATCTCCTGCTCGGCATCACCGCAGAACTGCCGCAGCGGCGGGACCTTTCGTTCTCGCGGGCCGGCGGAGCCCGGGGTCATATAGGCCGCCAGTTCGTCACTGCCGTAAGGCGCGAAGATTCCGGCATGGACGTCGGGATAGCCGTAGTCCCAGAAGCCCGGGCCATCGCCAAAGATGGTGTAACCAAGTATATCGTGATAGGCGAACGGCCAGAACAGCGGTCCGACCCAGCCATATCCGCCCTGGCCATGCGACCACCGCCCGACCTTAGCGTCGCGGTCCCCATGCCAGAGAGCAAGAGCGGCGCCGGCGGCGATCTGTCTGCGTGTCTCGGGGGCCGTCAATAGACTGGCAACCGCGGCCTTGTCTTCGCCGGCGCGCTCATTCGTCGCGGCCGGAACGTTCTGCAAAGCCACGGAGGGGCTTTTGGTCGGAAGCACGTGCACATGGCGGTGATGCACACGACCGCGAGCAAACAATCCCCCTCCAATCAGTCGGGTGAACGCGCCAAACGGGCCGCGGCCAAAAAGCCCGCGCCCTTCCGCGACACTCGACAGCGCGGTCATCGATACGACGGCGACAACTGCAACGCAGAACTTCGACATGGCACCTCCCGTGCCAAGCCTTGCTCAGGAAGCCTTGGTCATGCCAGGCCTTCGTGGCATCACCTGCGACGCCCGGCAGGACCAAAAGATCCCCAACTGTCATTATCATATCAGCGGGACGGCGCGCCTGGCGAAGGCTTTGACCCATATCGCGGGAGCCGTCGGCGGCGTTCAGTGACAGACGACCATCACAAAACACGACTTGGCATGATCGGTTCCGGCCTTCGCCGGGACGGCCATGCGAAAAACGCTAAGCGACCTCTCTAATCCGGTCGATTGAGGTCCGCGAATGGCACGGCGTTGCGTGCGGAGGCGCGGGCCTCGCCACCGCCTTTCAGCATCTCGCGCAAATACGCGACGTTGGCGGCGGCTTCGTCGGGCGGCAGATCGGCCTTGACGATGGTTTCGGCTTCGGCAAAGCGGCCCTGCAGCCCGACCACGAGGCCGAGATTCTGCCGCACCCGCGAATCCGCCTTCGGATTGGCGTAGGCCTGGCGCAGCACCTGCTCGGCCTTCGGCAAGTCCTTGGAGAGCATGTAGGACAGGCCCAGATTGGACTGCACCGAGGGTTCGTTCGGCACGATCTTGAGCGCGCTCTCGTAGTAGCGGCGCGCTTCCTCGTGCCGGCCCATCTGGTCGAGGCAGGTGCCCTGCACCGAGAGGATGTGCCAGTCGGGATTGGCGGGCGAATGCGCGCGCGAGAGCACGTCGAAGGCCTGCTGGAAATTGCCGTTGTCGGCCAGCGCCCGCCCATAGGCCGCGAGCAGCGCCTTGTTGCCGGAATTGGCGATGGTGGCCTGCTCGAGCACGGCGGCCGCCTGCGCGCGCTGGCCGTTGGCCCGCAGCGCCTGGCCATAGGCCAGCGCCGCGTCGGCATCCTTGGGATTGGCGCGGTAGCGATCGCCATAGGCCTGCTCGGCCGCGCGAGGATCGCCGTCGGGCACGGGCTCGCTCCTGGAGGACGGCGTGATCGAGCCCGTGATGTCGGACATGGTCTGGCAGCCGCCGAGCCCCATGGCCAGGACGATGGTCAGGGCCGCGGACGCGAGGAGCCGGGCGGGACGAAACTGCTGACGCATGAGAACGCTTCTGAAGTGAACGGATCGATTCCGAGCGCATCAGCAATAAACCGTTAACGCTAACGGGCGGTTAATGAGGCAGCGATGGTGACGCGAATACCTTTGGCGACGGCACGTCCCGGCCAACAGGACACGACGACGATGAGCCGCGGCGCCGCTCAATATTCGATCGCGAGGCGCTTCCTCACCTCGTCGATCCGCTTGTCCAGCGCGTCGAAGCGGGCATGCAGGGCGCGGTCGTGCAGGTAGAAAATATAGCCGAACGCGGCGAGCCCGAAGATCCAGTGGTGGGTTTCGACATAATTCAGCACCGTCTCGATCGCATGGCCAATGAAAGACAGGATAGCCAACACCACGTCCATCGCGTTTCCCCTGATGCTTCGACTTTGCCGGGAATCTAGCATATCCGCCGTGCAGACCAGCAAGGCCTCGCGGCTTATGGCGGGCCGATTGCGGGCACGGCAAAACTCTGCGAAGTCTTGTGGCCGAAAGCGCCGCCCCGAGCCCGCCGCCTCCGTCGAGATGAGCCACCCATGTCAATCCCCTTCGAGACCGCAGCTGCCGCCGCTGTTCCCATCACGTTCGTGACCAGATCGAGCTGGGAGGCGATCCGCGCCGGCCTTGCGCCCGCGGCCCGGCAATTCGCTGACGGCAATGGCTTTGCCGGCAAGGCCGGCAGTTGCCTGACGCTGCCGGGCGCGAACGGCGAGGTTGCACAGGTCCTGTTCGGCCTTGAGGAGGCGGACGCCAAGTCGCGCGATCCGTTCCGCCCCGGCGCCCTGCCCGGCCTGCTGCCGGCCGGCACCTACCGCTTTGCCAACGCGCCGCACGATCCGCGGCTGGCGACGCTCGCCTTTGCCCTCGGCAGCTACCGCTTCGCCCGCTATCGCAAGGCGGATGCGCCGCAAGCGAAACTGGTGCCGCCTGACGGCGTCGATGTCGCTGCCGTTAGCCGCATCGCGGAAGCTGCACAACTCGCCCGCGATCTCGTCAACACGCCGTCCAACGACATGGGGCCGGAACAGCTGGCGCAGGCGGCGGCGGATGTCGCCTCGCGTTTCGGCGCGCGCTTCCACTGCATCATGGGCGAGGAGCTTGAGACGGGTTTTCCGCTTATCCATGCGGTCGGCATGGCCTCGACCCGCGCGCCGCGGCTGATCGATTTGTCCTGGGGCGATGCCGCGCACCCCAAGGTGACGCTGGTCGGCAAGGGTGTCTGCTTCGACACCGGCGGGCTCGACCTGAAGCCCTCGGCCGGCATGCTGAACATGAAAAAGGACATGGGCGGCGCCGCCAATGTACTGGCGCTGGCGCAGATGGTGATGGATGCGAAGCTGAATATCCGCTTGCGGGTCCTGATCCCCGCGGTCGAGAACGCGGTCGCCGGCAATGCCTTCCGTCCGCTCGACATCTTCCGTTCGCGCAAGGGCCTCTCGGTCGAGATCGGCAACACCGACGCCGAGGGACGGCTGATCCTCGCCGACGCGCTTGCTTATGCGGATGAGGAAAAGCCGGAGCTTCTGGTCGACATGGGCACGCTGACCGGTGCGGCGCGCGTGGCGCTGGGGCCGGATTTGCCGCCGTTCTACACGCAGGACGAGGCACTCGCCTCGGACGTCGCACTTTGTGCGCGCGAGGAGAACGATCCGCTCTGGCGCATGCCGCTGTGGGCGCCCTATGACGGCTGGCTCGATGCGAAGGTGGCCGACATCACCAACGCGCCGTCGGGCAGCTTTGCCGGCTCCATCACCTGCGCGCTGTTCCTGCAGCGCTTTGTCGAGCATGCCGGAAGCTGGCTGCATTTCGACATTTTTGCCTGGACGCCGCAGGCCAAGCCCGGCCGCCCCGAAGGCGGCGAATGCCAGGCGGCGCGGGCAATGTTCCGGCTGCTCGGGGAACGCTATGCTTGATCCGCGCCTGACGCCGGCCCGCGGCGACATCGCCGCGAAGCACCTCGAAGGCAAGGTGCAAGCGGCGCGCTTCGTCGAGGGCGAAACCTTCGAGATTGTGGACGCGCTGGCGCCGTTGCGGCTCGGACCGTCGGCGGATGCAGAGCAAGCCACGCAGGCGCTCAAGGGTGAGCGCGTCACCATCTATGATCGCAATGGCGAGGGCTGGGCCTGGGGACAGCTCGATGCGGATGGCTATGTCGGCTGGCTGCCCGACGCCGCGCTGGCGCGGCCGGTGGCAGCAGCGACCCACAAGGTCGCCGCCTTGCGCACGTTTGCCTTTCCCGGTCCCTCGATCAAATTGCCGCCGCTGGAAGCGCCGGTGATGGAATCGCGCCTGAGCGTCATGCGTGAGGACGGGATGTTCGCGGTGACACGTGAGGGCTGGTTCGTGCCGAAGCTCCATCTGGCCGGCCTCGGCGTGCACGCACCTGATTTCGTCACCGTGGCCGAACGGTGCGTCGGCACGCCCTATCTTTGGGGCGGCAAGAGCTGCCTCGGCATCGACTGCTCGGGCCTGGTGCAGCTTTCGCTGCAGGCCGCCGGCAGAACCTGCCCGCGCGACAGCGACATGCAGCAGGCCCAACTCGGCCGCACGCTCGATGCGGACGAGACAAGGCACTTGCAGCGCGGCGATCTCATCTTCTGGAAAGGCCATGTCGCGATCGTGCGCGACGCCGACACGCTCGTGCATGCCAACGCCTTTCACATGGCGACCGCATTCGAGAACATCAACGACGCGATCACCCGCATCAAGGCCGGGGGAAGCGAGGTTACTGCAATCAAGAGGCTCTGAATTACGTCGCGACCGCGCCGTTTCCGGCGGTCTCGTGGCGGAAGGCGGCGGCGAACAACGCGCGGGTGTAGTCGGTCTTCGGGTTCTTGAACAATTCCGACGCCGGCCCCTCCTCCACCACCTTGCCATGACGCATCACGATCAGGTGGCTGGCGAGCGAAGCGACCACGCGCAAATCGTGCGAGATGAACATGTAGGTGAGATCGTGCTTGCGCTGCAATTCGCGCAGCAAATCGACCATCTGGGCCTGGAACAGCATGTCGAGCGCGCTGGTCGGCTCGTCCAGCACCACGAAGCTCGGCTCCAGCACCACCGCGCGCGCAATCGAGATGCGCTGGCGCTGGCCGCCGGAGAATTCGTGCGGATAGCGATAGCGCGTCTCGGGATCGAGGCCGACATCCTCCAGCGCCTTCACCACCCGCGCCTCGCGCTCGGGCGGGCTGAGCTGACGCTGATGCACGCTCAGCCCCTCGGCGACGATATCGCCGACCGACATGCGCGGGCTCAGGGAGCCGAACGGATCCTGGAACACGATCTGCATGTCGCGACGGAACGGGCGCATCTGCTTGAAGCGCAGCCCCTGGATGTCGCGCCCCAGGAACACGATCGGGCCGTCGGAGGAGATCAGCCGCAACAGCGCGAGCCCGAGCGTGGTCTTGCCGGAGCCGGATTCGCCGACCACGCCCAGCGTCTCGCCCTTGCGCACGCCGACGCTGACGCCGTCGACCGCCTTGATGTGCCCAATCGTGCTCCGCATCAGCCCGCGCTTGATCGGGAACCACACCTTCAGGTCATCGGCCGACATCACCACCGGCGCGTCGGGTCGCGGCGGCGCCGGGTCGGGCTTCGGCTCGGCGGCGAGCAGCGCGCGGGTGTAGGGATGCTTGGGCGCGGTGAAGACCTGCTCGACCGGCCCCTGCTCGACGATCTTGCCGCCATTCATGACGCAGACGCGGTCGGCAATGCGGCGCACGATGCCGAGATCATGGGTGATGAAGAGCAGGCTCATGCCGAGACGTGCGCGGATGTCGGCGAGCAGCGCCAGGATCTGAGCCTGGACGGTGACGTCGAGCGCCGTGGTCGGCTCGTCCGCGATCAGAAGATCGGGCTCGTTGGCGAGCGCCATCGCGATCATGACGCGCTGGCGCTGGCCGCCGGACAGCTGATGCGGATAGCTTCCCATCCGCGTCTCCGGATCGGGAATGCCGACCTGCCGCAACAATTCCAGCGTCCGCGCCCGTACGCTCGACGCACCGATCTTCTGGTGCAGATAGAGCGTCTCGCCGATCTGCGATCCCACCGTGTGCAGCGGATTGAGCGAGGTCATCGGCTCCTGGAAGATCACGGAGATGTCGTTGCCGCGGATCTCGCGGATGTCGTTCTCGGACAGGCCGAGCAGCTCGCGTCCGTTGAAACGGATGCCGCCCGATGGATGCGAGGCCATCGGGTACGGCAACAGCTTGAGGATCGAGAGCGCGCTGACCGACTTGCCGGAGCCGGATTCCCCGACCAGCGCCACGCACTCGCCGCGCCGGATCTCGAACGAAATCCTGTCCACCGCAAGCGAGGTCCCGCTCGGCTGGTGGAAGGCCACCGAGAGGTCGCGGACCGCAAGCAGCGGCTGGTTGACGGCGTCCATGCGAGGCCTCACCTGAACGTCTTGCGCGGATCGAACGCGTCGCGCACCGCTTCGCCGATAAAGATCAGGAGCGACAGCATGATCGCGACCGAGAAGAAGCCGGTGAAGCCGAGCCATGGCGCCTGCACGTTGGCTTTTGCCTGGGACAGCAGTTCGCCGAGCGAGGGCGAGCCGGGCGGCAGGCCGAAGCCGAGGAAATCGAGCGCCGTCAACGTCATCACCGAGGAGGAGACGATGAAGGGCAGGAAGGTCATGGTGGCGACCATGGCGTTCGGCAGCAGATGGCGGAACATGATCACCGCGTTGGACACGCCGAGCGCGCGCGCCGCCTGGATGTATTCAAAATTGCGTCCGCGCAAGAACTCCGCGCGGACGAGCCCGACCAGCGACACCCAGGAGAACAGCGCCATGATGCCGAGCAGCACGAAGAAGCCGGGCGGCAGCACCGCCGAGATGATCAGGAGCAGATACAGATAGGGAATCGCGTTCCAGATCTCGATGAAGCGCTGGAAGCCGAGATCGATCCAGCCGCCGAAATAGCCCTGCACGCCGCCGGCGGCGACGCCGATGACCGAGGAGATGATGGTGAGGGAAAGGCCGAACAGCACCGAGATGCGGAAGCCGTAGATCAGCCGCGCCACCACGTCGCGGCCCTGATCGTCGGTGCCGAGCCAGTTATATTCGAGGTCGCGGCAGCTCTTGAGACCCTTCTTCTCCACCACCGGCTTGCACTGCGCCTCCGTCAACATCCAGGTCGGCGGCGACGGCGCCGGCGTCGGCAGGTCGAGATTGTGGGTGTCGTAGGAATAGCGGATCAAGGGCCAGACGATGACGCCGCCCTTGTCCTTGATCAGCTTCTGCAAATAGGGATCGCGGTAATCGGCCGCGGTCTCGAAGTCGCCGCCGAAGGTGGTCTCGGCATAGGTGACGAAGGCGGGCCAGTACAGATGGCCGTCGTACTTGATCAGGAACGGCCGGTCGTTGGCGATCAATTCGGCAAACAGCGAGACGAAGAACAGGACCAGGAAGATCCAGAACGACCAGTAGCCGCGCTTGTTGGCCTTGAAATTCTGCCAGCGCCGCCGGTTCAACGGCGACGGCTGGAAGCGATGACGCATCGGCGGCACGGCTTCGCCGACGGGCGCGACGGTCTTCGTTTCCACCGGGGGCGGCGCGATGATCGTCATCAGACCTCCCGCGCCTCGAAATCGATCCGCGGATCGATCCACATGTAGGTGAGGTCGGAGATCAGGTTCACCACGAGCCCGATCAGCGAAAAGATGTAGAGCGTGCCGAACACGACCGGATAGTCGCGGTTGAGCACGCTCTCAAAGGAGAGAAGGCCCAGGCCATCGAGCGAGAAGATGGTCTCGATCAGAAGCGAGCCGGAGAAGAAGGCATTGATGAAGGCGCCGGGAAAGCCGGCGATCACGATCAGCATGGCATTGCGGAAGACGTGGCCGTAGAGCACCTGGATTTCGCTGCAGCCCTTGGCGCGCGCCGTCATCACATACTGCTTGCGGATCTCGTCCAGGAAGGAGTTCTTGGTGAGCAGCGTCATGGTCGCGAAGGCGCTCAGTGCCATCGAGATCAAGGGCAGCGTCAGGTGCCAGAAATAGTCGATGATCTTCCAGTACCAGGGAAAGGTCGACCAACCGTCGGAGGTCAGCCCGCGCAACGGGAAGATATTGAAGAACGAGCCGCCGGCGAACAGGATGATCAGGAGGATCGCGAACAGGAAGCCGGGAATCGCGAAGCCGACGATGATCACCGCCGACGTCCAGGTGTCGAATTTCGACCCGTCCTTCACCGCCTTGCGGATGCCGAGCGGGATCGAGATCAGGTAGGTCAGCAGCGTCATCCAGATGCCGAGCGACATCGAGACCGGCAGCTTCTCCTTGACCAGCTGGATCACGCTGATGTCGCGGAAATAGCTCTTGCCGAAATCGAAGCGGGCGAAGTTCCACACCATCAGCGCAAAGCGCTCCGGCGCCGGCTTGTCGAAGCCGAACTGCTTCTCCAGGCTCTTGATGAAATCGGGATCCAGCCCCTGCGCACCGCGATACTTCGAACTGACCGCATCCGCGGCCGCGCCGACCTGGCCCTGCCCGCGGGCGCCGAAATCGCCGCCGCCTCCGGAGATGCGCGAGGTGCCCCCGGTATCGGCACCGGAGAGCTGCGCAATCACCCGCTCCACCGGCCCGCCCGGCGCGAACTGCACCACGACGAAGGAGACGAACAGGATCCCGAGCAGGGTCGGAATCATCAGGAGGATGCGGCGGGCGATATAGGCTGTCATGACCTACTTCGCCTGCTCGAGCCTGGCCGCCTTGCCGGCGTCATGCCACCAATTTTCCGGCGCACCGGTCCCTTGCGCATAGCGCGGCGGCTTCGGGGGGTGGCTGAACTCGTCCCAATAGGCGATGGGATGCGTGCTGCGATACCATTGCGGGATCCAGTAACGCCCGGCGCGGAACACGCGGTCGAGCGCCAGGCACGCCGTCGTCAGTTCGGTCCGCGATTGGGCGCCGATGGCTTTCTCGACGAGCGCATCGATCGCGGGGCTTGCAACGCCCGCGAAGTTGTACGAGCCCTTGGTGGCCGCAGCATGCGAGGTGAAATAGGGACGCAGACTGTCGCCGGGAGTGGCCGACATGCTGAGCCGTTCCATTGTAATGTCGAAATCGAAGGCCTCTACGCGCGCCCGGTATTGGACTGCATCGACCAGCCGCGGGCTGGCATCGACTCCCAGCAGCCCGAGATTTTGGATCAGGGATGCATGGATCGGCAGGAGCGACTGCTCGTCAATCAAAAATTCGATTTTGAACGGCTCGCCGTTCGGCAGGAAGCGCTTCTTGTCCTTGATCGCAATCCCGGCGTCGTTGAGCAATTGTTGCGCCTTGCGCAGCAGCGTGCGGTCCTGTCCCGATCCGTCCGACACGGGAGGAACGAAGGGCTCGCCGAACACCTCGTCCGGCACCTGGCCGCGAAACGGCTCCAGCAGCTTCAGCTCCTCCGGCGACGGCGGGCCGCTTGCCACCATGTCCGAATTCTGGAAAGGCGAGCTCGTGCGCGCGTAAGCGCCATACATCACGGTCTTGTTGGTCCATTCGAAATCGAAGGCATAGTTGAGCGCCTCCCGAACCCGCGGATCCCTGAACTTGTCGCGCCGCGTGTTGATGAACCAGCCTTGTCCGCCGGACGGCGTTTCATCCGGCAGGGTTTCACGTTTGACGCGGCCGTCCTTCACGGCGGCAAAATCGTAACGCGTGGCCCAGATGCGCGCGGTGAACTCCTCGCGGTAGAGGTAGCTCTTGGCGGTAAAACCTTCGAAGGCGACGTCGCGGTCGCGATAGAATTCATAGCGCACGACGTCGAAATTATAGCTGCCGCGATTGACCGGCAGATCGGCCGCCCACCAATCCTTGACCCGCTCGAATTCGATGAAGCGATTGGCTTCGAATTTGCCGACCTTGTACGGCCCCGAGCCGAGCGGGGTATCGAGCGTCGTCTCATCGAAGGGCCGCGTCGAATAATAGGCCTTGGAAAAGATCGGCAGCCCCGCGACAAAAAGCGGGACGTCGCGGGCGCGCTTTTCCGCGAAGGTGACGACAACGGTGGCATCGTCCACGGCTTCGGCTTTGATCATGTCGCGCAGCTGCACGATGATCAGCGGGTGCCCCTTCTCCTTCAGCACATTGATGGAGAAGGCAACATCCTGCGCCGTGAGCTTGGAGCCGTCGTGAAAGCGCGCCTCGGGGCGCAGCGTGAACCGATAGGTGAGCTTGTCCGGCGAGATCTGCACCGACTTGGCGACCAGCCCATACATCGCATCGGGCTCGTCGCCGGCGCGCGCCATCAGCGTGGCAAAGGTCGTATCCATCCCCTGCGCGCCTTCGCCCTTGAGGATGTAGGCGTTCAGGGAATCGAAGGTGAAGAACGACTGGTTGTAACCCCGCACCGAGGGGATCAGCGAGAACGTCCCGCCCTTCGGCGCATCGGGATTGACGTAATCGAAGTGCGGAAAATCGGCCGGGTATTTCAGGTCCCCGAAGGCCGACATGCCGTGCGCTTCCGTACCCACGTCAGTCGCCCGGGCAGGGCGCAGGAACGGCGCGGCGAGCGCGCCGATGCCAAGGCCAGCACCGAGCCCAAGCACATGGCGGCGCGACGGAGCGGGCGGGATGATCGATGTCCTCAAGCGCGTTTGCCTGTCTTGGCTGCCTTGTCGGCATCCCACCACCACAGCGACGGGAAGCCGGAAAGGCCGTATTTGGGCAGCGGGTCGGGATGGCTGAAACGGTCCCAGCGCGCGGTGCGTTCAAACCCGGCGGCGAACTGCGGGACGAGGTAATTGTTCCAGAGCAACACCCGATCCAGCGCCTTGCAGCCCGCAACCAATTCGGCGCGATCCTTTGCGAAGACGATGCGGTTGATCAAGCTATCGACCGCCGGATTCTTGATGCCCGCGAGATTGCGCGAGCCAGGCCGATCCGCCGAGTCCGATCCGAAGTATTCGCGCAGCTCATTGCCCGGCGACAGCGACTGCGCCCATACCGCCGTGGTGATATCGAAGTCGAAACTGCGCACGCGATTCTGGTATTGCACGCTGTCGACGGTGCGAACATTCACGGTGATGCCGAGGCGTTCCAGGTAGGGCTTGTAGAACAGCACGCCCCTCTCGTCGGCCGGATCCTGGCATAGAAACTCGACGCTGACGGGTTTGCCTGCGGGGTCGGTCAGCCTGCGGTCGCGGACATCAAATCCCGCCTCCTTGAGCAGGCGTGCGGCCTCGCGCAGATTGGTGCGCGACGCCTCCTCGTTGCCGCCGACCGGATTCTTGTACGGCGTCGTGAACAGCTCCGCAGGCACCTTGTCGCGCACCGTTTCGAGAAGCTGCAGTTCCTGGCCCTCGGGAAGCCCGGTGGCCATGAACTCGGGAATGCCGTCGAAATAGCTGCTGTCGCGATGGTACTCCCCATTCGAGAGCTGCCGATCCGATGTCTCCCAATCATAGGCATAATTGAAGGCGCGGCGGACCCTGACGTCGGCAAACAGCGGCCGGCGCAGGTTGAGCGCGAAACCCTGCATCCGCCCCGAGCTCAAGTCCGGAAATTTCTCCTTGATGACGCGTTTTTCGGTCACCGCCGGAAAATCATAGGCCGTCGACCACTGCTTGCCGCTGCGCTCCATGAACCAGTCCAGCTGATCCGCCTTGAAGGCCTCGAGCCCGACCGTGTCGTCCCGGAAGAATTCGAACCGTATCTGGTCGAAATTGTTTTGTCCGACGGACACTGCGACGTCGTTACCCCAATAGTCGGCGACGCGTTCCAGCACGACGGAGCGGCCGGCAACGAACTCCTTGATGCGGTACGGCCCCGACGCCAGCGGGATCTCCAGCGTGGTCGCGGTGATGTCGCGCTTGTTGCCCTGCGCATCGCTTCCTTCCCACCAATGCTTGGGCAGCACCGGAAATTCGCCGACGATAGTCGGCAGCTCGCGATTGCCGGGAGAATCGAACGTAAACCTGACCTCGCCTTCGCCGACTTGCTCGCATTTGGTGATGTGCCGATAATACGCGCTGTACATCGGACTGTTCTTCTTCAGCGCATTGAAGGAGAAGATCACGTCATCCGGGGTGACCGGCTTGCCGTCGTGCCAGCGTGCCGCGGCACGCAACCGGTAGATGGCGTAGGAGAAATCGTCCGGGTAGGCGGCGGCCTCTGCGAGCAACCCGTACATGGTCGCCGGTTCATCCTGCGACGGGGTCGTCAAACTCTCGAAAATCATGCGCGCGCCGTTGGCGAGCGATCCCTTCACGCCGTTGACGACAATGTTGAAGTTGTCGAACGTCCCGAGATCGAACATGCGAACGACGCCGCCCTTCGGCGCGCTCGGATTGACATAATCGAAATGCTTGAAGTCGGCCGGGTACTTGACGTCGCCGAACAGCGACAGCGCGTGCCGCCAGGAAGGCTCGCCCGCCGCCTGCGCCGCCGCCGGCTGGATGATCTCGCGACCCGCGATGTGACCGAGCGCGGGGGTGACGGCGGCGATGGCGCTGCCTTGCAGAAGCTGTCGACGGGTAATGGCCAAAATGAAGACGTCCCTTCGCTAATTGCAGCTCATTTGGACCGCAATATACGGCAAGGATTCGACCGGCAACGTTGCTTTTTCCTCATGATAGCACGCCCTCGTGCGGCGAAAGGTCCCGGTGACGGCGGTCACAATCCGGCAAGGGCTGAAACGAACGACGGCCAGGCTTTCGGGCCTGGCCGTCATGGCAACGGAACAATTCGCTTCAAGCTACTTCGAGGCGGTCGGCAGCGGAACCGGCGTGTCCGCGAGCGTATGCAGATAGGCAATCACATCGGCCCGCTCGCTCTCCTTCGGAATGCCGGCAAAGCCCATCGCGGTGCCCGGGACATAACCCTTCGGATTGGTCAGGAACTGGTTGAGGTCGTCGTCGGTCCAGGTGCCGCCCTTGCCCTTCATGCCGGCGGAGAAGTTGAACCCGCGGCCCTCGCCCTTCTTGTCGCCGACGATGCCCCAGAGATTCGGGCCGACCCGGTTCGGCTCGCCCTTGGCGAAGGTGTGGCAGGCCTGACACTTCTTGGCGGCGGCCTCGCCCTTCTGCACCGAGGCGCTGGCGAGCAGTTTCTCGATCGGCTCTTCCTTCGCAGGCGCAGCTTCCTTGGCGCCGCCGGCCGCCTCTTCCTTCACCGCGATCTCGAAACCGGGCTTGGCCGGCGGGACCGGCGCGAACAGCGCATTGGCGGTAAAGTTCATGACCAGCAGCACAAGGCAGCTGGCAAGGATCGCACCGAGAATCTTGTTGAGTTCGAAGGAGTCCATGTCGAATTCCGCCCCAAGCCCAAAAGCCTATGATGGGACCGGCTATAGCGGCCCTTTTCTTGATCTGAGGCCCCGGTCCAGCGCGTTCGCACCACCCCATCCGGGACACAGCCTCGATCAGATATCGGTTTGCCCGTGCTCTGGCAACCCGTATAAGCGCTGCGGCTCATGTGCCGTCCCCACCCATTTCCGGCCCTCGAGGAGCCCCTTTTTCGCAATGCCAGACAGACGCATTTTGGTGCTGATCCCCGCCCGCATGGCCGCAACCCGCCTGCCGGGCAAACCGCTCATGGATATCGGAGGGCGGCCGATGATCGTCCATGTGCTGCGGCGGGCCGAGGAGGCGCAGATCGGACGCGTTGCGGTTGCAACCGACACGGCTGAAATCGCCGAGGCTGTACGAGCCCATGGCGGCGAGGCCGTCATGACCAGCCCGGACCACCCCTCCGGCTCGGACCGGGTGTTCGAGGCGGCCTGCAAGCTCGATCCGGAGGCCGAGGCCGAGATCGTGGTCAATCTGCAGGGCGATTTCCCGACCATTTCGGTCGCGAACATTCGCGACGTGCTGCCGCCGCTCGACGACCCCGCCGTCGATATCGCAACCCTGGCCTCCCGGATCCACACCGAGGAGGAGGACACCGCGCCAAGCGTGGTGAAGGCGGTCGGCAGCCCCCTCGGCGGCCGGCGCATGCGGGCGCTGTATTTCACCCGCGCCACCGCGCCTTATGGCGACGGACCGCGCTACCACCATATCGGCCTCTACGCCTATCGGCGCGCAGCGCTC
>Ga0209062_1001637_pt1 | contig 37109 bp, 29 predicted proteins | sample Coa_R2_2_FD_187158 | JGI IMG/M metagenome (GOLD analysis project Ga0209062, IMG submission 187158) | Surface soil microbial communities from Centralia Pennsylvania, which are recovering from an underground coalmine fire - Coalmine... | ecosystem: Environmental > Terrestrial > Soil > Unclassified...
CCGGCCGGCAAGCGCCGAACGCGCAAGGGCTCGCGCGTCGCCGCCATGGCAACGAAGCTCCGCCGCGCCGGCCGGCGCAGCCGATATCGCCTCAGAAAGCAGATCGTCGAGCCGGTGTTCGGCCAGATCAAAGCGCCCAGAGGCTTTCGACAGTTCCTGCTCCGCGGCCTCGACAAGGTCCGAGAGGAATGGGCGATGATCTGCACCGCCCACAATCTGCTCAAGCTCGCAAAGACGACAGGGTGAAGCCATGATCCTTCTCAGGCCAGCCGCACCTGAAACACCCGTGCTCGTCATTACCAGCACAGGCTCCTAGGAGCCTGTCCGGATAGTTCTGGTTTAGGTGGTTTGGATGGATGATAGTCGGCTCATGCGGCGGTTGCGAGCTTGGTGAGGTTGTGGGCGGTGCAGATCAGGGCCCATTCAGCCTTCACGTTCTCGACGCCGCGCAATAGGAACTGCCGGAACCCTCTCGCCTGCTTGATCTGCCCGAACACCGGCTCGACGATCTGCTTTCGCAATCGGTATCGGCTTCGGTAGCCGCCCCGCTTGAGTTTGGCGCTCATTCTTTCGACGAGCGCGCTGCGGCTTTTTCGTTTGGCGACGGCGGCCTTGGTTGAGTGCTTCTGCCGGCCGGTGGCGATGTAGCCTGCGATGCGGCGGCGCACGAGAGTGCGGATGTTGGCGTGCGAGCAGTAGCCGGCATCGGCGGAGGCCTCAGCGGGATTTTTTCCCAGATTGGCTTTGATCGCATCGAGCAGTGGCACGAGTCGATCCTGGTCGCTCACGCTGGGCGTCAGGCCGTGCGCGACGATGATCTGAGCCTCTGCATCGACCGCAGCCTGGGCGTTGTAGCCCTGGATGTAGCCGTCCTTGGTCTTCAAGATGCGGCTTTGCGGATCGGTGAAATTGCGCTGCGCCTTGCCGTCGGGTTCCGCTTTGGGCGGCGCCGGTGTCCGGCCGCTCTTTTTCCGGCCTTCCGCCTGGCGCTTCTCTTCCGCCTCGGCCCGGCGCCGTATCTCCTCTTCGGCGGCGGCTTTGGCTTCCGCTTCCAGCGCGGCCTTGGCCGCGCGAATCTTCTCCAGCCGCATCTGCTTGTCGGCCACCCAAGCGGGCATCTCATCGCCACGCTGGGCACCGTAAAGCTTGTCCTCCGCCGCATCGGCGGCTTCGGCAGCCTCAAGCCAGCGGTCAACCTCGGCCTGCAGCTCCCTTTCCCGCTTCTTCATGCGCTCATAACTCATCGCTTTGTGCTTCGACGCGTTCGCCTTGATCTTGCTGCCGTCGAGCGCCACGTGCCCGAGCTTCACCAGTCCCGCCTTCTCGGCAAGCTTCAACACCTGCACGAATAGACCGGTCAGCGCCTGAAGGTGCCGCTTGCGGAACTCCGCGATCGTGCGGAAGTCCGGCGGGTCCCCCGCCACGATCATCATGAAATCGGCCCGCTCCACCGCCGCCTTGGCGATCCGCCGCGACGAGTAGAGGCCGCTCGCATAGCCGTGCAGCAGGAGCGCCGTCATCAGCCGAGGATCGAACGGCGGTTGGCCAAGCACGCTCTTGTAACCGCCGCTGATCGCCGAGAGATCAAGCTCCTCCCGCACCAACGACACGATCAGTCGGGACAGATGGTCCGCCGGCACATAATCCTGCACGCTCGGCGGCAGAAGCTGTGCCTCATCAATCTTCCACGGGCGAAATTCCTTGCTCATGGCCCAGCAAGGAATCACACTTCTCCAATCTTGACTAGCGACTAATCAGACAGGCTCCTAGCCGCCGATGAAGTGACCGACGGCGGTGAGCGGGCGGGTGCGGTCGCAGACGATCTTGAAGACGGCGAGCATCGGCACCGCCAGAAGCGCGCCCGGGATGCCCCACATCCAATCCCAGAAGATCAGCGAGCCGATCACCAGCACCGGGTTCAGCGTGAAGCGCCGCGCGACGAGCATCGGCGTCACCACCTCGCCCTCGACGATATGGATGGCAAGATATGCCGCCGGCGGGAGCAGCGACATCCACAGCGTATCGAAGGTCAGAAGGCCGACGATGAAGAAGAGCGCGACGCCCGTGAGCGGCCCCAGGATCAGCACATAGTTGAGCACGAAGGCGACCGCGCCCCACAGCATCGGATCGGGCAGGCCGAGGGCCGCCATGGCCATGGTCGTCGCGATGCCGACCAGCAGGTTCATGATGCTGATGGTCACGAGATAGGCGGAGATGTTGTGCTCGATCTCGTGCGACATCGTCACCGCCTGTTTCTTGTCGCGGAAGCTCGGCAGGATCTCGACGAGCTTGCGCATGAAGAGATCGCCCGAGGCGAGCAGGAAGAACAGCATCAGGACGGTGATGCCGAACCCCGCCAGGACGCTCCGCGTGCCGGTGAAGAGATAGTTCATGAGCCCCGGCCCCTTGACGGTCACGGTGGCGCCGTCACTGGGCGCCTCCGCCAGCTTCTCGACCCTTTGGGTTGCCCGCATGAGTTGCTGGACGGGCCGCTGCAGGACGCGCAATTGCTGCTCCAGCCGCGGCAGGCTCTCGGGCGCGCGCTCGATCCACGCCGTCGCCGGCCCGGACAGCGCATAGCCGACCATGCCGAGGCCGCCGAACAACACGATGATGACCACGAGCGCCGCGACGGATGAGGGAAAGCGAAGCCGCTGTAATACGCGAACCGCCGGTTGCAGCAGCAGCTTCAACAACACCGCAAAGCAGAGCGGAACGATGATCTCCGCCGCGAAATAGAGCGAATAGAACAGCAGCAGCACGAAGATGCCGGTCAGCATGACCGAACGCATTGGCGGAAAGGTCGGCGTCTCGGCATCCGCGGGTTCGGCCGCGGCTACGATCTCCTCGGCCGGACGGCTGCGAGCTTCCAGCAGGGTCTCGTCGCTCATTGTGATGTCCGCTGCGGGAGCACTGGACGCGTCCCAGCTAACGCGCGCGGCTTGGCAAAGGTTTCGGCGCCATTTGACGGCGCGACCGTTGTCGCGGCTATGATGCGGCCGTCCTCCTCCGCATCGGGCCGAGCCATGCCGCCGAAGAAGAACCCGCTCAATCTCAACCCGCTCCAGCTCAAGACGCTGACCTTGCTGCAAGAGCTGGGCCGGCTGCCCAATCACGGCCAGCCCGCGGGCGAGCCGGGCGAGGTGCTGGTGACCAATCTCCCGCATCCCCATGGCGACCATTTTCATGTCGGCGAGGCCGTGGTGCTGTCGCGCGACGCGACCGGCCTTGCCAATCCTGCGGCCTGGGCGGCGCTCGAGCGCAAGGGCCTCATTCGCTCGATGTTTCCCAACGCCGCGATCCTCACCGCGGCCGGCATGGCTTATGACACGGGCCTCGGCGGCACCATTCTTCATCGCGGCGATCACTGAGCGCGGCGATCAGCGCTCACCAGCGAAAGCGCGCGATCGCCGCGCTGGGACGATGGCCACTGGCACGGATGGCGGCGGCGATGCGGAGGGGATCGGGCACCTCGCCTTCGGCGAGCCCGAACTCCTCGCTATGGATGCCGGCGGCGACGAGCAGGCTGTCGATGCCCGCGGCATTGGCACCGGCAATATCGGTGCGCAGGCTGTCGCCGACGGCGAGGATGCGGGCACGCTCGGCGATGCCGAGCAGCGCGAAGCATGTCGCATAGACCGAAGGAAAGGGCTTGCCGTGCCAGCGCACCTTGCCGCCCAGCGCCTCGTAGCGCTGCGCCAGCGCGCCGGCACAGAGCGCGCGATGGCCCTGATGCACGACGACGAGATCGGGATTGGCGCAGACCATCGGCAGATCGCGCGCGCGTGCCGCCTCCAGCAGCGGCTCGTAATCGGCGACCGTCTCCTCCCAATGGCCGGGACCGGTATTGAGAATGAACTCGGCCTCGCGGACATCGGTCACGCGCCGGATGCCGATCCCGGCGAGCATGTTGTCATCGCGCGCCGGGCCGATGTGATAGCAGATCGTGCCCAGCGCCCGGTAGAAGGGATCGTCGCGCCGCGCCAAATGCTGCCAAGCCTCCTCGCCCGAGGAATGGACGTGGTCATAGAGATCGGGCGTGATGCCGATCTCGGTCATGCGCTGTGCGACGAGCGCGGCGCGGCGCGGCGCGTTCGAGAGGATGGTGATGCGCTTGCCCAAATCCCGCAGCCGGGCGAGCGCGTCGAGCACCCCCGGCAGCGGCGCGTCGCCATCATGCAGCACGCCCCAGAGATCGAGGATGAAGCCGTCATAGCGCGGCGCGATCTCGCTGAGCCCGGTCAAGATGCGAGGGGTCATGGGGGTCAAAATGGTGGTCTTTGTTACCGTCAATGCCGGTGCGCGGCGGTGCGCGGCGAGGGGACGCCGCTGCCGATCGCTTCGGCGAGCGTGGCGAAGCGGTCGCGCGCGAGGAGGGCGGCAAGCTCGCGCTTGATGCGCTCGACGAGGCCCGGCCCGCGATAGACGAGCGCCGTATAGAGCTGCACGAGGCTCGCGCCGGCGCGGATCTTGTCATAGGCATCGGCGCCGCTCGCAACGCCGCCCACGCCGATGAGCGGCAGCTTGCCGCCGGTGAGCCGGTACATCTCGGCGAGCAGCGCCGTCGAGGGCGCGAAGAGCGGCCGGCCGCTGAGCCCGCCGGGCTCGTGCGCCTGCGCGCTTCGGAGCGTGGCCGGGCGCGCCACGGTGGTATTGGCGATGACGAGACCGTCGATGCCGGTCGAGAGCGCCGCCTGGGCCAGGTCGGCGCGCTCCCCCGGCGCTAGATCGGGCGCGATCTTGAGGAGGAGCGGCGGCGGCTTGCTCGGCATCACCGCCGCCCGCGCCGTCATGAGCCGCTCGATCAGCGCCGTCACCTGGCTCTTGCGCTGGAGATCGCGCAGCCCCGGCGTATTGGGCGAGGAGACATTGACCACGAGATAATCGACGAGCGGCGCCAGCAGCGTCACGCCGCGGACATAATCGTCGATATCGTCGGCGGCGTCGCGGTTCTTGCCGATATTCGCGCCGACGATGCCGCTGCGGCCGCGCCGCCGCGCCAGACGTATCGCGACGGCGGCCAGACCTTCATTGTTGAAGCCGAGACGGTTGATGAGCGCCTCGTCCTCGATCAGGCGGAAGAGCCGCGGCCGGGGATTGCCCGCCTGCGGCCTGGGCGTCACCGTGCCGGTCTCGACGAAGCCGAAGCCGAAGCGGAGCATCGCATCGGGCACCTCGGCATTCTTGTCGAAGCCGGCGGCGAGCCCGATGGGGTTGGGGAAATCGTGTCCCCAGAGCGCCACATGGAGCGCGGGGAGATCGGGCTGCGCGCGACGCGGCGCGCCTCCAGCGCAGAGGGCGAGGAGCGTCGCGCGATGCGCCGTCTCGGGCGGCAGGCGGCGCAGCAATGGCAGGGCAAGGTCGTAAAGCGCGGCCATCGGCAGCCTAATCGAGCGGCGGGAAGACGTGACGGCCATCGGCGCCGAGCGGCAGGTCGCGGACCCAGCGGACCGAGCCGAGCGGCAGGGGGCCGTAGACATGCGGGAAGAGCGCGCCGTTGCGAGCGCTTTCCCATTTGAGGCTGTCGCCCAGCGGCGCCGGATCGACCGCGAGCAGCACGAGGTCGCGCTGCCCCGCCCGGTGCTTCGCCGCCGAGTCCACGATCTGCGCCGCCGTCGAGAAGTGGATGAACCCGTCGGCCTCGTCCTGGGACGACCCGGCATAGACGCCCGATGCCTGGGCGTCCTGCCATTCGTCGCGCCGGCACATGTGATAGATCGAGCGTGGCTGCATCGAGCGACGCTAGCGCAAGGCAATGGCGAGGGACAAGGGCGTGACCTCCGCGATGGTCCGGTCTATACCGATTGCGTGCCGCCCACCGGGACCAAACCTCTTGCCGATGCCGCCGCTTTGCCCGCGGCGCCGTCGCTTGTCGCCGGCGTGACGGAGGCGGCGTGGCTGTCGCCCGAAGGCGAGATCACCCTGCTGCCCTTTCCCGAAGCCGCCCGCCGCGCCCGCGAGACGCCGCCTTTCCTCTGCCATGCGCGGGCTACCGCGCGACGGATGGGTGTGCTCGCCTTTCCCGCCTTCGATCTGCTCGAACTCTACGCCTTCGTGCGGCCGGCGCGCTTCTGCCTGCCGACGCCGCGCGGGCTTGCCGCGGCACTCGGCCTCGCGCCGCCGCAATATGGGATCGGCGACGAGGCGATGACGCTGATGGCGGCGGCGCAAGCGCTGCTGGCGGAGCTCGGCGCCGCGGCTCCCGATGGCGAGGCGCAGGCGATCGCCCGAGCGATGGCCCGCGGCGGCTGGCCTTGGGCGGCGGCCGTGCTGGCCGCCTTGGGCGAGACACCGGGCGAGAGCGGCACCGCCGGACTCGCCGTCTGGCGCAAATTGCCGGAATGGGCCGAGCAGGCGCCGGAACCGCCGCCGGGCAACATACCCGTCGAAGAGAGCGAGGCGCGCTCGCGGCTCGCCGAGCTTCTGGGCGAAGGCGCCGAGGCGCGGCCGCAACAGGCGGATTATGCCGCCGCGGTGAGCGCCGCCTTCCGCCCGCGCGAGAAGGTCGACGAGCCGCGCCTCGTGCTGGCCGAGGCGGGCACCGGCGTCGGCAAGACGCTGGGCTATATCGCGCCCGCGAGTCTCTGGGCGGAGAAGAATCAAGGCGCGGCCTGGATCTCCACCTATACCCGCAACCTCCAGCACCAGATCATGGGCGAGCTCGATCGCCTCTATCCCGACGCCGAGGTCAAGAATCGCCGCGTCGTGCTGCGCAAGGGGCGCGAGAACTATCTTTGCCTTCTCAACTACGAGGAGGGCGTCGCGGCGCTGCCGATGCGGCCTTACGACGCGGCGGCGCTCGGGATCATGGCGCGCTGGGCGGCGGCGACGCGTGACGGCGACATGGTCGGCGGCGATTTTCCCGGCTGGTTGCCCGATGTCATCGGGCGCGCGCGCTCCCTCGGCCTCGCCGATCGCCGCGGCGAATGCATCCATTCCGCCTGTCCCCATTGCCATCGTTGCTTCGTTGAGAAGAGCATTCGCCGTGCCCGGCGCGCGCGCATCGTCGTCGCCAACCATGCGCTCGTCATGGTGCAGGCGGCGCTCGGCGCCCTCGATGATCGCGACCTGCCGACGCGCTATGTCTTCGACGAGGGCCATCACGTCTTCGATGCCGCCGATAGCGCCTTCTCGCTGGCACTGACGGGTCAGGAGGCGGCCGAGCTCAGGCGCTGGATTCTCGGCGCCGAGGAAGGCGGGCGCGGGCGGGCGCGCGGCTTGCGGCGGCGGCTCGAAGATCTCGTCGCCGGCGATGACGTCGCCGAAAGGGCGCTTGCCGCGATCCTCGTCGGCGCCCGCGTGCTGCCCGGCGATGGCTGGGCGCAGCGCCTCGCCGAGGCGCGGCCGCATCAGGCGGTCGAGGCGTTCCTGGCCCTCGTCCGCCAGCAGGTCCACGCCCGCGCCTCGGGCCGCGATCAGAGTTACAGCCTCGAAACGGAATTGCGCCCGCCGATCGATGGCTTGGTCGAAGCGGCCAAGGCCTGCGCGCTCGCGCTCGAGCGTATCTCGATCCCGATGCGCACGCTGGCCGAGCGGCTGGCCCATCGCCTCGATGACGAGGCGGAGGAGCTCGATCAAGCCCTTCGCTTCAGGATCGCCGCGGCGGTACAAGGGCTGGAGCGCCGCGGCGCCATGGAGCTCGGCGGCTGGCAGCGCGCGCTGCGCGAGATCGGCGCCGAGCCATCGGAGGATTTCGTCGATTGGCTGTCGATCGAGCGCAGCGATGGCCATGAGATCGATGTCGGCCTTCATCGCCATTGGGTTGATCCCACACGCCCTTTCGCCGAGCTGGTAACGAAGCCGGCGCATGGCGTGCTCGTGACCTCGGCGACGCTCACCGATGGGAGCGGCGATCCCCTGCGCGACTGGGAGGCGGCGGAGGCGCGTTGCGGCGCGCGCCATCTCGCCGCGCCGGCGTTGCGCGCGCGCGTTCCCTCGCCCTTCGACTATCGGGCGCAGACGCGCGTCTTCGTCGTAACCGACGTGCGCCGCGACGATGTCGCTCAGGTGGCGGCGGCCTACCGGGCCTTGTTCCTCGCGTCGGGCGGCGGTGCGCTCGGGCTCTTCACCGCGATCACGCGGCTGCGCGCGGTTTACGCGCGGATCGCCGCACCGCTCGAGGAAGCGGGATTGCCGCTCTTGGCGCAGCATGTGGACGGCATGGATACCTCGACGCTCGTCGATATCTTCCGCGCCGAGGAGGATGCCTGCCTCCTCGGCACCGACGCCGTGCGCGACGGCGTCGATGTGCCCGGCCGCTCGCTGCGCCTCATCGTCTTCGACCGCGTGCCCTGGCCGCGCCCCGATATCCTGCACAAGGCCCGCCGCGCGGCTTTCGGCGGCGCGCGCTATGACGACATGCTGACGCGCTTGCGCTTGAAGCAGGCCTTCGGCCGCCTGGTGCGCCGCGCCGATGACAGCGGTGTCTTCGTGCTGCTCGATCCGATGATGCCGTCGCGCCTCGCCGGCGCTTTTCCCGAAGGCGTTGCGATCGAGCGGATCGGTCTCAAGGCGGCGGTTGAAGCAACCAAGGCTTTCCTGCAACGCTAGGGAGTCTCGTTAAGGCAGCTTGACAACGGGCGGTCCCTCAGGGGCAGATTGCGGCGCCAATCACCGAGGGAAACCCATGATCGATCATCAGGCTGCGCTCATTTACACCATGGTATTGGCCTCTGCCGCCGACACCGACATGACGGATGCGGAGCTCCAGATCATCGGCGACATCGTCAATCACCTCCCGGTCTTCCGCGACTACGACCGCAAGCGGCTGACCAAGGATCTCAAGGAATGCGCGCAATTGCTCGGCAAGGATGACGGCCTCGATGTGGTTTTGAAGGCAGTGAAGCGCGCCTTGCCGCAGCGGCTCCGCGAGACCGCCTATGCGCTCGCCTGCGATGTCGCGGCGGCCGATGGCGAGGCGAGCCAGGAAGAATTACGGCTTCTCGAGATCCTGCGCGACCGCTTTGGCGTCGATCGTCTCATCGCCGCCGGGATCGAGCGCGGCGCCCGCGCCCGGTTCGCGGCGATGTGATTGACGCACGCTACTCTCAGGGAACGATCCTGTCATGCCGCTTTCGCCATCGGTTCCGCGCGAGCATATTCACACCCGCACCGTCGAATGCCGCGGCTATCTCCGCGCCGACGGCTTGTGGGACATCGAAGGCCATATCACCGACGTCAAGACTTACGTCTTCGCCAATCATTTTCGCGGCGAGATGCCGCCCGGCGCGCCGGTGCATGACATGTGGCTCAGGCTCACCATCGACGACCGGCTGACGATCCATGAGGTCGAGGCGGTTACCGAGGCAAGCCCCTATGCCATCTGCCCCGATGTCACGCCGAATTTCCAGCGGCTGAAGGGTTTGAGCATTCGCGGCGGCTTCCACAAGCAGGTGCGCGAACTCCTCGGCGGGACCGAGGGATGCACGCATCTGGTCGAACTCTTGGGGCCGATCGCGACGACCGCGGTTCAGACGGTCTATCCCTATCGCGAGAGCCACCCGCGGCCTGAGCGCGAGGCGTCCGACAAACCGCGCCGCAAACCGCCCTTCATCGATTCATGCCACGCCCTCGCAGGCGACGGCGAGGTGGTGAAACGCTACTGGCCCGACTTCTTCACGGACAACAGCTAGGCCGAATGCCGGCACCCGCGCCGTGACCCGCGAGGCGATGGCCTTCATCGGTCGCCGCAGCCCGGAAATAGGTCAGGAGATAGACGCGAATCGCTGCCGTCAGAGTCGATGCCGCGCGTCCGCGGTCGATCTCCGTGACGAGCTCGTTGATTGCCTTGCCCTCGCGGCAACAGATTTGATGAAGCGCTTCCCACATGGGCGGCTCCAGCCGGATGCTGGTGCGCCGGCCCGCGACGGTCACGTTGCCATTGACCAGAGTCGAGACGATCCGCGAGGTGCGGCGGTCGGCGGAGGCGAAATCGCGCTGCATCGTCGAAGTGTAGCGCAACCGCGTCAATTCGCAATCTTCTCGGGAAAATTCGCAATATGGACAATCGGCGGTTGCGATTGTAAGGGACGCGCCATATTTGGCTTGGCGCCCCGGCTTCTCACGCGCCGGTCTCTTCCTCCGGGGTGCGGGTGGTGAGTGCCAGAGCATGCACCCGCTCCGACAGTTCCTCGGCCAGAAGCGCATAGACACGGCGCTGCCGCGCGATGCGGCTTTCGCCGGCAAAGGCGGATGAGACGATTTCGACGCGAAAATGCGTTTCGCCCTCGGGGCGCGCCCCGGCATGGCCGGCATGGCGATGCGATTCGTCATGGATGACGAGCCGCGTCGGCTGCAAGGCGGCCGTGAGCTTGGCATGGATACGGTCGGCAATACGCATGGTCCCGCCACCCTGCGAAGCGTCGAAACGCCTGTCAAGTGCCGGTCAGGCGGGGCGTGCAACGCAGCGCTGCGGCGCTTGTCAGGGGATAAGCCTGCCCCCATACTCTTGGCATGCCACGCGCCAGCATGGAAACCAGTGCCGGACCGTCCGCGGCCGCCGCCGTGCGGCTTTGCGACCATCCGGGCTGCGCGGCTGCCGGCGATTATCGCGCGCCGCGCTCGCGCGACCGGCTCGACATGTTCTTCTGGTTCTGCCTCGATCACGTGCGCGCCTACAACGCGCAATGGAACTACTATGCCGGCATGAGCGCGGCGGAGATCGAGGCCGAGATCCGCAACGATACGGTCTGGCAGCGCCCGACCTGGCCGCTCGGCAGCCGCGTCGGCACGCTGTTCGGCGCCCGCGTGCGCGATTTCGGCCTGTTCGGGCTCGAGGAAGACGAAGGATCGCCGCAGCCATCGCGCGAGCGTGCGCGCAAGCGCCCGCTCACCGAGCAGGAACAGGCGCTCGCCGTCTTCGATCTCGATCTTCCCGTCACGCTGGACGGGTTGAAGGCGCGCTATAAGGAGCTCGTGAAGCTCAACCATCCCGACGCCAATGGCGGCGACAAGCTGGCGGAGGAACGGCTGAAAATCATCAATCAGGCGTATTCGACGCTCAAGAAGAGCTATTTCTCCTGATCCTCCGCTGACAAGGCTCTCCGACGAACCCTTCCCCTCCACAACGACCGATCAATGTTATGGCTCCGGCACAAACAACCACGGCAAGCGCTGACACGCCGCTCGATCGGCCCGACATCACCGTGTCGGTCCGGCAGACCTTCGGGCTCGACAGCGATCTTCAAGTCCCCGCCTTCAGCCACGGCGCGGCGCATGTCCCCGATATCGACGAGGCCTATCGCTTCGATCACGACACGACACTCGCGATCCTCGCGGGCTTTGCCTACAACCGGCGCGTCCTGATCCAGGGCTATCACGGGACCGGCAAGTCGACGCATATCGAGCAGGTGGCCGCGCGCCTCAACTGGCCCTGCATCCGCGTCAATCTCGACAGCCATATCAGCCGCATCGACCTCGTCGGCAAGGACGCGATCGTGCTGCGCGACGGCAAGCAGGTGACCGAGTATCGCGAAGGCTTGCTGCCCTGGGCGCTTCAGCATCCGACGGCGCTCGTCTTCGACGAATACGATGCCGGCCGTCCCGATGTGATGTTCGTGATCCAGCGCGTGCTCGAGGTCGAAGGCAAGCTCACGCTGCTCGACCAGAACCGCGTCATCCGCCCGCATTCCGCCTTCCGTCTCTTTGCCACGGCGAACACGGTGGGTCTCGGCGACACGACCGGTCTTTATCATGGCACGCAGCAGATCAACCAGGGCCAGATGGACCGCTGGAACATCGTCGCGACGCTCAACTATCTCCCGCATGACGCCGAGGTGGACATCGTGCTCGCCAAGGCGCCGAGCTGGGATACGGAGGAGGGGCGCCGCACCATCCATGCGATGGTGGCGCTCGCCGAGTTGACGCGCTCCGGCTTCATCAATGGCGACATCTCGACGGTGATGTCGCCGCGCACCGTCATCACCTGGGCCGAGAATGCGCGCATCTTCAACGATATCGCCTTCGGCTTCCGCCTCACCTTCCTCAACAAATGCGACGAGGTCGAGCGCTCGACGGTGGCCGAATACTACCAGCGCTGCTTCGGCACCGAGCTCAAGGAGACGGGCGTCCGGGCGCAGCTCGTCTGATGGCGGAGAACGAGACCCCGCTCGACATCTTCAAGCGCGCCACCGCGGCGACGGTGCGCGCGATCGCTGAGCGCGACGACGTCACGGTGAGCTATGGCGCCGAGCCCGCCGCCGCTTCGGGAACGCGTCTCCGCTTGCCGCTGCCGGGCCGCGATCTGAGCGCCGCCGAGGCGGCCCCGGTGCGGGGTGCGGCGGACGCGGCCGCGTTGAAGCTGCGCTATCACGACGCGACGCTCCACGCGCGGCGCGTGCCCGCAGGCGAGACGGCGCGCGCCGTCTTCGAAGGGGTCGAGCAGGCGCGCGTCGAGGCGCTGGGGACGCGCCGCATGGCCGGCGTCGCCACCAACCTCGCCGCCATGCTCGATGAGCGCTATCGCCGCCAGGGCTATGAGCACTTGTCCGAGCGCAATGACGTGACGCTCGCGGAAGCAGTGCGGCTTCTGGCGCGCGAGGCGCTGACCGGCGCGCCGCCGCCGCCCGCGGCCCAGCGGGTCGTTGAGCTGTGGCGGCCCTTCCTCGAAGGCCGCGCCGGCCGCGATCTCATCGAGCTCGGCCGCCACATCGGCGACCAGGACGCCTACGCCAAGGTCGCGCGCAAGCTCATCCAGGATCTCGACCTCGATCTCGGCGAGACCGAGCAGGACAGCGAAGCCGACGACGCTGAGGGCGAAGGCGACGACGCCGAGCAGCAGGAGAGCGAGAGCGAAGGCGGCGAGGGTGCCGCCGCCGGGGCGCAGGGCGCGCTCGAAGGCGGCGTGCCCGAGCATGAGCAGGAGGATGGCCAGCCCGCCGGCGCCGAGGAGGTCGAGGGCGAGCTGATGCCGGGCGCCGGCATTGACGATCCCGGCCGGCCGGGCCGCCCCGGCCATCTGCCGCGCCACGGCCTCAATGACGATCCCGCGATCTATCGCCCCTTCACCACCGAATGCGACGAGATCGTCGAGGCCGAACAGCTTTGCGATGCGGACGAGCTCGCGCGGCTGCGCGGCTTGCTCGACCAGCAGCTCGCGCATCTCCAGAGCGTCATCAGCCGGCTCGCCAACCGCTTGCAGCGCCGGCTCCTCGCCAAGCAGACGCGCGCCTGGGAATTCGATCTCGAAGAGGGGATGCTCGACGCGGCACGGCTCTCCCGCGTCATCACCAATCCCGTCTATCCGCTTTCCTATAAGCGCGAGAAGGAGACCGATTTCCGCGACACGGTGGTGACCTTGCTCATCGACAATTCCGGCTCGATGCGCGGCCGGCCCATCACGGTCGCGGCGATGAGCGCCGATATCCTGGCGCGCACGCTCGAGCGCTGCGGCGTCAAGGTCGAGATCCTGGGCTTCACCACGCGCGCCTGGAAGGGCGGGCAGTCGCGCGAGCGCTGGATCGCCGCGGGAAAGCCCGCCAATCCCGGCCGCCTCAACGATCTCCGCCACATCGTCTACAAGGCGGCGGACGAGCCCTGGCGGCGCGCGCGAAGGAGCCTGGGCCTCATGCTGCGCGAGGGCATCCTCAAGGAGAATATCGACGGCGAGGCGCTCCTCTGGGCGCATAACCGTCTCATCGCGCGCACCGAGCAGCGCCGCATCCTCATGGTGATCTCGGACGGCGCGCCGGTCGATGATTCCACGCTCTCCGTCAATCCCGGCAATTACCTGGAACGCCATCTGCGCGAGGTCATCGCCTATATCGAGCAGAAATCCCCGGTCCAGCTCGTCGCCATCGGCATCGGCCACGACGTGACCCGCTACTACCGCCGCGCCGTCACCATCGTCGATGCCGAGCAATTGGGCGGCACGATGCTGGAGAAGCTCGCCGAGCTGTTCGATGAGGATGACAAGGCGCCGGTGCCGGGGCGGAGGCGGCGGGCGGGGTAGTAGGGCAGCCGCGCACAGGTTCAGCAGATTGAGTTCTGGGCCTCAGAGACGCGCGAGTGCAGCGCCTCCGCCGAGCTCTTTCGTATTGTCGTACTACGATCTCCGTAGTACAATAAATGGCATATGATCAGGTCTTGGGCAAACAGCGCGACCCGGCGGCTGTATGAGGCTGGCAAGAGCAAGTTTTCAAGTCTCGACGTAGAATCCGCGTTGGAGCTGCTCGCCGTCCTTGATGCGGCGACATCGCTTGCGGACATAAGTCCACTGAGGTCGGTGGGATTGCACAAGCTTCGCGGCGACCGCAAAGGGCGGTGGGCGATGAACGTTAATGGCCCCTGGCGCATTTGCTTTCGATTCGCGGATGGCGACGCTTACGACGTCGAGATTGTGGACTACCATTAGGAGCGTGAGGACAGTGTCATGATGCCAATTCATCCGGGTCGTATTCTGAAACGCGAGCTTCAAGCGCGCGACATGTCCGCCAACCGGCTTGCATTGGCGCTACGGCTTCCCTCAGGACGAATCACGGACATCCTCAACGGGAAACGCGGCATCTCGCCGGAGACGGCGCTCCGCCTCGGCCGATACTTCGGCAATTCCGCGCGGTTCTGGGCCAACTTGCAGACGGCTTACGAACTGGCTGTCGCTGAACGCGAACTAGGTGAGCGCATCGCGGCCGAAGTCGCGAAGAGCGCCTGAATCGAATATCCCGAAGCATCTCCTCTCCGCCCCTGTGGGGCGGAGAGGCTGGGTGAGGTGGGGGATTCCAGGGCGCTTACCGTGCTGTCTCTCCCACCCACTTCATCCCGACCTTCTCCGCCCTGAAGGGCGGAGAAGGAGTTACGGCCCGTCGAGAAACGAGAGGGCTTTACGCTACCCCATTCTTCTTGAACCACGCCTGCAACCTTGCCCAGCCGTCTTTCGCCTGCTCCGGGCGATAGCTTGGGCGGTAGTCGGCGTGGAAGCCGTGGGGCGTGTCGGGGTAGATGACGATCTCTGAGGGCTTGTTCGCCGCCTTGAGTTCGTCGCGCATCTTCTCGATATCGGCGACGGGGATGCCCTGGTCGGCGCCGCCATAAAGCCCGAGCACCGGCACCTTCACGTCCTTCGCCTGCTCGAGCACCGTCTTGGGGTGGAGCGCGTCGGTCTTGCCGGCGAGCGGCCCGTACCAGGCGACGGCGGCCTTGAGGTTGGGATTGTGGATGGCATAAAGCCAGGTCTGGCGCCCGCCCCAGCAGAAGCCGGTGGCGCCCATGCGGCTCGTATCCGCCTTGCCCGTGCTCTTGGCCCAGGCGGCGGTCGCGTCGAGATCGGAAGCGACCTGCGCGTCCGGCACCTTCGAGACGACCTTCGATATGATCTCCTGGATATCGCTCATCCCGGAGACATCGCCCTCGCGCGCATAGAGCGCCGGGGCGACGGCGAAATAGCCGAGCTTCGCAAAGCGGCGGCAGACATCCTTGATATGCTCATGGACGCCGAAGATCTCCTGGATCACCAGCACGGTGGCGAACGGGCCGCCGCTCGCCGGCATGGCGCGATAGGCGGGGATCTCGCCGTCCTTCACCGGCACCTTGACCTCGCCGGCGGTGAGGCCGTTCGCGTCGGTCGTGATCGTCTCCGCCGAGACCGGCTGCACGGCTGCCGCGAATCCCGCGGCGAGGCTCGTCATCACGAAGGCACGGCGGGTGAAATCGGTCGGCGGGACGAGGCTCTTCAATTGCGATTCGAAACCGTCCATGGGGCGAGCTCCCGGTGATTGTTCGGTGACCGGCAGCATAATCGGTGCGCGCGGCAACGCCGCTCACCATTGCGTGAGCCGCGCCCGCTCTCAGTAATCGAGCTTCCACATGACGCCGATGCCGGTGCCGATGCCGCTTCCCTCGCCGGTGCCGCCCGCCGTGGTGTCGATGGCGATGTGCTTGGTCACGTCGATCTGCACATCGACGCTGCTGCTGCTCGCGGTGAGGCCCTGCGTCACGCCGACATAGACGCCGGGCGCCACATATTTGCCGGCACTCACGGCGGCCGCCGTGGCGGCCGAGCCGGCGCCGCCGATCCCGGCCGGCGGCAGCGGCGAGGTGCCCGCGCCCAAGGCCGGCGCGCTGCCGGGAAGGCCGGCGGGCTGACCCGGCGTCGTCGAGAGCGACGGCACGCCGAGGCCGGGGCTCAAGCCGGGCAGCGCCGGATTGGTCCCGGCGCTGCCGATGGTCAGGCGATCGAGCCCCAGCCCGGTGCGGATCTTGTCGAGGATGCCGAGATCGCCGCCCCCAGCGAGTGCCGCGGCCGCCTGCGCGATCTGGATCCCTTGCGCCGCCGAGATCTGACTGACGCTCGTGCCGAACAGTACGCGCGACAGGATCTCGTCCTGCGGCAGCGCGGGCTGCGAGGAGAGCGCCACCTTGGGCGCGGTCGCCGAGCCGGTGAGCCGCACGATGGCGACGACATCGGCCGAGCTCACCTGCGCCTCGATCGCGATCTGCGGATCGATCTTCTGTCCGCCGAGGAAGGTGATGGTGCCGCTGTTGAGCACGAAATCCTTGCCGATGAAAGCGAAGCTGCCGCGGATGACGGTGAGCTTGCCGGTGATCTCGGGCGCAGCGGTGGTCCCCGTTATCCGCAGATTGCCGCGCCACTCGCTGTCGAGACCGCGGCCGCGCACGAAGATCTGTCCCGGCATGGCGACGCCGATATCGAGCGTCATCGCAAGCCAGGGCGGCCGCTCCTCCTTCGACTTGGGCGCCGAAAGGACTTGCCCGGTGGCGCTGTTGATCTCGATGACGCTGATCGGCTGCGCATTGCGCGGCAGCTTTTCGGGGACGCGCAGCTCCGCCCCATCGATGCGCAGCTCGGCGGCGAGCTCGGGCGCGACGATCTTGCCGCCGAGCCGGAGCGTGCCGCTCGCCGTCGCCGTCGCCTCGTCGAGCTGGATCGCGCGAAAGTTCTTGATCTCGCCGGCGAGATTGAGCGTCGGGCCGCCGGGTGCTGCAAGCTCGACCGCGCCCGCCACGGCGAGCGTGCCTTTGCGGCCATCCTGCGCCGAAAAATTCTGGAGGAGCAGCCGCTCGCGGTCGCCGACGAGATCGAAGCTCACTTGGGTCAGATTGGTGCCGGTGGCGAAATTCTCATAGCGCCCGTTGCGGAGCGAGAGCTTCCCGCTCGCCGCCGGCGCCGCGACCGTGCCGGTGACGGAGACATCGATGGCGAAGCGGCCGGCCAGACGATCTTCGCCGCTGGGCAGGAGATCGGCGAATTCGGCGAGCTCGCCATCGCCTTCGAGATGCAAGGCGACCGCGCCTGTCGCGGGGAAGCGGGGCGTCCCGTCGCGCGCATCGAGGACGAGCGGCACCCGCCCGGCAAAGCCGAGCGCCGCGTTGCGCGGCGCGGCGACCCTTCCCTTGAAGTCGACGTCATCGCCGCGCCATGTCGCCGAGGCGACGAGGCCGAGCGCCGGCAGATCCGGCCGCGCCGCGGCGGCAAAGCGCAGCCGCTCGCCATCGACGATCAGCGTGCCCTGCGGATGCCGGCGCGTTCCCGTCACCGTCAGCTCGAAGCCGAGAATGCCCGTGACATCGCGTTGGCCGCCGAGCTCCGCCAGCATCTTCACCGGCAGATCGCGCGCCAGAAGATGAAGGGATAAGCCGTCGCCCTTGCTCGATCCTGCCCCCGTGATCTCGCCGCCGCCAAGGCCGAGCGCGAGATCGGCGAACGCCACCTCGCGCTCGCGGCGGGTGAGCGACAGGGGCTGGCGCAACGCAACCGGCTGCGCGCCGAACTTGCCGTCGAGCTTCGTCAAGCGCGCATCGACGGCGCCGCTTTCCAGCGACATCGTCGCGGCGGCGGCGAGCGCGAATGTCTCGATGGCCTTGCCCTTGGCCTCGGCGGTGAGCGCGAAGCGCCCCGGCCGCGTCGTCGCCCCGGTGAGCCGGAGCTGGTCGATGCTCGTGCCGCCGAAGGCGGCGCCGTCGAGCCGCAATTCGCCACGTCCCGTGGGCTTGCGCAGCAGATCGGCGAGGCTCGCCGTTATCCGCAGCTTTTGGACGCGCGAGGATTGCGCCGCGCCCCACCGGAGATCGCCGCCCTCCGCATCGAGGTCCATCTTCTGCTCGCGAGCTCCCGCGAACACGGCCTTCGCCTTCACGTGTCCGGCGATGGGCGTGCCGAGAAGCTTCGACCAGGGTGCCAGATCGGGGACCGATGCGGCGAGCGTTCCCTCCGCGATGCCGTCGGCGAGATGAAGGGTGAGCGAGCCTTCGAGCGTCGTGCGCGCCGCCGATATCTCGACATGCGGCAGGCGGAGCACATCGCTTGGGATCAGCGATCCCTCCGCCCGCGCCGTCCCGTCGAGGCCCGGCGCATGGAATTCTCCGCTGAGGCGTCCGCTCGGTTTCATGAGGTCGGCAAGCTCGATCTTCGCCTCGAGGCGATCGAGACGGGCCGCTCCGACCGCAAGCCCGTCGGCCGAGATCGTGGCTTTTCCGGAGAGCGCGTTCTCGGGTCCATTGAGGGTGGCATCGACCGCGGCGCGCCCGGCCAAGGCGCGGTCGAGGGCGGCGAGCCGCGGCAGATCGACATGGATATCGGCGGCCATCACCCCGTCGGCGCTGCGCCTCGCGCCGCCTGTCAATCGCGCATTGGCGCCGATGACCGTCACGTCGCCGGCCGACACGGTGCCATCGGCGAGACGTTGCAGCTTGGCGGTCAGGGATGCGTCGGTTCCCAACGCGCCATCGAGCGCCGCGATGCCGCTCGACACATCATGAACGCCGCCTTTGAGCGTGGCGGTCGCCGCACCATCATCGCGTGCTTGGAAATCGACATCGAATGTCGCGCTCCCCGGCAGCGTCTCTCCGATGAGCGCGGCGAGATCCGGCAAGGCGAGATGCGCCGTGCCCGCGGCGTCATGCGGCCCGACATCGCCTTGAGCCGTGACGCTGTTGCCGGCATCTTCGAGCGCGAGCGTGCTCAGGGAGAGATGCGCGGCGACGCGATCGAGGCGGCCGGCGAAGCGCCAGTCCAACCGCTCGCCCAATCGCCGGGGCAGCGGCGATGATCCGGCCGTCACATCCTCCAGCCGGCCGCTCGCGGCGATATCGATCGGTGTCGCGGGGAGGCGCGGATCGCCCGCGGGTTTGAGATCGATTGTCGCCTGGGCGCGAGCGGCGCCGTTGCCGTCGAAGGCGAGCCCGGTGCCGGCGAGGGTAAGATGCGCCGTCGGCGCTGCGAGTGTGCCGCTCAAGGCGAGCGTCGCCTTTGCCGCGCCGGCGCTTGGAACGCCCAGGGCCGGGCCGAGAAGGGCGAGATCGGGCAGATCGACCGTGGCGTCGCCGGCGATCGCCTCGCTGCGCTGGTCGAGGCGGCCCTGGGCGCGGAGCGTTCCCGCGCTGAGGCCCAGTGTGAAATCCTCGATCGCGATCGACTGATCGCCAAAGCCGATGGTCGCGGCAAAGCGTGCGTCCTCGCCGATCACGGCGCCGGCTCGCGCCGGCAACAAGGCGGCGAGCCGCGCATCACCGCGCGCTTCGAGCCGGTAGCCGGAGGCCTGGACGATATCGATATCGGCCGTGACCGAGCTGCGGTCGCCCGCCGTCGCGGCGACATGGCCATGCCAATCGCCGAGAGGGCCGCGGCCGGCGATGTGAATGTCGAACGGTATCGCCTCGCGGCGGTCGAGAAGAGACGCGAGGAGTCGCCCTTGAGGTTCGCGGAGATTGGCCGCAACATCGAGGGACAAGGGCTCGCCGCCGAGCGCCAGGTGAAGCGTCGCCTCGCCCGGCGTGCCGTCGATGCGGGCGAGGTCGAGATCCGCCGCGGCCCGGCCGCCGCCCAAAACGCCGCTCGCGGCGAGGCGCATCGTGACGGGTTGGCCGACGATGTCGGGTCCGAGATGCAGCCGGTCGATGCGCAGCTCCTCGAGATCGAGCGCGAAGCCCGAATGGAGCAGGTCCGCCAGATTCGTGCCGCCGCCTTGTGACAACCGCTCGAGATCCAATTGCCGCGCCGCAAGGCGGAGCGTCAGTTGCCGCGACAGAAGATCGAGCGGCGCGATCGCGATCGACGCATCCTCGATGACGAGGCGCGGTCCCTGCCGATCGGCGAATTCGATCTTCCCGACGGTCATGTCGAGGGGGACGAGGCCCTTCAGGCTCTCGATCGTCACCCGCTCGGTCGGGCTCGACAGCCAGGCCGAGAGCGCGCCGGCGAGCCATGCCTTGCCAGGCGGCGTTTGTGCCAGGCCGAAGGCGAGGAGGAGCATGGCGAGGAGCAGCCCCAATCCGCCGCCGACGATCTTCAGCGCTGTTCGCACCCAGCCCACGCCCCGACTTTAGAATGCCTGTCCGATACTGATATAGACCTGAATTGGGCTGTCGCCCGGCCGGCGCTCGAACGGGGTCGCGAGATCGAGGCGAACGGGGCCGATCAGCGTGTAATAGCGCAGACCGACGCCGCCGCCGAAGAACAGTTTGACGCTGTTCGGCAGGCTGCGCGGATAGACATTGCCGCCTTCGACGAAGGGCACGATGCCGATCGTGTCGGTGAGGCGGTAGCGAAGCTCGGTGCCGAGCTCGAGGCTGGAAATGCCGCCGAGCGGCACGTCGCCGGGGCCGAGGGGGCCCGCGCGCTGAAAGCCATAGCCGCGCACCGAGCCCGCGCCGCCGGCATAAAAGCGCTTATCCGCCGGCAGGGTGTCGCGGCTGGTGCCGACGATCGAGCCGAGCGCCACGAAGCTCGCCAGGATCACGCGGCCGCTGCCGTCAAGCCGCTCGTAATCCCGCTCGTCGATGCGAGTGGTGACGAAGTTGAGATCGGCGCCGGTGAGGCTGTGATAAGGCGTGAGCGTCAGCGTCTGGCGCGAGCCGATCGTGGGATCCAGCAGATTGTCGGTGGTGTCGCGGCGCAGCACGAAAGGGGCGCCGAGGAGCAGGTAGTTCTCGCTGCGGAATGGCTCGGCGACATCGGCGCGCTCGACGGAAATTCCAGCATCGACCGTCAGCGAGGGCAGGAGCGGGCGCTCGATTCCGGTGAAGGCGTCCGCCCGGCGGCTGCGGAAGGCATCCGTCACCTCGCGCAGGATCTCCGCATTGGCGAGGAAGGTCTGGTCGCGATCGACAAAATCGGGCTTGCGGAAAGCGAGCGCGGTGCCGACCTGCCGCTGCGCCGCGCCGGCGGAGACGCGCAGATCCTCGCCGCCGCCGAAGAGGTTGCGATGCTCCCAAAAGGCCTGGCCGCCGAAGCCGAGATTGGTGTTGTAGGCGACGCCCACGCCCACCGAGCGCGGCGGTCCTTCGACGAGGGTGAGCGTCATCGGCACCGCGCCGCCGGGCTCGGGCTTCCCCGCATGGGTGATCCGCACCTCGCTGAAGAGGTTGGTCTTGACGAGGTTCTGGCGGGTGGTCTCGACGGCGCGGCTGTCATAGGGGGCACCCTCATGCCAGGCGATGCGATTCTCGACGAAATCGCGGTCGACGCGCTTCAGCCCGTCGATGGTGAGAGGGCCGAAACGCGCGGCGGGGCCGGGATCGACGGTATAGGTCACGGTCATCGTGTCCTTCGCGACATCGACGACCGCCTTGCGGTCGGTGACGGCGGCGAAGGGATGGGCGTTGCGCGCATATTCCTCGACGATCCGGCTCTCGGCGGCGGCGACGGGCGCCGAGCGGGCGGGCCCGCCGATCTCGAGCCCGAAGGCGGCGGGGCCGAGCCGCTCCAGGAACGGCGGCGCCTCGCCCGCGGGCGTGCGGAAGGTCACACTGGCGAGGTGGAAGAGCGGTCCCGGCTCGATCACCACCGTGACCTTGGCGGGTTGCGCATTGAAATCGACGGTGTCGGTCAGCTTTGCCGTCCAATAGCCCGCCGCCTGCATGACATCCTTGAGTCGCGGCAGGTCGTCATCCGCCCGCCGACGCAGTGCGGCTTGGCTCGGCGGCAACCGGTCCTTCAGCGCCACGAGCTGCGAGGTGTCGTTGAGCGTCTCGCGCAAGCTTTTGTCGTCGAGGCCGCGCGTCTCGATCTCGACGGTATAAGCGATATCCGCCCAGGCCGCCCGGCCCGAAGCGAGCATCAAGAACAGGACAAGGAGCGTGCGGTGCAAGGGCCTATGCGACATTTCCTGCCAAACGCGGCCGAAGAGCCGGCGTTCCCGATTGGCGAATATGAGGGCGGCTACCTCCCGCGCAGGTGATTGGCGAGCGTTTCTGGTATGTCGAGCTCGACATCGAGAATGGCGGCGGCGAGCGTCTTGCCGTACTGGTCGAGCCCGAGATTGCGCGAGACGCCGCCGCCCAACGCGCCTTCGGCGACGAAATTGAGAACGCCCAGGCCATCGACCGCGTAGCGCCGCACCGGCCCCCCGACGATGGGCCGGTAGAAATCCTGGAAGCGCTCGGCGGTGAGCTGCTCCTTCAAGAGGGGATAGAGCGCGTCGCTATAGGCGATCACCGCGATGTTGGAGGTATTGCCCTTGTCGCCGGAGCGGGTATGGGCGATGCGGCGCAGCTTGACGCGCATGGCGGCTCAGCTCTCGATCATCGTGATCTCGGCGCGCACAGCCGCCCTCGGCACCAGCGCCGACCACACGCCGATCACCTCGCGCACGCGCTCCTGATGCGGCACGCGCTTGCCCGTCGAGGCAAGCCCCGAGACCGCCATCGCGTCGATCTCGCGGCCGATCTTCGCCGCCTCCTCGCGCGTCCTGGCGCGCGCGGCAACGCGCACCGCCACTTCGTAGGGCGGTGAGGCGGGTTCGGGCGAGAGCGCGCCATGGATCGCGTTGACGCCCAGGAAATCGATGCGCAGCTCCTCTGCCTCGAGCTTTGCCATCGCATAGCGCCGCTCCAGGATCTCTTTGGCGAGCCGCGCTTTCTCGAGCGCGCCGGGCCCGGCGAAGAAGAAAATGTCCTCGCCCACGAACCCTTCCTGGCAGCCGATCGACACTTTGAGCGTCGCGGTGCGCGGCTTGCCGCCGATTTGCCTCACCGCCACGCGGTCGCGTCCGGTCTCGGCGAGCTGCGCGGTGGTGAAATCGACGACGACATCGGGCGTGATGTAGTTGGCGGGATCATGCACCTCGTAGAAGAGCTGCTCTTTGACCGTGCGCAAATCGACCGCGCCGCCGGTGTCGGGAAGCTTGGTGATGACGGCGCTGCCATCCGCCGCGACCTCGGCGATCGGAAATGCCAGGTTCCAAGGCTCCGGCACGTCCTTGTAGCCGGGATCGACGAAGTATCCTCCCGTCACCTGCGCGCCGCATTCCATGAGATGGCCGATGCCGGAACCCATGCCGAGCCTCTCCCAATCATCGGCGCGCCAGCCGAATTCATGCATCATGGGTGCCAGAAAGAGCGAGGGATCGGCGACGCGCCCGGTGAGCACGATTTGCGCGCCCTGCGCCAAGGCCGCGGCGATCGGCTCGGCGCCGAGATAGGCCTCGGCCGAGACGATGCTGTCGCCGAGCGCGGCGAGCGGCGCGCCGGTTTCGAGGATGCGGTCGGCAAGGCCGAGCACGCGCGCGCCCAGCATGCCGCCCGTCACCGCGGCGATCCTCACGCCCGTGCGGCCCAGCTTCCGGCACCACCACGCGGCGCGCTCCGCCGCGCCTTGAGGATTGATCCAGCCCTGATTGCTGATGATGCGCGTGCCCTGCGCGAGGCAGGCGGGCAGCACGGCGGCAAGGCGGTCGTCGAGATAGGTGTCGTAGCCGGGGAAGGCCGGATCGCGCCGCGCGCGCACTTGCGCGGCCGAGATCGTCGATTCCGCCATGGTCTCGAAGCAGAGATAATCGAGCGCGCCGCGCTCCGCATTCCATTGCGCGGGCTCGATGCGGTCGCCCCACCACGCGGAGCCGGCGCCGATCCTCAGAATCTTCTGCGGCATCCTTCCTCGCCGATCGCGGGCAAGTTTGACCGAACTCCCTCAGCCTGCCAATCTAGCCGCCAAAATCAATTCTCGGGAGGATGCTGCCCTATGAAGAAAGCGATCGCCGCAATTCTCGCTCTTGTCCTGCTCGCGGCCGGCGCCGCGCGCGCGGCCGAGCCGCCCAAGGACCCCAAATCCTTCCCGATCGGCGCGCTTTTGGCGATGACGGGGCAGGCGAGCTTCTATGGCCAGGTGATGAGCCAGGGCATGAAGCAGGCGGTCGATGAGATCAACGCCAAGGGCGGCATCGACGGCATTCCGCTCGAAGCGGTGATCGAGGATCACAAGGGCGGCGGCGGGCAGGATGGCGTCGCCGCCATGAACCGCCTCATCTCGATCCACCATGTCCAGGCGGTGCTGACCTCCTTCTCGGCACCCACCATCGCCGTGGCGCCGATCGCCGACCAGCAGCACATACTCATGGTCAATGGCGGGGCGGTCAGCCCGCAGCTCGTGGGCTTGAGCAAATATCTCTTCCACAACCGCTCGCTCTCGACCGATCTGAGCCGCATCGCCATTGCCTATGCCGCCGAGCTCGGCGGGAAGAAGCTGGCACAGCTTCAATGGCAGAACGATGTCGGCGACAACATCGTGAAGATCGCCGATCCGCTCTGGAAGAAGGATGGCGGGACCGTGGTCGCGACCGAGGCGGTGGCGCAGGGGGCGACCCACATGGACCCGCAAGTGGCCAAGCTGCGCGCCGCCAATCCCGACATCATCGCGCTCTGGACCTTCAATCCCGAGACCGGGCTCGCCTTGAAGCGCATCCGCGATTTCGGCATGAAGCAGCCGGTGATCGGCGTCGACTTCACCGAGAACGACGCCAAGATCGCGGGCGCGGCGGCGAACGGCTTCCATTTCGCCAATGATTATTTCGCGCCATCGGACAGCGAGCCCTGGTCGAAGCAATTCGCCACCGACTACAAGAAGCGCTACGGCACCGATCCCGATTTCTACGCCGCCAATTACTACGAGGGCGTCTATGTCATCGCCGAATGCATCAAGCGCGCCCGCGCGAAGGGCGGCGACTATTGGAACGGTGAAGCCTTGCGCGAGGCGCTCTTGTCGAACCCGAAATTCAACAGCGTCTATGGCGGCCAGATGGTGTTCCAGCCGAACGGCGTTGCCTTGAAACGCACCGCGCTCTTCACCGTCGAGGACGGCAAGCGGAAATTCGTGAAGTTCCTCGAGGCGAAGGAGTAGGGGCAAGGCGCGCTGCCCCCTCACCCTCCCGCTGCGCGGGTCCCTCCCTCTCCCCGGCGGGGAGAGGGTTGGGGTGAGGGGGCATTGCAAGATACCACCCATGGATCTCGTCCTTCAGCTCATCGTCAACGGGATCATCAATGGCAGCCATTATGCGCTGCTGGGGCTGGGGTTCGGCGTGATCTTCGGGCCGACGCGGATCACGCATTTCGCCTTCGGGCCGCTCTATGCGCTCGCGGCTTATGCCGTATGGACGGCGGCGGTGCCGTTGGGATTGCCGCTGCCGGCCGCCGCCGCCATCGGCATCGCCGCCGGCGCGCTCTTCGGTGTCACGACCTATCGCCTCCTCTATCGCCCCTTCGAGCGGCGCCAAAGCCCGAGCCTCGTCGTGCTCATCGCCTCGCTGGGTCTCTTCATCGTGCTCGAGAATGCGATCGGCATCGCCTTCGGCAGCGATACCAAGGTGATCCCGAATTTCAACGCCGATGTGATCCTGCTCGGCCCGGTGGTTTTCACCTCGGTGCAGGCGGCGCAGGTGCTGGCGCTCATCACCGTGGGATCGCTGCTCGCGCTCTTCCTGAAGCGGAGCGATTACGGCAAGGCGGTGATGGCGATGACCGACAATCCTGAGATGGCGCGCATCATCGGCATCGACACGGTGAAGGTCGCGACGCTGGCCTTCGCGCTGGGCTCGGCAATCGCCGCCGTGCCGGCGATGCTCATCCTGCTCAAGGAGGGAGCGACGCCCTATATGGGCTTCAACGCCGTCTTCATGGGCTTCGTCGCCGTGATCATCGGCGGCATCGGCTCGCTCAGCGGCGCGGTGATCGGCGGCTTGACGCTCGGCCTCGTCGAGAATCTCGGCACCTGGCAGATCCCGACAGAGTGGCAGAGCACGATCGCCTTCATCGTGCTGTTCATCGTGCTCCTGTTCAAGCCGCGCGGGCTCTTCGCGCGCGGCGCGCGCTGATGGTCCAGGGCTGATGGACTACCTCCTCCATATTCTGGTGATGGTGTCGCTCTATGCGATCCTTGCCGTGTCGTTCAACCTGCTGATCGGCTTTGCCGGCCTCTTCGCGCTCTCGCAGGCCGCGTTCTTCGGCGTCGGCGCCTATACGACGGCGATCCTCGCGACCAAGCTCGGCCTCGCCTTCCCGGTGCCGCTTCTTGCCGGCGTCTTCCTGACCGCCGCGCTCGGCATGATCGTGGCCCTTCCCGCCTTGCGCATCGGCGGCGATCATCTCGTCATCATCACGCTGGCGCTCCAGATCATCGTCATCGCGGTGATGGTGAATTGGCGGAGCGTGACCGGCGGCACCGACGGGATCGCCGGCATTCCCAAGATCCATTTGGGCGGCGCGCCACTCGACACGCCGGCGCGCTTCCTGCCATTGGCGCTTGCCGTCGCGATGCTAAGCCTCGCGATCGCCTGGCGGCTCGCCGCCTCGCCCTTCGCCCGCGCGGTGCGCGCGATGCGCGAGAATGAAGCGGCGGTCCAGGCGGTCGGCAAGAACATCGTCGCGATCAAGCTTGCCGTTTTCGCCTTCTCCGCGGGCTTGGCCGCGGTCGCGGGCGGGCTCTATGCGCAATATATCAGCTATGTCAGCGCCGAGACCTTCACGCTCGATCTCACCATCTACATCCTCGCCATGGTGATCCTCGGCGGCACCGGCAATCTCTGGGGCTCGGTGTTGGGCGCGGTGATCCTGACCGCCTTGCCCGAGCTCCTGAAATTCGTGGCGCTCCCACCCGACATCGCCGACAAGAGCCGGCAGGTGCTTTACGGCCTGGCGCTCATCGCGATCCTTCTCCTGCGCCCGCAAGGCCTTCTCGGCGAGATCCGCGCCCCGCGGCGGCGCATCGCCCGCGCGCCGGCCGCGGGCGCCGCGCTCGAAAGCGACCTGCCGGCCGATGGCCGGGTGACGGTCGAGGGCAAGGGGCTGATGCGCCGCTTCGGCGGCATCGTCGCGGTTTCCGGCCTCGATATCGAGCTCAGGCGCGGACGGATCATCGGGCTCATCGGCCCCAACGGTGCGGGCAAGACCACGGCCTTCAACCTGCTCACCGGCTTTCTCCGCCCCGATCAGGGCACGGTGAGCCTCAATGGCGTCGATCTCACGGGCACGAAGCCGCACCGCATCGTGCGCAGCGGCATGGCGCGGTCGTTCCAGGATCTGAAGCTCTTCCCGCGCATGACCGTGCTCGACAATGTCATGGTCGCGCTGCCGCGGCAGAAGGGCGATAATCTATTCTACGTCTTCTTCGCGCCATGGATCGTCGCGCGCGAAGAGCGCGCCAACCGCGGGCGCGCGCTCGCGATCCTCGATTTCGTCGGGCTTGGCGAGCGTGCCGGCGATACGGCCGAGAATCTCTCCTATGCTGAGGAGAAGCTGCTCGTCATCGCACGGCTCGTCGCGACCGAGGCGCAGGTGCTGCTCTTCGACGAGCCGCTCTCGGGGCTCGCGCCCAACACGCTCGAGGCTATCTTTCCGATCATTCGGCGGCTCGCTGCCGCAGGCCGCACCATCTGCATCATCGAGCACAATCTCGACGTGATCCGAGGGCTTTGCGACACGGCGGTCTTCCTCGACGAAGGCCGCAAGCTCGCCGAGGATGCGCCCGAGCGCCTGATCGCCGACCCCGCGCTCGCCGCGCGGTATTTCGGATGAGCGCGGCCCTCCTTTCCGCCACCGGCATTGCGGCGGGCTATGGCAAGAAGGAGATCGTGCGCGGTGTCGATCTGGCGTTGAGGGAAGGCGAGGTGCTGCTGGTGCTCGGCCACAATGGCGCGGGCAAGACGACGCTGATGCGTGCGCTTTTCGGCCTCATCCGCCCGCGCGCCGGGCGCATCGCCTTTGCGGGCCGCGACATCACCGGCCGCCGGCCGGCCGAGAATGTCGCCGACGGTCTCGCCTTCATCCCGCAAGGTCACGGCATCTTTCCGACACTCTCGGTGCGCGACAATCTCGAGCTCGGCGCCTTCGCCCTGAAAGAGCGCGGAGAGCTCGGCGCACGGCTCGACACGGTCTTCGCGCTTTTCCCCGTGCTCGCCGAGCGCGCGCGGCAGACGGGCGGCACGCTCTCGGGCGGGCAGCAGCAGATGCTGGCGATCGGCATGGCGCTCATGCATGCGCCGCACCTGATGATCCTCGACGAGCCCTCGATCGGGCTTGCCCCCAACCTCGTCGACAAGGTGATGGAGGCGATCCGCACGGTGAACGAGCGCTTCGGCACGACCATCCTGATGGTCGAGCAAAATGTGCGCTACAGCCTTCCCGTCGCGCATCGCGTGTGCGTGCTCAAGACCGGCCTCAAGATCTATGACGGCCCGCCCGACCCGTTGCATGACCGCGTCGAATTGATGAAGCTCTTTTGAGGAGGAACCCGCCATGACCGAGAACCCGCGCTGGAAGCGCCGCCCGCCCGGCTCGACCTGGGGCGATTGGGGGCCCGATGATCAACTGGGCCGGCTCAATCTCATCACGCCCAAGAAGGTGCTGGAAGGGATCGCCGAGGTGAAGGACGGCCGCAGCTTCTGCCTCTCGCTGCCGCTCGACTATCCCGGCGGCAACAAGCTCAATCCGCGCCGCTCGCCTCCCGAATTGAGGCCGACCATTCGCGGCGGCGGGCCCAATTTCAACTATCCCGTCGCGCGCGAGGATGCGCGCTTCACCGATGTCATCTGCGACGATGCCGTCCTGCTGACGCTGCAATATTCGACGCAATGGGACAGCCTCGCACATGTCGGCCAGCTCTTCGACGCCGATGGCGACGGCAAGCCGGAGATCGTTTATTACAACGGCTATCGCGCCAATGAGCATGTGGTGGGGCAGCGCGATTGGACGACGGGCCAGGACTTCGCCGCGCATGGCGGCGCCCAGGCACTCGGCGTCGAGAACATGGCGGCCAAGGCCATCCAGGGCCGCGCGGTGATGATCGATCTCGAAGCGCATTTCGGCCGCGCCAAGAAGATCGTCGACTTCGAAGATCTCATGGACGTCATGACGAAGGACAAGGTCGAGGTCGAGGCCGGCGACATGGTCTGCCTGCGCACCGGCTTTGCGCAGATGATCCTCGATATGAAGCGCGAACCCGACGAGAAGGTGCTGCACGGCGCCTGCGCCGCGCTCGACGGCCGCGACGAGCGGCTTCTCAACTGGATCACCAAGAGCGGGCTTTCCTGCCTCATCGCCGATAATTACGCGGTCGAAGCCTTCCCCTCGCGCCCCTGCGAGGAGGATCATTGCGCGGCCCTTCCCCTGCACGCGCATTGCCTCTTCAAGCTCGGCGTCAATTTGGGCGAGATCTGGTACCTCTCGGAACTCGCCGACTATCTCCGCGCGAAGAAGCGATATCGCTTCCTGCTCACCGCGCCGCCGCTGCGCCTGCCGGGCGCGGTCGGCTCGCCGGCAACGCCGGTCGCAACGGTCTAAGCCGCAGCTTCGACGAGTCCCTTCTCCGCCCGCTTGCGGGGGGAGAAGGTTAGGATGAGGTGGGTGCGAGAGACAATTCGGCAGTAGCCGCCACCTCACCCCGACCCTCTCCGCCCAATGGGCGGAGAGGGGGTAAGCCGCCCAAAATTCGCCATTAAGTTGCGCGACCGTCCCACCATCTGATTTCGTTCTCGGAAGAGATAGGAGGGGCTCGAATGCGACGTATGGCGTTGGCTGCCGCCATTGCCGTAGCGATGATCCTCGCTGGCTGCGGCGTGCGATCGATTTCGAACTCCGGCTATACCGCGAGCGGCAATGGTGGCGGCAATCCCCTTTATCGCGGCGAACTGTCGGAATTCGACGTTCTCGGCGTCGAGACGGGCGACTCGGTCAACGAGCAGGACATCGCTCGCGCGCTCGCCGAGCACCGCAAGGTCGGCGTGAGAAAGGGCGATACGATCCTGGTCGTCCAGTCAGGCGCGCTCATTCCGGACGCGGCGATGGTCGAGGCGCTCTCGCGCTATTTCACGGTGGTGCCGTTCACCGGCGTGCCCGAAGCACCGACCAATGCCCAAATCGCTCGCGGCCATAACGGCAACTACGCGCGGACCTTGCGTCTTGCCGCGGCGAAGGCGGGCGCCAAGGCCGTGCTCTGCTATTGGGGCCTGCTCGAATCCGCGCGCCAGCGCGAGGCGAGCAAAGTCGTCTCGTGGATACCGATCATCGGCGCCGCCATTCCGGATGAAACACAGGCGATGCGAATCCGGCTCAAGGTCGCGGTGGTCGATGTCGCCACCGGCTCCTGGTCGATGTTCACGCCCGAAGCCTATGTAGATCGCTCGCTCAGCGCCTCGCTCGACCGCGCGGCCTCGGATCAGGAGCAGGTCGAGCTGCTCAAGGGCAAGGGATATAAAGCCTCGGCCGAGACCTTCGTGGCGAAGTATGCGGAATAATGGCGAGCGGATTAGCGTATCGTTCGCTCCACCAGCGCATCGAGCACCGTGATCCCCTGGCCCGCGGCGCCGACCAGCACCGGGTTGAGGTCGATGGACGCGATCGCGCCCTTCGCCGAGGCGATAATCGCGCCGAGCCGCAGCGCGGCATGGGCCAGCGCGTCGGTGTCGAGCGGCGGCTCGCCGCGCACGCCTTTGAGGATGGGCGCGATGCGCAACCTCTCGATCGCGGCGCGCGCCTCGTCCTGGCCGAAGGGCGGCAGCAACAGCGTGATGTCGGGCAGCGCTTCGACATATTTCCCGCCATCGCCCAGCATCACCACCGGGCCGAAGATGGGATCGAGCCGGGCGCCGAGCACGAATTCGCGCCGGCCCTCGCTCATCGCCGCGACGATGATGCCGTCGGGGGACGCGCCCATCGCTTCGAGCTTCGCCATCTGCGCCGCGAAGGCTTGTCCCACCGCTTCCTCCGAGACGAGGTTGAGTGCCACAAGCCCATGCTCCGATTTGTGCGGCACGTCGATCGAGCAGGCCTTGACCGCGACCGGACTGCCGAGCTCGCGGAAGGCGAGGCGCGCCTCGCTCTCGCTGCGGCAGAGGCGATGCGGCACCACGGGAATCCCGTGCTTCGCCAGGAGTGCCAGGCTCTCGGCCTCGTTGAGGAAGCGCCCGCGGCCCGCCGGCAGCGAGACCGCAAGATGGGATAGCGGCGGCGGCGCCGGACGGCGCATCAGCGCGACATGGCGCGCGAGCTGGTCGAGGGCTGCGACCGCCTCGGTCTCGCCGGCAAAGACGGGAATGCCGGCCGCGCGGAAGCGGTCGGCGACGAGCGCTTGCGGTGCGGCAACCACGACCGGCTTGCCGGTCGCGGCGGCAAAAGCCGCGGTGTCGCGCGCGAAGGCCTCGACATCGTAGCCTTGGCCGGCGACGGGAATGGCGATCAGGAAGAGATCGGCGGCCGGATCCTTGGCGACGATCGGCAGGATCGCGCTGAAGAGACGGCTGTTCGAGAGGAGCGCCGCGGTGATGTCGATCGGGTTTGTGACCGTGGCGAAGCCCGGCAGCACGGCGGCGAGATCGCGCCTCGTCTCCTCGGCGAAGGTGGCGAGCGGCAGGTCCATCTCGGCGGCGAGATCGGCGGCCATGACGCAGCAGGCACCCGAATTGCTGATCGCGACGAGCCGCCGGCCGGCGGGCCGCCAGCCCTTCAGGTAAAGCTCGGCCGCGGCGACGAGCCCGATCATGTCGCGCGCGCGCCAGATGCCGTGCTGGCGCAGGAAGGCGTCGACCACGCGGTCCTCATTGGCGAGCGCGCCGGTATGCGAGCGCGCGGCGCGCTGGCCTTGCGCGGTGCGGCCGGTCTTGAGCGCCACGATCGGCACGTCGCGCTCGCGCGCCCGGCGCGCGACTTGGGCCAGCATGGCGGGATCGGGGATCGCTTCGAGATAGAGGAGCAAGAGCTTGACGCCGGGATCCTCGATCACCGCGCGCGCGAGCTCCGCCACCGTGACATCGCCGTCATTGCCCGTCGCATGCGCATGGCGCACGCCGATGCCGCGCCCGCGCAGCATGCCATAGGGCACGGCGCTCATCGCCCCGCTCTGGCTGATGATCGCGACCGGCCCATCTTCGGGCGGCGCTTCCAGGAACATGGTCGAGAAGCTTGCGACCGTGCCGGTGCCGAAATTGACGAGGCCTTGCGTGTTGGGGCCGATCAGCCGCATGCCATGGGCGCGCGCCGTCGCCACCATCGCCTTCTCCGCGGCCGCGCCTTCGGCGCCCGTCTCGGCGAAGCCCGAGGCCATGCAGATCGCGACCTTGACGCCGCGTTTGGCGCATTCCTCGACCGCCTTCACCGCGCCGTCGCCCGCGACCATGACGATCGCGAGATCGGGTGCTTCGGGCAGGCTCGCGAGATCGGGATAGCATTTGAAGCCCTGGATCTCGGCGCGGTTCGGGTTGATCGGATAGATCCGGCCCTTGAAGCCGAAGCGCTGGAGATAGAGCAGCGGGCGGCCGCCGATCTTGTTGGGATTCTCGGAGGCGCCGATCAGCGCGATCGAGCGCGGGTCGAGTGCCAAGCGGAGCTGGTCGGTGGTCATGGCGGGCTTTCCTCGTCGCCTCAGCCGCGGAGCAGGGCCTCGACGCATTCCTGCACGGCGAGGCCTTCGCGAAAGCCGGGCAGGGAATGCGGACGGCCCGACAGCATCGCATCGAGCGAATCGAGCTGCGCTCGATAGGCGATCTTGCGGACCGAGCCTTCGCCAAAATCGACATCGAGCCAGGACCCGTTGATGCGCCGCTTCAGGCTGTACCAGTCATGAAGCTCGAAAGCGCCCTGACGGCCGGCGAGGACCCAGCGGTTGTGATCGGGAATGTCGCCGCCGACGCGGCCTCTCAGCGTCACCGGCACCTTGCCCGCCACCAGTTGCGCCGTCACTGCGGTTTCCGCGGCGACACCGCCTGAGGGGTAGTCGATATGGTTTTCGCGAATGATGAGCGGGCCGAAAAGCCGCGCCGTCAGGAAGAGAAAATGCGAGACCACCTCGCGCACGAAGCCGCCCTCCTTTCGCGAGCCGAGCCAGCGCGCCGTTTCCTGCCACGCGCGCGGCCAATGCGCGAAGGCGACCTCGATATCGACGCGCTCGACCGGTCCGAGCTCGCCCGTCTTCAATCCGGCGGCGATGGCGCGGACGGCGGGCGCCGAGGCAAAGGGAAAGTTGATGGCGGCGCTTCGCCGCTCGCGCTCGGCCCGGGCGGCGGTCCGGCGCGCCTCCTCGATATCCGTCGCCAATGGCTTTTCGCAGAAGACCGCCTTGCCGCGATCGAAGGCGAGATTGGCATAGGCGAGATGGCTTGCGGGCGGCGAGGCGATGTAGATGCAGGTGATCCCGGGATCGGCCGCAAGCGCCTCGGCGCTGTCGGCGAAGCGTGCATCCGGTTGCACCTGCTTCAGCTTTTCCGCTGTCGACGGGTCGGGGTCCCAGGCGGCCGCTACGGCAAAGGCGGGGTGCTCGGCCATGTTGCGAAGCATGCGCTCGCCCATGACGCCGAGCCCGATCACGCCGATCCGATGTGCCATAGCGTTCCACCCCGTCGCCACTCGATACCGTTGCAGCGGGATTTAGAGCGGAGAGGAGAGAGAGGCAACCGCGCGCGGTCAGCCGCTGCGGCTTTCCTTGGCCATGCGATCGAGCACGCTTTCGAGCTTGGTGAATTCGCCTTGCAGCTTGTCGACATAGCCGGGGCCGTGTTGGCGCAGATCGTTGGTGGTGATGTCCTTGAGCGTCGCCAGCACCTGGCAGAGCCGCGCCGCGCCGACATTCGCCGCGCCGCTGCGCAGCGAATGGGTGAGCTCGCGGAAGCGGTAGAGATCGCCCTCGGCCACGGCCTCGCGCAGATGCTGGAGCAATCTCCGGCCGTCATTGCAGAAGGATTCGATGATGTCGCGGAGAAAATCGCTGCCGCCGCCTAGCATGCGGAGCGCGTCGATGGTCGCCTCATCGACGATCGCGCCGGCATCCGAGAAGAAGCGCGGATGGGAGGAGATGGGCGTGACGATCGGCGAAGCCATCGCCGCGCCGACGGGTGCCGCCACGCGCTCATAGATCTCGTCGATCGCGGCGAGGAGTTGCGCCGCTTCCACCGGCTTCGTCACGATCGAATCCATGCCGGCTTCCTGGCATTGCCGCTCGGTTTCGCTGGTGGCTTCGGCGGCGAGCGCGATGATCGGCAGGCGGGCCTCGCCCAGATGCTCCATGCGGTAAAGCTTGGTCACCTCGCGTCCCCCCATCTCGGGCATGTCGATGTCGAGGAGGGCCAGGTCGAAGCGCTCGCGATCGAGAATCGACAGCGCCGCCTCGCCGTCATCGACGATCACCGCCTCATGGCCGGCCAGGTCGAGGATGCGCTTCAGGATCTTCCGGTTGGCCTCGCTGTCCTCCGCGACCAGCACGCGAAGCGGCCGGCTTGCGGCGAAGGGCGCCATGGCGGAGGGCGTCGGCTCGATCTCGGCCGATGGGCTCGGCTCGGCGGCTTCCGCTTCCGCAACATCGCCCGCCAGCGCGGCGAGAAGGGCATTGGCGAGTGCCGCGTCGCTTATTGGCGCTTCGACGACGGCGGCGAGCTGCGCGGCGGCCAGGCCTGCGATGGAGTCGGCGCCGGCCTGAGGCGCGATGAACAGCACGAGCGGCGCCCGTCCCGTTGCGGCCGTCAGCCGGTGGGCGATGCTCAATCCGGCAAGCGGGTCGTCGCGGCCATCGATCAGCAGGAGCGCGCGAAGGCTGCTTCGCGGGGCGCCGGCGAGATGCCGCGCCGCGGCATCGCCATCGGCGAACCGCTTGACCTCGCCGCGCCAGCCGCCGAGCCACTCTTCCAGCAGAGCGGCGAGATCGGCATCCGCCGTGACGACGAACGCGTCGCGGCCGGCGAGATCGGGCGCGCGGCTCGCCCCGGCGGCATCGATGGGGAGCGCGAGATCGACGATGAAGCTGCTCCCTTTGCCGAGCTCGCTCTCGATCTGCAGGGTTCCGCCCATCGATTCCGTCAACTGCTTCGCGACCACCAATCCGAGGCCGCCATGCCGGCGCGTGACCGCGCCCTCGGCCTCGACGGTGATGTCGAAGAATTCATCGCCGGCATTCGCATGCGGCGGACGATAGGCGACGCCGATAGCGTCGTCGCGCACCGCAAGCCGCAAGCGGACGGTGTCGCCCAGGCGCTCGATCAGCCGTGCCGACACGTCGACGCGGCCCCGCGGCGTGCATCGGATCGCATTGCCGACGAGGCTCGTCAGGACATGCCGCAAATGCTGCGGCAATCCGCGATAGGCATGCGGCAGCCGCGGATCGATGCGCAAGGAGAGCGCCAATCCCTTCGCTCCGGCTTGCGGCCGCAGCAGCATGATGGTGCCGCCCAGCACCTCGTGCAGCGAGAAGCCCTCGACATCCCACCGAAACTTGCCGGCCCCCATATTGGAGAAGTCGAGGATGTCGTTGATCAATCCCAGCAGCGCGCGCGTCGAGATCTGGATCCTCGTCAAGAGGCTCCGCTGCTCGCCATCGAGCGCCGAGCGGCCGAGCGCCGCGCCGGTGCCGATCAACTCGTTGACCGGCACGCGCAGCTCTTGGCTCATGATCGACAGAAACCGGCTCTTGGCGTCCTTGGCCTCCTCGACCAGCGCCTTTGCCGCGGCGAGGCGGCGGACGAGATTGGCAGCGCAGGGCGGCAGCAAGACCAGCGCGATCGCCACGCCCGCGGCGGCCTCCGGGCGCTCCGCCCAATAGGGCGTGGTGGCGAACACGCCGGCGAAGCTCAGCAGGCTCAGCACGGCGCCCGCCAGGAGCCAGCGCAGCCCGAAATAGGCGCCGAAGCCGAGACTGCACCAGAGATACATCGACACCCACGGCGCCGCCAGGCGATCGCCGATATGCAGATAGGCCGAGATGAAGGCGATGTCGGCAACCATGGCCGCGCTGCGCCGCGCGAGCGACGGCTCGGGCTGGACCATCAGATGGATGAAGAGGAGCCAGCCGCAGAGCACGCCGAGCAGGCTCACCGCCAGCAACGGCATGAGCCTGTCGGGCGTCACGCCGAGAAATGCCGCGCCGGCGATATAGGCAAAGGCGATGCCGTGGAAGAGGGCGTGGATGACGATCTGCCGAGGCTCGCCATCATGGCGCTCCGTGAGGTCGCGCACGATCGCATCGAGCCCGCGCAGGAGCATGACGACGGCGGCGATGCCGGGACCAAGCATCACGATCGTCAGCGCCGCGGTGTGGAGCAGCGGTGGAAATCCGGCCGAGACCCCCGGGGCGAGAATGGCCGAGAGGATCAGCGGCACCGCCACCGCATAGACGGCAAGCACCGCGGCGACTAGCCGCACATTGCGGCTGGCTCTGCTGCTGCCGGCCGGGTTCTTCGTCCCTTGCCGCTGGTTCATCGGCTAATGTGTCAGGCCCTTCCCCAGGCTGCATCGGCCGATGCGCGGCAATCCCGACTGCGCCGCCACGAAGCCGAAGCGTCCCCAGGTGATAGTGCCAATGGTTAACGAAAAAATCTATAGCTAGATGATGCTCTGCGGCAAAACGACCAGATCTTGACCTTTTGGGCACTTGTCCGGGAGCCTCGAAACGGCGCGAAATGCCGCTGCGGCGATTTGATTAAGCGGAAAGCGCGGTCCTGGCGGCGAGGAATCGCTTGGCCGGCAGCCACACGGTGACGGTGGTGCCCACCCCCTTCTGGCTCGCGATCATGAGACGCCCGCCGTGAAGTTCGGTGAGCCCGATGGCGAGCGGCAGGCCCAGGCCAGTGCCCGCATGCTTGCGGTTCCAGGTGCTGGCGACCTGGCCGAACCGCGTGACAGCGGTGCGGATCTCATGCTCGTCCATGCCGATGCCGTGATCGACGACCTCGATGCGCAGCCCGTCATCGGCCAGCCGCCCGCGCACCAGCACGCGGCCGCCGGAATGGCTGAACTTGATGGCGTTAGTGACGAGGTTCAGCACGATCTGCTTCAGCTTGAGCGCATCGGCTTGGAGCCGCGGCAGATCCGGCGGGAAATCGAGATCGATCGCAACCTCGAGCGAACGCGCGCGCTCGACCACGAGATGCATGATGTCGCGCATCATCGCGCTCACTTCGACCTCGTTCTCATCG